>Ga0209278_1000199_pt1 | contig 64204 bp, 64 predicted proteins | sample JI81BgreenDNA_FD_187504 | JGI IMG/M metagenome (GOLD analysis project Ga0209278, IMG submission 187504) | Wastewater effluent complex algal communities from Wisconsin, to seasonally profile nutrient transformation and Carbon sequestration -... | ecosystem: Engineered > WWTP > Effluent > Algae... | reverse complement strand
TTCGAGGCATCCCCATGAAACCGGCGAAGACCGCGGTGCGTCCACGAGTGACGTTCCTGCGCCTTCCGCATCACGAGAACGTCCATGAGCATCGATTCCAACCAGATCATTTCCCAGTTCGCGCGCGGCGCCAACGACACCGGTTCGCCGGAAGTCCAGGTCGCCCTGCTGTCGGCCCGCATCGAGCAGCTGACGGAACACTTTAAGGCCCACAAGCAGGACCACCACAGCCGTCGTGGCCTGCTCAAGATGGTGAACACCCGCCGTCGCCTGTTGGCCTACCTGAAGGACAAGGACGTGGAGCGCTACAAGACGCTCATCGAGCGCCTCGGCCTCCGTCGTTAAGTGATACCCCGCGCGGCGCAGAAATGCGCCGCGCTGCTTTTCGGGGTTTGAAAACCCCACGCCGCGGCAACGCGGCAACCGAGCCAGGGGGCAGGGGCCCCCGGCCGGACTGAAACGAAAGACAACCAGAGAGCAGAACGTGGCGAAATATTCGAAGACCTTCCAGTACGGCCAGCACGAAGTGACGCTGGAAACGGGCGAGATCGCCCGCCAGGCCGGTGGCGCCGTCCTCGTCAAGATGGCGGACACCGTCGTCCTCGTGACCGTCGTCGGCAACAAGAACGTCCGTGAAGGCATGGACTTCTTCCCGCTGACCGTCGACTACCAGGAGAAGTTCTACGCCGGTGGCCGCATCCCGGGTGGCTTCTTCAAGCGCGAAGGCCGCCAGACCGAGCGCGAGACGCTGACCTCGCGCCTGATCGACCGTCCGATCCGCCCGCTGTTCCCGGAAGGCTTCCGCCACGAAGTGCAGGTCATCGCGACCGTCGTCTCGCTGAACCCGGAAGTCGAGGGTGACATCCCGGCGATGATCGGCGCCTCGGCCGCGCTGGCCCTGTCGGGCATCCCGTTCTCGGGCCCGATCGGCGCCGCCAAGGTCGGTTACGCCAACGGCCAGTACATCCTCAACCCGACCACCACCCAGCTGAAGACCTCGGAGCTCGAGCTCGTCGTCGCCGGCACCACGAACGCGGTGCTGATGGTGGAGTCGGAAGCCAAGCTGCTCTCGGAAGAGGTGATGCTCGGCGCCGTCACGTTCGGCCACAACGCCGGCCGCACGGTCATTAACGCCATCAATGAACTGGTCAAGGAAGCCGGCCAGAAGGATTGGGGCACCTGGACCGCCCCGGCCCGCAACGAGGCCCTCGTGGTCGCGCTGAAGGCCGCCGTCGGCACGCGCCTCGCCGACGCCTTCAAGGTGACGGACAAGCTGCAGCGCCGCGACGCCATCGGCGCCCTCAAAAAGGACGTGATGGCCGCCCTCGCCCCGCAGATCGAAGCCAACGGCTGGTCGGCCGGTGAAGCTTCGAAGGAGTTCGGCGAGCTCGAGTACCAGACCATGCGCGACTCCGTGCTGACCACCAAGGTCCGCATTGACGGCCGTGCACTCGACACCGTGCGCCCGATCACCGTCCGCGTCGGCGTGCTGCCGCGCGTGCACGGCTCGGCCCTGTTCACCCGCGGCGAGACGCAGGCCCTCGTGGTCGCCACCCTCGGCACCGCGCGCGACGGCCAGATCATCGACGCCGCCGAAGGCGAGTCGAAGGAACACTTCCTGTTCCACTACAACTTCCCGCCGTACTCGGTCGGCGAAGCCGGCCGCATGATGGGCCCGAAGCGTCGCGAGATCGGCCACGGCCGCCTCGCCAAGCGCGGCGTGCTCGCCGTCATGCCGGACATGGAGAGCTTCCCGTACACGATCCGCGCCGTCTCGGAAATCACCGAGTCGAACGGTTCGTCGTCGATGGCTTCGGTCTGCGGTTCGTCGCTCGCCATGATGGACGCGGGCATCCCGCTGAAGGCCCCGGTGGCCGGCATCGCGATGGGCCTGGTGAAGGAAGGCGACAACTTCGTCGTGCTGTCCGACATCCTCGGTGATGAAGATCACCTCGGCGACATGGACTTCAAGGTCGCGGGTTCGAAGGACGGCATTTCCGCCCTCCAGATGGACATCAAGATCGAAGGCATCACCGAGGAGATCATGAAGATCGCCCTCACGCAGGCCAAGGCCGGTCGTCTGCACATCCTCGGCGAGATGGCGAAGGGCCTCACCGCCCCGCGCGCCGAGCTGTCGGAGTACGCCCCGCGCCTGCTGACGATGAAGATCCACCCGGACAAGATCCGCGAAGTGATCGGCAAGGGTGGCTCGACCATCCAGGCCATCACCAAGGAAACCGGCACGCAGATCGACATCCAGGACGACGGCACGATCGTCATCGCTTCGGTGAACGCCGCTGCCGCCCAGGCCGCGAAAGCGCGCATCGAGCAGATCACGTCGGACGTCGAGCCGGGCCGCATCTACGAAGGCAAGGTCGCCAAGATCATGGACTTCGGTGCGTTCGTGACCATCGCCCCGGGCAAGGACGGCCTGGTGCACATCTCGCAGATCTCCGACGAGCGCGTCGAGAAGGTCAGCGACAAGCTGAAGGAAGGCGACGTGGTGAAGGTCAAGGTGCTCGAAGTCGACAAGCAGGGCCGCATCCGCCTGTCGATCAAGGCCGTGGCCGAGGGCGAGGGCGTCTAAGCCTTCGCCTCACTGCCGAGCCGGAACGAAGAAACCCGCCGGAAGGCGGGTTTCTTCGTTGTGGGGGTCCGATTCGCCGGGACGTGGTGATGGGCCTCGCTGCGTCTGGGGGCGCTCATCGCATCAGGCGCCGTGCCTCCGCGGCGAAGGCCTGTGCTTCGGCACCCGTGATGCCTTCTCCGCCCCAGACATTCCCCGCGACGCGATGGAGAAGATGGCGGATCGCCATTCCACGGGTGGGTTCTCCGATGATCCGCATCGTGGCGCAGCCGCCATCGTTGCGTCGCACGAGGAACCCGCTGCCATCACGCATCAACGGGCTCGGATCGACCGGTTGCGCCGTTCGGAGGGCGTTCTCCAGCAGTGCCTCGATGGCCTCCTTTGCTGGCGAAGGGAGCTGGTGTGTTTGCCGGCCCAACGATGCGCGCGACTGGGCGTGTCCGATGCTCGTGAACGCGGGTTCCCATTCGACGACTTCGAGGTGTCCGCGGTCGACACGCAACTCGATGGTGTTGCTGAACGTGTAGTGGAAAATGATCTGCCATCGGCTGGCTGACGGTCGCGGAGAATGCTCCGACGGCGGTCCCTCGTCCGGGCATCGATACAGTCCCGCGGCGTCCAGGCGTTGGCGTTCGACGCGTGCCAGTGCATTGCGTTCCGCAACCTCGCCGGCGATGCGGTCCGAGATCGGCATCATCGCCGGGACGAAGGCGAGCAATCCCGCGCCCAAGGCGATGCGCCCCACATTCGCCCAGGCGAACGGTGCCGATCTCGCCATCGCCATCAGACGGATGTCGACGCCGTCATCTCCACGCGATTCCGCCCACCGGCCTTCGCGATATAGAGCTGGCGGTCCGACTCGTTGAGCGCGGCATGCATCGGCACCTTGGTGCCGCCTGCCGGCAGGCGGCAGACACCGATGCTGGTCGTCAGCGAGAACGATCGCCCGTCGGGCAACTCGACGGTCAGCGCGGCGATGCGCTCGCGCAGGGCCTCGAAGTAGGCGAGGCTGGCGTCCGCATCCAGATCACCTGCGAGCACGACGAACTCCTCGCCACCAAAGCGGGCGACCACGTCCTCGGCACGCATGTGCGCCTGCAGCGCGCGGGCCACGGCCTTGAGGGCGAGGTCGCCGCCGTCGTGGCCCCAGGTGTCGTTGATCTTCTTGAAGTGGTCGATGTCGAGCGTGGCGGCGGCGCACTCCCGGCCGCCGGCATGCAGCGTCTCGATGCGGCGCTCCGCCAATTCGAAGAAATGCCTGCGGTTCGAGAGGCCGGTGAGGAAGTCCTTGGTCGCGAGGTCCTGCAGCGTGCCGATGAGGTCGAGGTTGTCGACGTTCTGCGACACGCGGCAGAAGAACTCTTCGCGCGAGAACGGCTTGTGCAGGAAGTCGTTGGCCCCGTTCTTCAGGAAGCGCGCCACCAGCTCCGGCTTGTTGGCGCCGGACACGCCGATGATCGCCATCCGGTCACGGGCATAGCGTTCGCGCAGCTTGGCGCTGAGGTCGACGCCGGTCAGGCCCGGCATTTCGTGGTCGGTGATGACGAGGCGGATGCCGGGATCCTGCTCCACCGCGCGCAGGCCGTCTTCACCGCTGCCCGCCAGCAGCACGCGGAAGCCATAAGACGACAACAGCTCGGCGACCATCAGGCGTGCCGAGGGGGAATCATCCACCACCAGCGCGGCGATGCGGCGGTTGCGGTCGAGGCGCTGGGCCAGCCACGCGAGGTATTCGAGATGGCCCGGCGCGCTCTTGATGACGTAGTCGACGACGCTGCGCCCGAGGATGCGGTCGCGCAGTGCTTCGTCGTACTTGCTGGAGACGACGACGATCGGCAGGCCGGTCTCGGCGAAGCGGTCGATGATGGCGTCCTGCGTGGCGTCGGGCAGCACCAGGCCGCTCAACACGAGGAAGATGTCGGGATGCTCGGCCAAGGCCGTTTCTGCCTCGGCCATCGTGCGGGCGAGGACGACCGGTAGTCCGGCGCGCTCCTCCATGGCTTCGGCCAGCATGCCGGCGTAGCTGCGGGAGTTCTCGACGATGAGGACGCGTTGGGGCAGGGCGGCCATGGCGGGGGCTCCGGGAGTTTGCGCCGAGCATCGCCCTTGGCCGGGCGGTGGGCAAGCGAAACGGTGTCAAGGCGCGGGGCGCAGCCACTCCAGGCGGTGCGAGGCATGATGCTCGCCGAGCATCCGGGCCAGCACCGGCAGGGCCGGGGCCAGCGCGGCATCCAGCTTCCACGGCGGGTGGAACATCAGCATGCCGCTGCCGTTGAGCCGCAGCGGCGAGTCGTCCGGGCGCACGAGGATCTCCGCGCAGAGCAGGCCGCGCGATGCGAGCAGGGTGGCCTGGCGGAAGAAGCCGTGCAGCGCCCGCCGCTGCTTGATCGGATACCAGACCGCCACGCCGCCGATGGGCCAACGCTCGAGCGCGGTGGCGACGGCCTCGAGGACGCGGGGGTACTCGGCCTCCTGCGCCTCATAGGGCGGATCAATGAGCACGAGGCCGCGCTTCTCCTTCGGCGGCAGCAGGGCGCGGGTGGCTTCGTAGCCGTCGCGCGGATGGGCGGTGGCGCGAGCATCGCCGGCAAGGGCGGCCTTGAGCGCCGCGGCCTCGTCCGGCTGAAGTTCGCAAGCGGCCAGGCGGTCCTGGGGGCGCAGGGCCGCGAGCGCAATGCGTGGGGAACCCGGGTAGGCGCGAAGCCGGCCGTCGGGATTCCACTGGCCGACCACCTCGCAGAGGCGCTGCACGGCCGACGGCAGGCCGTGTCGGCCCCAGAGCCGACCGATGCCGGCCTGGCCTTCGCCCGTGCGCTCCGCCGCTTCCGCATCCAGCGCGTAGTGCCCGCGGCCGCCGTGGGTGTCGAGCACGAACACCGGGCTGTCCTTGGCCGTGAGGGCGTCGAGCCAGGCGAGCAGGGTGACGTGCTTCAGGACATCGGCGTGGTTGCCGGCGTGGAAAGCGTGGCGGTAATTCATGGCGCGCAGTCTAGCGCTGCGAAGCCGGTGCCCGCGCTAGCATGGCGACTTCCATACGGGGGGATTCCATGGCCAAGCTATTCCGCTGGACGTTCCGCGGCGCGCTCCTGCTGCTGCTCGCGGCGACGTTGTTCGTGCTGCACAGCCTCTACTTCAAGCCGGTCAGCATCCGCATCTTCTACGAGCGTGTGTTCGCCGAGTTCGCGCTCGAGAGCCCGCAGCTGCTGTCGAGCCTCGGCATGCTGCCACCGTCGATCGACTGGACGGCCGACGAGCTGGACGACTACTCGCTCGCGAAGGGCGACGCGCAGATGGCGAAGCTCAAGGCCGATCTCGCCACCCTGCGCCGCTACGACCGCGCGGCGCTGGACGACACGCTCAGCTACGACGTCCTCGAAGTCTTCCTGCAGACGCAGGCCGATGGCGAGCGCTTCCGCTTCCATGGCTACCCGCTCAACCAGCTGTTCGGCATCCAGAGCAGTCTGCCGAGCTTCATGGCCTCGCAGCACCGCGTGGCCGGTCTGTCCGGCGCCGAGGCCTACGTCGCCCGCCTGCGCGAGATCCCGCGGGTGGCGGCGCAGGTGCGCGAGGGCATGGCGAAGCGCGAGGAGCTCGGCATCATCCCGCCGACCTTCGTGGTGGAGAAGGTGACGGCCGAGATGCAGGCCTTCGTCGCCACCGAGCCGACGCAGAACATCCTCTACACCGCGCTGGCCGACAAGATGGCGAAGGCCGATGAGCCCATCGCCGACGCCGACCAGCAGCGCCTGTTGGCGGATGCCGAGGCCGTGATCCGCGACCAGGTCTACCCGGCCTACCAGGGCTGGATCGACGACTACGTGGCCCTGCTGCCGAAGACCACCGGCAACCACGGCGTCTGGGCATTGCCCGATGGCGACGCCTTCTACCAGCACCAGATCCGCGTGCATACCACCACGGACATGACGCCGGACCAGGTGCATGAGCTCGGCTTGCGCGAAGTGGCGCGCATCGAAGGGGAGATGGACGCCATCCTCAAGAGTGAAGGCCTCGCCGAAGGGACGATCGGCGAGCGCGTGCGCACGATCGCCGCGCGCCCGGACCAGCTCTATCCCGACACCGACGAGGGACGCGCGCAGATCCTCGCCGACTACCAGACGATGATCGACACCATCGACGCCGGCCTCGGCCCGTACTTCAACGTTCGACCGACGCAGCCGGTGAAGGTGGAGCGTATTCCCGAGTTCAAGGAGAAGACCTCACCGGGCGCGTACTACCAGCCGCCGGCGCTCGACGGCTCGAGGCCGGGCGTGTTCTACGCCAACCTGCGCAGCGTGCAGGAGATCCCGCGCTTCGGCATGCGCACCCTCGCGTACCACGAGGGCATCCCGGGGCATCACTTCCAGCTCGCGATCCAGCAGAAGATCCAGGGCGTGCCGACCTTCCGCAAGCTGCTGCCGTTCACCGCCTACTCGGAAGGCTGGGCGCTGTATTCGGAGAAGCTCGCGTCGGAGATTGGGTTCCAGCCGACGCCGCTGGACGACCTCGGCCGCCTGCAGGCCGAGATGTTCCGCGCCGTCCGCCTCGTGGTCGATTCCGGCCTGCACCACAAGCGCTGGACGCGCGAGCAGGCGATCGACTACATGGTCGAGAAGACCGGTATGCCGCAGACCGACGTCGTGGCCGAGATCGAACGCTACCTCGTGATGCCCGGGCAGGCGCTGGCCTACAAGGTCGGCATGAACACCCTCGTCGAACTGCGCGACGAAGCGAAGCGCGAGCTGGGCGACGGCTTCGACCTGGCGGCCTTCCACGACGTGGTGCTGACCAACGGCTCGCTGCCGATGACCTTGCTGCAGCAGCAGGTGCGGGCCTGGATCGCGGCGGAGAAGGCGAAGGCCGGCGGCACCGAGGCCGCGGCGGCGGGCTGATGGCCGTTCGCATCGTCCGCGGCTCGGAGGTCGGGCCGTTCCTGCCCGACCTCGCGCGCCTGCGCATCGGCGTGTTCCGCGAATGGCCCTACCTGTACGCCGGCAACGAGGCGTATGAGCGGGCCTACCTCGAGGTGTACGCCCGTTCGCCCGACAGCGTCTTCGTGCTGGCGATGGACGCCGAGCGCATTGTCGGCGCGTCGAGCGGCCTGCCGCTGGCCGATGACGCCGAGGCCTTCCGCGCGCCGTTCGAGGCCGCCGGTCTCGATGTCGATCGCGTGTTCTATTTCGGCGAATCGGTGCTGCTGCCCGAGTACCGTGGGCGCGGGTTCGGGCATGCGTTTTTCGACGCCCGCGAAGCGCATGCCGCCGCCCTCGGGCGCTTCGACTGGACGGCCTTCTGCGCGGTGGATCGCGATGCCTCCGATCCGCGTCGGCCGTCGGACTATCGCGGCAACGAGGCGCTCTGGGGCAAGCGGGGCTACCTCCGTCGCGACGACCTGCGCTGCTCGCTGGGCTGGCCGGAGGCCGACGGTGGCCCCGACGTGGCCCACACGCTGACGTTCCGCCTGCGGCCGGTCAGCCGAGCAGGCTGACGCCCGGCACCGCCCACAGCGCGATACCGGCGAGTGTCGCGCCGATGCCGGTCGCGGCGAGCACATCGCTCGGGTAGTGCACGCCGAGGAAGACGCGCGACACGGCGATGCTGGCGGTGAACGGAATCAGCCACACCGCGAAGCCGGGGTAGTGCGCCAGCGCGACCAGCGTGAAGCTCACCGCGTGCAGCGTGTGGCCGGAGGGGAAGCTGAATTCGTCCAGCGGCGCCACCCAGGCGCGGACCGCCGGATCGCGATGGCAGGGCCGCGCGCGGCGGAAGAAGCCCTTCATGCGCCGGTACAGGATGGCCGCGACGCCGCCGACCACGGCCATGTGCGCCGCGGCGTGCAGGCCATCCTGCCCGCCGAAGACGGCCAGCACGGCCATCATCGCGTACCAGAAGACCCCGTCGCCCAAGCGGCTGACGGCCTTGAAGTAGAGGCGAACGGTGCGGTAGGCGCACCAGCTGTTCAGCTGAAGGCACCAGTGGTGTTCGCGTTGGACCAGGGCGGAGCGCGTCATCATCAGGCGGCCCTCTCGAGCGGGTTGGCGAGTTGGGAGAGCAGGTCGGCGAAGTCGCGCGAGACGCGATCCGGCGACAGTCCTTCGACCGCTTCCCGAGCCGCGAAGCCCATGGCAGGGCGGCGGAGTGACAGGGCGGTGTCGAGGAATCGCGCGACGAACGCCGTTTCGTCGCCGAAGGGCACGCTGGCCCCATGCACGCCATCGCGAAGGTGTTCGCGCGCCGCACCGTAATCGAAGGCCACCGTCGGCAGGCCGGAGGCCATGGCTTCCAGAGTGACGTTGCCGAAGGTTTCCGAGAGGCTCGGGAAGCAAAACAGGTCGGCGGAGGCGAAGTGCGCGGCCAGGGCGTCGCCGCGCAACGTGCCGGCGAAGATCACTTCGGGATGCTGCGCCGCGAGTGCGGGCCGTGCCGGCCCATCGCCGACCAGCACCAGCTTCGTACTGGCCCGCTCGGCCCTCAGGGCTTCATAGCTGCGCATCAGCAGGGGCAGGTTCTTCTCCGGGGCGAGTCGGCCGACGTGCACGATGGCGAGGTCGTCCGGTCCGACGCCCCACTGTGCGCGGAGGGCGTCGGTGCGGAAGGCCGGATGGAAGCGCACGGTGTCCACCGCCCGCCCGAGGCGTCGGGGGTGGAGGAAGCCCTGCGACGACAGTTGTTCCACCAGCTCTCGCGTCGGTACCAGGGTGGCGTCCGCGCGGTTGTGGAATCGGCGCAGCCACGCGAACACCCACGGGGCGAGGAAGCCGGCGCCGTAGCGGCCCACGTAGTCATCGAAGCGCGTATGGAAGCCCGTGGCCACGGGAATCCGCAGTCGCTTCGCCGCGCGCAGGGCCGACCACCCCAATGGGCCCTCGGTGGCGATGTAGATCGCGTCGGGCCGATCGCGCATCCATCGCGCGGCGAGCTTGCGTCCCGCCGGCAGGCCAAAGCGCATGCCGGGATAGCGCGGGATGGGGGCGCCGTCGACACGCAGCAATTCCACACACTCATCGCAGAGCTCGCCGGGGCGCGAGGGACGCACGAGGCCCACGTCGTGCCCAAGCGCCTTCAACCCGTCGTGCAGGGACTGCACGGTGAGGGCCACGCCGTTGATCTCCGGCGGGTAGGTCTCGGTGACGAGTTCGAAGCGGCGGGCGGGGGCGGTGTTCGTGTCCATGCCGCGAGCCTGAAGGCGATGCGCGGCAGGGCGGTGACATCGCGATGACGCTGGCGTGACGCGGCAGCCGTGTCCCGATGTCACGTGAATTCAACGATCCGGTCACGCTTTTCCGACAGTGTCCGCGCCCACTCCTCCGATCGGAGGTTGGCCCCCAATGGAGTTCCGGATGTCGTCGATCACCCCCTGCCGTCGCCCTCGCCACCTGCTTGCCCTCGCGGTCGCCGCCGCGCTTGCTCCGCTGGCGGCTTCCGCCAATCCCGAGGTGCGCGATGACGCCGCCGTCCTCGATGCCGTCAACGTCGTCGGTACCGGCGAAACCCGCCAGGTGCAGGCGCTGGGCCGCGAGGAAATCGCCCGCCAGCCCGCCGGCAGCAGCGCGCTCAAGCTGCTCGGCAAGCTTCCCGGCGTGCACTTCACCTCGGCCGACCCGTGGGGCAACTACGAGTGGTCGACGCGCTTGAACATCCGCGGCTTCAACCAGAACCAGCTGGGCTTCACGCTCGACGGGATCCCGCTGGGCGACATGAGCTACGGCAACCACAACGGCCTGCACATCAGCCGCGCGCTGATCGCCGAGAACCTCGGCTTCGCCGAAGTCTCGCAGGGCAGCGGCGCGCTCGACACCGCATCGTCGTCGAACCTCGGCGGCACCGTTCGCTTCGCCTCGCGCGGTCCGCAGGCCGAGCGTGGCGCTACCCTCGCGCAGACCGTCGGCAGCGACGACACGCTGCGCACCTTCGCGCGCTACGACACCGGTGACCTCGACGGCTTCTCGGCCTTCCTCTCGGGCGCCAAGCACGATGCCGAGAAGTGGAAGGGCTACGGTGCGCAGGATTCGCGCCAGGTCAACGCGCAGGCCCGCTACGCCGACGAGGCCTGGAGCCTCGGCGCGATCATCAACACCTCGCGTCGCAACGAGACGGACTACGCCGACCTGTCGCTGGAGTCGGCGCGCCGCCTCGGCATGGATTGGGACAACTACGCGCGTGACTGGACGCGCGCCATCCGCGCCGGCTTCGGCCAGTTCTCGGGCGGCGTGAACAGCCTCGACGACGCCTATTACCTGGGCCGTGGCCTCCGCGACGACAACCTCTACGCGCTGAACACCGACATCGCCATTGGCGACGGCGGCAGCTTCAAGGCGCAGGTCTATCGCCACACCAACGAAGGCCAGGGCCACTGGGTGACCCCGTACACGCCGAGCTCGCCCACCCTGCCGCTGAGCCTGCGCACCACCGAGTACACCATCGATCGCGGCGGCCTCACGGCTGGCGTCGAGCTGCCGTTCGGCATGCACACGCTGAGCTTCGGCCTGTGGCACGAGGACAGCGACCACAACCTGCAGCGCAACTTCTACTTCCTCAACGCCGACACGCCGCCGAACCGCGGCGAGTTCCTCCGAAGCCCGGATGTGCGCGTGTTCGAGCAGGACTTCGACAGCCGCACCCAGGTCTGGTACCTGAACGACCGCATCGCGCTGGTGGATGGCCGTTTCACGATCGATGCCGGCTTCAAGGCGTTGGACGCCGAGATCGAGGCGGTGAACCGCCGCGGCACGCGCGCGCAGGGCCGCATCGAAGCCAAGGACAGCTTCCTGCCCCAGCTTGGCCTGCGCTTCGAAGTGGCGCCGGGCTTCGAGCTGTTCGGCTCGTATGCGGAGAACATGGCGGCCTTCCGCGCCGGCGTGAATGGCCCGTTCTCGGCCAGCCAATCGGGCTTCGACGCCATCCGCAACACCCTTCGCCCGGAAACCTCGACCACGTTCGAGGGCGGCCTTCGCTATGGCAACGAGGCCTTCCAGAGCTCGCTCACGCTGTATCGCGTGGACTTCGAAGACCGCCTGCTGACCATCTCGCAGTGCGCCGGCATCGTCGGTTGCCCCAGCGTGCTGGCCAACGTCGGCGACGTCGAGACCTCGGGCGCCGAGGCGGCGATCGACTGGCGTCTCGGCGGCGGCTTCTCGCTGTTCGGTTCGCTGTCGTGGAACTCGTCGGAGTACGGCTCGAGCTACCTCGACGGCACCACCCTGGTGCCGACCGACGGCAAGACCGTGGTCGATACACCGGAGATGCTTGCCAACCTCGAGCTTCGCTACGCGGCGGACGCCCTCGAGGCCCGCATCGGCATGAAGTACACCGACGAGCGCTTCATCACGTTCGTCAATGACTCGCGCGTGCCGGACTACTGGGTCAGCGATGCGTCGGTGTCCTACCGCTTCGGCGACTTCGGCCTCGCCAAGGATCTGAAGGCCACGCTCAACGTCACCAACCTGTTCGACGAGGACTACTTCGCCAGCGTGGGCACCAACGGTTTCGTCGCCAGCGACCCGCAGGGCTTGAACTACACGCTGGTCACCGGCGCGCCGCGCCAGGTGTTCCTGACGCTCGAGGCTTCGTTCTGATGCGTCGCCTGCCGTCGGTGGCCTTGCGCCACCTCGGCTTGGCGCTCGCGCTCTGCCTTCCTCCGGTGGCCCTCGCGGCCCCGGAGGCGGGCAGCGACCGCGCGCCGGCCCTGACCCGCATCGCCTTCGGTTCCTGCGCCGAGCAGGACAAGCCGCAACCGATCTGGGCGGCGGTCGAAGCGGCCGATCCCGACCTTTTCCTGTTCCTCGGCGACAACGTCTACGGCGACACGCGGGATCGTGGCGAACTCGAGCAGGCTTACGCGGCGCTGGCCGCGCAGCCCGGCTTCCAACGCCTGCGCGCGTCGACGCCGCTGATGGCGACCTGGGACGACCACGACTACGGCGAGAACGACGCGGGGGCCGATTACCCGATGAAGGAGGCCTCGCGCGAGGTCTTCTTCGAGTTCTGGGGCGAACCGGCCGACTCACCCCGCCGAGCGCACGAGGGCGTGTACACCAGTGCGATGTTCGGTCCACCGGGCCAGCGCGTGCAGGTCATCCTGCTCGACCTGCGCTGGAACCGCACGCCGATCGCGCGCAACACGGCCTTCCCGGACGACGGCGCGCACGAACGCTGGGGCCGGCGCGAGGCGAGGGCAGGGCGTCCGGTGCCCGGGCCCTACGCGCGCGACCCGTCGCCCGAGGCCACCATGCTCGGCGAGGCGCAGTGGGCGTGGTTGGAACGCCAGCTTCGCGAGCCGGCTGAGGTGCGCCTGATCGGCTCCAGCCTGCAGGTGTTGGCCGACTTTCCGGGCTGGGAAGCCTGGGTGAACTACCCGCGCGACCAGGCGAGGCTGTTCCAGCTGATCCGCGACACCCGCGCCGAGGGCGTGGTGTTCCTCTCCGGGGACACGCACTACGGCGAACTCACGCGCCTCGACGCGAACGTGCCGTACCCGATGGTCGATCTGACCTCGAGCGGACTGACCGAGGAATGGCTCGTGCCGGTGCCCAACGCGCTCCGCGCGGGCGAGGCCCACCACCGGGCGAACTTCGGCCTCGTGGAGATCGACTGGGCCCGCCGCGAACTACGACTCGGCCTGCGCGACGCCGACGGCGGCGTACTGATCGACCAGCGCGTGCCGCTCTCGTCGCTGCGTGTGCGTTGACGACGCTCAGCCGCCGTCGAGTTCCAGGCGGAGGCCGATGTCGCGCAGGTGCTCGCGCTCGGTGTCGAGGTCGGCGCGGGTCAGGGGATGCGCGTCCAGCCAGCGCTTCGAGAGCTTCAGCTGAAGCTCGCCGCTGCCCACCCGAAGTCGGAGGCCGGGGATCTTCCCGGCCTCGTGGGCCCGGTGCAGCAGCACCGCGAGGCGCAGCAACATCGCGCAGCGCTGGGCCGCCGGGGCCAAGCGATCGGGTAGGCCCTCGAAGCTGGTGAGTTTCAGGGCGCGACGCTGGTTGCGCACGAGGGTGGCGAGGAACTGCTGTTCGGTCTTCGAGAAACCGGCGATGTCGGAATTCTCGAGAATGTAGGCGCCGTGCACGTGGTACTGGCTGTGGGCGATGGCGAGACCGAGCTCGTGCAGGCGCGCGGCCCAAGCCAGCATCTGGCGGTCCGGGGCTTCGAGGCCCCAGTCGGTCTCGACGTCGTCGAACAGCGCCAGCGCCGTGGCCTCCACGCGTTCCGCCTGCGCGATGTCGATGGCGTAGCGGGTCATCAGTGCGGCGACCGACTCTTCGCGCGGGTCGGCCTTGCCGCCGCGGCCGACCATATCGTGCAGCACGCCTTCGCGCATGGCCGCTTCGCTGACGTGCAATTTGCGGATGTCGAGGGCCTCGAACGCGGTGGTGAGCACCAACACGCCGCCGGCGATCACCGGCTGTCGCTCCGCGCTGAGGCCGGGAAGCTTCAGGGTGTCGAGAGTGTCGAACGCCAGCACGCGGTCGGTCAGGCCGGCCAGCGCGGCGTCGGTGATCAAGCCGCCCTTCGAGAGCTTGAGCGCCTCGCAGATCTCGCCAATCGCCTTGATGGTGCCGGAGGAGCCGAAGGTCTCCTTCCAGCCGAGCTGGCGGTAAAGCGCGGCGAACTGCTGGAACTCGGCGGCCATCTCGATCTGGGCGTCCTTCCAACGCTTGCGGCTCAGCTTGCCGTTGGCGAAGAAGCGCTTGGTGGTGGCGACGCAGCCCATCTGCAGGCTCTCGCGCTCGATCGGCGCCATGCCGTCGCCGATGATGAATTCGGTGGAGCCGCCGCCGATATCGATGACGAGTCGCCGCGACTTGCCGGGCGGATGGCCATGCGCGACACCCAAGTACACGAGGCGCGCCTCCTCGCGGCCGGCCACCACTTCGATGCCGTGCCCGAGCGCGGTTTCCGCGGGCAGCAGGAAGCTCTGCGGGTTGCGCATCTGCCGCACGGTGTTCGTGGCGATGGCGCGCACCTGCGCCGGCGGCACGCTGCGCAGCTTCTGGCCGAAGCGAGCGAGGCAGTCGAGCGCGCGGGCCACGACGTCCGGGCGAAGGCCGCCGTTGGCATCCAGGCCTTCGGCGAGGCGCACCGTTTCCTTGATGCGGTCGACGATCCGCAACTGGCCCAAGGTGTAGCGGGCGACGACGAGGTGGAAGCTGTTGGAGCCAAGGTCGACCGCCGCGAGAAGGTCGCCGTCCTGCAGGCTGCGGCGCGGGCTGTTCGGCATGTCAGTGGCAGAGCTTGGCGAGGAGGGACTGCTGGGCGGAATGCGGCATGTCGTCGCCTTCGACCATCACACGCACGTAGCGGCCGTCGGCCTGGAGTTGCCAGCTTTGCGTGTTGTCGGCCAGGTAGTTGGCGAGCTCCTCGTCGAACACCCGCTTCGACAACTTCGGATCGAGGATGGGGAAGCAGGTCTCGACACGGCGCAGCAGGTTGCGCTCCATCCAATCGGCGCTCGAGCAGTAGAGTTGCGGCGATTCGTCGTTCTGGAACCAGTACACGCGGCTGTGTTCGAGGAAGCGCCCGACCACCGAGCGCACCCGGATGTTCTCCGACAATCCCTTCACCCCCGGGCGCAGTGCGCAGGCGCCGCGGACGATGAGGTCGACCTGCACGCCGGCCTGCGAGGCGGCGTAGAGCGCGCGGATGACGCCCGCTTCGTTCAGTGCATTCATCTTCGCGATGATCCGCGCCGGCTTGCCCTCGCGGGCGTGCTGGGCCTCGCGGGCGATCTTCGCCAGCAGGCCGCCGTGAAGGGTGAAGGGCGAAGTGAGCAGCTGCTTCAGCTTGAACGAAGGTGCGAGGCCCGACAGCTGTTGGAACAGCGCGTGCACGTCGGCGCCGATCTCCTCATTGGCCGTCATCAGGCCGATGTCGGTGTACGTGCGCGCGGTGCCGGCATGGTAGTTGCCCGTGCCCAGGTGCACGTAGCGGCGCAGGCGCTGCCCCTCTCGACGGACGATCAGCATCATCTTGGCGTGCGTCTTGTAGCCGACCACGCCGTACAGCACCTGCACGCCAGCCTCCTGCAGCCGGTCGGCGAGGCGAAGGTTCGCCTCCTCGTCGAAGCGGGCGCGCAGCTCGACGACGACGGTGACGTCCTTGCCGTTGCGGGCAGCGGTGACCAGATGTTCGATCAGCGGGGAATCCTTGCCGACGCGGTACAGCGTCTGCTTGATGGCCAGAACGTCGGGGTCGTGGGCCGCGTGCGCCACCAGGTCGAGTACCGCGTTGAAGGTCTCGTAGGGGTGGTGCATCAGGATGTCGCGCTCGCGAAGCTGGTCGAACGGCGCGTCGGTGTCGAGTCGCGTCGGGCGCGGGGTGAACGGCGGCCACTTGAGCTCGGGGCGGTCGACGAGGTCGATCACCTGGATCACGCGGTTGAGGTTCACCGGGCCGTTGATGCGGTACACCGCGTTCTCGGGCAGCGAGAAGTTTTGCAGCAGCACCTGCACGATGGCGGTCGGGCAGTTCTCGGCGATCTCCAGCCGCACCGCCGGGCGGAAGCCGCGCCCGACGAGCTCCTCGCGCACGGCATGCGCGATGTTCTCCACTTCCTCCTCGTCCACCACCAGCTCGGAGTTGCGCGTCACGCGGAACTGCCACGCGCCCTTGACCTTCATGCCGGGGAAGATCTCGTCGACGAAGGCGGTGAGCACGGCCGAGAGCAGCACGAAGTCGTGCGGTGCGCCGGAAACCTCCGGCGGGATGTGGATGATCCGCGGCAGCGAGCGCGGCGCGCGGACGATGGCCATGCCGCCGGCCCGGCCGAACGCGTCCTTGCCCTCGAGCACCACGACCACGTTCAGCGACTTGTTGAGGATGCGCGGGAAGGGGTGCGCCGGGTCGAGGCCCAGGGGCGACAGCACGGGCATGATCTCGTGCTCGAAGTATTCCTTGAGCCATCGCTTCTGCTTCGCGCTCCAGGCGTCCCGCGGCAGGATGCGTACGCCGGCCTCGTTGAGCGCGGGACGCAGCGTGGAGTTCCAGAACTCGTATTGGGCGTCGACCAGCGCGCTGGCTTCCTCGTGGATCTGGTTCAGCAGGGCGACCGGCGCGACGCCGTCGACGGTGGCCGTCGAGCCGAACTGCACCGTCGTGCGCAGGGACGCCACGCGGATCTCGAAGAACTCGTCGAGGTTGGTGCAGCTGATGCACAGGTAGCGCAGGCGCTCGAGCAGGGGGATCGACGGGTCCTCGGCCTGCGCGAGCACGCGGCGGTTGAACGCCAGCTGCGACAGCTCGCGGCTGAGGAAGAGCTCGTGGTCGGGGAGGCCCGAGGTGCCGCTGGAGGCGACGGCGGCGACGGGCTTTCGGGGCGACTTGGTGGGCACAGGGCGGCCTTGGGAGAAGCAGATTCTCGATTGGAAACGACGCGGCCGTGGCTGGCAAGCCGTCGCCTCGCGGTGGGCTCAGGCCTCGTCGCTGCCGCGCGCGCGTTCGACCACCGCTTCCGGGCCGAACACGCAGGCGAACACGCTGCCCTTGCCGACCTCGCTGCGGATGTCGAGCCGGCCCTGGTGCAGGTTGAGCACGTGCTTGACGATGGACAGGCCGAGGCCGGTGCCGCCGGTTTCGCGGGCCCGGCTCGTGGAAACGCGGTAGAAACGCTCGGTCAGTCGGGGCAGGTGCTGTGCCGGGATGCCGTAGCCGGTATCCCGCACCGCGAGCACCGCGCCGCCGTCCGGGCTGCGGTCGAAGCGGACGTCGATGCGACCGTCGACCGGCGTGTAGCGCACGGCGTTCGAGACCAGGTTCGAGAAGGCGCTGTGCAGTTCGCGGGTCGAGCCGAGCAGGTCGAGGTTCGCGATGTCTTCGACGTGGATCTGGTGCCGGCCGGCGGACAACGCCTGGGCTTCGCGCCGGAGCGTGAGCAGGAGCGGAGCCATCGCCACCACTTCGCGATGGGCGAGGGCTTCCTGGGCTTCGAGGCGGGAGAGGGTCAGCAGGTCCTCGACGAGTTGCGACATCCTCGCCGACTGCTTGCGCATTTCATCGAGCATCGGGCCGAGCTCCGGGTAGTCGTCGGCGTCGAGGATGTCGAGGTAGCCATGCACCACGGTCAGCGGCGTGCGCAGCTCGTGCGAGACGTTGGCGACGAAATCGCGGCGCAGCTGCTCGAGGCGCAGCAGCTTCGTGACGTCACGGACCACCAGCAGCCATTGGGTCGGCGAGTAGGGCAGAAGGCGCAAGCTGAGCCTGACGTTGCCATCGAGCGGCGACGCCTGGTCGAGCAGTGGCTCGTCCGTCTGCCCGACCTCCAGCCAGGCCCGCACCGTGGCCTCGGGGAAGACGTCGCCCACGTTCCCTTCGCCGCCCTGTGGGCCCAGGCCCAGCAGGTCGCGCGCCTGCCGGTTGCACCAGTCGATGCGGCCGCTGTCGCGGTCGACGAGCAGCACCGCATCCGGCATCAGGGTGGCGGCGCGCCGGTAGCCGCGAACCAGCCCGAGCAGTCGCTTCGTGCGGGCGCGGCCTTCGTTCTGGCGGCGGTGGAGGAGCATTTCGAGGTCGTCCCAGAGTCCGCGGCCGTCGATGTCGCGGAGGCGGCGGCGTTGGTAGAGGCGGGCCAGCAGGCGATGCAGGCGCCAGTAGTGCCAGCTGAGGATGGCGAAGGCGGACAGCGCAAGAAGGGGCCAGAGCGCGTCCAGCCACCATCCGACGAGAGCGGCCGCCGCGACGACTCCCCCAAGGCGGGCGACCGACGCGCGCCACGCGCGACGCAGCAGGGCCCCGACGGTCATGCTGCGCGCGCGTCCGTCATGGGGTCTCCGAGAACCGGTAGCCGCTGCCGCGGACCGTCTGGACCATCCCGTCGAGCTGCTGCGGCTCCAGCGCTTTGCGCAGGCGGCGGATATGGACGTCCACGGTACGCTCCTCCACGTAGACGTTGCCGCCCCAGACGTGGTCGAGCAACTGGGCGCGCGTGTACACGCGGTCGGCGTGGGTCATGAAGAAGTGCAGCAGTCGGTACTCGGTCGGGCCGACGTGGATGGATTCCTCGCCGGCATACACGCGGTGGGCGGCGCCGTCGATGCGCAGGCGGCCGATCTGCACGCTGCCGTCGGCCTCGTCCTCGCGGGAACGGCGCATGACCGCCTTGATGCGGGCCAGCAGTTCGCGGGCCGAGAACGGCTTCACCACGTAGTCGTCGACGCCGGACTCGAGGCCGGAGACGCGGTCGTTTTCCTCGCCGCGCGCCGTCAGCATGATGATCGGCACGTCGCGGGTGAGCTCGTCCTTGCGCCAGCGGCGGGCGAGGTCGAGGCCCGAAGTGCCGGGGAGCATCCAGTCCAACAGGATCAGGTCGGGCACGCGCTCGACGATGGCGGTCTGCGCCTCGCGGGCGTCACCGGCATGCACCGGCTCGTACTCGCCCTTGCGCAAGGCGAAGGCCACCATGTCACGGATGGCGGGCTCGTCGTCGACGATGAGGATGCGCTTCTGCACGGGATATCCAGGCCATGGGGTCAGGGCGCCAGTAGATAAAACTTTTGTGACGCGACCATGACGGCTGAAAGGGAATCGTCACAGCGCCGAAGCGGCTTGTCGAGTCCTCGCCCCGTGCGGGTTGAATCGGCGGTCCGCGCTCAGGACCGTTCGCGCCCCTGGTCCTCGGGCTTCAGGCCCGCTCGGCGCATTTCCAGCACGATAGGCATGATCTCGGCCATTCGCGCCTCGACGCGAGCCCGCTGCACGTAGTCGACGTCGTCACGCTGTTTCAGGCTGTCGAACTGCTTCAGCGCATCCTCGGCGCGGCCGGCGAGGAAGGCCGCCTCGGCATGCGCTTCGACGGCGCGATTGGCGTCGCCGGCGAGCTCGCTGGCCCGGGCGAAGCTGCGCTGCAGCAGCAGGTCGCCGCTGTCGGTCACGAGGAGGGGGCGGAGCAAGGCCTGGGCGCGCTGCCCGGAGCCGGCGTCCCCTCGCTCGTTGAGGGTCTCCGCATAGCTGAGCGTGATGGCCCGGTGCTGCGGATAATCGGCAAGGAGTCTCTCGTAGTGGCGGGTGGCCTCCGCGGGGCGGCCAGCCTTGTGCAGCGCTTCGGACAGGGCCAGCCGCAGCCACAGGTTGTCAGGCTCCGCGGCGATCAGGCGCTCGAGCCGGGCGACGGCGGCGCCGGCCCGCCCTGCGCGCAGCAGCGCCAGCGCGTGGCCGTAGGCGACTTCCGGGCGGGGCGAGGCGTCCGGATTCGTCTCGTATTCGGCGATCGCGTCTCGTGCCGTGGGCGCCGTGATCACGCGAAGTCGCTCGCGGGCCCAATGGAACTCGCTGGCGCGCGCGTTCGCCGCGTCCGGCGAGGGGCGGAGCGCGGCCGGCAGCAGCAGGTGCCCGTCGTCGCGGGGACGGGCCCGATGCCACGGCGGCTGGTTCGCCATGGCCGCGGCGCGGTCCCGAGCCTCGGCGATACGCGTGGTCGTCACCGGATGGGTGCGCAGGTACTCCGGCGCCTGCCAGCCACCGGTGTTGCCGCGCGAGGCCCGCTCCATCCGCCCGAAGAAATCCGCGATGCCCAGCGGATCGAACCCGGCGCGCGACAGCGTCTCGATGCCGATGCGGTCGGCCTCCGATTCGTTGCTCCGCGTGTAGTTGATCTGCATCTGCGCCATCAGCGCTTGCGCGCCCACGACCGTGGCCTGCATCGCGTCGTCGGCCGAGCGTGAATTGCTCTGCGAAGCCGCGGCCAGGGCGCCGATCATCGCCAGCATGGTCGGCAGCTGCATCTGTTGGGATTTCTCGGCCGAGCGCAGCACGTGGCGCTGGGTAACGTGCGCGACTTCGTGGGCCAGCACGCCCGCCACCTCGTCCTCGCGTTCCGCCGTCAAGACGAGGCCGGCGTTCATGCCGACGAGGCCGCCCAGGGTGGCGAAGGCGTTGATGCGACGGTCGCGCATCATGAAGAAGGTGTAGCCGTGGTCCGGCTCGCCGCTGGAGGCGGCCACGCGGAAGCCGAGGCCCTGCAGCCAGCCTTCCACGAGCGGGTCGGTCACCAGCAGGTCCTGGCGACGGAACTCGCGCATCAGCATGGCGCCGTAGCGGGCCTCGTCGGCGGGGGTGATCAGGCTGGCCGCGGAGGAGCCCATCTGCGGCAACGCCTCCGGCCGCGACTGCGCCTGGGCAGTGGGCCCCGGCAGCAGCGCGAGGGCGAGGGCGGCTGGGAGGGCGAGGAGGGGCTTGGGGCGCATCATCGGAGCATGCCGAAAGGGGGACGAGGGCTGGTGAATCCGCCGTTAAGCCAGCGGACGCCGCGCTGGAAAAGACCGTGGGGCGGCCCCATAGTTCCGCGCCTTACCGCACCGAATTGGAGCCGCCACGATGCCCCGCGCCGAGGTCGTGATGTATTCGACCGCCGTCTGTCCCTATTGCGTCGCCGCGAAGAACTTCCTCAAGCAGCGGGGCGTCGAGTGGCGCGAGGTGCGCGTCGACCTCGATGCCGACGCCCGCGCCGAGATGCTGGCGAAGGCGAAGCGCACGTCGGTGCCGCAGATCTTCATCAATGGCACCCACGTCGGCGGTTTCGACGACATGGTGGCCCTCGACCGCGCCGGTGGCCTGGCGCCCCTTCTGGAGTCCGCCCCGTGAGTGACCGCGTCGCCGAATTCACCGCCTTCCGCAAGCGCATGAACGAGCGCATCCTGGCCGAGGACAACCAGGTCGTCCGCCGCTTCTTCGCGCTCGACACCCAGACCTACAAGGCCGGCGCGCTCGACCTCAAGACCAAGGAAATGCTCGGCCTCGTGGCCTCCATGGTGCTGCGCTGCGACGACTGCATCGCCTACCACGTCGCCCAGTGCCAGCAGGCCGGCGTCACCCGCGAGGAGTTCTTCGAGGTGTTCTCGGTGGGCCTGGTGGTCGGCGGCTCGATCGTCATCCCGCACCTGCGCCGCGCGGTCGATTTCCTCGACCAGCTGGAAGCCGGCGCCGCCGAGTCGCCCGCGGCCCACGACGCCGCCCACGGTTGATCCCGGTCCGGGGGCCGCATCCCGGCGCCCGACCCGGTCTATCCGCCTGAACCAAGCCCCGGTTCCTTGACCGCCGTCAGAAGCCGGCCCGGCGCCGCTGCGGCATAATTCGCGCGCCGCCTGCACTGGATCGGGCGAGAAAAGGAAAAGACATGTCTCAGACGATTGCGGTGATCCGCGGGGACGGCATCGGTCCCGAAATCATGGATGCCTCGCTGGGCGTGCTGGACGCGATGAAGCTCGGGCTGCAGTACGAGTTCGTCGAAGCCGGCATGTCGGCGATGGAGAAGACCGGCGAACTGCTGCCCGCCGCCACCCTGGACGCGATCCGCAAGCACCGCATCGCCTTCAAGAGCCCGCTGACCACGCCGGTCGGCGAGGGCTTCACCTCGATCAACGTCGCGCTCCGCAAGCAGTTCGACCTGTACGCCAACGTTCGTCCGGCGATCAGCTTCCCGGGAACGAAGGCGCGCTACGAAAACATCGACATCATCACGGTGCGCGAGAACACCGAGGGCGCTTACATCGGCGAGGGCCAGTCGGTGTCGCCGGATGGCGAGACCGCCCTGCTGACGCAGAAGGTGACCCGCAAGGGATCCGAGCGCATCGTCCGCTACGCCTTCGACCTCGCGCGCCGCGTCGGCCGCAAGAAGGTCACGGTGGTGCACAAGGCGAACATCCTGAAGTCCACCTCGGGCCTGTTCCTCAAGGTCGCCCGCGAAGTGGCCCAGCAATACCCCGACATCCAGTGCAACGAGATGATCGTGGACAACACCTGCATGCAGCTGGTGATGCGTCCGGAGCAGTTCGACGTCATCGTGACGACGAACCTGTTCGGCGACATCGTCTCCGACCTGTGCGCCGGCCTCGTGGGCGGCCTTGGCCTCGCCCCGGGCGCCAATATCGGTGAGCACGCGGCGATCTTCGAGGCGGTCCACGGCTCGGCCCCGGACATCGCCGGCAAGAACATCGCGAATCCCTGCGCGCTGCTCCTCGCGGCTGGCCAGATGCTCGACCACCTCGGCCACGTCGACCACGCCAACCGCCTGCGCCAGGCCATCCGCGACACGCTCACCGCGAAGGACGGCGTGACGCCGGACGTCGGTGGCACCGGCACGACGCAGAGCTTCGCCAAGGCCGTCGCGGCCCGCGTCGCCGGTTGAACTCGGCATCGAAGTGGCAAAAGGAAAGGGCGCCGCGAGGCGCCCTTTCCGTTTCCGCGATGGCCCTCGGGGTGTCGAGGCCGGCCGGGGCGATCAATCGTCGCCGCGCAGCTTCGCCAGCAGGCGCAGGATCTCGAGGTAGAGCCAGATCAGCGTGACCATCAGTCCGAAGGCGCCGTACCACTCCATGGACTTCGGTGCGCCGGCCTCGACGCCGCTTTCGATGAAGTCGAAGTCGAGCACGAGGTTCAGTGCGGCGATGACGACCACGAAGGCTGAGAAACCAATGCCCAGCCAGCCGCTGTCGTGGATGAAGCCGATGCCCTCGAAACCGAAAAGGCGCATGCCGATGTTGACGAGGTAGAGCAGGGCGATGCCGCCGGTGGCCGCCACCACGCCGAGCTTGAAGTTCTCGGTGGCACGGATCAGGCCGGACTTGTAGGCCAGCAGCAGCGAGGCCAGCGTGCCGAAGGTCAGGCCGACGGCTTGCAGCACGATGCCGGGGAACTGCGCTTCGAAGACGGCGGAGACGGCGCCGAGGAACAGGCCCTCGAGCAGGGCGTAGAGGGGCGCCGTCACGGGGGCCCACGTCTTCTTGAAGACCGTCACCAACGCCATCACGAAGCCGCCGATGGCACCGCCCCAGACATAGGGCATCAGACCGGGAATGCTTTCCGGGCCGCTGTAGAGGTTCCAAGTGTAGGTCGCGGTGATCAGCACCATCGCCAGCAGCAGGGCGGTCTTGTTGACCGTGCCGCCAATCGTCATCGTCTGGCCGTCGCGGGTGACAACGCGGCCCGAGCCGACGTCGAGGAAAGTGTTCTCGCCGAGAACGGGGTTGCCGCTACGCATGCGTTGCTCCTTGCCGGGGGGAATTCCCGCTCAAACCTTGCCCGCGACGGGCGTCGGGCGCAAGGCGTGGGCGATCGCGAGGCCGGCGGCGATGCCTGCGGCCAGCACCAGGACGCCGGGCCCGACCCAGCGCATCCCGAGCGCGCCCACCAGGCCGCCGCTGGAGAAGCCGCCGATGACCAGCAGGCAGACGGCGATGCGCTTCTTCGCGACCGGCAGACCCCGAAGGGCGTGGCCGAGGTAGATCGCGAGGTCGGTGAACATCCCGCTGACATGCGATGTGCGCATCACCGCGCCACTGAAGGTGGTCGCCATGGCGTTCTGGAGACCGACGGCGCCGGCCAGCAGGTAGTAGGCCGCGGGCTCGCGCCACAGGAACGCCTGCGTGGCGGCAAGGACCAGCAGCGCCTCGATCCACAGCGCCACGCTGTAGCGGCGTCCGAGGCGCAGATGCTCGTCGCGGATCAGCCAGCCGCTGAACACCGCCCCGGCGCAGAACGCGGCGAGGATGCCCAGCAGGTGGAGGGCGCTGTCCCAGCGGCCGAAGCCGGCGTGCCCGGCGATGAGAGTGGTGGTGCCGGTGAGGTGGGTGACGGCCTCGGCGCCGAAGGCCAGCAGGCCGACGGCGTTCATGAGGCCGGCCGCGAAGCTCAGCGCCCCTCCGGCCACCCAGACCCAGCGCGGCAGCTGGTCGATCATCGTTCCCGGAAACGCCAGAAGTGGTCGAGAACGACGACGTCGGCGAGCCCCGGCCGGTAGCCGGCGGCCAGCGCTCCGGCGATGTACTCGGTGCCAAGCCGACAGGCCTGCGGCGGGGTTTCGCCGAGAGCGAGGTTCGCCGCGATGGCGGAGGCCAACGTGCAGCCGGTGCCATGGCCCTCCAGCGGCAGGCGACGGCTGCGGAAGCTTGCCCGCAGCACGCCGCTGCCGAAGCGGTCGATCACTTCGGTTTCGGCGAGGTGTCCGCCCTTGAGCAGCACGCCGTCGGCGCCGAGGTCGAGCAGTTCGCTGAGTGCGGCATCGGCGTCCGCGCCGGGGGCAATGCGACGCCCAAGCAGCAATTCGGCCTCGGGCAGGTTCGGCGTCAGTACCGTCGCCATCGGCAACAGGCGCGTGCGCAGCGCATCGAGGGCGTCGTCGGCCAGCAGCTTGGCGCCGCTGGTGGCCACCATCACCGGATCGACGACCAGCGCCGCGGGCTTCCAATGTTCCAGCGCGTCGGCCACGGCGTGGATGATCTCGGTCGTGGCGAGCATGCCGAGCTTCACCACGCGCACGTCGAAATCCTCGAAGCAGGCGTCGATCTGTGCGCGCAGGAAGCCGACGTCCGGTGCATGCACGGCCGTGACGCCGCGGGTGTGCTGGGCGGTCAGCGCGGCGAGGGCGGAGAGCCCGTGCACGCCGTGCGCGGCGAAGGCCTTGAGGTCGGCCTGGATGCCCGCGCCACCGCCGCTGTCCGAGCCGGCGATGGTCAGGGCCGAGATGACGCGTTCGCGCACTCAGAGCACCTCGGAGGCGTAGTCGGCCAGGCGCGAGCGTTCGCCGCGGCGCAGCGTGACGTGGGCGCTGTGCGCCCAGCTCTTGAAGCGGTCCACCGCGTACGTGAGGCCGGACGTGGTTTCGGTGAGGTAGGGCGTGTCGATCTGTTCGACGTTGCCCATGCAGATGATCTTCGTCCCCGGGCCGGCGCGCGTGATCAGGGTCTTGATCTGCTTCGGCGTCAGGTTCTGCGCCTCGTCGACGATCACCCAGCGGTTGAGGAAGGTGCGCCCGCGCATGAAGTTCATCGAGCGGATCTTGATGCGGCTGGCGAGCAGGTCATTGGTGGCGCCGCGGCCCCAGCTGCCGTGGTCCTCGGCGTGCGTTAGCACCTCGAGGTTGTCGGTGAGCGCGCCCATCCACGGCGTCATCTTCTCTTCCTCCGTGCCCGGCAGGAAGCCAATGTCCTCGCCGACGCTCACCGTCGCGCGGGTCATGATGATCTCGCGGTAGCGCTGTACGTCCATGGTCTGCGCGAGGCCCGCGGCCAGCGCCAGCAGGGTCTTGCCGGTGCCGGCGGTGCCGAGCAGGGTGACGAAGTCGATCTCCGGGTCCATCAGGGCATTCAGCGCGAAGTTCTGCTCGCGGTTGCGGGCGTTGATGCCCCAGACCTGGTGGTTCGCCGAGCGGAAGTCCTCGACGATCTGCAGCACGGCGCGATCGCCGTCCAGCTTGGCCACCTTGAGTTCCACTTCCTCCTCGCCGGGCAGGTAGAGGTACTGGTTGGGGTACCAGCCGTCCTCGGGGGTGGCCTTGATCTCGTAGAAGGTGCGTCCGCGCTCGGTCCAGCTGCGCAGGTTGTCGCCGTGGCGCTTCCAGAAATCCTCCGGCAGCTGGGTGGCGCCGGTGTAGAGCAGGTTGAAATCATCGAGCGCGCGGTCGTTCTCGTAGTCCTCCGCCTGCACGCCTACGATGCTGGCCTTGATGCGCAGGTTGATGTCCTTCGACACCAGCACCACCGGCGTCGCCGGGTTCTCGATGCGCAACTGCAGGATCGAACCCAGGATCTGGTTGTCCGGCAGTACGGTGCCGAAGCCCTTGCTGATGTCGACCGGCTTGGTCTGGAACAGCAAACGCCCGAGGCCGCCCGTGTCGCGAAGCTGCAACTCGTTCGGGCGCTTCAGCGAGATGCCGCCCTCGATGCCGCGGTTGCCGTGGGCCACGACCAGCTCATTGAGGAAGCGGCTGACCTGGCGCGCGTTGCGGGCCGATTCGGTCTGCCCCTTCTTGTTGTTGTCGAGTTCCTCCAACACCATCATCGGCAGGAACACGTCGTGCTCCTCGAACTTGAACAGCGCCGTCGGGTCGTGCATCAGCACGTTGGTGTCGAGCACGTAGATGCGCTTGCTCTGCGTCATGGAAGCTCCTCGGGGCGGGGGAACGGCAAAGAAAAAGCCGCCATCACGCGGGGCGTCATGGCGGCTGGGTGTCGGGCTGCGGCGGTCACGCGGCGCGGCGGCGAATCAATGGCGGCATAGGGGCATCGGCGGCTCAGAACTTCATCGGGTCCATGATGGCATCGAGGTTCAAATCGTCGCAGAAGGCGAGGAAGTCGTCGCGCAGCGCGGCGATGTGCATGCTGGCCGGCACGCCGATGGTGACGTGGGCCGAGAACATGTCGGCGCCGGTCTGCATGGCGCGGTAGCGCGAGCACTGCAGGTTCTCGACCGTGATGCCCTGGCGGTCGAAGAAGTCGGCGAGCTGGTAGAGGATGCCCGGGCGGTCGGAAGCGACCACCTCGACGATGTAGGGAATCAGGTTGGACTGCACGGGCTTCGGGCCCGTGCGGTACCAGTGGATCTTCATGCCGTCATCGCGCTCCATCCGGCCGAGCATGGCTTCGAGTTTGGCGACGGCGTCCCAGGAGCCGACCGCCAGTGCGGTGACGGAGACGTCACGGCCGACGGTGGACAGGCGCGCATCCGCGAGGTTGCAGCCCGAATCGGCGATGCGGCGACTGACGGCGAGGAGCGGGGAGTCCGGATGGGTCGAATACGCGCTGATCAGCAGCAGGTTTTCGTTCGACGGCGGACGGGGCGTGGATTCACTCATTGACGCGAGCATACTTGCCGCGTTCTTCGCGCCGCAAGTAACATCGGAACCGCCTTCCTCCCTATCGAACGAGCCCTGCCTTGCGACTTTCCGGCAGCATCACCGCGCTTGCCACCCCGTTTTCCGTCGACGGGACCCTGGACCTTCGTGCTTGGGCGCAGATGCTGGAAAAACAGGTCGCCTCGGGGACGTCGGCGGTCGTGGTGGCGGGCTCCACCGGCGAGGCGGCGTCGCTCACCGACGATGAGTACGACACGCTGCTGGTCGAAGCCGTTCGTGTCGTCGCCGGGCGCATCGGCGTGATCGCCGGGACGGGCCTGTCGAACACCGCCAAGACCATCGCCCAGACCCGGCGCGCCGCGGAATTGGGTGCGCAGGCGGCTTTGGTCGTCACGCCGCCCTATGTCCGCCCGACGCAGGCCGGTCTTGCGGCCCATTACCGCGCCGTGGCGGCGCAGGGCGGGCTTCCGGTCATCCTCTACAACGTTCCGGGGCGCACCGGCGTCGACATGGCCCCGGAGACGGTGGCGGCGCTGGTGGGCGTGGAGGGCATCGTGGGCCTGAAGGAGGCCCGGGGCGATGCCGAACGCTGGGCGGCGCTCGCGCCGCTCGCGGCGCCGGGCTTCGCCCTGCTGTCGGGCGACGACCCCACGTTCGTCGAGGCCATGCGCGCGGGGGCCGCGGGCGTGATCTCGGTGGCGTCCAACGTCGTGCCGGCCTGCATGGCGGCCATTGCCGCTTCCGCGGCGGCCGGGGCGTTCGATGCGGCCGCGGCGCGCGACGCCGGAGTGCGCCCGCTCTACGATTTCCTCGGCGTTGCGCCGAATCCGATCCCGTTGAAAGCCCTACTCAAGGCACAGGGTCTTGGCGCCGACCTGCGCCTACCGCTGCTGCCACTGGAGGCGCCGCATACGGCGTCGCTTCCCGCCATGCTGTCCCTCGTCGACCGTGCCGAAGCCGATGCTTCGAATGCGGTTCGCGCCGCTTGATGTCCTGGAGATCCTCATGCCCCTGTCCACCCTGAAGCGTCCGCTTGCCCTCGGCCTCATCGCGACCGCGGCGGCGGTCGCTCTGTCCGGATGCTCGTTCTTCCGCGGCAAGGATGCCCCGTACCTCGAAAGCCGCGAGAGCCGTCCGCTTGAAGTGCCGCCGGACCTCGTCCTGCCGTCGTCGAGCGCGGCACTGCAGATCCCGGCCGCTCCGGCGGGGACTGCCACTCCCGGCGAGGCGCCTCCTGCGGCCTTCGGCGTGGCCTCCAGTTTCGAGATCAACGACACGGCGGAGAGTGCCTTCCGTCGCGTGGGTCTCGCCCTCGGGCGCATCGACGGCGCCGTGGCCACCCCGGTCGCCGCGCTCAACAGCTACGAGGTCGCATTCCGCGGCGAAAGTTTCCTGGTGCGCCTGTCGGCCCGCGGCGAAGCGATCCGTGTCGACGCCATCAACCAGGAGGGCGCGGCGATCAGTGGCGGGGCGGCCGGTGAACTGCTGGGCTTGCTGCAGGCGCGAGTGCAGTAACGACGTCCTCGGGCTTCCGGCGTGGCGCCGACGATCGCGGCGCGCGCCGCTCAGCGTTGCAGTAGCGGAAGCTTGCCCGGCTTGCCATCCCATTCGGCGGCGTCGGGCAAGGGGTCCTTGCGCGTGGTGATCACCGGCCACTCAGCAGCGAGTTCCTTGTTCAGTGCGATCAGCGCTTCCTGGCCCGCCGGCACGTCGTCTTCCGGATAGATCGCCTTGGCCGGGCATTCCGGCTCGCACAGGGTGCAGTCGATGCATTCGTCCGGATCGATGACGAGGAAGTTCGGGCCCTCATGGAAGCAATCCACCGGGCAGACCTCGACACAGTCGGTGTACTTGCACTTGATGCAGTTCTCGGTAACGACGAAGGGCATGGCGTTGGCGACGTGAGGAAGGCGGCTAGGGTAGCGCCGCGGCGTGGCCGGTGGCGTGACCCTGAAAAGACGAAGCCCGGCAGTGCCGGGCCTCGTGGAATTGGCGCTCCCTACGGGATTCGAACCCGTGTTTTAGCCTTGAGAGGGCCACGTCCTAGGCCTCTAGACGAAGGGAGCATTGGTTGGTCGCGTCCTGCGAGTCCGGTAGGATAACCAATTCGCTCCCGTTTCTCCAGCCTTTTCGGCACCACCCAGGATCCCAACCGCCCCATGTCCGAAACCGTCGCGCCCCTGGTGATTCCCCGCGAGGCTCATCCCATTTCGCGCAGGAACATCAGCTCTGCCGCCCTGAAGGTGCTCTACGGGCTCCGCGACGCCGGTTTCAAGGGCTATCTGGTGGGTGGTGCAGTGCGCGACCTGCTTGCCGGACGGCAGCCGAAGGACTTCGACGTCGCCACCGACGCCACGCCGGAGCAGGTGCGCGACGTGTTCCGCAACTGCCGCTTGATCGGCCGGCGCTTCCGCCTGGCCCACGTGGTGTACGGCCGCGAGATCATCGAGGTCGCGACGTTCCGGGCCAACGACGACGATGGCAGCGGTGATCGCGAGACGGAGGACGGTGGCCGCGTCGTCCGCGACAACGTCTACGGCACGATCGAAGACGACGCCGTTCGTCGGGACTTCACCGCGAACGCGCTGTACTACGCCATCGAGGATTTCTCGGTGCGCGATTACGTCGGCGGCTACGAGGACGTCCTCGCGCGACGCCTGAAGCTGATCGGCGACCCGGAAACACGATATCGCGAGGACCCGGTGCGCATGCTGCGCGCCGTGCGCCTCGCCGCGAAGCTCGAGTTCACCATCGACGAGAGCGCCGCGGCACCGATGCCGGCGCTGGCGCCCCTGCTCGCCGGTGCTGCCCCGGCGCGATTGTTCGACGAATCGCTGAAGCTGTTCCTTGCCGGGCATGGCGAGGCGAGTTTCCTCGGCCTGGAGGCCCACCAGCTGTTGCCGGCCGTGCTGCCGGAAACGGCGGAAGCGCTGCGCACCAATCGGAGCGGCCTGCTGCGTTCGATGGTGCTCGACGGTTTGCGCAATACCGACAAGCGGATCGCCGAGGACAAGCCGGTCACGCCCGCCTTCCTCTACGCCGTGCTGCTTTGGCCGGCCTATTGCCGCGAACTGGCGCGACTGCAGGCACAGGGCCTCGAAGCGGCCGTGGCGCAGCAACGTGCGGCCGACCGCGTGACGCTGCACCAGGTGCAGCGCATCGCGTTGCCGCGGCGGTTCTCGCTGCCCATGCAGGAGATATGGATGCTGCAGCCGCGCTTCGCGCTGCGGCAGAAGAAGCGGGTGTTCCGCACGCTGGCGCATCCGCGATTCCGCGCCGCCTTCGATTTCCTCGAATTGCGCGCCAGGGTGGCGCCGGAGCTGGCCGCCGATCTCCTGTTCTGGCGCGACGCGCAGCTGCAGGCCCCGGCCGCGTTGGCCGAATCGATCGACCAAGGCGGTTTCGGCCTCGATGAGGGCGGCGAGGGTGATGCGTCGGGCGATGCCCCGGCCGGAGACGCGGGGCCGCGCCGTCGGCGTCGCCGGCGGCCGCGTCGCGGCGGTCCGGGAGCTGGCGCGCCCGCATGATCGTGCGGGCCTGGGTGGGGCTGGGGGGCAACCTCGGTGACGTGTCCGCCTGTTTCCGGTCCGCCTTGGCGGCCCTCGATGCCACGGACGGCATCTCGCTGGTCCGCGTCTCGCGCCGATACCGCACGCCCGCCTGGGGCGTGACGGACCAGCCGGACTTCATCAATGCCGTTGCCGAGCTGGCCACGACGCTGGCGCCGCTCGAGTTGCTGGCGGCGCTGCAGGCCACCGAGCGGGCGCATGGGCGGGACCGGGCGAGGGAACAGCGCTGGGGCCCACGCACGCTGGACCTCGATCTGCTGGCCATGGAAGGCGTGGTCCTCGACATGCCAAACCTGCAATTGCCGCATCAGCGTGCGGCGGAGCGCGCCTTCGTGATGGTGCCCTGGGCCGAAATCGCCCCTGGCCTCGATGTGCCCGGCGTCGGCCTCATCGACGCGCTGGCTGCTGCGCTGGATCGCTCGGGCATCGAGGCGATACCTTAGGCGCCCGTTCGCGACCGGCCACCGCCCCCGCATGTACGCCTCCGACGCGCCCCCGCCGCGCCCACCTGTCACCGTCCCCGAGCTGCGCCGGTTGAAGTCCGCCGGCACGCCGATCGTGGCGATGACGGCCTATGACGCCGGCTTCGCCGCGGTGCTCGACGCCGAGGGCGTGGATTTCGTGCTGGTGGGTGATTCGCTGGGCATGGTGGTGCAGGGCGAGCCCAGCACCTTGCCGGTCACCGTCGACCAGATCGTCTACCACTCCCGGGCCGTGTCACGCGGGCTGCGCAGCGCGCTGCTCGTGGCCGACATGCCCTTCGGCGCCGATGCGACGCCCGAGCGCGCCTTCGATGCCGGCGTGCGGATGCTCAAGGAGGGCAACGCAGCGATGGTGAAGATCGAAGGTGCGGGCGTGAAGCTCGACGCCATCCGCTTCCTCGTCGAGCGTGAGATCCCGGTCTGCGCCCACCTTGGTCTGACGCCGCAGTCGGTGCTCCGCCTCGGCGGCTACAAGGTGCAAGGCCGCGAGGTCGCGGCGGCCGAGCAGCTCCAGCGCGACGCGCTGGCGGTCGAGGCGGCCGGCGCGACGGCACTGGTGCTCGAATGCGTGCCTTCCGCGCTCGCCGAGAGCGTCACCCGCGCACTGTCGATCCCGACCATCGGCATCGGCGCTGGCGCGGCCTGCGATGGCCAGATCCTCGTGCTGCACGACCTTCTGGGCGTGAGTGGCGGCCGGCGGCCGCGCTTCGTCAAGAACTTCCTCGCCGACGGCGGCTCGGTGCAGGGCGCCGTGCGCGCCTATGCCGAAGCCGTGCGTTCGCGCACCTTTCCTGCACCCGAGCACGCCTACGCATGATCCGCACCGTCCGCACCGTCGCCGAACTGCGCGCCCACTTGGCCGGCTGGCGCGACCAGGGGCATCGCATCGCGCTCGTGCCCACCATGGGCAACCTGCACGCCGGGCACCATTCGTTGATCGAACTCGCCAAGCAGAACGCCGACAAGGTCGTCGCCAGCGTGTTCGTCAATCCGACGCAATTCGGGCCGAACGAGGACTTCTCGCGCTACCCGCGTACGCCGGAGGCCGATGCCGCCGGGCTCGCGCAGGCCGGCTGCGACCTGCTGTTCCTCCCCTCGGTGGAAACGATGTACCCGCTGGGCGCCGAAGCCGCGGTGCGCATCCGCGTGCCGGGCGTCGCGGACGTGCTGGAGGGCGCGCATCGCCCCGGACACTTCGACGGCGTCGCGACGGTCGTGGCGCGCTTGTTCAACATGGTGCATCCGGACGTCGCGATCTTCGGCCGGAAGGACTACCAGCAATTGCAGGTCATCCGGCATATGGCGAAGGACCTCGCCTTCGCCATCGACATCGTGCCGGGGCCGACCGTGCGCGAGCCCGATGGCTTGGCGATGAGCTCGCGCAACCAGTACCTTTCCGAGGACGAGCGCCGGGTCGCCGTCGAGATCATCCGCAACCTGCGGACGATGCGCGAGCAGGCGGCGCAAGGCCTGCCGACCGCGGGGCTCGAGCAGGAGGCGGTCGAACGCCTGACTGCCGCGGGTTTCGACGTCGACTACGTGGCCATCCGTCGCGCCGACCTGTCCATCCCGAGCAGCGGGGGCGAGCCGGGTCTGCTGGGACTCGTGGCCGCGCGCCTCGGCCGCACGCGGCTGATCGACAACCTCGACTTCGACGGCGTCGACGCCCGCTGAACGCGGTCTCGGCGACGCTACGCGCAAGGGTGAGTTCGATTGCGGGCTCCACCCCTCGCCCCTACACTCCGCGCCTTCACGCCTCCGGACCGCCCCCATGCAGCTCACCCTGCTGAAAGCCAAGATCCACCGCGCCTCCGTCACCCACGCCGAGCTGCACTACGAAGGCTCGTGCGCCATCGACGGCCGCCTGCTCGACGTGTCGGGCATCCGCGAGTACGAGCAGGTGCACATCTTCAACATCAACAACGGCGCGCGCTTCGTCACCTACGCCATCCGCGGCGAAGAGGGCAGCGGCGTGATCTCGGTGAACGGCGCCGCCGCGCACCTCGCCGGCCCCGGCGACCTGGTGATCATCTGCGCCTACGGCCAGATCGACGAGGCGGAGGCGGCGAAGTTCAAGCCGACCCTCGTGTACGTCGACCGCCAGAACCGCCTCACCCACACCAACCACAGCATCCCGGCGCAGGCCGCCTGACCCCAGGACAACGAATGCACTCGATCGCGGCGCGTCTGGCACACCTGAAGTCCCATGGCGCCCGCCTCGCGGGCCAATCGTTGAAGCAGCTGGTCGCGCGCGAGCCCGATCGCGCGGCGCGCATGGCGCTGAAGGTCGACGGCCTGTATGCGAACTTCGCGCGACAGCACGTCGACGCCGAAGCCCTCGACGCCCTGCTGGCGGTGGCCCGGGCCAGCGGCATGGGTGCGGCGATCCGGGAGTTGCTGCACGGCGCCTCGGTGAACCGCTCGGAAGGGCGGCCGGCCCTGCACAGCGCGCTGCGCACGGCCTTCGAGGCGCCGGTCGCCTCCGGGGCGTCCCGCGAGGCGAATGCCGCGCGCCAGCGCATGGCCGACATGGCGCAGGCGCTGCGCGCCAGCGGCGTCACCGACATCATCAATGTCGGCATCGGTGGCTCCGACCTTGGCCCGCGCCTTGCGCTCGACGCGTTGAAGGATTTCGGCGACGGCCGCTTCACCATCCACTTCCTCAGCAACGTCGACGCCCATGCGGCGACGCGCCTGCTGGCCGGACTCGACCCGGCGAAAACGGCCGCGATCCTCGTTTCGAAGAGCTTCGGCACGCAGGAAACCCTGCTCAATGGCCAGCTGATCCGCGAGTGGCTCGGCGGCGGCGAGCGCCTGTACGCGGTGAGCGCGAACGTGCCCAAGGCCGAAGCCTTCGGCATCGATCCCTCGCGCGTGCTGCCGATGTGGGATTGGGTCGGCGGTCGCTACTCGCTGTGGTCGGCGGTCGGTTTCTCGGTGCTGTTGGCCCTCGGCGAGGACGGTTTCGCGCAGATGCTCGCCGGCGCCGAGGCGATGGACCGGCATTTCCTCGAGGCGCCGGCGGAGTCGAACCTGCCGCTCTGGCATGCGCTGTTCGCCATCTGGAACCGCAACGCCGAAGGACACGCCGCGCACGCGGTGCTGCCCTACGACGAACGCCTGCGCCTGCTTCCCGCCTACCTCCAGCAGCTGGTGATGGAATCGCTCGGCAAGCGCGTCGACCACGAGGGCGTGGCCATCGAGCACGACACCGTTCCGGTGCTGTGGGGCGGGGCGGGTACCGACAGCCAGCACAGCTTCTTCCAGGCCCTGCACCAGGGCACGCAGGTGGTGCCGGCCGACTTCATCGGCGTGATCCAGCCCGACCACGCCCATGCCGACCAGCACCGCGTGCTGCTCTCGCATCTGCTGGCCCAGGTCGAAGCGCTGGCCAACGGCGACGAGGGTGACCGCCCGCAGCGGCACTTCCCGGGCAACCGGCCCAGCACGCTGATCCTGCTCGACCGCCTGACGCCGCGCAGCTTCGGTGCGCTCATCGCGCTTTACGAGCACAGCGTCTACGCTCAGTCGGTGCTCTGGGGCATCAATGCCTTCGACCAGTTCGGCGTCGAGCTCGGCAAGACGCTGGCCGGCGGCCTGCTGCCGGTGCTGGAACGCAAGGCCGAGGCCCAGGACCCGATCAGCGCCGCACTGGTGGCCGAGATCCTCGCGCGCGGTTAGGCCGGGGCTTTCGCGGCCTGTTCAGCGAGCGCCCACGCGACGTGCTCGCGAACCAGCGCCGACGGGTGCGTCGCCCGTGATTGCAGCGCCTGCACGGCAGCCGCGGAGTGCGGCGCGTTGCCCAGTGCGACGGCGATGTTCCGCAGCCAGCCGGTGTGCCCGGTGCGGCGGATCGCCGACCCTTCCGTGCGGCGCAGGAACGCCTCCTCCTCCCACGCGAACAGCTCGACCAGCGACGCCGTGTCGAGTCCATGGCGCGGCTCGAAGTCGGGCAGGGCATGGCGCTGGGCGAACTTGTTCCACGGGCAAACGAGTTGGCAGTCGTCGCAGCCGAAGATGCGGTTGCCCATGGGGCGCCGGAACTCGAGCGGAATCGCCCCGGGGTTCTCGATGGTCAGGTAGCTGATGCAGCGCCGCGCGTCGAGCACGTTCGGCGCGACGATGGCCTGTGTCGGGCAGATGTCGATGCAGCGCGTGCACGTGCCGCAGTGCTCGGTGGCGGGTTCATCGATTGGAAGCGGCAGGTCGGTGTAGAGCTCGCCGAGGAAGAACCAGCTGCCGGCTTTCGTGTTGATCACGCAGGTGTTCTTGCCGATCCAGCCCAGGCCCGCGTCACGGGCGAGGGCGCGTTCGAGCACGGGCGCGGAGTCGACGAAGGCGCGGTAGCCGAATGGGCCGACGACGTCGGCGATGCGATCGGCGAGTTTCTGCAGACGGGCGCGCAGCACCTTGTGGTAGTCGCGGCCCAGCGCGTAGCGCGCCACATACGCGCGGGAGCCGTCGGCCAGCGTGTCCCAGCAGGCCGCATCGTCGTCGACGCCGTAATCCATGCGGACGCTGACGACGCGCAGCGTGCCGGGCACCAATTCGGCGGGGCGGCTGCGCTTCGTGCCATGCGTGGCCATCCAGTCCATGGCGCCGTGCCGGCCCTCGGCGAGCCAGCGCTCGAGGTGCGCTTCGTCGGTCGAAAGCGTGCCGGCGCTGATGCCGGCCTGCTGGAAGCCGAGCTCGTTGGCCCAGCGCTTGATGTCGGCGGCGAGCGCGGCCCAGTCATGCATGGCGCGAAGTATAGAATCCGCGCATGCCCCATGCCCTGCCGCTGTACTGCGCCGATGCCGTGCGTGCCATTGAGCGCGCGGCCTTCGCGCGCGGCGTCGATGCCTTCGGGCTGATGACGCAGGCCGGCGAGGCTGCCGCCGCGCTGCTGCGCGAACGCTGGCCGGAGGCGCGCCGGGTCGGCGTGCTGTGCGGCACGGGCAACAACGGCGGCGACGGCTACGTGGCCGCGCTGGCGCTCCAACGCGCTGGGCTGGACGTCGAGGTCGTCGCCAGCGGTGAGCCGCGCACCCCCGAGGCGCGCGCCGCCGAAGCGCGTTGGCTGGCGGCCGGGCAGGGCGTTCGCTCGCCCTCGTCGGTGCTGCCCGAGGTGGACGCGTGGATCGATGCCTTGTTCGGTATCGGACTCTCCCGCGCGCCCGAGCCGCCCATCGGCGACCTGATGCAGGCAGTGGTCGCGCAGCGTCGCCCGGTGCTGGCGCTCGACGTGCCCTCGGGCATCGATGCCGACCGGGGCGCGGCGCCGGGCGCGTTTCTTCCGGCATCGGTCACGCTGTGCTTCATCGCGGCCAAACGCGGTTTGTTCACCGGTACGGGCCGTGAAGCGGCGGGCGAGGTGCGGGTCGATGCCTTGGGGCTCGACGTCGAGGCCTTGGCTGCGGGGGCGTCGATCGGATCGCCTTCGGCTTGGGCCATTTGCGCGCCCGCGCTTGCCCACGCCCTTCCCGAGCGGCGGATCGACAGCCACAAAGGCCACCACGGTCGGGCGCTCTGCTTGGGCGGCGACCACGGCATGGCCGGTGCCCTCGTGCTCTGCGCGGAAGCGGCCGCCCGTGGCGGTGCGGGCTGGGTGGAAGCCCTCTCGCGCCCGGAGACCGTGCTCGCGCTGAATGTCCGTCGGCCGGAAGTGATGGCTGGTGTGGTACCCGCGGGTGACGCCCTCGCTTCGCGACTCGCCGCCGCCGACGTGGTGGCGCTCGGCCCCGGCCTGGGGCAGGGCGAATGGGGGCGCGGCCTGAGCGAAGCGGCGTTGGCCTCGGGCCGACCGCTCGTGCTCGATGCCGATGCCCTGAACCTGCTCGCCGAGGCTCCGCGCGCGCTGCCCGGTGCCGTGCTCACGCCCCATCCCGGCGAGGCGGCGCGTTTGCTGGGATGGCGCACGGCGGAGGTGCAGGCGGATCGCTTCTCCGCCGCGGATGCGCTGGTGGCACGCTTCGGGGCGGCCGTCGTACTCAAGGGGGCGGGCACGCTGGTGGCGGCGCCGGGCGAAGCCACGCGGGTGGTCGATGCCGGTCATCCGGGCATGGCTTCCGCGGGCATGGGCGATGCCCTGACGGGCCTCATCGCTGCGCTGCGTGCGCAGGGCCTGTCGGCCTTCGAAGCGGCGTGGGCCGGTGCGCTGGCGCACTCTGCGGCGGCGGATTCGATCGGCCGCCGTCGAGGCCTGCTCGCCAGCGACGTCGTCGAGGCCTTCGGTCCGGTGTTGAATCCATGAGCGCGCCTTTTCTGGCCGATGCCGAGGCCACGGCGGCCTTGGGCGCCCGCCTCGCCGCCACCCGACCCACCCGCGCCGTGGTGCACCTCGAAGGCGAGCTTGGGGCCGGCAAATCCACCCTGGCACGGGCGCTGTTGCGTGCGCTCGGGGTGATGGGAACGATCCGCAGCCCGACGTACACCCTGATCGAGCGCTACGCATTGCCCGATGGCGAGGCGGCCCACCTTGACCTCTATCGACTCGGCGATGCGGGCGAGCTGGATTTCCTCGGCATGGACGAACTTCAGGACGCCGCCGCCCTTTGGTTGGTGGAATGGCCCGAGCGGGGCGGCACCGCGCTGCCGGCGCCGGATCTGGTGATCCGCCTCAGGTGGGAGGCGGAGGGGCGGCGCGCCGTGCTCGAGCCCCGGAGCGTCCTCGGTCAGGACTGGATCCAGCGGCTCGATGCCGCCGCCGGCGGATCCACGACCGGGACATCGGGCTCCACTTAGGGGCGGTTCATCAGGAAGATTCGCAGGAACAGCCTGCAGGCTACGGATTGCAAAGGAAAAAGTGCTTGCAAAGCGCCCGGGGCGGTGCTTGAATCGCGCCCATGCCCCGCGCTTCCGCCCTCAACCTGACCCGTTGGTTGCATCTGGCCGTGCTGGTCGCCGGGCTGGTTTACGCCGCGTTCGCCCATGCCGAGGTGCGCTTGGGCCAACTGCGCCTCAGCGCAGGAGAGGAGAGCACGCGAGCCGAGCTTCAGCTTGATGCCGCCCCTGGGGATTACCGGCTTTTCAGTCTCGCCAATCCGGACCGGTTGGTTCTCGACCTCCCGGGCGCGGCCTTGGCCGAGGGTTTCCGGCCCCCGGCACCGAATGGCCGCGTGATCGGCGTCCGCACGGGGTCGCCCGAGGCCGGCAAGCTGCGGATCGTGTTCGACCTTGCCGGGGCGGTGCGCCCGCGGACCCGCGTGGAAGGCGCGGGGCGCGACTCGCGCCTCGTGCTCGAGATGTTCCGCGACGAGGCGGCGATGGCCGCGAACACCCCTTCGCCGTCGGCCAGCCCGGCCACGAGCACGGTCTCGACCACGGCGGCTGCACCTGCGCCGGTGTCCGGGGCGCGCGAACTGCTGATCGCCATCGATGCCGGCCACGGTGGGCGCGACCCGGGCGCCATCGGCGGCGGCGGAACCTACGAGAAGACCGTCACCCTCAAGGTCGCTCGCGAGCTCGCCGCGGAGATTGACCGCCACCCCGGCATGCGCGCGCTGCTGATCCGCGACAGCGATGTCTTCATCCCGCTGGGCGACCGCTACCAGAAGGCGCGTGATGCCCAGGCGGACCTGTTCATCTCGATCCACGCCGATGCCGCGCAGAGTCGCCAGGCCAACGGAGCCTCGGTGTTCGTCCTCTCGACGCGCGGCGCCTCGAGCGAAGCGGCGCGCTTCCTCGCCGACCGCGAAAACAACGCGGACCTCGTCGGTGGCGTGAGCCTCGAGGACAAGGACCGCAGCCTCGCCGCGGTGCTGCTCGACCTCTCGCAGAGCGCGACGATGCGTGTCTCGGACGAGGCCGCGAACCACGTGCTCGATGAACTGCGGAGCGTCGGCAAGACGCACAAGCCGCAGGTCGAGCGCGCCAATTTCTGGGTGCTGCGCTCGCCCGACGTCCCCTCCATGTTGGTGGAGACGGGTTTCATCACCAATGCCGCCGATGAGCGCAAGCTCAATGATGCGGGCTTCCGTCGCCGCCTCGCCGAAGTGGTCGCCCGTGGCGTCAGCGACTATTTCGGTTCGCAGCCGCCCCCGGGTACGTGGTTTGCCGCGAATCCCTCGCGCGGGGCTCGCCAGCACGTCGTCGCTCGCGGCGAAACGCTTGGCCTCATCGCCGCCCGTCACGGCATTTCGCTGAGCCAGCTGCGCAGCGCCAACGACAAGCGGGACGACGTCGTCCGCGTGGGCGAGCGCCTGCGCATCCCGGCCGCGCCGGAGTAATCAGCACGCGGCGCGGCGCGCGCCCCCGGTATCATCGGGCTCTTTTCCCGCGCGATGCCGGCATGCCGATCCAGCTGCTCCCCGAAGTCCTGATCAACCAGATCGCTGCCGGCGAGGTCGTCGAGCGGCCCGCGTCGGTGGTCAAGGAGCTGGTGGAAAACGCCCTGGATGCCGGCGCCCAGCGCGTCGAGATCGATCTCGAGGAGGGCGGCGCCCGCCTGATCCGCATTCGCGACGACGGCGTCGGCATGGCGCCCTCCGAACTGCCGTTGGCGGTCTCGCGCCATGCGACCAGCAAGATCGCCAGCCTCGATGACCTTGAAGCCGTGGCGACCCTCGGCTTCCGCGGGGAAGCACTGCCTTCGATCGCCTCGGTGAGCCGGTTTTCGCTGGCCTCGCGCACGGCCACGCAGGATCGCGGCGCGAAGCTCGATGTCGAGGGCGGTCGACTCGGCGAAGTGATGCCGCATCCGCACGCGCAGGGCACCACCGTCGAAGCGCGCGACCTGTTCTTCAACGTGCCGGCGCGGCGCAGGTTCCTGAAGGCCGAACGCACGGAGCTGGGCCATGTCGAGGATTGGCTGCGCCAGCTCGCCCTCGCACGCCCGACCATCGAGCTGAAGCTGAACCACAACGGCCGGCTGCTCCGGCACTACCGCCCCAACGGTGGCGATGCGCCGAAGCGCCTCGCCGAGGCGCTCGGCCCCGAGTTCCACGAGCGCGCGCTCGGCCTCGACCACGCGCAGGCCGGACTGCGGCTGCACGGGTGGATCGGCCTCCCCACCGCCTCGCGCAGCAGTGCCGACCAGCAGTTCTTCTACGTCAACGGCCGCGCCGTGCGGGATCGGATCGTCGCGCATGCGGTCCGTCAGGCCTACGCCGACGTGCTCTACCACGGGCGCCATCCGAGCTTCGTGCTGTTCCTCGAGCTCGACCCGCGCCGCGTCGACGTCAACGTCCATCCGGCCAAGCACGAAGTGCGCTTCCGCGACGGACGGCTCGTGCATGACTTCATCTTCCGCACCCTGCACGAGGCTTTGGCGGAAGCCCGGCCGGCCGAGGCCATGGGCGCACCGAGCAGCCCCGTCGGCCCGATGCCCAGCCCCGTGGCAGGGCTGCCGCAGTGGGCGCCAGCCGACCAGTCCCGGCTTGGCCTGTCGGTGGGCGACACCATGGCCGCCTACCGTACGCTGTATGCCGCGGCGGGCAGCCACGACGCGAGCGTGCCCGGAATGGCGGCCTCGATGACGTCGCTGCACTTGGCTGGCACCGTCGCGCCGCTTGGGGCAGCCACCGAGGCAGCCTCGGGGATCGACGACACCCTCGCGCCGCCGCTCGGCTTCGCGCTGGCACAGCTGCACGGCGTTTACGTCCTGGCGCAGAACGCGCAGGGCCTCGTGCTCGTCGACATGCACGCGGCGCACGAGCGCATCACCTACGAGCGCATGAAGGCCGCCTTCGCCGCGCAGGACCTTCGCGCGCAGCCGCTGCTCGTGCCGGAAGCCCTCGCGGTCAGCGAGCGCGAGGCCGACACCGCCGAGCAGCATGGGCCGTTGCTCGCGTCGCTGGGCTTCGAAGTGCGGCGCACCGGGCCGCAATCACTCTCCTTGCGCAGCGTCCCGGCCCTGTTGGCCGACCTGGATGCGAAGCCCCTTCTGTTGGACGCACTGGCCGAACTGCGCGAGCACGGCAGCACGCGCAAGGTGGAGGAAGCGGTGCATGGCCTGATGGGTGGATGGGCCTGCCGCAGCTCGGTGCGCGCCAACCGACGGCTCACGGTTCCGGAAATGAACGCTCTGTTGCGCGACATGGAGGCGACGGAACGCGCCGCGCAGTGCAACCATGGTCGCCCGACCTACGTACAGTTGGACCTCGCGGAGCTGGATCGCCTGTTCCTCCGCGGCCGATGAAGGAGCCTCGCATGCACCCCAACCCTGTCCCTCGAAGCGCCGTCCGCTGGCGTGCCCCCCTTTCGATGTTGCTTGCGGCGCTCGTCGCCGTGGGTTGCACGGGCGAGTCCGGCCCGTCGCAGGCCGAGATCGACGCCCAAGCGAAGCGCGAGGCGGCGGCGGCAGCGGCCGCGGCCGCGTACGCCCGCAGCGTTGACGAGGTTCGAGAGACGCGTCTCGTGAACCTCCAGAAGCCCGATGGTTGGCTGTCGCTCGTCGGCTTGCATTGGCTCAAGGTCGGGAACAGCTACGTGGGTGCCGGCGCGACCAAGGGCCTGCGCCTTGCGGTCGGCCCCGAGGAACTCGGCATGATCCGCCTGGATCGCGATGGCACCGTGACCTTCCGCGCCACCGCCGGTGCAGGCGTGATGTACGACGGCCAGCCTGCCGATGGCCGTACGCGCCAACTGGTCACCGATGCCGACGGCGGCACGCCGACCGTCGTTGGGTTCAACCAGGGCGATGCGAGCTTCATCGTCATCAAGCGCGGCGAGAACTTCGGGTTGCGCGTCCGCGATGCCTTGGCGCCGACGCGCACCCGCTTCCCCGGCCTCGATTACTTCGACCTTGATCCGGCCTATCGCTTCAACGCCCGATTCGAAGCGCATCCGCCCGGCCAGACCATTCCCATCGTCAACGTTCTGGGTATCGAGGAGGCGATGGCGAACCCGGGGGTCGTGGTGTTCCAGAAGGATGGGGTGGAGTACCGCCTCGAGGCGGTGGACGAGGGCGATGGCCGGCTGTTCCTGATCTTCGCCGACCGCACGAGCGGGCATGAAACCTATGCGGCAGCGCGCTTCCTCTACGCCGACCAGCCGGCGGACGGGGGCCTGACCACGGTCGACTTCAATCGCGCCTACAACCCGCCTTGCGCCTTTACCGAGTTCTCCACCTGCCCGATGCCACCGCCGTCGAACCGCCTCGACCTGCGGATCGAAGCGGGGGAAAAGAAGCCGCTTCCACTGCTGGACGCGCCCTGAGAATGTCGGTTGTCCGCGGCGGGTGGGCTGTCGCGCTGTTCGCCGCGCTGGCGCTGGCCGGCGGGCCGGCGGTTGCCGGCGTGGCCTCGCCTCCGAAGCCCTTGCTCTGGAAGGCCAGCGCGGGTGACACCACGGTGTACCTGCTCGGCACCTTCCATTTGCTGGAGACCTCGGATTACCCGCTCGATCCGAAGGTCTACGCCGCCCTCGACGACGCCGAGCAGGTGTTTTTCGAACTCTCGCCGGAGGCGCTCGCGGATCCCTCCCTCGGCGTGGCCTTCGCGCAGGCCGGTATCCGTACCGATGGCCGCACGCTGCAGCAGGCGCTGGATGCGCCGACCTGGGCGGCCACCGTGCAGCTGGCATCCGAGGCCGGCGTTCCCGTCGAGGCCTTGCAGCGCATGGAGCCATGGTTCGCCGCGCTCACGCTGACGATGGCGGAGATGACGGCGGCCGGCCTCGACCCGGCGCTGGGGCTCGACAAGCATCTGGCGCAGCGGGCCACGCGCGAGGGCAAGCGCACGGCGGGCCTCGAGACGCCGGCGGACCAGATCCGCCTCTTCGACGGCATGAAGCCCGGCGTGCAGCTGGCCCAGCTCCGTGACGTCGTCGAGCGCTCCGATGAGATCCGCAGCGAGACCGAGTGGCTGCACCAGCAATGGCGCGATGGCGACGACGACGCGCTGTATTGGGGCATGGCTGCGGCGATGAAGGCCCGCGATCCGGCGCTGTACGAGCGCATCAACACCCAACGCAACGCGGCCTGGGTGTCGCGCATCAAGGCCCTGCTCGATGCCCCGGGCGACGAGGACGCCCTGGTGGCGGTCGGTAGCCTGCACCTGCTCGGTGCGGAAGGGCTGGTGCAGCAGCTGGCGGCCGCGGGTTACACGGTCGAGCGGCTGTAGCGGGACGGCGGCGCGGCCGGGCGCAGGTCGATGCAGTCGACCGGGCAGGGCGGGATGCAGAGTTCGCAGCCCGTGCAGAGGTCCTCGACGACGACGTGCAGGAATTTCGGCGCGCCGATGATGGCGTCGACCGGGCAGGCGGCGATGCACTTGAAGCAGCCGATGCACTCATCCTCGCGGATGCGCGCCACCTGCGGCGGCTTTTCGATGCCGTGCTCGGCGGACAGCGGCTTCGGCTCGCGCCCCAGCAGCGTCGCCAGCGCGCGGATGCCGGCTTCGCCCCCCGGCGGGCATTGGTTGATGTCGGCTTCGCCCTTGGCGATGGCCTCGGCGTAAGGGCGGCAGCCGGGGTAGCGGCACTGCCCGCATTGCGTTTGCGGCAGCACGGCGTTGATCTGTTCGACGAGCGGATCGCCCTCGACCCTGAAGCGCTTCGCGGCCCAACCCAGCGCCGCGCCGAGGGCGGCGCAGAGCGCCACGAGGGCCAGCAGGGGCAGCAGCAGTTCGGCCATCGCCTGCTTAGCGATCCATGCCGGTGAAGCCAGCGAAGGCCAGGGCCATCAGGCCGGCGGTCACCAGCGCGATCGGCGCGCCCTTGAAGGCGGCCGGCACCTCGGCCGATTCCAGGCGCTCGCGCAGGGCGGCGAAGAGCACCAGCACGAGGCCGAAGCCTACCGCGGCGCCGAAGCCGTAGAGCACGGATTCGAGCATCGAATGCTTCGCCTGCACGTTCAGCAGGGCCACGCCGAGCACCGCGCAGTTGGTGGTGATCAGCGGCAAATAGATCCCCAGGACGCGATAGAGGCGCGGGCTCTGCCGATGCAGCACCAGTTCGGTGAACTGCACCGTCGCCGCGATGACGAGGATGAAGGCCGGCGTGCGCAGCTCGCCGATGCCCAGCGGCTCCAAGAGCCAGTGTTGCAACGCCCAGGACAGTCCCGCCGCGAGCGTCAGCACGAAGCCCGTGGCCAGCGCCATGCCGACCGCGGCGTCGAGCTGCCTCGACACGCCCATGAACGGGCACAGGCCGAGGAACTTCACCAGCACGAAGTTGTTGACCAGCACCGCGCCGACGAGGATCAGCAGGATGTCGGTCATGGGCGTTTAGCGCACCGGCATGCCGGGCAGGGCGCCGCTGTCGACGTCCAGTAGGGCGAGCGCGCCCCCATCGAAGCCGGCGGAGAGGATCATCCCCTCGCTCAGGCCGAAGCGCATCTTGCGCGGGGCGAGGTTGGCGATGAACACGACATGGCGGCCGACGAGCTTCTCCGGCTCGGCGTAGCTGGCGCGGATGCCCGAGAAGATCTGCCGCTCGCCGAGGTCGCCGGCGTCCAGCTTGAAGCGCAGCAGCTTGTCGGAACCGTCGACGAAACCGCACTCCAGCACCTTGCCGATGCGCAGGTCGAGCTTGGCGAAGTCCTCGATGCCGATGAAGGCCGGCGTGCCCGTTTCGGCGGGTGCGGTGGCGGTGGGTTTGGTCGCCTCGGCTTTCGGTGCGGCAGCCTTCGCCGGTTTTTCGGTCGTGGCCGCAGCGGCCTTCGCGGCTTCGGCCGCGGCGGCGAGGGAGTCCTTGGAGGCGTCGATCATGGTGTCGATCTGCTTTTGTTCGATGCGGGTGAGCAGGGGCTCGTAGGGGCGGATGGCGCGGCCGAGCAGCGGCGAGGCGGCGTCGGCCCAGCCGTTGACCGGTGCGTCGAGGAAGCCTTCGGCACGCACGCACAGCGCCGGCAGGATGGGCTTCAAGCCGATGGCCAGCAGGCGGAACAGGTTCAAGCCCTGCGTGCAGACGCGCTGCAGTTCGGCGTCGCCGCCCTCGGCTTTGGCGATGACCCAGGGCTTCTTCTCGTCAACGTAGCGGTTGGCCTCGTCGGCCAGTGCCATCACCGCGCGCACGGCGGCGGCCGCGTCGTCGTCGAGGTAATGCGCGCGCACGACGTCCAGCGCCTCCACGAAGCGAGCGACCATCGCCGGGTCGTCGAGCTCGGCCGCCAGCTGGCCACCGAAGCGCTTCTCGATGAAGCCGGCGCAGCGGCTGGCGATGTTGACGAACTTGCCGACGAGGTCGGAGTTCACCCGCGCCATGAAGTCGGGCAGGTTGAGGTCGAGGTCGGTGACGCCGCCCGAGCTCTTCAGCGCGTAGTAGTAGCGCAGCGCCTCGGGCGGCAGGCCAGCCTCGAGGTAGGTGCGGGCCTGGATGAAGGTGCCGCGCGACTTGCTCATCTTGTCGCCGTTCACCGTCAGGTAGCCGTTGACGTGCAGGCGCGTCGGCGTGCGGTGGCCGGAGCCGTGCAGCACCGCCGGCCAGAACAGGCCGTGGAAATTGACGATGTCCTTGCCGAGGAAGTGGTGCAGCTCGGTCTCGCCCTTGGCGTTGCGCGCGGCGTCGAGGAAGGCCCCGAAGTCGAGGCCCTTCGCCTCGCACAGGGCCTTGAAGCTCGACAGGTAGCCGATCGGCGCGTCGAGCCAGACGTAGAAGTACTTGCCCGGCGCGCCGGGGATCTCGAAGCCGAAGTAGGGCGCGTCGCGGGAGATGTCCCAGGCGCGCAGGCCGGACTCGACCCACTCCATCAACTTGGCGCGCACGCCCGGATGGGCGACGTCGCCGGCCAACCACTCGCGCAGGAAAGCTTCGAAGCGGCCGAGTTCGAAGAAGTGGTGCTCGCTCTCGCGCAGTTCGGGCGTGGCGCCGGAGACGACCGAGCGCGGGTTCTTCAGCTCGGTGGGCGAGTAGGTCGCGCCGCAGTTCTCGCAGTTGTCGCCGTACTGGTCGGCCGTGCCGCAGTTCGGGCATTCGCCCTTGATGTAGCGGTCCGGCAGGAACATTTCCCGCACCGGATCGAACAGTTGCTGGATCGGCCTCGCGCCGATGTGGCCGTTGGCCTTCAGTGCCGAATAGATCGCTTCGGTCAGCGCGCGGTTGCCGGCGCTGTTCGTCGAGTCGTAGTGGTCGAAACCGACGAGGAAGTCGGCGAAGTCGCGCTCGTGGCGGGCCTGCACGCCGGCGACAAAGGCCTCGGGCGTGGTACCGGCCTTCTCGGCCGCCAGCATGATCGGCGTGCCATGGGTGTCATCGGCGCAGACGAAATGCGTGGTGCCGCCGGCCATGCGCCGGGCTCGGACCCAGACGTCGGCTTGGATGTAGCCGACCAGGTGGCCGAGATGGATCTCGCCGTTGGCGTAGGGCAAGGCGGTGGTGACGAGGGCGGGAACGGGCGGGGTCATCGGGGTCGCAGCGAAGGCAAGGCGCGATTATCGCAGAAGCGCCCCGGCGGACGCGGTGGGGCGATGCTCTGGACGGGGATGCCTCGCGCCCACACACTTCACGCCCCTTCGAATCCCACAGTGCGCGCCGCCGCGCTTCCCCACGCCATGTCGAGCCTCCTCCCAAGCCAGCTCCACGCCGCGCTGGCCGAGCTTCAGGATCCGCACACCGGTGAGGCTTTGCCTGCCTCGGCCATCCGATCGGTGGGTGAGGAAGGCGGGCGAGTGATCGCCGTGCTGCAACTGCCTTACGCCGCTGCGTCCTGGCACGAGGAGCTCGCTGCGCGGGCCGAGGCCGCGCTGCGCGCGGTTCCGGGGGTGGTGTCGGCCGTGGTTGAAGTCAGCTCCCGGGTGCTGGCCCACAAGGTCCAGAAGGACCTGACGCCCCTGCCAGGGGTGAAGAATGTGATCGCCGTGGCCTCGGGCAAGGGCGGGGTGGGCAAATCCACCACCGCCGTGAACTTGGCGCTGGCGCTGGCTGCGGAGGGCGCTCGGGTGGGCGTGCTGGATGCCGACATCCACGGCCCATCCATCCCGATGATGCTCGGCCTCTCCGGAAAGCCCGACAGCCCGGACGGCCAGATGATCCTGCCGAAGCGCGCCCATGGCCTGCAGGCCATGTCGATCGGATTTTTCCTCGGCGAGGACCAGCCGGCCATCTGGCGCGGCCCGATGACCACCCAGTACCTGCAGCAGTTGCTCACCGGGACGGCCTGGGACGAGCTCGACTACCTGGTGATCGACCTGCCGCCGGGCACCGGTGACATCCAGCTCACGCTGGCCCAGCGGGTTCCGGTCTCCGCGGCGGTGATCGTCACCACCCCCCAGGACATCGCCCTGCTGGACGCGAAGAAGGCCCTGAAGATGTTCGAGAAGGTCGAAGTGCCCGTCCTCGGCATCGTCGAGAACATGGCCATGCACTGCTGCTCGAAGTGCGGCCATGTCGAACACATTTTCGGCGAAGGCGGCGGGCAGGCCATGGCCGATCGGTATGGCGTGCCGCTGCTCGGCTCCCTGCCGCTGGACATCCGCATCCGTGAACAGGCCGACGGCGGGGCGCCGACCGTGGTGGCCGAGCCGGCCGGGGCCATTGCCGGGGCCTACCGCCTCATTGCCCGCAAGGCGGCGGCGCGGCTCTCCCGCCAGGCCCGCAACAAGCAGATCGCCTTCCCCAGCATCGTCGTGCAGGACACCTGAGGCCGCCCTGGGGCCGCGGCGGACCGCGGCTTCAGGCTAAGCTTGCGCCCCCCGACCTCGCAGGCCGCGCATGAGCATCAAGAGTGACCAGTGGATCCGCCGGATGTCCGAGAAGCCGCAGGGCATGATCGAGCCCTTCGAGCCCGGGCAGGTCAAGCACGGCGCCGACGGCCACCGCATCGTCAGTTACGGCACCTCGAGCTACGGCTACGACGTGCGCTGCGCGCGCGAATTCAAGATCTTCACCAACATCAATTCGACGATCGTCGATCCGAAGGCCTTCGATCCGTCGAGTTTCGTCGACGTCGAGTCGGACGTCTGCATCATCCCGCCGAACAGTTTCGCCTTGGCGCGCACGGTCGAGTACTTCCGCATCCCGCGTGACGTTCTGGTCGTCTGCCTTGGCAAGAGCACCTATGCGCGCTGCGGCATCATCGTGAACGTCACGCCGCTCGAGCCGGAATGGGAAGGCCACGTAACGCTCGAGTTCAGCAACACCACGCCGCTGCCGGCCAAGATCTACGCGGGCGAGGGTGTCGCGCAGATGCTGTTCTTCCAGTCGGATGAGGTCTGCGCCACCAGCTACCGCGACCGTGGTGGCAAGTACCAGGGCCAGACCGGCGTGACGCTGCCAAAAACGTAACGAGCCCGCTTTCCGAATCCCCCCAGGCAAGGAGCACGACCGTGACGGAGCCCAATCCCTACGAAGCCCCCAACGCCGAGTTGATGGACGATCGCACGGCGGCCAACGACGCGCATCTGGCCGACAGGGGCGCGCGGCTTCTCGCTTCGATCATCGACACCTTCATCCTCCTCGCCATCAATCTTCCCTTGATGTGGTTCAGCGGCTACCTCGAGACGGCGATGCGGTCGGCGACGATGGGCGTGGAGCAGCCGATGGCCACGACGCTGATGTGGGCAGCGATCGGCTTTGCGATCTTCATCGTCGTCCAAGGGGTGCCACTCGCCCGGAGCGGGCAAACGATCGGCAAGAAGCTCCTGCGGATCCGCATCGCCCATCTCGATGGCTCGAAGCCGACGCTCGCGACGCTGCTGGCGAAGCGCTACCTTCCGGTCAATCTCGTGAACCTCGTGCCCTTCGTCGGCGGCCTGCTGGGCCTGGTCAATGTCCTTTTGATTTTTCGTGCCGACCGGCGCTGCGGTCATGACCTCGTCGCAGGGACGCAAGTGGTGAAGGTGGATTGAGGGTCCCAGACCTCCGCGGTTTCAGCGCGCGGCGGGCAGCGTCCTTGCCGGCAGGGCATCCAAGGCCCTCGCGAGTCGCGATGCGAGCTCGGGAGCGTCGGTACCGTACGAGCGCCGAATCCCCGCGCCCCACACCGGCCCCGGCCACGCCGCATCGCCTTCGCGTCGGCCGACGACGTGCACATGCAACTGCCGGACGATGTTGCCGAGCGCCCCGATGTTGAGCTTGTCGATCGGCGCGAAGTGCGCCCGAAGCAGGCTGCCCGCCTGGTTGATCTCCGCGAGCAGCAGGCGCTGCGCAGCGCCATCGAGGTCGATCCACTCGGTCGCCCCCGCCACGCGCGGCACCAGCACCAACCAAGGGAAACGTGCGTCGTCCATCAACCTCAGTTGCGACAGCGGGCCGTCGGCGATGAACACCGAATCCGCTTCGAGACGCGGGTCGAGGACGATGCTCATCGCAGCGTCCTCGTGAAGAAGGCGAGGGTCTGCTGCAGCGCGGCCTGCGCCGAGGGCTCGTGGTAGTCGGCGCGCTGCTCGCAGTTGAAACCGTGCCCCGCGGGCCAGACCTCGATGTGCGCCTGCGGCAGGTGCTCGCGGTGCAGGGCGACGTGCTCCGTCGGGATCAGCGGGTCGGTCTCGCCGAAGTGCATCAGCAACGGTGCCTTCGGATGCTCGCGGCCTAGGAAGGGAACGGTGCGACCACCGTAGTAGCTCACCGCGGGCAGGCCGAGCCGGCAGTTGGCGAGGAACGCGGCGGTGCCGCCCCAGCAGAATCCCACCACGCCGACCTTGCCGCTCTCGGCCACGCTCTCGGCCTCACGGGCTGCGGTGTCGATGCAGGCCACGGCGCGGTCGAAGCCGACCTGCGCGGCGAGATCGCGGCCCCGCGCCACCCCCGCCTCGTCGTAGGCCAGCTCGACGTGCGGCTCGATGAGATCGAACAGGGCCGGGGCGATCGCCACCCAGCCGTGCGCTGCGAAGCGGTCGACCACATGGCGGATGTGCGGGTTCACGCCGAAGATTTCCTGCACGACGACGATCGCGCCATGCGGCGGGATGGGCGGGTCGGCGCGCCAGGCGCTGATCCGCCCCGTGGACGTCGAAAGCGAAACGGGATGGCCCATATGAACGCGTCCTCAGGGTCGGGGCAGGGGGCCCGGTATACTTGCCGCCCGTTCCCAGCCCGCGCAACCGGCATCCGCCGGCGCCCCGCCATGTCCGCCAAGAACCCCAAAGTCGGTTTCGTCAGCCTCGGCTGCCCGAAGGCCCTCGTCGACTCCGAACGCATCCTCACCCAGTTGAAGGTCGAGGGTTACGACATCGTCGGCAGCTACGACAAGGCCGACGTGGTGGTGGTGAACACCTGCGGCTTCATCGAGTCGGCGGTGAACGAGTCGCTGGACGCCATCGGCGAGGCCATCGCCGAGAACGGCAAGGTCATCGTGACCGGCTGCCTCGGCAAGCGCCCCGAGGAGATCCGCGCGGCCCACCCGGGCGTGCTGTCGATCAGCGGCCCGCAGGACTACACCAGCGTGATGAGCGCCGTGCACGCCGCGCTTCCGCCGAAGCACGACCCCTTCACCGACCTGCTGCCGGCCCCGCGCAAGCGCGGCAAGAAGGACGACGGGATGATCGAAGGCGTCGGCCTGAAGCTGACGCCGAAGCACTACGCGTACCTGAAGATCTCCGAGGGCTGCAACCACCGCTGCAGTTTCTGCATCATCCCCTCGATGCGCGGCGACCTGGTGTCGCGGCCGGTGGACGAGGTGCTGCGCGAGGCCGAAAAGCTGGCCATGGGCGGCGTCAAGGAACTGCTGGTGATCTCGCAGGACACCAGTGCCTACGGCGTCGACGTGAAGTACGCCGCCAAGACCTGGCGCGACCGCGAGTACCAGACCCGCATGACCGACCTCGCCCGTGGTTTGGGCGAACTGGGCTTGTGGACGCGCCTGCACTACGTCTACCCGTACCCGCATGTCGACGACGTCATCCCGCTGATGGCGGAAGGGAAGCTCCTTCCCTACCTCGACGTGCCGCTGCAGCACGCCAGCCCGCGCATCCTCAAGCTGATGAAGCGCCCGGCCGCGGCCGAGAAGCAGCTCGAGCGCATTTTGAAGTGGCGCGAGATTTGCCCGGAGCTGACGATCCGCAGCACCTTCATCGTTGGCTTCCCCGGCGAGACCGAGGACGATTTCGAGCAGCTGCTGGACTTCATCGACGCCGCCGAGCTCGATCGCGTGGGGGCCTTCCCGTATTCGCCGGTGACCGGCGCCAAGGCCAACGACCTGCCCGACCCGGTGCCCGAAGACGTGAAGCAGGAGCGCCTCGCGCGCTTCATGGACCTGCAGGCCCAGATCAGCGCCGAGAAGCTGGAGCGCAAGGTGGGAACGGTGCAGCAGGTCATCATCGATGCGATCGACGGTGATCTCGCGATCGGTCGTTCGAAGGGCGATGCCCCGGAAATCGACGGCACCGTGCAGATCCAGGACGGCGCGGCGCACAAGCTGAAGCCAGGCCAGTTCGTCGATGTCCGCATCATGGGTGCCGACGAGCACGATCTGTTTGGCTTGGTCGCCGGCAAAGACTGATCGGCGGCCCCAAGGGCGTGGCAGGCCGGGGCGCTGCGGTATCCTCGGGATCCCTTCCTGGAGCCCGCCGCCATGACCGAGCCCACGAGCGCCGCGCCGCTGTCCCGCCATCCCGTCGTCACCGGCATTGTCGGTTTCTGTGCGGGTCTGGTCATCGCGTACGGCATCGGTCTATGGCAGCGCAGCAGCGCACTGTCCGAGCAGGCCGCGGTGAACGCTGCCGCCCTTGCGGCGAAAGATGCTGAAATCGCCGCAGGCGCGGAGCGGCTGGCGGAAGCCGAGCGGGCCGCGACGGCCGCGGCGAGCCGCAACGCGCTCAGCAAGGCCCGTCTCGCGATCTTCCAGGCACTCAATGACCTCGACCAGCGCAACTTCGGCGTGGCCGGCGATCGCCTTCGCGACGCCGCGGCGCAGTTCGACGCGGTCGATGCCGCCAGCCTCGGGTTGGATCCGGCCCTCCTCTCGACGTTGAAGGCGGAAATCGCGGGCACCCAAGTCCTCGTCGCCACCGACTTCGAGCAGCAGCGCCTGCAGCTTCTCGAATTGGCCGCCCGCATCGATGCGCAGACCGCGGCCGCCGGATCGACCGCGCCCTGATCCATGTCGCGTGTGCTTTCCATCGCCGGGCGCGAGCATGACCTCGGCGGCGGCTTCGTCGTCCGCCGCCTGTTGCCCGACGTGAAGCGACGGTCCGTCGGGCCCTTCGTTTTCCTCGACCACATGGGGCCGCATGATTTCCCGGCCGGGCAGGGGATCGACGTGCGGCCGCACCCGCACATCGGCCTGTCCACGCTGACCTGGCTGTGGGACGGGGCGTTGATGCATCGCGACAGCGTCGGCTCGGCGCAGGTGATCCGCCCGGGTGACGTCAACTGGATGACCGCCGGGCGCGGCATCGTCCATTCAGAGCGAACTCCTTTGCCGGAGCGAACGCGCGGGCAACGCGTCGAAGGCTTGCAGACCTGGCTCGCCATGCCCGAGGCGGAGGCGGAATCCGCGCCGTCCTTCCAGCACGTGCCCGCTCGCGAGGTGCCGACGGTGGACCTCGGCGGCGTCGAGATCGCGATCGTGGCCGGGCATGCCTTCGGCCACCGCTCGCCGGTTCGAACCTGCGTCGAAACCCTGTACGCCAGCCTGCGCTTCGCCCCCGGGAGCCGCCTCGAGTGGCCGGACGAACACGAGGAGCGTGCGATCTATCCCTTGGAGGACGGGCTCTCGCTCGACGGCCAACCGCTGGGCGCCCGGCAGCTGCACGTACTGGAGGGGGGCGGTGACGTCCGGCTGGAAGCCGCCTCCGCGGCACGCGCGATGCTCCTGGGCGGTGCATCCTTGGGGGCGCGCATGGTCTGGTGGAACTTCGTTGCCACGAGCCGCGAACGGATCGAGCGGGCCAAAGCCGATTGGGTGGCGCAGACGCTCGGCACGGTGCCGGGCGAGTCCGAATTCATTCCGCTTCCGGAGCGCTGAGCCGATGATCGATTGGTGGACAAAGGTGGCCGGATGGCTGCCGTGGTGGGCGTGGATCATCGCGAGTGGTCTCGCCCTGATCGGATTCACGCTCTCCTGGGCTTCGGCATTGGCCGTGATTTCGGCCGCCGGCTCGAACCACGGCGTGCTGACGCCGCGCCAGCGGCGGATGGCGCGCTACGTCTCGATGGCCTCGCTCGCGGCCATTCCGTTGACGGCCGCACTCGGGCTGTTTGCCATCCTGTCGGCGGCGTGGGCGCTCTTTACCTGATCCCGGCGTGAAAATCGGTGACGCTGGGATCGTTTCCATTGACCGTCCCGGCCCGCTGTGAAAGGCTGCGCCCAATTCGACAGGCAGCGCGCGCGCAGCGCGCAGGGGCAGTACGGTCGTCCATGGCAAAGACTGGATGGGGTTTCTTCTCGAAGCGTCGCCGCCGCCCCACGGGGCACGCGGCCCTGTCCCTGTCGATGGATCGTCTCGCGCTTGTCGTTCGCCCGGCCGATGGCCGACCGGCCCGTGCGTACGAACGCGCCGCGGGAGCCGACCTCGGTGCCACCCTCCAATCGCTGGTGCGCGAGGCCGATGCGGCCGGCATGGCTTGCGACTGGGTGCTCGAGCCCGGCGCCTACAGCCTGCAGCAGGTCGACAAGCCGGCGGTGCCGCCGACCGAGTGGGTCCAGGCCCTGCGTTGGAAGGTGCGCGACCTGATCGGCTTCCCGATCGATGACGCGGTGATGGACGCCTTCGAAGTGCCGGGCCTCGACAGCCGCGGTCGTCCGCCCACGCTCTACCTGGCCGTTGCGCGCAAGGAGGAATTGCGTCCTCGCATCGCCCAGATCGAGGCGTCGGGCCTGCATCTCGCCAGCATCGGAATCAGCGACCTGGCGTGGGCCGAGGTGGTTCGGACCCTCTCGCCCGGCGATGACAGCCAGGCTGCGCTGGTCATCGATGGCCGCGGCGGCACCATGCTGGCGATGCGCGAGAACACGCTCTTCGTGGCCCGGCGCTTCGAGTTCGACGGCGATGACCAGCGCGTGTTGCGGGAGCCACAGCCGGGGCGCATCGAGCGGTTGTTCGAGCGGATCGCGCTGGAACTGCAGCGCACGCTCGATTACTTCGACCGCACCCACCAGCGACCGCCGCCGCGGCGCTTGCTTCTGCTTGCCGGCGTGGAGGGCCTCGAGGGCCTGGCGGCTTCGCTGCGCAACAACCTCGGTCTAGAGGTGCAGGGCGTGTTGCCGGAATCCGCGTGGCCCGAGCTTTCCGCGCTTCCCGACACGGCCCGTCTCCGTGTCGCGGCCCTGGCCGCCGTCGCGAGGGGGGCGGGCCGCGCATGAGCACGCAGCGCATCGACCTTTACCGCGATGACCTCCGCCCGCGCGAGCCGAGCGAGGAACTGCCGCGCAACCTGGCATTGATCGGCCTGGCCACGGTCGCCCTGCTCATCTGGGGCGGCATCGCCCAGTGGCGCGCTTCGACGTCGGGCGGGCAGCTGGCGGCGCTGAACACCGAACAGGCCTCCCTGCAGGCGCAGATGACCACCGCTTCGGAACAGTTGGCCGCGCGGAAGCCCGACCCCGCATTGACCGTGGCCCTCGTTGAAGCCCAGTTCGGCGTCGATGGCCGCCGTTGGCTGGTGGACGAACTGGCTCGTTCGGGCGATGAGGTCGTGCCCTTCAGCCAGGTGCTGGCGGGCTTGGGTCGACAGCGGCCCGCGCCGCTGTGGCTCACGCGAATCCATGTGGCCGAGGCTGGGGACGCGCTCGGGTTGGGCGGACGGACGCTCGATGCCGACGCCATACCGGGCTTCCTGCAGGCGTTGTCGACGGAGGACGCCTTGAAGGATCGCGAGTTCACGTACTTCGCGATCGAGCGTCCGAAGACGGCGGGAGAACCCCTTCAGTTCGACATGGCGACCGGCTGCGTGGCGCTCGCCGCCGGTTGCAAGAGCGTCGCGGCGGCGGAGGGCGCGCGATGAGTGGTTTCGATGCCCTGCAGCAGCGATTCGATGCCCTGCAGCCGCGCGAGCGGATGCTGGTCAGCCTCACCGTGGGAGCCCTGCTCGTCATGGGACTCTACGTGCTGTGGATCGAGCCCGCGAGCAAGACGGCCGCGGCGAACGCCGCCCAGATCGAGTCGCTCGCGCCGCAGGTCGAGAGCGCCCGGGTGGCGCTGGCGCGCGTGCAGGAGGAATTGGCCCGTGATCCCGAGGCAGCGCGCCGCTTGGCGCTGGACAGCCTGAAGCGGGAGGCCGGCGAGCTGGACGCCCGTCTGCGTGCCGATGAGGCGGCCGTGATTCCTCCGGGACGAATGCCGGCGGTCCTTCGCGATCTGCTCGGGAGCGACGCGAGGCTGCGCGTGCTCGGGGTTCGTGCGCTGCCGCCGGAGGTCCTCCGCTGGTCGCCGGCCCCCGCGCCGGCGCCGCCAGCCGGCGGTGCGCCCCCGGCCACGTCGCCGGCCGAGGCCACGTCGCCCTCCACGGAGGGGATACCCGCGCTGTATCGGCATCGCGTGGAGCTCCGTTTCGAAGGTGACTTCGCTGCGGCCCTGGACTACGTGCGAGCCGTCGAGGCCCTGCCGCTGCGCGTCCGGATGCAGGATCTTCGTGTGGACGCCGAGCGTTGGCCCGTGCTCACCATCACGCTGACGGTGGAGACCCTCGGTCTCGAGGAGGGTTGGATCGGTGTCTGAGCGCCTTCGCTATCTGTGGGTGGCCGCCGTGGCGGTCGGCTTGCTCGGCGCCGCGGCGCCCGTGCCGGATCCGACGCGGCCCGCCATCCCGCCTCGTCCCACCGCCGCCGACGCGGCGCCTGCCGCGGCGCTGGTCCTGCAGTCCACGCTGGTCTCGCCGACCCAGCGCAGCGCCATCATCAATGGCCAGCGTTACCGTCTCGGCGACACCGTGGGCGACGCCCGCCTCGAGGCCATCGGCCCCGGATGGGCGCGTTTGCGCAGCCCCACCGGCAGCACCGAGCTGCGCCTGTCCTTCCCGAATTCCACCCGACCGGTGAACCGCTGATGTTCCGACTCCTGCCGATCCCGCTGGCCCTGCTCCTGGTCGCGCCGCTGGCCGCCCAGACGCCGTCGCCCGCCACGCCCGCGCAGGCCGCGACGCCGCCGCCTGCCGTCACCCGTGCCCTCGTCGCACCGCCGCCGCGCCCGGTCGCGGCGCCGCGCTTCAACGTCGATGTCGACGAGGTGCCGGCGCGGGCCTTCTTCATGAGCCTCGTGCAGGACACCGCCATCAACATGGTGGTCCACCCGGACGTGGCGGGGAACATCAGCCTGAGCCTGAAGAGCGTCACCGTGCCGGAGGTGCTCGAGGTCGTCCGCGAGGTCTACGGCTATGAATTCGAGCCGCGTGGCAATGGCTACATCGTGCTGCCGGCCCGCCTCCAATCGCGGGTGTTCGAAGTCGATTACCTGCATCTGCAGCGCGTCGGCGAATCGCGCACGCGAGTGAACGCGGGCGACCTGACCAGCAGCGAGAACAGCAACGGCCAGGCCACCAACGCCTCGGCGGGCAACGGCGGGGGCGAGGACGGCGAGTCGGGGGCCGGCAGCAGCGGGCGCAGCGAGGCCTTCACCAGCCGCGTGCGCACACGCAGCGAATCGGACTACTGGGCCGAACTGGACCGCGCGCTCCAGGCCATCGTCGGCGACGGCCCGGGCCGCTCCGTCATCGTCAGTCCGCAGTCGAGCACGGTCGTCGTCCGTGCGCTGCCTTCGGAGATGCGCGACGTGCAGCGCTACCTGGAGGCCGTGCAGGGCGCGGTGACGCGCCAGGTCATCCTTGAAGCCCGGATCATCGAAGTCACGCTGAACGATCGCTTCCAGGCCGGCATCAATTGGGCCCAGGTGGTGGACAGCGGGGCCGGGATCATCGGCCAGACGGGCGGCGGCGCCATCTTCGGCCCGGACGGACGCTCCGAGATCGGGGGCAATACCGGCAGCCTCAACCCCAACAACCCGTCTTTGCCCGATGGCACGGCGACCTCGGCCTTCGGTGGCGTCTTCACCCTCGGCTGGCAGCGCGGCGACTTCAGCACCTTCGTCGAGCTGCTGGAACAACAGGGCGACGTGCGGGTGATGTCGAGCCCGCGGGTGTCGGCAACCAACAACCAGAAAGCCGTCATCAAGGTCGGCAGCGACGAGTTCTTCGTCACCGGCATCAGTGGTGCGCAGAACCAGAGCGTCGGCAACCAGACGCAGCAGACCGATCCCTCGTTGGAGCTGACGCCGTTCTTCTCCGGCATCTCGCTCGACGTGACCCCGCAGATCTCCGAGGACGGCGACGTCCTGCTGCATGTGCAGCCCACGATCTCGGAAGTCGAGGACCAGACCAAGCTGATCGTTGTCGGTGACCGCGACTACCGCCTTCCGTTGGCCGTCAGCGCCGTGCGCCAAAGCGATTCGATCGTGCGGGCTGCCAACGGCCAGCTGGTCGTCATCGGTGGCTTGATGCAGGACAACCAGACGCGGCAGAACGCGCGCACGCCCTTCCTCGGTTCCATCCCGGTGTTGGGCCACCTGTTCCGCCAGACGCGGAACACCGGCCGGAAGACCGAGCTTGTGATCCTGCTGCGCCCGACCGTGGTCGAGGGCAGCGAGACCTGGGATCGCGCCGCGCAGCCGCGCCTCGACGAGACGCGCGCCCTGCAGTCGGAAACCCCTTGACCGGTGGCCTGGCCACGGCGATGTACGAAGACCACTTCGGCCTGCGCCAGGCGCCGTTCTCGCTGACGCCGGATACCGGCTTCTTCTTCCGCAATGATGCGCATGTCGAGGCCTTGCAGGTGCTGCAGGTCGCGCTGGCTGCCGGCGAGGGCTTCATCAAGGTCACCGGCGAGGTGGGTACCGGCAAGACGCTGCTCTGCCGCCTGCTGTTGAACCACCTCGACGAGCAGTGGGTGACGGCCTGGGTGCCCAACCCCTATCTCGACCCGGACGCGCTGCGCCGCGCCATCGCCGACGAACTGCGCGTGGCGCTCGGCCCGACGCCGCGGCAGCACACGCTGGTCAAGAAGCTGCAGGAGCGGCTGATCGAGCTGGCGGCCAGTGGGAAGCGGGTCGCCGTCATCATCGACGAGGCCCAGGCCCTGTCGGACGAGAGTCTCGAAGCGCTCCGGCTTCTGTCCAACCTGGAGACCGAGACGCGGAAGCTGTTGCACGTGGTGTTGTTCGGCCAGCCGGAGCTCGATGAGCGTCTCGCGCAGCCGCAGTTGCGCCAGCTCCGCCAGCGCATCGGCTTCGGCTATCGGCTGCAAGCGCTCGACGCCGATGGCGTAGCGCTGTACCTGCAGCATCGCCTTGCCGTGGCCGGCTACAACGGCCGGCCGCTGTTCGCGCCGCGCGCCTTGCGGCGGCTGCATCGCGCCAGTCGCGGTGTTCCGCGCCTCGTCAATGTGCTCGCCCACAAGGCCCTGTTGCTCGCCTATGGACGCGGACTGCGCGAAGTGTCGGAAGCGGAGGTCGCCTTGGCCGTGCGCGATACCGACGGTGCGCAGGCGCCGGCGCGCGCTGGTTGGGGGCCGGCGGCGGCGTGGTCGGCGGGTCTGGCTGCAGCGGTGGCCGTGGCGGTCCTCGCGTGGCGCTTCGTCGGGGGGGCGGCATGAGCGTGATCAACCAGATGCTGCGCGACCTCGACGCGCGCGGGCAGGGCGATGCGGCTTCGCGTCGCGCCGCGATGGCCTCCGTGGGCCAGCCCGTGGCGCGGCATGACGCGCCGTGGCGTTCGGCCAAGGCCGGGTGGATCGCCGCCGCACTGGCTGTCGCACTCGCGGCGGGGGCTGTGCTGCTGCTAGGGGGGCGATGGGCCGACATCGATGGTGCCCCCGGGCAAGACCCGATCGCGGAAACGCTGGCGCCGCCTCCGGTTCCGTCCGTCGCGGCGCCCGCGCCTGCGTCCCCGCCAGAGCCTGAGCCGCAGGTCGAAGCGGTCACGCGGCGCCCGGACCCCGCGGCACTTCAGCCCAAGCCCGAGCCTGCCATGCGGGCACCGGTCGATCCCGCCCCGGTCCTGCCCACGCCGCCCGACCCGCCGCCGCCCGCTGCGCCGGCACCGAGGGCCACGATCGAGCGCGTGCCGCCGGTGGCCGATGTTCTGGAGACGGCGCGCTTGACGCTCGCCGATGGCCGCGCAGAAGCGGCGCTGGCGGCGCTCGCCGTGCAGCCGGGGGGCGGCGCGGAACGGGATGCGCTCGAGGCGGCGGCACTGCAGCAGCTCGGTCGCCATGCCGAAGCCGAGGCGGCCTATCGGCGCGCCCTGCGGTCCGAGCCGGACATCGGTGCCTGGTGGGCGGGGCTCGGCATTTCGCTCGACGCGAGCGGTCGAGGCGAGGAGGCGCTGGCGGCATTCCGCGAGGCCCAGCGCCGCGGCCCGCTCGATCCCGCTTTGGCAGACTATCTTGGCGAGCGGGTCGAGGCCCTCTCCGCCGGCGAACCATCGAGGTGACCATGTCCACGCTACCCAGTGCCGCCGTGAAGAAGATCCGCATCGGCGACCTGCTGGTCGAGAACGGCCTCATCACGGCCGAACAGTTGCAGCACGCGCTGTCCGAGCAGCGCAAGCTCGGCTCGAAGCTCGGCCGCACGCTCATCGACCTCGGCATGGTCAGCGAGAACGACATGCTGCAGCTGCTGTCGCGGCAGCTCGCCATCCCGCTGATCGACCTGCGCAGCTACCGCTTCGAACCCGCGCTCGTGCGCAAGCTGCCGGAAACCCTGGCGCGGCGCTTCCGCAGCATCGTGCTGAAGGAGGAGGGCGGCGGCTACGTCGTCGGCATGGCCGACCCCACCGACCTGTTCGCCTACGACGAGCTGGCGCGCGTGCTGGGCGGCAAGGAGATCCGCCTGGCGCTCGTCCGCGAGGACGACGTGCTGCGCACCTTCGACACGGTGTACCGCCGCACGGAGGAGATCAGCTCGCTGGCGCAGGAGCTCTCGGAGGAGGTGAGCAACGACGCCGCGCTCGACGTCTCGCAGCTCGGCCTCGGCGAGGACACGGCCGACGCGCCGGTGGTGAAACTGCTGCAATCGCTGTTCGTCGACGCGGTGCAGGCCGGGGCCTCGGACATCCACATCGAGCCGGACACCGACTGCCTGCGCCTGCGCCAGCGCGTCGATGGCGTGTTGAACGAACAGATCATCCGCGAGCGGCAGATCGCCTCGGCGCTGGTGCTGCGCCTGAAGCTGATGGCAGGCTTGAACATCTCCGAGAAGCGCATGCCGCAGGACGGCCGCTTCCAGATCAGCGTCCGCGGCAAGGGCATCGACGTCCGCGTGTCGACCATGCCGGTGCAGCACGGTGAATCCGTGGTGATGCGCTTGTTGGACCAGAGCGGCGCGATGCTCGATCTCGAGCACCTGGGCATGCCGGCGCCGATGCTGGCGCGCTTCCGCAACGTGCTGCATTCGCCCAGCGGCATCATCCTGGTCACCGGCCCGACGGGTTCCGGCAAGACCACCTCGCTGTATGCCGCGTTGAACTCCTTGAACCGGCCGGAGAAGAAGGTCATCACCGTCGAGGACCCGGTCGAGTACCGGCTCCCTCGCATCAGCCAGGTGCAGGTGAACGCCAAGATCGGCCTCGACTTCGCCGCCGTGCTGCGCTCTGCGCTGCGCCAGGACCCGGACATCATCCTCGTCGGCGAGATGCGCGACCAGGAAACGGCCGAGATCGGCCTGCGGGCGGCGATGACCGGCCACCTGGTGCTGTCCACGCTGCATACCAACGATGCCGTCGGCACGGCCGACCGCCTGCTCGACATGGGGGCCCCGGGCTACCTGCTCGCCGCCTCGCTGCGCGTGATCATCGCCCAGCGCCTGATCCGGCGCGTCTGCGACAGCTGCGGCGAAAGGCATCTGGCCGATGCGAACGACCTCGCCTGGCTGGCGGCGATCCGCCCAGCGGCCTCGACCCATGGCTTGCGCCGCGGCCGCGGCTGCCAGCACTGCAATGGGACGGGCTATCGCGGGCGTGTCGGCGTGTACGAGTACCTGGAGCCGACGCTCGAAATGCTCAATGCCCTGCGGCTCGGGCGGCAGCAGGATTTCGTCGAGGCCGCGGCGAAGGCGCCCTTGTACCGCCCGCTCGCGGATGCGGCATTGGATTACGCGCTCGATGGCCTTTCGACGCTCGAGGAGGCGAAGCGCGTCGGTGGCGAGATCGCGCCGGACGGGGCGCACTGACGTATGCCCAGCTTCCAGTACAAGGCGAGGGACGCGCAGGGGCGACCGGTCAGCGGATCGATCGAGGGACTGTCGAGCGAAGCGGTCGCCCGCCAGCTGGGCAGCAGTGGCATGGTGCCCCTCGAGATCGTGGAAGCCGTCAAGGCGGAGCCGATCGGCGAGCAGTTCATGGCTTCCCTGGGCTTCAACCTGCCCAGCCGCGTCGACCTGATCCTGTTCACCCGGCAGATGTACGCCCTCGCGCGGGCCGGCGTGCCCATCACCCAGGCCTTGCGCCGGCTCTCCACCACCTCCCGCAACGCGACGCTCGGCAAGACCTTGCTGTCGATGCTGGAAGAGCTCGAGGCCGGCCGCGACATGGCGACGGCGATGTCGCGCCACCCGAAGATCTTCGGGCCGCTGCTCACCGCCATCGTCCGCGTCGGCGAGGAAAGCGGTCGCATCGACGAAGCCTTCCTGAGGTTGAACCAGCACCTCGAGCGCGAGCAGAAGGTCGTGGAACAGGTGAAGACCGCGGTGCGCTACCCCGTGATCGTGCTCGTGTTCGTCGCCCTCGCGGTGTTCGTGATCATGTCCTTCGTGATCCCGGAGTTCGCCAAGCTCTACGGGTCCTTCAACGTCGAGCTGCCGCTGCCGACGCGCATCATCATCGGCACCTCGAACTTCTTCGCGGCCTGGTGGTGGCTGGTGCTCGGCGCGATGTTCGGCGCGGCCTGGTGGCTGCGACGCTACGTGCAGACCGAGGCGGGGCGGCTGCGCTGGCACGGGCTGCTGCTGAAGATGCCGATCATCGGCAACATCGTGCTGCGCGCCACCCTGGCCCGCTTCGCCCGCGCCTTCGCCATGGCCACGCGTTCCGGCGTCCCGGTGCTGCAGGCGCTCGCCGTGGTCTCCCTGGCGGTCGAAAACGACGTCATCGCCCGGCAGCTGCTGGGCATGCGCTCCGCCATCGAGCGCGGCGAGAGCCTGACCCGAGCGGCGGCGATGCAGCAGTGCTTCACGCCGCTCGTCCTGCAGATGTTGACCGTCGGCGAGGAGACCGGCCAGATCGACGACATGCTCGTGGAAGTGGCGGACTTCTACGAGCGCGAGGTCGACTACGACGTGCGGAACCTCAACGACCTGCTGCAGCCGATCCTCACCGTGATCGTCGCCGGCATCGTCTTCGTGCTCGCCCTCGGCGTCCTGCTGCCGATGTGGGACCTCGTCAAGCTGGCCCGGCAGTGAGGCCGATCCCGTGAAGCGCGAGGAGTGGCCCGCCTTCGCCACCACGAGCGCGGGATGGCTGCGACACGTGAACCGCGCGGTGAGCCTGCTGATCATCGTGGTGCTGCTGACGCTCCTGTTCCGCGCCGGCCGCGACATCCTGGCCGAGGGCGAGCGCATGGCCCTCGACCTTGCCGAGCAGAACCTGAAGAACCTGGTCTGGCTCGAAGGAAAGCGCGTGGTGGCGGAGGAGGGGGTCGACGGGCTCCGCCGGCGGGCCGGCAGCGACCCCCGGACCTGGGCGCAGGACCGGCTGGCCGATCTCCGTCCCGATGAGCGGCCGGGCGGCCCGCTGCCGAGTTGGGCCGGAGAGCGCTGGACCTTCGATCCTGCGCGCGGGGAACTGGTGTATCGCGTGACGTGGTTGGACGGTGGTGATCGTCGCTGGCGGGTCGCGCTGGTGCAGGACAGTGCCGAAAGCCCGACGCCTGGCTTGGCGCGCGACTTGCTACTTGTCCGGGTGGGCGACGCCACGCCGCCCCCATGAGCCGTCCCTGTCGTTCGGAATCGTTTACAGCAATTCACGGCAGGGGCGATTCTTCCAAGCAAATCAAGGGCGTATAGTCCTTTCATGACGAAGCGTCTAAGCTCCGTCGTATCCCTCCATCAACGACAGGTTTCCGTCCATGCGTCGCCAGTCCGGCTTTACCCTCATCGAACTCGTCATCGTCATCGTCGTGCTGGGCATCCTGGCCGCGCTGGCTGTGCCCCGTTTCATTTCGTTGCAGCGTGAGGCACGGATTGCCGTCATCGACTCCCTGTTCAACTCGGTCCGTTCCGGGTCGAACATCGTGTATGCGAAGTCGGCGGCCATCGGCCAGTCGGACCAGGCGACCGGTTCGGTGGACATCGACGGCGTTGCGGTCGCGGGCGGGCTGATCCCCACCGTCTTCGGCTACCCGCAGGCGTCGCAGGCCGCCCTCAGCCTGCTGTTCGACAACCTGTCGCCGCGCTATGGCTTCACGGCCGTGGGTGCCGGTACGCGGATGGACATCGACGGAATCGCCACCTGTTCCGTGACGTACACCGCTCCCACGGCGGCCGGTCTTCCGCCTACTATCGTCCGTAACATCACCGGCTGCTGAGCCCGGAGCATCCCATGAAGAACCAGAACGGCTTCACCCTGATCGAACTCGTCATCGTCATCGTGCTGCTTGGCGTCCTGTCGGCCATCGCCGTGCCGCGCTTCGTGAACCTCGAGGATGATGCCCAGCGTTCGGCCCGCAACGCTACGGCCTCGGCGATCACCTCGGCGATGAACATCAATTACGCCGGCTGCGCCGTCAACAATCATGCGGTGGGCGCCGATTGCATCGCCGTCGACAATTGCGACGATGCCGCGGCCGTCCTTTCGAACGGGGCTGGCCTTATCGGCGCGGCGGCAACGCAGCCCTATTCGGTCACCACCGCGGCCATCGCGACGGGTAATGGCTCGACGGCCAGCTGCACCCTGACGCAAAAGGCGACCAGCACGGCGGTCACGTTCACCGCCGTCCGCGCGGGCACCTGACCGCGTTCCGCCCCCGGCTGAACGCGTCCGAGCACGGGGGCGGCAGGGCAACCTGCCGCCCTTTGTCGTTCTGGGTACCGGCCTGACCGCATGACGCTCCTCGCACGTCCCCGCCCGAGCCAAACCGGCTTCACGTTGGTGGAGCTGGTGATCGTGATCGTCATCCTCGGCGCCTTGGCCGTGGTCGTCCTTCCGCGCCTCGGCGAGGGAAGCTTCCGCAGCGCCGCCTTCGCCGAGCAGGTGGCCACCGCGTTCCGCTACGGGCAGCGGCTGGCCGTAGCGACAG
>Ga0209278_1000198_pt1 | contig 64378 bp, 54 predicted proteins | sample JI81BgreenDNA_FD_187504 | JGI IMG/M metagenome (GOLD analysis project Ga0209278, IMG submission 187504) | Wastewater effluent complex algal communities from Wisconsin, to seasonally profile nutrient transformation and Carbon sequestration -... | ecosystem: Engineered > WWTP > Effluent > Algae... | reverse complement strand
CCAATGTATATCTTTGGACAAGCAGTATTTTGAGTACTCATAATTTTAAAGTTTAGGCAGCCACTTGTGGACTGCAGTTAATAAATTTTATTTGAGGCTCAAATTTACTGCTTTTACATAGGTGCTTGGCAATATGGCGGTGACGTGCAAAATTGAAGCTGAGTGCTACTATCAAACTTTTGTGCAGGTTGACAGTTTCGGCTTCTTAAGTCCGCAACCTCGCAAAGCCTGGGAACGTTGGCGGATATTCCCCCTAGACTCACGCCCTGACCCCGTAAGCTAACGGTACGAAAGTGGAAAACTAGAAGGAAATAATAAGAAAAAATAGATTTTGTAAATATTTGATTTACAAAATATTAACAAAAAATTAGTTGGAATTCCCCCTAAAAAACTGCAAAAAATAAAAATTTTATTCCTAAATTAAATTTGTACTAAAAAAAATTGTTTCCCAAAAGGGAAATTTGTTATCTTTGACAAAATATCTTAAATGAAGATAAATTTTAATGTAGAATTATTACCAGAAGCGGTCGAATTTTTAGAAAATCTTGACGACAAATCAAGAGAGAAAATCTATTACAATATTAAGAAAGCACAAAATTCAAACGATAATGAATTATTTAAAAAACTTAACGATTTTATTTGGGAATTTACGACTTTATACAACGGGAAGTCATACCGCTTTTTTTCATTTTGGGATAAAGTTAATGGTTTAGAAACATTAGTATTGGCAACACACGGAATTTTAAAAAAAACACAAAAAACTCCTTCTAATGAAATTAAAAAAGCTGAAGAAATTAGAAGAAACTATTTTGAAAACAAAGAAAAAAATCAAAATCATGACAACAAATAAATACAACACTGTTTCGATTGACACAATGATTGATAAGCACATTGGACAACGAGGAACTGAAAGAAGAGATGCGTTTGAAAACGAGTTGAGAACTGATTTGCTTGGTCAAGCTATTAAAAAAGCCCGACAAGAACGTAAAATGACGCAAGGTGAATTGGGCGAACTCGTTGGCGTACAGAAATCACAAATTTCAAAAATTGAAAATAGCGTTAAGAATGCACGTTTTGACACAATAATGAAAGTTTTTGAAGCATTAGGTATAAAAGTTAATTTTAGTATTGAAATAAATAATAAAAAATTGGCTTATTAAAAAAATGCCGATCGCCGAACAGCTAGGGGTTCGTTGCAGCTAAAAGCCGAACACCCAAGACGATAGCCGAACGGACAAAGTAATGAACCCCCTGTTGAATCCGCCACGGCGAACAGGCTGGAACCGTCAAAAATCGGTCATCCTTATGGAGTTATTGTAAAAGTTTTATAGATATAATCAAGAGGTAAGTGTGCCTCTTTTTTTTTGGAGTAAAATCAGTATGGTTTTTGCGTGTTTTCTATTGAAGTTTTAACCCAATCTAATCTTCTAAGCTACCCATTTATAGCTGATGTCGGTAAATTCCTTGAGTCTGCCTAATTATAAAAAAATTGAAAGAGTTGTATATATTTATGTTTTGGAAACAACCAAATAACAAAGAAATATGAAGAACGAAATTATAGCACAAGACAATATTGAAAACAAAATCTTTACAATCCGTGGTGTCCAAGTCATGTTGGATAGTGACTTGGCTGTACTTTATCAAACAGAGACCAAATTCATTAACAGAGCTGTAAAAAGGAATCATAAGAGATTTCCAGAAGTTTTTATGTTTCAGCTAACTGAAAATGAATGGGCAAATTTGAAGTACCAATTTGGAACCTCAAGCGAACACGGCGGAAGACGAACTATTCCTTATGTCTTCACAGAACAGGGAGTAGCCATGTTATCTGCTGTTTTAAACACAGAAAGGGCAATAAACGTAAGCATCCAAATTATGCAAGCTTTTGTTTCCATGCGGAATTTCTTGGTGAATCATGCATCAATTTTTCAGCGACTCGATAAAGTAGAATTTAATCAACTCAAAACCGATGAAAAGTTAGAGCAAATTTTCAAAGCACTAGAAGCTGGAAAACCTGAACCCACCCAAGGTATCTTCTTCGACGGACAAATTTTTGATGCTTACGCCTTTTTCTCAAGCGTAATCAAAAAAGCAAAAAAAGAGATTATCCTCATAGACAATTACATAGACGAAAGCACGCTGACACATTTGTCCAAAAAAGATAAAAATGTTACAGTCACTTTATACACCAAAACAATTAGCAACCAACTCACTTTAGACATCAAAAAAGCCAACGAACAATATGGAAATTTTGTCATTCAAAATTTTGAAAAAAGCCACGACCGATTTTTAATCATTGATAACACAACCGTATATCATTTGGGTGCATCGCTCAAAGATTTGGGTAAAAAATGGTTTGCGTTTACCAAAATGAATACAGAATCTGTTGAAAGTATATTAAATGCAATAAAAAAAGGATGAGAGAACAAATAACAGAGAAAAAATTAAATCCAAAAATGGCTCAAAGACCGAAAATTAGAGTTTGACAATATTTTGCACTATCAAAAAATTATTGTGGCATTGACCGAAACAAATAGAATTATGAGGGAGATGGATAAGATAGAAATAGGATATGTTTTTCAATGAAAAAAACGGTTGTAAGAAAATATAATTATAAAAAAATTGAAAGAGTTGTATATTTATGTTGTGGAAACAACCAAATAACAAAGAAACATGAAGAACGAAATAATCCTATACAAACCACACGAATTGCCCGAACATATAGAGGTGAGGATTGAGGACGAAACGGTTTGGCTTACTCAAGCTCAGTTGGCAACCCTCTTTAACCAATCCAAACAAAATATAAGTTTACACATTAATAACTGCTTCAAAGAAGGCGAACTGAAAAAGATTTCAACTGTCAAGGAATACTTGACAGTTCAACAAGAAGGTTTACGCAAGGTACAAAGAACAATAGCATACTATAATTTAGACGTTATTATCTCTGTGGGCTATCGCGTAAAATCAAAACAAGGTACGGAGTTTAGAATATGGGCAACAAATGTATTGCGGGAATACTTACTAAAAGGATACGCACTGAATCAAAGAATCGACAGGGTAGAGAATAATATGGAAGATCTTTCAAAAAAAATAGAAACAATTGCCCTTCAAATACAATCTTCCCAATTGCCACAGCAAGGTGTTTTTTTTGAAGGACAAGTTTTTGATGCGTATGAACTAACTTCCAAAATTATTCGCTCAGCAAACAGCAGTATTGTCTTGATTGATAATTATATGAATGAGGACACACTATCGCATCTAAGTAAAAAAGATAAAAACGTTAAAGCTTCGTTGCTAACCAAAAATATTTCAAAAACTTTTGCATTAGATGTAAAAAAAGCCAACGAACAATATGGAAATTTTGTCATTCAAAATTTTGAAAAAAGCCACGACCGATTTTTAATCATTGATAACTCGACCGTATATCATTTGGGTGCATCGCTCAAAGATTTGGGTAAAAAATGGTTTGCGTTTAACAAAATGAATACAGAATCTGTTGAAAGTATATTAAATGCAATAAAAAAAGGATGAGAGAACAAATAACAGAGAAAAAATTAAATCCAAAAATGGCTCAAAGACCGAAAATTAGAGTTTGAAGATATTTTACACTATCAAAAGATTATTGTGGCTTTGACCGAAACGGATAGAATTATGAAGGAGATTGATAAAATCGAGATTTTGTAAAAAAAAATGAATCATAAAATGAAAAATGAAATTGTATTATATCGTCCCAATGAACTAGCCGAACATATCGAAGTGCGACTGGATGAAGAAACTGTCTGGCTCAGTCAAGAACAATTAGCACATCTTTTCCAAAGAGATCAATCGGTAATTTCTCGTCATATTCGGAATGTTTTCAAGGAAGGAGAATTAGCCGAAGAAAGTAATATGCAAAAAATGCATATTCCTATTTCAGATAAACCTGTGGCATTTTACAATCTCGATGTCATCATTTCTGTGGGATATCGGGTCAAATCGAAACAAGGTACACAGTTCCGCATTTGGGCAACTCGTGTTTTGAAAGATTATTTACTTAAAGGATACGCCATCAATAATCGAATGAACCGAATTGAAGACAATATTGAAAGCATAAATAAAAAAATAAGCCAAATAGACTTACAACTCAATACGCATCTCATTCCTACCCAAGGTGTTTTTTTTGAAGGACAAGTTTTTGATGCGTATGAAATAACTTCCAAAATTATTCGCTCAGCAAACAGCAGTATTGTCTTGATTGATAATTATATAAATGAGGACACACTATCGCATCTAAGTAAAAAAGATAAAAACGTTAAAGCTTCGTTGCTAACCAAAAATATTTCAAAAACATTTGCATTAGATGTAAATAAAGCCAACGAACAATATGGAAATTTTGTCATTCAAAATTTTGAAAAAAGCCACGACCGATTTTTAATCATTGATAACTCAACCGTATATCATTTGGGTGCATCGCTCAAAGATTTGGGTAAAAAATGGTTTGCGTTTACCAAAATGAATACAGAATCTGTTGAAAGTATATTAAATGCAATAAAAAAAGGATGAGGGAATAAATAACAGAGAAAAAATTAAATCCAAAAATGGCTCAAAGACAGAAAAGATAGAAAATTGAAATTTGACGATATTTTGCACTATCAAAAAATTATTGTGACATTGACCGAAACAAATAGAATTATGAGGGAGATGGATAAAATTGATTTTTAATGAACTACATCGAACTAACAAAAGAAAAATTACTTACTGAAATAGACAATAAATCTAAGGCAATTATTAATATGGGTAAACAACTTTCGGCTATTTCCGATAAGGTTGAGTTGTTTGATCCGCAAAGAGCCAGAGTTTATTCATGCTTTTTTACTACAGTATCTTTTTTAGTAACGTTACAAAGCGTTTCAATAACAAATTAACATAAATCACCCTACCACCCCAAAAAAAAAGCAGAAAATATACATTTCCTGCTTTTTCACATTTAAACGAAAAGAAAATTATTTTTCAACCGCAAAGCGTCTCGCTACTTCGGTCCAATTTATTACATTAAAAAACGCTTCAATATAATCCGGGCGACGGTTTTGGTAATTCAAGTAATACGCATGTTCCCAAACGTCCATTCCTAAAATCGGAGTACCGCCACAGCCTACCTCCGGCATCAACGGATTATCTTGGTTTGGCGTGCCGCATACGTCTAGTTTACCGCCTTTGTGCACACAAAGCCAAGCCCAACCAGAGCCAAATTGCGTAGCACCAGCTTTAGCAAACTTCGCTTTAAATTCGGCAAAACTGCCAAAAGAGTTTTCAATAGCCTCCATCAAGTCGCCCTGAGGTTCGCCACCACCATTAGGAGACATCACCGCCCAGAACAAATTATGATTGTAAAACCCACCACCATTATTTCGAACGGCAGCATTCTTTTTGTCTAGGTTTATCAAAATATTTTCGATTGTTAAACCCGCCAGGTCTGTACCTTCAATAGCTGCATTCAAATTAGTTGTATAAGCATTGTGATGTTTGGTATGATGAATTTCCATCGTTCTTGCATCAATATGGGGCTCTAATGCATCGTATGCATAAGGCAATTTTGGTAATTCAAATGCCATAATTATGTTGTTTTTATAGATTTATAAAAAATTTATAGCCCAAAATTAAACAATTAACATCAATATTAAAAGTCTACTAACGTTATAATTTACTAAAATTATTTTTTCCAGAAGCTATTTCGCGTCATCCGCTCCAAGTCCTCATTTCAAAAGCTATTTTTCCAAGCCCAAAAAGGAGCTTCCTTTGGTCGCTCTTTTTGAGCAGGAAAAAATTAGCTTTTGAAACTCCGGGCTTTCGCTTCTACCACGGCTAGGGGGTTTCGGTACTTCATGAAAATTTTCGAGTCCAATCAAGCCCTTTTATTCTCACCCATTCGGGCAACTGCCATAATCTACTACATTTACTTTTGCTAGTTGTCATTTCAAATAAAAACCAGAAACCACTGCTAAAATGTTTACAGGCACAAGGCTAATGCTCACGCTATCATACATAATTTAGCTTCATAAAATCATTACCCGTTTTTTTTTGGAAGGCTTCAAAAATGTTTCCGCTAAAAAAGAACGTTATTCAAATCATTTTCTACTTTCTTGTAACTGATTTTGAATGTAAAGAGGTCGGCAGAACCCCTACTCCTTCACCGGAATTGCGGCAATCAACTTCTTCGTGTACGCCGTTTTTGGATGGGCATAAATCTCATCGGCGTCATCAATCTCTTCTACTTTTCCTTTGTTCATGACTAAAACTTGGTCGCTCATGTATTTGACCACCGCCAAATCGTGCGAAATAAACAGGTATGTAAATCCAAAATTTTCTTTTAATTCATTCAGTAAATTCAATACTTGAGCCTGCACCGAAATATCTAATGCCGAAACCGATTCGTCGCAAACAATTAATTTGGGTTGCAAAGCAATGGTTCTCGCAATGCCAATTCGCTGCCGTTGACCGCCCGAAAATTCGTGGGGATAACGGTTAAAGTGTTCCGCACCAAGTCCGACACGTTCTAAAATTTCAATTGCTTTGGCTTTACATTCTTGCTGATTTGCATACAATCTATGCACTTGCATCGGTTCCATAATGGCTTTTCCGACCGGAATTCGAGGGTTTAAAGACGAATACGGATCTTGAAAAATAATCTGAATTTCACGACGCAATTTTCGGAGTTCACTTCCATTAAGTTTTGTAATGTCCTGACCTCGGTATAAAATCGTTCCTGCGGTTGCTTTGTCCAATTGCAAAATAGCATTGCCTAATGTCGATTTTCCGCAACCGGATTCGCCCACCAAACCTAAGGTTTCGCCCTCATAAAGTTTAAAACTCACATTGTCTACGGCTTTAAAACTCTTCTGCTTGCCTAAAATACCCGTTGTCGAAAAATATTCCTTTTCTACATTCACCACTTCTAAAAGCGGATTTTTCGCATACAATTCTTTGTGAAAAGCCATTCGTTCGGCTGTTGTTACTACTGTTGTGGCCACTTTTTCTTGCAAAAAATCTTGAATCGTAGGCAGTCGTTTTAAGCGTACATCAAGTGAGGGTCGTGCGTTAATTAAGGCCTGTGTGTAACTGTGTTTCGGGTTTTTAAAAATGGTTTCTGCCCTGCCTTGTTCGACAATTTTGCCTTTGTACATGACCAAAACCCGATTGGCAATTTCGGAAACCAAAGCCAAATCATGCGAAATAAACAAAATACTCATCTGTGTTTGCTGCTGAATTTCTTTCAAAAGCAAAATAATTTCTTTCTGAACAGTTACGTCTAATGCAGTGGTGGGTTCATCAGCAATGAGAATTTGAGGTTTGCAAGCAATTGCCATAGCAATCATCACCCGCTGTTTTTGTCCGCCCGAAATTTCGTGGGGATATTTATTAAAAATGAGTTCAGGCTGGGGCAGTTTGACTTTTTCAAAAAGCAAAAGTACCTCTGCATGGATTTCTGTAGTCGATAAATTGGTGTGTTGTTTTAAAATTTCGGCCACTTGTGCACCACATTTCATCGAAGGATTGAGCGAGCTCATGGGCTCCTGAAAAATCATGGCTATCTTTTTTCCGCGAATGTTTTGAAACAATTTGGCACTTAAAGCCGTGATGTTTTCGCCTTCAAAAACAATGGAGCCGTGGGTAATTTTAGAAATATTCTTAGGCAATAAACCCATGATTGCCAGAGAAGAAACTGATTTTCCAGAACCTGATTCACCTACAATGCCCAAAATTTCGTTAGAAAATAATTCATAACTTATTTTATGAATCACAGGAACAAAGACTTTTTCTTGCTGAAAAGCAATTTCTAAATTTTCGATTTTCAACAACGGATGGCTCATTGTGTAAAAATAGGAATTTTAAATGTGTATAATTTCATCGTCTACCAATAAATCTTCTCTTCGCAACCGCAGAAAAATTTGTGCTACGGCAATAGTGTCTTTTTCGCAATAGGTCACGATGCGGTCGATGTCTTTTTCAACATAAAACACATGACTCACTTGACTGCCGTCAATATCTCCTTTGGGCGAAGGAATTCCGAGTATCTTGGTCAATAATTTCAAGGAAGTAAAATGTTTATAATCGCCAAATTTCCAAAGCTCTAACGTGTCTAAATGCGGCACTTCCCAGGGTTTTTTTCCAAACAAATTTAGCTTTTCAGGCAATTTAACTTGGTTGATAATCATACGTCTGGCAATGAAGGGCAAGTCAAATTCTTTGGCGTTATGACCGCACAAAATATGTTGTGGTAGATTGAAATGATTGTTGAGCAAGTTACTGAAATCGTGCAAAATTTTTATTTCTTCGCCAAAAAAAGAAGTAACTCTAAAGTGCCTGATATCGGCTTTGATTGTAAAATAGCCTACAGAAATGCAAACTATTTTTCCGAATTCGGCCCAAATACCAGCCCGTTCATAGAAAGCCTCCGCCGATACATCTTCTTTCCGTTGGTATTGGGTTTTATGATTCCATAAATTTTTGGTTTCGTCGTCAAGCGAAGCATAATTATCGGTTTCCGGAACGGTTTCGATGTCTAAAAATAGAATATTGGCAAGGTTGATTTTTTCTATCATTTTTAAGTCTTGAATGGGTTGTACAAGTTAAACCAAGGTGTTTTTTAAGCACTAATCAAATATACAAAAACGTAGCAATGGTGGTTGAAAAGAATGTAATTTAAATCAAGCTGTATTTCTAAATCAACCGCTTCCATTTTTTATTGATTATTCTTCCTTAAAATTACCTCTTTAGCGAAAAATGCGCTCTAAATTCTTTTGTGAGGCCTGCTTCTTGATAGATAATGGTAAACCAATAATCGGTGGCAGGAAGGTTTTGACCGTTAAACGTTCCATCCCATCCTAAACCTGTAGCATCCATTTGTTTGAGTAACTTTCCAAATCGGTCGAAAATAGAAATTTTGGAAACCGAAACATTCGCAATAGCGTTGATATTCCACATATCGTTTATGCCATCGCCGTTGGGTGTAAAAAATCGAGGATAATCTACAATCAAAACTTCTTTGGTTAAAACGCCACACGATTCAGCATCCCGAACCGTAATAGTGTGTGGTCCTGAAGAGATATTTTCGAAAACATTACTGTCTTGAAACGGTCCAAAATCCAATTGATATTCGTATTGTCCGGGTGGTGTTGCCTCAATGATCACCGTCGGATTTTCGGCAAAATACCCCGTAACCGCATACGTAAAATCCGTAGGAGGCGAAGTCTGCGTCACATTGGCGAAAGCCGAAGCCTGACAACCGGTTACAATATTAGTAACGGTAACACCATATTGTCCTGCTGCACTGGCTTCGTAAAAACTATTGGTAGCAAAAGGAATAATACCATTGATGTCAAACCATTCAAAGGTATATTCGGCTTGATTCAATTGTGTGTTTAAAAAATAATTTCGCGTAGAGAAAAGGGTTATCGGATCGATGCAAATGGTTCCGTCTTGCAAGTTTACAGTTGGAATTGGGTTTACAATGATGGTTGCCGAACCACTCAAATTTTGAGCACACGTATCCGAATTATTGAAGGAAACACGCACGAGTTCAAAAACTGTAGTTTCGATTAATGCACCTGTGTCTAGAATCGCAGAACCTGCAGCATTTAAAGTGATGGTTTGTACCGCTCCGCCATTAACGGTGTAGGTAATAACGGCCTCTGGAGTACCATTAAATATAATTTGACCACTTTCGCCTTCGCAAATAAAAGAAGGATTTCCAGCTGAAATGGTGGCAATGGGGATAGCATTGACTAGCAATGAGGCTGTCAAAGAAGTTACAGTAGCACAAGCAGCAGCGGTTACTTCGCAATAATAATCGCCGTTATCCACTTGAGTTACATTCGAAATCACAAGTGTATTTGTGGTAGCACCGGCAATGGGTGTCGTACCTTTAAACCATTGGTAAGCCAAATTCGAACCAGCAGCAACCACCGAAAAAGTGGCTGTTTCGCCAATGCAAACGGTTTGATTTTGGGGTTGTGTAGAAATTGTGGCAATCTGATTAATCATCACTTGCGCAACATTCGAAACCAAAATGCCACAAGAACCTTGGGTAACTTGAACAGTATAATTGCCAGCATCGGCAAGTGTTGTATTGGCAATAGTCAGAGTAGCATTGGTTTGTCCCGCTAAAAGTGTTGTACCCCGAAACCACTGATAGGATACCGAAGGACCAGTTACGGCAACACTCAAGGTCAAGGTTTGTCCTTCGCAAAGTGTAGTGCTTGCTTGGGGTTGTGTGGCAATGGCGGTACTATCAGCCACATCTAGTATGGCCAAGTTTGAGGTGATTGTACCACAACTTCCTGTGATTTGAACGCTGTAATTACCTTCATTTGCACTCGAAACTGATGTAAGCGTGTAACTCGCATTGGTAGCTCCTGCAATTGCAACTCCGTTAAATAACCATTGGTAGGCTAAATTAGTTCCGGTAGCGGTTACGTTAAAAGTGGCCGTTTGATTAACACAAGCATTGACGTTTGCGGGATGTGTTGTAATAGTTGTATTTTGATTGACACTAATAGTAAGGCTTCCATTTAATGTTTGCGAACACAGTAACGTGTTGGTTACTTGCACGTTTTGCAAACTAAACGTTGTTGGGTTTACCAAAACAGGCGTTGTAAACGTTCCATTACCAGAAGCATCAATAGGTACTTGGTAATTGGTGGTTCCGTCGGTAAAATTAACTACTGAATTAGGTGTTCCTGTAAATAATAGAGTAGCCGTTTGGTTACTGCAAATGGCTGTAGAAGTAGATGCAAAACTTGCCGTAGGCAAAGCAAAAACGGAAACAACCACATCAAAAGGTGTACCCGAACAGCCATCAAATTGTGGCGTTACGGTATAGGTTACGGTGCCAGAAGTTGTACCGCTAGTTGTTAATGTTTGATTGATACTCGTTCCGGCACTGTTTGTGGCACCCAAAACAGAAGAGCTGGATGCGACCCATGAAAATGTAGTGCTGGGTATATCGGATTCTAAGGTAATAGCTGTAGTTTGACCCGAACAGTAATTTAGAGTTCCGCTAAAACTACCCACGGGATTTGGTTTTACGGTAGCGGTTACTGCGGTACGAGAAGCACTCACACAGCCGGTAGTCGGGTTGACCACTTCAGCATAATAGGTTCCGGCACTTGTGGGAGAATAGGTATTTGACGACGAAAGCAAAAGATTTCCGCCTGAGGGTTGGTCATACCAGTTAATAATAGTTCCCGTACCGGAGGTTACCGATATGGGTGGAATTGGCTGACCTACACAACTTGTTACATTGCCATTACTAACGGCAGGAGGTAAATTAGGTAAAATAGTTACAGTAAAAACATTAGACGAAGTAGAGCAAAATGGCGAGTTAATATTGGCTAAATCTTGTGCTATTTTAGTTCTGAAATAAGTAGTAGTGCTAACGCCTGGAGTGGTAAACGAAGCACTGTTTTGCCCAGGAATATTAGTCCAATTTTCATTATCGGTACTTGACTGCCATTGGTAGAAATAGGTTGCCGTACCTGATGTGCTAGCGTTTAAAGTTACACTAGCTGAGGTGTCGCAGGTGGTAAGATTATTGGTAGGAAATCCAGGATTGGATACCGTTGTTAAGTCGCCACAGGATTTAAAAGCAATATCATCAATGGCTAAATCGTTTCCGCAGCCACCAACTCCGTTATTTTTCATGATGAGTACAACCGATGTTTCGTTACCGGTGGTAAAAACCAGTGCAAATTGTTGCCAAAGAGGCGAAGTTGTACCAAAAATATTGCCCGTATTTCCTGACGCTAAAAGATTGGTTTGGGTTTCGTTCCAAATTTCAAACCGTACATTGATAGGAATTTGGTTGTTGGTACAAATATTTGAACTCGGGTTATACACATTCATTACCCAAGCCGAAAATTCAAAAGTAGTATTGATGCAAAGTCCCGATACAGTGCGTTTATAAAATTCGCCCGAAACATTATTATTGGCATTGACAATCAAGCATTTTCCGTTAATTCCGTCTGTATTATCTGGACTACGGTCTGGAGCATTATGCCATGAACTGTACAAACCTGTGTTGAAATACAAAGTATAAAACCCGTCGTTTGGAGCACCGGTCACAAAAGGGTACGTGGTAATTCCAGGAGCTAACGGAGGACCATAGGTGGTGCCATTGCCAAAACTTTCTGTAAAAATAGCATCTCCAGTACTGCCGCCACAAAAGCCCAATTGACCGTAGTGAATACTAGTTGTGAATACAAATAAAAATGTAATGATGTGTTTTAGAGCGGAAATTTTTACAGAATGCATTGTTTTACAGATATATTTTTGTCAAATATACTATAAAATCATTCAGAAATAAAGTTGAAAAATGCACAAAAAAACGATAAAATAGCTTTTTAGATTAGAATTTAACAGAAAATAATCCCGACAGTGCTACTTTCTCTTTTCAAGCATCTTATACGTTTCATCAATGTAAGTATAAAAATCGTTGCTATGTGCCGTGCCGTTGGTAGAAGGAGCATTTTGATGGCCGAGGCGAACAATAATTAAATCATCTTGCGGAATAACAATCACATATTGACCGAGGTGACCTCGCATGTAAAATATTTTTTTGTCTTTATAATCACTCAGCCACCAGCCATAACCATACTCAGGCGAATCTTTGAATCGAGGTTGGGTAGATTTTGCTACAAAAGCGCTGTCTAAAATTGGAGTGCCGTTCCATTTGCCATGCTGTTTGTATAGTTTTCCAAAGCGTGCAAAATCACGGGCATTACTGGCCACACAACAGTAGGCTTTTACGATGCCGTCTTCTGAATCGGTTTGCCAAAACGCTTCATTTTCAGCACCTATAGGTTTCCAAAATTTCTCTGAAACATAAGTACTCAAACTTGTGCCTACCGCTTTTTCGATACACATGGCCAGAAGTTGGGTATCGCCACTCAAATATTTGTACTTTTTGCCCGGCTCCGAAACGCCTTTCAAACCTAAAATCACTCCTTTCAAATCTTCGTCAAAATAAGCACGTGTGGTGATAGAGAACGGACTGTAATAACTCTCATCCCAATTTAATCCAGAAGACATCGAAGATAAATCGCCTACGGTTAAATGTTTCGAATATTGGTCGTTAAATTCCGGAAAAAAATCCGACACTTTCTGGTCTAATCCTTTTATTTTTCCTTCTAAAATTGCCTTTCCTAAAGAAGCCGAAACGATACTCTTTGCCATCGAAAAAGAGTTCGATTTAGAATCTTTGTCATAGCCATCATAATAACTTTCGTTCCAAATACTGTCGTTTTTAATGACCAAAAAAGCCACTGAACCTATTTTTTGATGCATCGCTAACAAATCCTCCGTTGGCTGAACCGAGTTGTAATCTTTGGCCACAGCCCAAGGTTGTCCTACGCCTTTTTCAATAGTGCGGTTGTCAAAATAACGGTAATCTCCTAAAAATGCCGTGGTATGGCCATTGAAATAAATTGTTCGAACGGCTTTCAACAAATAATCTAGGTTTAAAATATACAGCACAACCACTAGCAGAAGTAAAATACCGAATAGCCACAAGAAAAACTTTTTTAGAAAACGCATCGCACATTATTTTTTGATTACCACGAATGTACATAAAAATCGTTTTGGATGTAAAAAATCTATTTTTCTTTTTTTGAGAAATTCACGCCGCCTGAGAAGTCGTTTTTTCAGGAAATGATGCTCAAAAGAGTGCCACAAGTGTTTAATTCGAGGATTGATTTCGGCTAAAGTCGGTTAACGCCAAAAATCTTTTCATTATCTTTGCAGTCCTTTTAAAATACTTATGATACAATCAATGACGGGTTTCGGGAAGGCAACTTTGCAACTCGAAAACAAAAAAATTACCGTAGAAATAAAATCGCTCAACAGTAAAGGGCTCGATTTAAACCTTCGGATTCCATCCGTTTACCGCGAAATGGAATTGGGTTTGCGTAACCAACTTTCGACGGTTTTGGAACGGGGTAAAATTGACTTTTCTATTTTTATGGAAAACACCACTGAGCAAACTTCTACCAAGGTGAATGTCCCGATTGTAAAAGCCTACATCGCTCAATTGCGGGAAGTATATGCCGAAGCGGATGAAACTGAATTGATGAAGATGGCGGTGCGAATGCCCGATGCGTTAAAAACCGAACGCGAAGAAATTGATGAAGACGACTGGAATTTGATTCAAAACATAATCAACGAAGCAATTACTAATATCCAGTCTTTTCGGGTGGCTGAGGGAACTTCGCTAGAGCGTGAATTTTTGCACCGCATTGCCAATATAATGACCCTGATGAATGCTACTGTAGCACTAGACAGCGAACGAATCGAAACCGTAAAAACCCGACTTCGTGCTGCAATTGACGAACTCAAAGTAAACATTGACGACAATCGTTTTGAACAAGAATTGATTTTCTATCTCGAAAAATACGACATCACCGAAGAAAAAGTGCGACTCGAAAACCACTTGCATTATTTCATTGAAACCATCGCCGGAAAAGAAGCTAACGGAAGAAAACTGGGTTTCATTACCCAAGAAATCGGCCGCGAAATCAATACTATGGGCTCCAAATCCAACCACGCACAAATGCAGAAATTGGTCGTGCAGATGAAAGATGAATTGGAAAAAATTAAGGAACAAGTTTTGAATGTACTTTAGGAAGTATTAAGATTGGAGTATTAAGTATTAAGACTTTAGGAAGTATTAAGATTGAAGTATTAAGTATTAAGACTTTCGTATGTATTAAGACGGAAGTATTAAGTATCAAGATAGGAGTATTGAGATTGAAGTTTCAGGTTTAAAGTTTCAAGTTCTTTACGCAACCTGAAACGTGAAACCTGAAACCTGACCCGAGGCGAAGCCGAACGGAGCGAAGCTAAACAAAATTATATGAACAACGGAAAATTAATTGTTTTTTCGGCACCTTCGGGTTCGGGTAAAACAACGATTGTAAAATACCTACTCGAGCAGAAAGAATTGTCTTTGGATTTTTCCATTTCAGCTACTTCACGCGAAAAAAGAGGTGATGAAGTAGACGGAAAAGACTACTATTTTTTATCAGCTGAGGAGTTTCAGAAAAAAATTGCAGCAAACGAATTTGTAGAATACGAAGAAGTGTACAAAGACAATTTTTACGGAACGCTCAAAACCGAACTGGATCGGATTTGGGCTCTAGGCAAACACGTGATTTTTGACATTGACGTTATCGGTGGTTTGAACATCAAAAAACAATTTCCGAAACAAACTTTGGCTATTTTTGTGAGTCCGCCTTCTGTGGAAGAACTCGAACGGAGATTGCGTTTTCGGCAAACGGAAAGCGAGGAAAAAATCCAAATGCGATTGGCCAAAGCCGAACGTGAAATTGCCGAATCAGGAAAATTTGACGTCATCTTGAAAAATTACGATTTGGAAATTGCCAAAAATGACGCGTATACGTTGGTGCAGAATTATTTGAAAATGATTTAAATTAGTTTCAAGTTTCAGGTTTAGCTTCGCTCCTATCTTAATTCTTAATACTTAAGTCTTAATACTAAATCCCACATGAAAATCGGACTCTATTTCGGAACGTTCAACCCCATTCATATCGGGCATTTAATTATTGCCAATCATTTGGCGGAATTTACTGATTTAGAACAAATTTGGCTGGTAGTTACACCCCACAATCCGTTGAAAAAGAAAAACACGCTCCTTGACGACTACCACCGCCTCGAAATGGTGCATCGTGCCACCGCTGATTATCCAAAATTAAAACCTTCGGATGTTGAGTTTAAACTGCCGCAGCCCAATTATACCGTAAATACATTGGCTCATTTGCAAGAAAAATTCCCTAAAAATGAGTTTGCTTTAATCATGGGCGAAGACAATTTGAATTCCTTACAAAAGTGGAAAAACTACGAGGTAATTCTGCAAAATCATGAAATTTATGTTTATCCAAGAATTGCTGATGAACCTCAACCAAAGCTGCATTTTTTAGAAAATTTCAAAGAAAAAATCCACACGATTGACGCTCCTGTTGTAGAAGTTTCGTCGACTTTTATCCGAAACGCGATTAAAAAGAAAAAAAATGTAAACCCGATGCTTCCTGAAAAAGTGGCGGAGTATATCGAGCATAATTTATTTTATACGAAGTAATCTTGTCATGCTGCATTTATTTCGGCATCTCAAATAAATTGATTCAAACTTTAGCTTCCAAAAAAGCTTCCAAATCCCATGCTTGAAGGTGTTTTATTCCTTTGTTGTCGGGAAATTTCACATCGTCGAGTGAGACCACAATTTTTTCGTAATTGTCTTTTATCGCTTCCAATGAGGCATATTCCCGCTGAATGGTTTGCTCGTCGTGCATGAGATAAGTGCTTTGAACATACAGTATTTTGTCGGCTTTTTTGGCCACAAAATCGACTTCTTTGTTTGGAAGAACCCCCACATACACTTCAAAACCTGCCCGACGGAGTTGTAAATAAATTAAATTTTCGAGTTTATAGCCCACGCCGTAACCAAAACCGCTGTACAAATAGTTTCGGTAGGCCAAATCGTTGATGTAATATTTGCCGTTTCCCGCCAACGTTTCTTTGCCTTTGATGTCATACCGAACCGCTTTGTGAATCAAAAAAGTATCTTCGATGTACCCGATGTAATTTCCCACCGTGTCGTAGGTTGTTTTCCGACCGCTGCTTTTTAAGAAATTCGCTATATTGTTGACCGACATTAAGTTAGATGCGTTTTTCGCCAAATAAGCAAAGATATCTTCTAATAAAATCGGGTCTTTAATCGCATACCGCTGGATGATGTCGCGAAGTAAAACGGTATCTTTTATAGACGCCATGTAGTGCCGCTTTGTTTCTTCGTTCGGCAATACAAAAAGTTCGGGCAAACCGCCACTTTCCATATAAGTAAGATAGGTTTGCTTACTTATTTCTTGCTTTGTAATGCCAACAAATTCCTGATAACTGAACGGAAAAACTTCAAAACTAACATACCGTCCCGACAGTAACGTAGCCAATTCTCCTGAAAGCATTTTTGAGTTGGAACCACTTATAAAAAGCTCGTATTCAGTAGTATAATCTTTAGCATACGAATTGACAAAACGTTCCCATTCGGCGATATTTTGGATTTCATCAATAAATAAATAGACTTTGCCTTTGGGTTTTAAAACCGATTTATAGTGTTGCACCAATTTTTCTAAATCAGAATAATGCGCTATAAAATCAAAATCGATGAATTCTTTGTTGATGTAAAATATATTGACGGGATTAACTCCTGTCTCGATAAATTGATGGGCAAGTTGACGCAACAGGTAACTTTTTCCCGTACGACGCTGACCTACAAGTACTTTTATCAAGCTATTATCCGAATAATTCTTTATTTTATCGAGGTAATTTTGGCGAAAGTAACCCAATTTTGGGATGTTTCCTTTCCAGAAATTATACTTTTCTAATGCTTTAAATTTTTCTTTCATACTTGAAACTTTCACACAAAAGTACAAAATATTCTTTTACACTCGAAACTTTTATATAAAATACTATCTTTTTCGTTCGTACTCGAAACTTTTGAAATTTTTGATCTCTTTTTAGTCTGCAATCGAAACTTTTAAATTTGAAAAAGAGCACCTCTTAGAATAAGTTAACACTCTATTATCATTCCTAACTATACACTTTGCGTAAATTTGACATCTAAAAAATTTAATATGAACAACTTCGAATTATACAATCCTACCAATTATATTTTTGGCAAAGGACAAATGGGAAAATTAGGTACGTTGATTCCTAAAGGAGCGAAAATTTTGCTGGCTTACGGCGGTGGAAGCATTTTCAAAAACGGCATTTATGACTCGGTAATGCAAAACTTAAAAGGTTTTGAGGTTACTGAATTTGGCGGCATCGAACCCAATCCGCATTATGAAACACTGCAAAAAGCAATTGCTATTGTGAAGGAAAAAAACATTGATTTTATTTTAGCAGTTGGCGGCGGCAGCGTGATTGACGGTGTAAAGTTTATTTCTGGTGCAACCCATTATCAAGGAGACCCAATGGAAATTTTACAAAAACGCTTGTTGATTAAAGAAAATGCAGTACCCTTCGGAACCGTTTTGACTTTACCGGCTACGGGAAGCGAGATGAACTCTGGAGCTGTAATTACCATCGAGGCTACGCAAGAAAAATTGGCTTTTGGCGGTTCGGCATTGTTTCCGCAATTTTCAATTTGCGATCCAACGGTGATTGAATCCTTACCGAAAAGACAAATCCAAAACGGAATTGTAGACGCCTACACTCACGTCATGGAACAATATTTAACCTATCCACACGATGCTTTTTTGCAAGACCGTATAGCCGAAGGAATCCTAACTACTTTAATCGAAATTGGCCCTAAAGTAGTAGAACATCCTACGGATTATGTTTTAGCCTCTAATTATATGTGGTGTTGCACCATGGCACTCAACGGATTATTAAACAAAGGCGTTCCTACCGATTGGGCCACCCACATGATTGGTCACGAATTAACCGCATTGTACGGCATAGATCATGCGAGAACACTTGCCATCATCGGGCCACATTTATACAGCGTGCTTTTTGAAACCAAAAAAGAAAAGTTAACCCAGTACGGGAAACGCATTTTTCACCTCACCGGTAGCGATAACGAAATTGCCAAAGAAGCCATTAACAAGACGGTCGAGTTTTTTCACCTGATGGGAATGGAAACCAAACTATCGCAATATACCGACGATTTCGAAAAAGCAGCGTCGTTTATTGCTAACCGATTCGAAGAACGCGGTTGGAAAGTATTAGGCGAACGCCAAAATATTACCCCCGAAAAAGTAAAGCAAATAGTAGAATTAAGCTACTAAAAATACTCCATTAAAAATCAAAAGGCACTGCTGAACAATTTTCAACAGTGCCTTTTTCAAAACACCAAAAACAAAATCCTAACTAACTCTTCTATTTTGTCCCCGTTGGTTTTAAAAAACCATATTCTAGCTATAACGCACAAATTGTCAATATAGTATTGAATTTCAAAATTTTAACTTTTTTATTTTTAAAAAAATCTCTCGCAAAGCATTCCAACGCACACAAAATCGATAGTATACAAGTCTTTAAGTACGACTGGAGCCAAATTTTCTTTACAGCATCAAAATATCATTTACCACTGAAATACAGCAAATTAAATTTCAAAAGATATAATCCTTCTGTTTTTAATTATAAAATAAGTATTTTTGACCACTATATCGTTTTAATTCAGACAAAGAAATGACAGATTATCCAAAATTTGCAGTAATTGGAGGTGGAAGTTGGGCTACGGCAATTGCCAAAATGTTATGCGAAAATCTTCCTGAAATCGCTTGGTACATGCGAAACGAAGACGCAATCAGTCACATCAAAGCATTTCGTCATAACCCAAATTATTTGAGTTCGGTTGAGTTTAACCTCGAAAAACTACGATTAACCAGCAGCATGGATGAAGCAGTGTCTTATGCAGACTACATCATTTTTGCGATACCTTCGGCTTTTTTGAGCAGTGAACTAAAAAAATTAACGGTTAGTTTAAAAAACAAAGTGATTTTTTCTGCCATCAAAGGTATCGTTCCCGAAACGAGTTTGATTGTAGGCGAACATTTTCATAAAATATACAACATCAGTTATGACGATATTGGCGTAATCACCGGGCCTTGCCATGCAGAAGAAGTTGCTTTAGAACGCTTGTCTTATCTGACCATCGCTTGTGGAGATGCCAAAAAAGCCCAAATTGTAGCCAATATATTTTCAGGAAATTATATCAAAGCCAAAATCACAGATGATATTATTGGCACCGAATATGCCGCAATGCTCAAAAACATTTATGCTATTGCCGCCGGAATTGCCCACGGATTAGGCTACGGAGATAACTTTCAAGCCGTTTTGATGAGTAACGCCATCAGAGAAATGAAACGTTTTATCCGAGAGGTGCACAAAATGAAACGCAATATCAATAATTCGGCCTATCTAGGCGATTTATTGGTTACAGGCTACTCCCTTTTTTCCAGAAACCGTACCTTTGGTAACATGATTGGAAAAGGCTACACCGTTAAAAGTGCCATGATGGAAATGACCATGATAGCCGAAGGATACTATGCCACAAAAAGTGCGTACCAGCTTAACCGAAAATACGGGGCAAAAACACCCATTATTGATGCGGTTTATGAAATTCTGTACGAAGGAAAAGAAGCCAAAAAAGTGTTCAAAAAATTAACCGATAAACTAAATTAATTTTATGAGTGAAAGATGGAAACATCAACTGAAAACCGGGTTGCCATGGGGCCTATTTATGACTGTTTTCCTAGGTTTTTTTGGAATAAACGACAAATCTTTTAGCGAACAAATCCAATCTGGGTTTTTCTATTTTCAGATGGTTATTTTCTTACTTTTTGGCATATTTGTTCTGGGTTATTTTAGTTGGAAATCAAAAATCAAAAGAGAAAACAAAAAATAATTACCGCTCAATAACCCCGATTACAATGATTTAACCAAATTATTGACAACTGTTTTTAGGGTATCCCCTTGCGGAAAACAGGAAATAGTTTATGTAAAAACAAAGCCAACTTTTTAAGGTTGGCTTTAGGTTTTTTATGAGTGTTCGATAACCCGAGAGCTCTGCTCGAACTTGGGAAGCATTTGACAATTGCTTGCGGCAAACTTAATACACTACCGCAAACTTGTGGTTAATGACGATTTCATACGAAAATATCATTAGGTAGCGGATGTTCGAGGTAGTGAAGAGGCAATTTTAAAAAAAATTCTATTTTATTATTATTTTTCTAACATCAATTTGATTGTTTTCAAACTGAATTTTAGCTAAATAAATTCCTGGTTGGTGCATTGTTAAATCGACTAACGAGTCTTGTTGTATTAGGTTTTTTGTTCCTATCCATTTTCCTAAAATATCATAAATATAAATAGCTTTTATAGCTTGTTTTTCGGATTGGAAATAAAATAGGCCATTACTCGGATTTGGAAATACTTTTAGCGTTTGGGTAGATAACTCGTCAATATTTAATGATGTACAATTGAATAATAATGTTGGTAAAGTTTTGATAACAAAAGTACCATCGCCTAACATTCCGTCGGAATTATCTCCGAAACCAAATGTGTTTGTTGTATTGTTTTGAACAAAAGAAAAACTCAATCCTGTGGTAATATTTTGAATTTCTGTTAATCCTGAAATTTGAAAAGGGATTAATTTGTTGTTAATTGTGCCATCTCCCAACTGATAGGTTGTGTTCAATCCCCAACCCCAAACTGTGCCATTGGTTTTTACTGCTAAATTGTGGTTGTTGGCTTGAGCTTTTAACCAATCGGTACTCGTTCCAATTTGTATTGGTGCGTTTTTGTTAGTGGTGGTATTATCTCCTAATTGACCTTGCGCATTATAACCCCAAGTCCAAAGAGTTCCATTGGTTTTAACAGCTACTACATGCTGTTCCCCTGCAGTTGCAAATGCCCAATCGGTTGCCGTTCCAACTTGAGTTGGAACATTAATAAAGTTTGTTGCACCTAATCCTAATTGTCCATTAAGCCCTACACCCCAAGTCCATAGGGTATTATTAGCCCTTCTACCAACATTGTGTGAGCTGCCAACAGAAATAGAAACCCAATCGTTAGCAGTTCCAATCCTTACAGGAGTTGTTCGATTAGTATAGGTGCCATCACCTAATTGTCCGGACAAATTTCCTCCCCAAGCCCACAAAGAACCATCGGTTTTAATTCCCATTGTGCAGTTGATATTTGAAGAAATTGATTGCCAATTGGTATCTGTTCCAATCTGTACTGGTGAATTTTTTTGTGTAGTAGTTCCATCGCCCAATTTGCCATAAGTATTTTGCCCCCAAGCCCAAAGCGTACCATTGGTTTTAATAGCAAAAACACTGTGCCAACCCGCAAATACGAAAGACCAATCGTTGCTTGTTCCCACTTGAACCGGAGCACTTGCATCGGTAGTTACAGTTCCAATGCCAAGTTGTCCGTATTGATGATCACCCCAAGTCCATAAAGTTCCGTCACTTTTAATTGCTGCGGTAAAGTAATTTCCTGCCGAAATTTTTTGCCAACATTGGGCTTTTACAATAAAAGTAAAAAATAATAAAATAAAAAGTAGTTTTGATTTCATACTGATTTTGTTTGATAGATTACTTATATCAAAAGTAAAATTCAAGTACAAAAAATAAAATACGACAATTGCCTTATTTTTGAGTCCTTCCGCTCGAAAATAAGAAAATCCAAGATAATACTTAAGGAATTTGTGTTTGTGGTAATTTGCCTTTACATAAGATATTTTAAACTACTCTTTGCCCCCTCTAGCGCGAGCGTTTCGCTCGTTCTTTTTTCAAATAAGGAGTAATTTATACATTTAATTCTAGTTCTAAAAATGGTTTGGTCATTGTTAATTAAACCTAAAAAATCCCCGAGCGACGATCTAAAAATTAAATGGATATGACTAGGCATAATACAATAACCATAAATTCCCATTCCTTTATTTTTTCTACAATAATACAATGACTCAATTATTGCAGAGAAATATAAATCTCGAGTAAAAACATCTATCCAATTGACTGTTGTAAAACTAATAAAGTAGGCGCCATTTTTTTTTCGTGAAACTTATATTTTCTACTCATTTTTTGACCTGTATAAACACTATAAAGGCTATTACTAATTTTGGCTTAAAATGGTTACAGGCATGAGCGAGACACTCGCGCTAGGGCAGAAACTTAAGGGAAGAAAAAAGTCTTTAAAGCATTAGTTTTATTGACTTTTTACCCTTCCTGATTGATTTTCTTCCTGATTTAAGGTATAAAAAAATTCAAAGTAAATACAGTTAATCTCTTTTTTATTACATTTGTGTAGTCATAAATACTTATTAAATAATGAACACAGGAGATAGGATAAAAAAAAATACGAGAAGCCAAAGGATTATCTCAAAAGGAAGTAGCTCTTACCTTAAATATGAATCCGAGCCAATACTCCAAAGTTGAAAATAGAAAGGTTGACCCACAATGTTCATCCATTGAAAAGATAGACTCTGCACTTGGTGTTAGCCTCGTAGATATCTTTACTCAAGAAAATAATATAGAAAATACTAATTCTATTGATAAATCAATTATAGAAAAAGTGCAATTAATAGAGCAATTAGATAATTAGCAAAAAGAATCAATTTTTAGTAGTATTGATATGGCTATTTATAACATCAAGCTTAAACAAAGGCTTTCAAACGCCTTAACTCTTTAATAAAAAAACATGAAAGTATTAGTTGATATCCCAGATAACAAAGCCTCTTTTGGTTTAGAAGTACTGCGTAGTTTGGTTTTTGTAAAAAAAGCCAATCCTATTTCATCAGAAAAATCATTATTGTTAGAAGAAATAAAAGAAACTGTTGAAGAATTAAATTTGATTAAAACTGGTAAAAAAACAGCTCGTAACGCCGAAGATTTTTTAAATGAGCTATAACATAAAAACGATTTCTGTTTTTGAAAAGCAAACCAAACGACTTTTTAAAAAATATGTTTCGCTAAAAAGTGAACTTCTAAAATTAATACAAGAACTCAAAGAAAATCCAGTGCAAGGAACTGCAATTGGTAAAAACTGTTATAAAATTAGAGTTTCTATAGCTTCAAAAGGCAAAGGTAAAAGTGGTGGTGCAAGAATAATTACCCATATTGTTATTGCCAATGAAACAGTTTATCTGCTCTCTAATTTATGATAAAAGCGACCAAGAAACACTATCTCAAAAAGAACTTGACGAACTCTTGAAATTTGTCCCTGATGATTTATAAAACAACAACCCCAGCTTCACAGCTGGGTTTGTTGTTTACGTTTATATATTCATATTTTATCGGCAAACCATATTTGGCAATATCCTAAATCTACAGAATACTAAAATATTGTTAGTACAACTCCAATTAAGTACATCCATTTGAAAAGATTTGAGGTTAATTGTCCTCTTTATTTGATGTAATCGATTAGTAAAATTAATAACCCTAAGGGAATAAAAATTCCAATTACTGAAATTATTTTGATTGGAACAAACAAAAAACTTACAGGTGTATCTTTAGGATCGAAATTATAGAACGATGTTGAATTAATAGAGATTATTGTCATCAATACATAAAAATAAATTGATAATAAACCAATTAACGGAATTGTTAGAATAACATTAAAAGCTTTTTTTAAAGTTTGCCTTTACTGTTACACTTTTGTAGCCATCTGAGAAATATATATCTCGAGTAAAAACATCTATCCAATTGACTGTTGTAAAACTTATAAAGTAGGCACCATTTTTTACGTGAAACTTATATATCTTCTGCTCATTTTTTGACCTGTATAAACACTATAAAGGCTATTACTAATTTTGGCTTAAAATGGTTATGGGTACCAGCGAGACGCTCGCGCTAGTAATCGGGGAACAAATCCAATCTGGGTTTTTCTATTTTCAGAAGGTTATTTTCTTACTTTTTGGTATATTTGTTCTAGGTTATTTTAGTTGGAAATCAAAAATCAAAAGAGAAAACAAAAAATAATTACCGCTCAATAACCCCTTCTACAAACAAAATCGGAACCTCTTCGGTGTTGCTTTCGTTGATGGAATTACTTCTAAAAATAAATAGTTTGTCATACAAGGTGTTTCCTATAAAATACGTGAGCATAAACTCATTGTTTAGTGCTAAAACACTGTTTTCTAGCAATTCAACCTTGACTACCGAAACAGCAGGTACCGCAGGAAAAGCATGACGCAGCAACGAGGTTTTCTTCATTTCGCCATTAATTGTTCCGAAAGCAGAGGAAACAATCATCACGCTATCTATGTCAAAATCGCTGTCGTTTATTAAATACATGTACCACACTTTTTCATTAAACTCCACGCTAAATTCTTGTACAGCGGCAAGAAATACATTTTCTACAACCGGAATTTCGATATCTTTCTTCATGTTTTGACGGCTCAATTTGATGATGCAAAAATCAAACAAAAATACCTGTTTGACAACAAAATACGTGTCTCTTTTGAAAAACAACTTTTTAAACAGTTCTGTGAGCGGTAATCATCCGCAGAAAATAAACGCTTAAAATACATAAAAACTCAAAGTAGTTCATTACAATTAAAATTAAACAAAGTAGGTACTTCAAAGGCAAAAGCGTATTTTTGCACTTCTAAAATAATTTGTTTCGATGCTACAAAATCCTAAAAGATATACCATTACGGCGGCTTTGCCTTACACCAACGGACCAATTCACATAGGTCATCTAGCCGGAGTTTACGTTCCCGCAGATATTTATGCTCGTTTTTTACGTTTGCAAAATAAAGACGTTGCTTTTATGTGCGGCAGCGACGAACACGGCGTGGCTATATCTATGAAAGCCAAAAAAGAAGGCATAACGCCTCAAGAAGTCATTGATAAATACGACGGAATCATCCGGAAATCATTTGCAGATTTTGGTATTTCGTTTGACAATTATTCGCGAACTTCGGCTAAAATTCATCACGATACCGCACGCGAATTTTTTAGAAAATTGTATAACAACGGAGATTTTATTGAAGAAGTTACCGAACAACTCTATGATGCCAAAGCCAATCAATTTTTAGCCGACCGATTTGTTACAGGCACTTGCCCGAAATGCGACAATCCGGAAGCCTACGGAGATCAGTGCGAAAAATGCGGCACAACATTAAATGCAACCGATTTAATCAACCCAAAATCTACCATCACTGGCGAAACACCCATTTTGAAGGAAACAAAACATTGGTTTTTACCTTTAAATCGCTATGAAGATTTTCTTACAAAATGGATTCTCGAAGGCCATAAAACCGACTGGAAACCCAACGTGTACGGACAAGTAAAATCCTGGATTGATGGCGGTTTAGAACCCAGAGCGGTTACCCGAGATTTAGATTGGGGAATTGACGTTCCAGTAGAAGGTGCCGAAGGAAAAAAAATGTATGTATGGTTTGACGCTCCTATTGGTTATATTTCGGCTACCAAAGAATGGGCTTTGCGAGAAGGAAAAGAGTGGGAACCCTACTGGAAATCAGACGATACAAAGTTGGTGCATTTTATCGGAAAAGACAATATTGTGTTTCACTGCATCATTTTCCCAGCCATGCTCAAAGCAGAAGGAACTTATATTTTGCCCGAAAATGTTCCTGCTAACGAATTTTTAAATTTAGAAGGAAACAAACTTTCAACTTCCAAAAACTGGGCGGTTTGGCTGCACGAATATTTAGAAGAATTTCCAGACAAACAAGATGTTTTGCGGTATGCTTTGACCTCTAATGCACCCGAAACCAAGGACAATGATTTTACTTGGAAAGATTTTCAAGCCAGAAACAATAACGAATTAGTCGCCATTTTTGGAAATTTTATCAATCGTGTAACGGTTTTAACCCATAAATATTACAACGGTTTTGTGCCAAGTCCAAATGCATTTTCAAATATTGACGAAGCTACCTTAACCGAATTGAAAGCGTATCCAGCAGTGATTGCCAGTTCCATAGAACGTTATCGTTTCAGAGAGTCTTTAGGCGAATTAATGAATGTAGCGCGTTTGGGAAATAAATACCTCGCCGACGAAGAGCCTTGGAAAATGGTAAAAACCGACCCAGAACGCGTAAAAACCCAAATGTATGTGGCGTTACAAATTGCCGCTGCCTTGAGTGTTTTGGCAGAACCATTTTTGCCATTTACCGCCTTTAAATTGAAAAAAATGCTGAATAACGCTGAAAAAACAAAGTGGTCTGACGTAGCCGAGTTAGACGAATTACTTCCAGCTGGACATAAAATCAACGAAGCTGAATTGCTTTTTGCCAAAATAGAAGATAACGAAATTCAAAAACAAATAGATAAATTGGAAGCTACAAAAACCGCTAATAATGCAGAAAATGCTTCGAAGCTTGCCACTACTGAGCCTCAAAAAGAAGCCATCCAGTTTGAAGATTTTGCAAAAATGGATCTCCGTGTCGGAACCATTTTAGAAGCTGAAAAAATGCCAAAAGCCAACAAATTATTGGTGTTGAAAATCGATACTGGAATCGACGTTCGAACTATTGTTTCAGGTATTGCAGAGAGTTTTCAACCGGAAGAAATAATCGGCAAGCGTGTAACAGTCTTAGTCAATCTTGCGCCAAGAGCTTTAAGAGGTGTAGAAAGTCAAGGTATGATTTTAATGACCTCTAACAGCGAAGGAAAATTGGTTTTTGTCAACCCCGATGCTGAGGGTGTTGCAAATGGCGCTACAATCAATTAAAAAAAAGTTGTCCGTGAGGTTTTAAGCGGTACAACTTCTTATACTACATAAAAACGCCATTTCTAAGGCTTTGGCTTTACAACCAAAACGATTTAGAAACGGCGTTTTGCTTTATCCAAACGGTACAGCAGTCCAGGAACTGCTGTAGCGTTTTAGACACTTTAATCAGTTTTAGTTGATTATGATACGTTGTGTTTGCGTTTGTTCTCCATCGAAAACAGAGAGTAAGTAAACGCCTGACTGTACCGTATCTAATGTAATATTTTCATTAAAATCGCCCTGAACAGTGTAGTTTTTCTTAAAAATTGAACGGCCACTCATGTCATGAACATTTATTTCGACTTTATCTGAAAAAGCATTATTAAACTTAATATTGAAGTTTCCTTTGTTCGGATTCGGATATACCATAAACTGGGTTAAATCGTTTTTCACAACCGAAAGTGGTGCTGCTTGACTACAAAAAACCAATCCCCAATTGGTAATGGCTCCACCATCTTGATTGAAAGTATCATTTACGGTGAGCGTCCAAGTTCCTTGTGAATTTTGACCGTTAAACGCCGACAAAGCTTGTTGTGGAATAAGCAAACCTGATATGGCAGGATTTGCGCCACAAACCAATGGTTGTCCTGAATCGTCAAAAACTGCATTTACATTTGAATTGGAATCGCATTGGCTGGCAAAAAGAATTACTTGTGTTCCCGTCGGACTGGTTAATCGCACTACTAAATCGCTAACCCAACTGTGTGTAATGGCAAGTTGCACATTTACATCATTAATTACTACATTATCCGCTTGCGGAACAACTAGCGTAGAACTTACTGTTGCAACTATTGTAGGAATATTTACGGGAACATTGGTAGAATTTGTCAACCCACAAAATATGGTAGAAAATGTTGAAGCCGTTCCAAAAGTACCACTACAACCTTGATTTTTTGGTAAAATACGCCAAAAATAGGTTTGCGAATTTCCTAACGATGAGGTGGTAAATGAGGTGGTCGAAACCGTCGCTTGTTGTACAATGGCATTAAAGTTGGCATCAGTAGCAATTTGAATATCGTATAATTCAGCTCCATTGGAGGCGGTCCAGTTAAACGTAACCAAATCAGGATTTACCTGACTTCCACTCGCTGGACTTACTAAATTTACGGCTGCAAAATTACTTTCTAAAATACCAGCGTAAATATTTACTGTTCTTACCACAGACCCAGAGGTAGCTTGAATCGGAATGGTATACAAAGCAGGTACGGTGCTTGTAGCCGACACAAGTGTTACCACCACATTCGTGCTTGCTGTGGCTGATGCCGGACTAAAACTTGCCGTAACACCTGCCGGTAAATTAGTTGCAGCAAAAGTAGTAGCTGTATTAAAAGTACCAAAAGTAGTGTAGGCTAAAGTAAAAGTAAGCGAACCTCCTTTACAAACAGATTTGTTTTGTTCTCCCGCAGTTCCTGAAAATGCAAGTGCAAAAGAAGCGGGTGCCGCAGTGATGGTGAAAGCGCTGTTCGACACATCAAAGAAAATATTGTTATGTCCCTTCACCATAATCCGATTGGTCGTTCCTGGTGTGTTGGGTAGGGTAACAATTTCTGAACCATCATTAGGCACTTGACTCGCCAACAGAATCGGAAAACTACCTCCGTTATTGGTTGACAAATAAATATCTACAAACCGAGCATTGACCGGAGCTAAATCCGTTCCGGACACTTCCCAAGTAATGGTTTGGTTTGAACCACCAATGTAGGATATACCACTCGTATTTTGAGATGTAATAAAAAACGGTCCTGCAAGTCCTGCTACACTAACTTGCATTTCATCTGAGGATGTTTGAGAACCTCCAGCAGCATTGTCTCGTACGGTTAGAGCAAAATTCATAGTCCGTTCTACGGCTGGTAAAACCTCCCATGTGTTAGAATTCTGTCCGGATAATATAGAGTTCATTCGAGGAAAAAACCGCGAAGGATTGCTTGTTCCTCTAACGGAACGAAATAAGGGTCCGACAACATTATTGGCATTCGGAGGCAAATTATTGGCAGAGCCAAAACTTTGTGGATCATTTTGTTCCCATGTGTAGGTCAAAACATCTCCGTTAGGGTCTGTAGCACTTCCTCTCAATTCGAAAGGTGTAGAAATAGGAATGATGTAGTTAGATAAAGGAGTAATTACAGGTGCTGCGTTAGTAAAATTCGTGATTTGTGCACAACTTGCACTTACACCTGACTTTACATTAGCCGTTATGTCTCGAATATTTACGTAATGAAAATAATCATCACTGTTGTTTTGCACATTGGCGGCACAAATTCCGGCATAACCCATAATGGTAGAGCCGCTACCTGGTTCTACTTCGGTACTGCCACTACCCGAAAAACAATTGGCGTTAGATTGTGTATGAAAACCTCCGAATTGGTGACCCATTTCGTGTGCTACATAATCGATATCAAATGCATCTCCCGTAGGATTTGCAAGTCCTGTAAAACCTCGACCCTTATGGGTTTGACTGTTTGGAGCACTTGTAGTACTGCAAACACAACCTATACAACCCGCATTTCCGCCACCACTGGTGTTAAAATTATGTCCGATGTCATAATTAGCTAAGCCGATAGCAGCATCAATTACTACTGCTGTTTGAGTGTTGTATTCGTTAGCCCAAGGATCGGTAAATCCGTCGAAATAAATAATAGCATCATTATTTGCCACAAAAATCATAGTAATAGACAAATCTTTTTCGTACACCCCATTTACTCGAGTCATCGTAATGGCCATTTGTGCTTGAATATTAGCTTTTCGCTGTTGTACTGTTCCTGTTCCTCCAAAAATAGCTCCGTATTCTCCCGTACAAGAAAGTGCTAAACGATAGGTTCTTAATTTTGAATCATCAGCTGCATTAACACTACTTTCCGTATCAGAAGTGCTTTCAGCTACACCAACATTAGTTTCGTTCAAAAGACATTCAAAGTCTTGTGGCGTATGCGAAATGGCACTTTTGGTGTACACGATATAATTTTCTGTGTCGGCAGTATAGGGATCAATAAAAAGGGTTTCTTTTTCTGTGGCGAATGTCATGCTGTGTAACCCGAATTGCGTTACTGAAAAGCGTGCCATTGCTCCAGGATTATCCAGGCCTTGAGCTGCATAAGATTTAATCATCGGAAATTTTCGCGCCAATTCGGGCTCCATAATTGGGGTTTCCATCACGTAAAATCGCTCGAGCACGCCTTCTTGGTTCGGCAGGTAGATAATTTGCTTCGAACGACCTGAAAATGTACCTCGAACAGGAGCTCCATCCAATTGTTGCTTAAACAATGCTAAATCCAGTTGGAATAATTCAAAACTAGTAGGCATCGACTTTCGGGCTACTTTAACACTTTTCTCTAACGAAATTGCCTCAACTTTTTTCCATGCCGACTGCCCAAAACTTACAGAAATAGTAAAAATGGCAATTAGCAATAGTGTAATTTTTTTCATAAATAATTGTAATAAATTATAATAGCAGAATTTTTTGTGGTCAAATATAAGCATAACATCTAGTTCAGGTTTCACTGAGACTAAATATTATGTTAAATTTCAAATTATTTACGTTCTCATTTTATTTATGGATTGTAACACTTAAATTTGTTGGAAATAAAAGAACAGTTTTGAAAATTTACCATTCTATACACGATTTTTCGACCAAAGGAAAAACCGTTTGTACTTTAGGCACTTTTGATGGGGTGCATTTAGGACATAAAAAAATTATCGAACGCTTGCTAAAATCCAGCTCGGCAGATGCACAAAGTTTGGTGCTCACTTTTTTTCCGCACCCTAGAATGGTCTTGCAAGAGGAATCGGATATCAAATTGCTCAACACTATTGCTGAAAGAACGCTTCTACTCGAACAAGCAGGTTTAGAACACTTAATTATACATCCGTTTGACCAAAGCTTTTCTCGATTGAGTGCCGAAGAATTTGTGAAGAACATTCTGGTTGATGTTTTTAAAATTCAAAAAATCATCATCGGACATGACCATCGTTTTGGCAGAAACCGCACGGCAAATATTACGGATTTAATACGGTTTGGAAAAGAATACGGATTTGAAGTTGAACAAATTTCAGCTCAAGAAATTGATGAAGTATCTATCAGTTCAACCAAAATTAGAACAGCCTTGATGGCCGGACACATTACATTGGCCAACGAATATTTAGGGTATCCGTATTTTTTTTCGGGCACTGTAATTCACGGTAAAAAATTAGGAAGAACAATTGGTTTTCCTACGGCAAATATCAAAATTGAAGAATCATATAAACTAATTCCTGCCTGTGGTGTGTATATTGTTTCGTGCACTGTGGGAACTCAAAACCATAAAGGTATTCTCAACATGGGTCAAAATCCCACTGTTGAAGGTCAAAGCTTATCGATAGAAGTGCATCTTTTTGATTTTAAGGATGACATTTATGGACAAGAAATTAGCGTGTCATTTTTAAAGCGAATTCGAGACGAACAAAAATTTAATTCTGTTGATGCTTTAAAAACACAAATAGCACAAGACAAACTAGTGGCTCAACAGTTTTTTGAAAATCAATAAAAATGCGAAACCAACTTTTTCAACCGATAGACAATGCTCCGTTAATTATCTTTCGAATTTTTTTCGGATTTCTGTTAGCGGCTGAAAGTTTTGGTGCAATTATTACGGGTTGGGTCAAACGCGTGCTGATAGATCCTACGTTTACATTTTCGCATATCGGCCTCGAGTGGCTTCAACCTTTGCCTGGAAACGGTATGTATTACTATTTTGCCGTTATGGGCATTTGTGGAATTTTCATCATGTTGGGCTACAAATACCGCTGGAGCCTGTTGGTTTTTACTATTTTATGGTGGGGCGTTTATTTGATGCAAAAATCAACTTACAACAATCATTATTACCTGATGGCGTTGATGGGCATGATTATGATGATGCTTCCGGCCAACCGATATGCTTCGCTTGACGCAAAATTCAACCCCGCAATAAAAAGTTTGTCCATGCCCAGATGGTGTTCGTGGGTTATGCTTGCACAAGTATCCATTGTTTATTTCTTTGCCGCAATAGCCAAGTTTTACCCTGACTGGCTCGATGGTACTTTTTCTAGAATTCTGTTTTCTTATGATCAAGTACCGGGATTAAAATCAGTAACAAGAAGTCATTATTTTCATTTATTCATTGCCTATGCTGGAATTTTGTTCGACTTATTAATCATTCCGTTATTTCTGTACAAAAAAACACGGACTATGGCGTTTTTTGCCTCGTTGTTTTTTCATCTATTTAATTCGGCGTTTCTTGCTATCGGCGTTTTTCCATTCTTTGCATTATCTTTTATTGTTTTTTGCTATCCTCCCGATTTTATTCGGAAATTATTTTTCAAAAACAAACCCGTCTGGGAAGAGACCAAATTGAACTATGAAGGAAAATCCGTTTTGTTATGGTTTTTTATTCCGTATTTCATTATTCAATTGGCTTTGCCTATTCGGCATTGGTTTATTCCGCATGATGTGCTTTGGACCGAAGAAGGGCATCGCTTAAGTTGGCGAATGATGCTCAGAAAACGCGAGGCCGAAACCAATTTTAAAATCATCGACAAAAAAACCAATAAAGAGTTACATTATAATTTCTACAAAAACTTAACGCCTAAACAGTACAATTTTGCCACAGCATATCCTGATGGAATATGGCAAATGGCACAACACATCAAGAAAGAATTTGCTGCCAAAAATAAAGATGTTGCCATTTATATAGAATCTCGTGCGGCTATAAATGCAGGTCCTTTTTACCCGTTTATCGATCCTACTGTTGATTTTGCACAAGCCGAATGGAATTATTTTGGTCCTAATACTTGGATTTTAGTCCCAGAAAAATACCGCTAAAACAACTTAAATCCTTGTAAAAATTCCTCTTTTCTTGTTTCTGCCAAAATTGCTTTTTACTTATGAGGGAAATCGTTACTTTTGGAACATTATTAAAAATTTACAATGAGTACTACTAGAAATAACTGGACAAAGGAAGAAATTATAGCAATTTATAATAAACCCATTATGGACTTGCTGTATGAAGCAGCCACGGTTCATCGTCAATTTCACGACCCTAATGTGGTTCAGGTTTCCACTTTATTGTCTATAAAAACAGGTGGTTGTCCTGAAGATTGCGGTTATTGTCCGCAAGCCGCTCGGTACCACACGGATATCGAAGGAAACGATTTAATGTCGGTTAATCAAGTAAAAGCCCAAGCTTTGCGAGCCAAAGAAAGTGGTTCATCTCGGGTATGCATGGGTGCTGCATGGCGAAATGTAAAAGACGGTCCAGAATTTGACCAAGTGCTAGAAATGGTTCGAACCATCAATAAACTCGACATGGAAGTATGCTGTACGCTTGGAATGATTACCGAAAACCAGGCAAAACGACTGGCCGAAGCCGGATTATATGCTTATAACCACAACCTTGATACCTCAGAAGAATACTATAAAGAAGTCATTTCTACACGTGGTTTTGAAGACCGCTTGCAAACAATAGAAAACGTCCGAAAAACCAATGTTACTGTTTGCAGTGGCGGTATCATCGGTATGGGAGAAAGTATCGAAGACCGAGCCGGAATGTTAGTGGCATTGTCAACATTAAATCCGCAGCCTGAATCAGTGCCCATAAATGCATTGGTAGCGGTAGAAGGAACGCCACTTGAAGAACAAGAACCCGTAGAAATTTGGGAAATGATTCGGATGGTAGCCACTACTCGAATTGTGATGCCCGAAACTCAAGTGCGGCTTTCTGCTGGACGAATGAACATGAACCGCGAAGGACAAGCCATGTGCTTTTTGGCTGGAGCCAATTCTATTTTTGCAGGCGATAAGTTATTGACTACGCCAAATCCTGATGTAAACGAAGACATGAAAATGTTTGAAAAACTCGGGTTAAAACCACAAAAACCATTTACAAAAGTCTCCCAACCCAAAACGGTAGAAGCTGCTGATTCTGAATTTGCACCTCTAGGCGAAAAACCAAAATGGTCGCGACCTGGACACAAAATTGAACGAAACTTAGAAGCCTCCGTAAAAGGAAAATAATTTTTATAAAGATTTGTTATATTAGAACTCTCAGCAAAAAATTGGTGGGAGTTTTTTTATGATATAAACGGAAGGTAAGGTCCTTACAAACTATTTTTTAACCCTTTGTAAATCATATTCCTATTTTTTTTAAATTTAAATTTTGAAAATAATTCAAACCTATTTTTCTAGTCAAAGCCACAGAAAAATTACACGGCATGCAGCACATTAAAACGTTTTTTAATCTATTTTTCCCAACGGCTTGCTTGGGTTGTAGCAGTTTATTACAACCGGAAGAAAACGGAATTTGCACGGGATGCAGACACAACATTCCGCTTACTAATCAGCATTTATATCTGGAAAACGAAACCATGACCAAATTTTACGGCCGATTGCCCCTCGAACATGCTTCGGCTTTGATGTTTTTTCACAAAAAAGGTATTGTACAAGAGCTTATTCACAACCTAAAGTACCGGGGGCATCAGGAAGTAGGAACGCTAATTGGTACGTGGTACGGAAGCGAGCTCAAATCGTGCAATGCCCTGAAAGATTTAGATTACATTATACCGATTCCGTTGCACAAAAAACGCTTACAGAAAAGAGGTTACAACCAAGTTACTGCATTTGGCACCACACTTTCGGCGGTATTGAACGTTTCTTTTGAAGAGCGTATTTTGAAACGCCGTAAATACTCTAAAACACAAACATTCAAAAATTTATTGAATCGGAACGAAATCAAAGAACATACTTTTGAAGTAACCTTTTCTGAAATGCACCATAACAAACATTTTTTGCTCATTGATGATGTATTGACCACAGGTGCTACACTCGAAGCCGCTGGAAAAGCAATACTTGAAATTCCTGGTGCCAAAATCAGCATTGTTTGCATAGCAATGTCGCACCAATAATAATAAAGTTCTAAAACATTTTATTTCCTCTAAATATAATTGTTATTTTGCGTCTTATAAATCTACTTTCTATGTCGAAATCCAAGTTGGGCTTATTGTTTTTTTTTGGGGCAATTTTGATCAGCAGTTGTGCCAAACGGGGCACTATCACTGGAGGCTTGCAAGATACACTGGCGCCAGTTTTGAAAGAAAGTATGCCCAAAAACTTTAAAACTAATTTTACCGAAAGCGAAATCAAATTGTATTTTGACGAATATGTCAAACTCAAAGACGTTAATAAACAACTGATTGTTTCGCCCCCAATGAATACCGCTCCAGTAATTACACCTACTCTAGCTAGCAAATTCATATCGATAAAAATCAAAGATACGCTGCAACCCAATACTACGTATAGTTTGAATTTCGGACAAAGTATTCAAGACAATAATGAAGGCAATGTGCTTTCGCAATTCAAATATGTTTTCTCTACCGGAAGTTATATCGATTCGCTTGCTGTTTCGGGCAGCATTCAAGACGCCTTAGAAACCAAAAGCGATAATTTTGTTACGGTGATGCTGTATGAAATCAACGAAAAATACACTGATTCAACGATTTACAAAGAAAAACCACGCTATGTAACCAATACCTTAGACAGTGCTACCACATTTAAAATAGAAAACATCAAAGCCGGAAAATATCAATTGATTGCCTTGAAAGACAGAAACAATAATTTTATGTACGATCCCGGAAAGGATAAGATTGGTTTTGTTAAAGAGCCTATCACCATTGGCACAGAAAACGAATCGTATACTTTAAAATTATTTACCGAAACACCCGCTGCCAAAACATTTAAACCTGCTCAAGCTTCTGGAAACCGAGCCACCGTGGGCTTTGAAGGCGAAGTGAAAAATACAAAAGTGGTACTGAAAAACGGAACTGAGGTGCTAGAAACGAAGGTAACGAAACTCCCAGAGAAAGATTCGCTGCAGGTATGGTTTCCGGCAGTAAAAGCAGATTCATTACAACTTGCCATAAGCATAGATGCCTATTCCAAAGCGTATCATTTTAAATTCAAAGAGCAGAAAAAAGACTCATTGAGTTTTACGGCAAGACCGTCAGGAACCATCCACTTTAGGCAAGATTTTACGATTACAAGTTCTATTCCGCTAACGAAATTTGACAAATCAAAAATGAATTTGATCAATAAAGATTCTGTTTCAGTTGATTTTACAACCGACTATGACGAATTCACGCAGCAATTGGCTATTCAATTCAAAAAAGAACCCGAAGAAAAATACCACCTCACACTTTTACCCGGAGCGTTGACTGATTTTTATGAAAAAGTAAACGATACTTTAAAATATTCCCTTACCACCCGAGCCACCGTAGACTACGGAAATTTAACATTAAAACTCGAAAATTTAAAACAACATCCCGTAATTGTAGAACTTACAGACGACAAAGGCAAGATATTAGATTCAGAATACGTAGAACAAGAACCAGTAGCTAATTTTAACCTCATTCAACCAGGCGTTTTTAGGGTACGAATTATTTATGATACTAATGGCAATAAAAAGTGGGACGCGGGAAGTTTTCTCAAGAAAACGCAAAGCGAAGAAGTCATTTATTTCCCAAAAGAGCTTGATGTTCGAGCCAATTGGGATGTCGAGCAACCGTTTTCTTTATCGGATTAAAACATCCTGACAATTTTTTAAGAAAAAAAAGTCTAACCTCTTTTCGAGAATTTATTTATTCAAAAGAAATTTAAAAAAGCCAATAATTAAAAAGGTATGATTAATAAAATCATACCTTACTAGTGCTTTAGTTGTTACTATTTAAGTCATACTTTTTGTTCTGCTAACCAAAAGATAACCTAAAACAGGAACTATTATTGTTATATATATGAAAATTGATTTTTTGCTATTAGATAAATTTAGTTTATTAAGTTTCTTAAATGTAAGAAGCATAATTATTAAAGAAAAAATAATAGCTGCTATTAAAAAAAATTCTTTTTCGGACATGATAATTATTGTATTGGATTAGTATACTCTATTTTTCTTACACAAACATCATAACTACATGATGCCCATGTCGCTGCATAACAAGCAGGAGCAGTTGCAAAACAAATACCTAAATCTATGACATTCATATCCTCAATTTTGTAAGATACACAGTCATGGATAGTTGTTAAAGTACAAGGAACATTCGGATTGTGTACAGGAGGTGTATTATTGACAATGTTTATAATATTTCCATCGACAATATCTCCAGAAAAATATGTAAAATTATCGGCTATAATAGTCATTCTAGCCCTCAAGGTAGAGTCCCTATTTTCTAATTTCTCATAAATATCAGTATTTTCATCTGAGGTAAAAGTCACAAATATTTCTGGATAAACAGGATTGTTGTGCAAGTCTGTTATAATGATTTTACGTTGAAAAGAATTTACCCTTGAATAAACGTCTTCCGTTTTATACAATAAGTTATTCTCTTGCAAAACATAGTTAGGGTTTTTTGGAATGTAGAAGTTTTCATCCCCCCCCTTGCACTTAATGAAGTATCGTTTGAATTTTCTCTTAAAGACGCTTCATCATTGGTGTTACATGAAGTCACAATTACCGCAACTGCAACTGCAAAAATCTTAAAAATTTGTTTCATAATTTTTATCAATATAAGTTAAACAATAAATTTCCATAAAATTAAAAAAATTTTTTGACTTACTATTATTTTAATAAATTATTAACATTGTTTAACTTTTTTTATTGCAACTAATTAGGTGCGATTTCTTGGAACAACTTGATGTTCGAGCCAATTGGGATGTCGAGCAACCGTTTTCTTTATCGGATTAGTCTATTTTAAAATTTCAATTCGAAATCGTCACGATCATTCAAAAACCCAAATTTTTTACGGTTTTGGTCTTGTGTGCTTTTGTCTAAATCTATTATAAAAAGACCCTCAGATTGCTGTGGTTCAATAGTATAATTTCCCATACAATCTACAATTTGCGAATCGCCAAAATACGTGTTTTTATTTTCATCGGTACCAATCCGATTTACGCCAACGGTATAACTCATGTTTTCGATGGCTCTCGCCTTGAGCAAAGCATTCCAAGCATTGGCACGAACATTTGGCCAATTGGCTACATAAATCAGCAAGTCATAGTTTTCTGAATTTCTGGCCAAAACCGGAAAACGCAAATCATAACAAATCAACGGACAGATTTTCCAACCTTTATATTCCACAATTAGTTTTGATGTTCCTGCAGTATAGGCTTTCGTTTCGCCTGCTAAGGTAAAAAGATGGCGTTTGTCGTAATGCTCTATTTTTCCGTCAGGAAACACAAAAACGAGTCGGTTATAAAACGTTCCGTTTTCCTGAATGACTAAACTTCCGGTAATAGCACAGTTTTTTGCTTTCGCAAAGTGTTGCAGCCACACTATAGTTTCGCCTTGCATGGTTTCGGCAACGCGCTCGGGATGCATTGTAAAACCGGTAGAGAACATCTCAGGAAGCACAATCAAATCGACAGCTTCGGTAAAGCCATTTATTTTTTGTGCCAAATGACTTCGGTTTTCTATTGGGTTTTCCCAGATTAAGAAAGTTTGGATTAGGGCTATTTTCATTTTACATTTTTTGGAACACAGATTTAAAAAATTTTAAAAATTTATCTAATTTTTAAAATCTGTGTTGCTTACTTATTTTACTTCAATTTCATCAATAAAGATAAACGCATCGCCCCCAAAACCTTGATGGCCTTCGGGAAGTTTTCCAAAGTTAGTTGCTTTTACTTTAACATATCTTGCTTTCAAGGGATTATTTAGTGGTAATTCAAATTTTTTGATGGTATTTTCAGTTTCCATAGGTTTGATGTTGCTTGGAATACTTCCCACGAAAGTAAAATTGACATTATCGGATGAGATAAAGTAGTCGACTTTTGTTGGCATCAAAATCCATGATCGCGAATCCTGTAAATAATTTGAACTTAAATAGTGAATTGTTTTTTCCTCTTGTAAATCGACAATAGCTTCAAAATCCTGACTTTGGTAACCTTGCCATTCGCCTTTTCGCCAATTGGTTGTGCCATAAATGCCATCAATCAAACCTTCATTTCCTCCTGCATGGTATTGCGGATTGTATTTTGATCTAATATCGATTCTGTAATTGTTGGGTTTTTTGAAAAACTGGGCAGAGATGGTGTTGCTTTGTGCATTATTATTTAAAATATAGCACGATATTGTTGCTGTTTGTTGAATTTCAAAAGGTTTATCATACAAAAGAAAGCGTTTTTTTTCTGCTGTATCAACTACATAATTTATGGTATAATACATTCTATCATTTGAATTTTGGGATTTTAATTCAATGGTCAATTTATCCTTAAACGACTTACTTTCTGCTTGAATTACCGGAACTGGAATGATTGATTGATACGGCGGGTGTTCCGCTTCTTCTCGTCCAAATTGTGGCAAGATACCTCTAGCATTAGCCAAATGAAGATAATTGGGTTTATTGCCTTCCAGACTCACTTTTGCATCTAAAAAAGGTTCATTGATTTCCCAGTTAGGTTGTCCTGGCGTAACCGCATAAATTCCCATCGCACTCAACACATACCAGGCACTCATTTGACCGCAATCTTCGTTTCCAATCAAACCATCGGGTGTGTTGGTATAAAAATTTTCTAAAATATACTTGACTTTCTCTTGCGTTTTTTCGGGTTTCCCGACATAATTATACAAATAGGCCACGTGGTGACTGGGTTCGTTTCCATGAGCATACTGACCAATCAAACCAGTAATATCTACTTGTTCTCTTCCGGTGGTCTTACTTTCGGTGTTGAACATTTCATCGAGTTTGGCTTCGAATTTATCGTTTCCTCCATAAGCTTCAATCATACCTTGAATATCTTGTGGCACAAAAAAGGTGTATTGCCAAGCATTTGCTTCCGTGAAATTATTGTTCACTTCCTTTGGGTCGAAAGGTGTGTCCCAACCGCTGTTTTTCTTCGGTCGAATAAATCCTGTTTCCCAATCAAAAAGATTTTTCCAGTTTTGAGAACGTTTCATAAAGTAGTCGTAATCTTCTTTTTTATTTAAAATCAGCGCCATTTGAGCAATGCACCAATCGTCATAAGCATATTCTAAGGTTTTAGAAACGCTCTCGTGTTCATCATCAATACTGATAAAACCATTCTTTTTGTAAGCGTCAAGACCTAAATGGTCCAACAACGCCGAATGTTTCGCGGCTTCAAAAGCTTTTTCGTAGTCAAAACCTTTTATTCCTTTTGCCATCGCATCGGCTATTACGGAAACGGAATGATAACCAATCATGCAATCGGTTTCATTGGAGGCCAATTCCCAAACAGGCAAACGACCACCTTGTTCGTATTGTTTCAGGAAGGTGTTGATGAAATCAGCTGTTCGTTTTTTGTCTATTAAAGTATAAAGTGGATGAGCCGCCCGAAACGTGTCCCAAAGCGAGAACACCGAATAATAATCGAAGTCTTTTGCGGTGTGAATTTGGTTGTCTCTCCCGCGGTATTTTCCGTCCAAATCTTGAGCGATATTGGGCTGCATCATGGTATGGTACAAAGCCGTGTAGAAAATGACTAACTTGTCTTTATCATCCGATGTGACTTCTATTTTGGAGAGTGCTGACGTCCAAAGTGCTTCGGCATCTTTCTTGGTTTTTTCAAAATCCCAGTGTTTGATTTCAGAACTGTTTAATAAAGTACCTGAATAATTTGTTGGAGACAACGTCACTTTTATATTAATTTTTTCTCCTTTTTTTACTTGTTTTGAGAAGCTTACTGCTACTTTACTGCCATAAAACTGAAATTCTCCATCATTAAATTCCGAGTTAAAACCATTTATTTTCATTGGCTTATCAAACTCAATTCTTGCAAAAACATATTGGTCACGAGCCCAAGCTTCACTTCTTCTTAAAATTTCCCAAGTTCTATCATTTACATATCTTACATTTCCTTCTAATAATTTATCGCGATGGTTCAAGTCTAAAATGATGTTGGCTTGACCCGAATTATTAAACGTATATTCATGAAAACCCACTCTTGTAGAAGTAGTCAATCGGACATCAATATTGTGTTTGTCCAATTTGACGCTGTAAAATCCGGCCGAAGCTTTTTCGTTATCATGCGAAAATTTCGACGAATAGATTTTATTGTCAAACGATGGTTCTCCCATGGTTGGCATTAACATAATGTCGCCATAATCCGAAACGCCAGTTCCGTTCAAATGCGTGTGCGAAAATCCGTAAATAATAGTATCCGAATAGTGATAACCCGAACAGCCATCCCAACTGCCATCAATTCTAGTATCCGGAGAAAGCTGCACCATTCCGAAGGGCGTTGTAGCTCCGGGAAAGGTGTGGCCGTGACCGCCTGTTCCGATAAATGGGTTGACGTGCTTATGTAAATTTTGACTAAAAACTATTGTTGAAATTAGCAATAGAACTACTAAAATTTTGTTTTTCATGGTGTTACTATTTATAAAATCAAAGATAAAAAAAGGATTTAGATTTAATAAAAAACCCTGATGGAGTTTAAAACTCTATCAGGGTTTAAAAAAATTCTTACGAATCTTTATTTTATACTCGCTACTAAATATTCTCTATTCATTCGAGCGATGTTTTCTAACGAAATTTCTTTCGGACATTCTACGGCACAAGCTCCGGTATTGGTACAATTTCCGAATCCTTCTTCGTCCATCTGACGTACCATGTTTAAGACACGTTCGTGGGCTTCTACTTTTCCTTGGGGCAAAAGGGCAAATTGCGATACTTTAGCCGACACAAAAAGCATAGCTGATGCGTTTTTACAAGAAGCCACACAGGCTCCACATCCAATACAAGCCGCAGCCATAAACGCTTTATCGGCATCGTCTTTTGGAATAGGAATCGCGTTAGCATCAAGCGTATTTCCGGACGTATTTACAGAAACAAATCCTCCCGCTTGCTGAATGCGATCAAATGCGGTTCGGTCTACCATTAAATCTTTTATAACCGGGAAAGCTTTGCTTCTCCATGGTTCGATATAAATAGTGTCTCCGTCGTTAAACTTTCGCATGTGCAGTTGGCATGTTGTGGTTCCGGTGTCTGGCCCGTGAGCTCTACCGTTGATGTACATCGAGCACATTCCACAGATGCCTTCTCTACAATCGTGATCGAAAGCAACGGGCTCTTCTTTGTTATTGATAAGTTGTTCGTTAAGTTGATCCATCATTTCTAAAAAAGAACTGTTGGTGGACACATTATCCAACTTATAGTCGACCATCTTTCCTTTTTCTTTAGCGTTTTTTTGACGCCATACTTTTAGTTTGATGTTGATGTTATTATTTGATGCCATAACTTTTATTCTATTTCTTTAATTAATATATCTACTTGAAATTCTAATTCACTAATATAATTAGTGATAATTTCCCACACTATGAGGTAATCTATACCCGTATAATCGTGAATCATTCTGTTTCGAAGACTTTTTAAATCGCTCCAATTGATTTGAGGCGTTTTTAACTTAAAATCCTTTTCGATTTTTGAACTTGCCTCTCCAATAATTTCAAAATTTCGAATTACTGCATCTACCGTTTTATCATCATCGATAAAGCTATCATAAGTATATTCATTGGTGTATCTTTGAATTTTTTGAGCACACTCTTGAATGTCTTGCAACAGCAATTTAACTTCCCGTTTAGACGTAAATCAAATCAGGCTTTATGGATTCAAAATAACGAGGTTTTATGCCGTTTTTAGAAGATACCTCCGTTTTTATTCCTAAATAAGCTTCAATTTCATCGGCCATTCTATAAAAATCGATGCCCATCTTTCCATTTAACACAACCATTACGTCTACATCACTTTTTTCTGTTTGCTCATTTCTGGCATAAGATCCAAACAACGCCACTTCTGCAACCGGGTATTTTTGTTGCAAAATTGGTTTTAATTCGGCAAGCTTTGCTTTGATATAGTGTTGTGTTTTCATAGTGCAATTACCTTTTTACTTGTAATTTCTAGCGGCAATTTTGATAAACTCGTATTTCAGCTCTTCTTTATGCAATACTTCGTTTGTGATATCGAAGCCCATGTATTCCCAAGCACTTACAAATGAGAAGTTTTCGTCGTCGCGAAGTGTTTCTCCTTCGCTATCTTGATACTCTTCCCGGAAGTGACCACCACAAGATTCTTTACGCTGCAAGGCATCCATCGCCATTAGTTGACCTAAATCAATAAAGTCGGCTACACGAAGTGCTTTTTCTAATTCTTGGTTCATTTCATCCGCAGTACCAGGAACATACACGTCTTTATAAAATTCTTGCTTTAAAGCAGCAATTTCTTCGATAGCTTGTTTTAAACCGGCTTCATTTCTGCCCATTCCAACCTTGTTCCACATAATTAGACCAAGACGTTTATGAAAATGATCTACTGTTTTTGTACCGTTGTTGTTAATGAACTTGTCAATCAAGTCTTTTACTCGGTTTTCTGCTTCCGCAAATTCTTGCGATTCTGTAGAAATACGTCCGGTTTTGATTTCGTCTGCCAAATAGTTTGAAACCGTGTATGGCAACACGAAATATCCATCAGCAAGACCTTGCATCAACGCCGAAGCACCAAGTCTATTCGCTCCATGGTCTGAAAAGTTAGCTTCTCCAGCCACAAAACAACCAGGAATGGTGGACTGCAAATTATAGTCTACCCAAACACCACCCATGGTGTAGTGTACCGCTGGATAGATTTTCATTGGCGTTTCGTAGGGGTTTTCGTCCGTAATTTTCTGATACATGGCAAACAAGTTACCATATTTTTCTTCCAACCATTGTTTACCCAATTTGGTAATTTCTTCTGGTGTTGGATTATGATTTCCTTTGGCATAAGCCGCCTGACGTCCTTTGTTTTGAATTTCGGCAGAGAAATCTAAATATACACCTTCGTTGGTATCATTTGCTTCAATACCATGTCCGGCATCACAAACTTCTTTTGCCGCTCGGGATGAAATATCACGTGGGGCTAAGTTTCCAAACGATGGATATTTTCTTTCTAAATAGTAATCTCTATCCTCTTCGGCAATTTGATTAGGTTTTAGTTTTCCTTCTCGAATGGCTTGTGCATCTTCTTTTTTCTTCGGCACCCAAATACGACCTGAGTTACGTAACGATTCCGACATCAAAGTTAGCTTAGCTTGATTAGTACCGTGAACTGGAATACAAGTAGGGTGAATTTGTACAAAACACGGATTGGCAAACAAAGCACCTTGCTTGTGCACTTTCCAGCTAGCAGTTACATTACTTCCCATCGCATTTGTAGATAGGAAATATACGTTTCCGTAGCCACCAGTAGCAATAACTACTGCATGAGCCGAATGACGCTCAAGTTCTCCTGTAACTAAATTTCGGGCAATGATACCGCGTGCCTTTCCGCCTACTTTTACAAGATCTAACATTTCATGACGGCTGTACATTTTTACATGTCCGAGTCCAACTTGTCTTGACAAGGCAGAATAAGCACCTAACAATAACTGTTGACCCGTTTGTCCTGCTGCATAAAATGTACGTTGTACTTGTACACCCCCGAAAGAACGGTTGTCTAAAAGTCCGCCGTAATCTCTAGCAAATGGAACTCCCTGAGCCACACATTGGTCAATGATGCTAGCCGAAACTTCTGCTAGACGGTGTACGTTTGCTTCTCTAGCGCGATAATCACCCCCTTTAATAGTGTCATAGAACAAACGGTATACCGAGTCACCATCGTTTTGATAGTTTTTGGCAGCATTTATTCCGCCTTGAGCTGCAATAGAGTGTGCTCGACGTGCCGAATCTTGAAAACAAAATGCCTTAACATTATAGCCCATTTCGCCAAGCGAAGCTGCAGCTGAGGCTCCTGCCAAACCTGTACCCACTACAATAATATCCAATTTAGGACGGTTATTTGGGGCTACCAGCTTTAAATTATTTTTGTGGTTGGTCCACTTTTTTGAAATATCTCCTTCAGGTATTTTTGAATCTAACTTCATAATTTTATTTTGATTTACTGTAAATATCAGTATAAACTTATTTTGTAAAATGAATATATAGTGGAACCGAAGCAAATAACAACGGAACTATAACAGAAAACAACTTTCCGAACAGTATGATACCTTTGTTATACTTTGGATGATTTAATCCTAATGATTGAAACGAACTGGAAAACCCATGCCACAAGTGAAAAGCGAGTACCCCCATTGAAAGCACATATAATAATGTAAAAAGCAATCCTGTTTTTGGATCTCTAAAAAAATCAACCGTTAATTTGTACAAATCTTTGTATCCTTCAAAAATTTCTTCTCCTGTTTTTTTGTTTACAATTTTTGTTACATCAACAATATGCAAATCATATTGCCCTTGCGTTTGTTCTTTAATTTTATCTAAATACGCTTGTGATAATTTGCCCGTATCATCTAACTGAAAGAATGGCATTTGAGAGTCTTTTGTGCCTACTAAATGTACTTGTTTTTGACCCATTTGGCCATCTGTAACTTTTTGAACAAGAGGCATATTCTCATCAAAATGCATTTTTGCCCAGAAATTTACCATGTGTGTTACAATAAACACTAAAATGAGTGTTCCTAAAACCGCCATGTTTCGCGACGCCCAAGCACTGTTGGCTCCAGGATTTGATTTTGCATACCCTACCGGACGCGCCTTTTTATTCTGGATGGTGAGTAAAATCCCGTCGATGGCATGAAACAAAATAGAGATGTAGGTCAAGTACGACAGGAGTTTGACTGCCGGATTGGTAGTCATAAATAACGCGTACTGGTTGAATTGCAGTGCGTCTCCAAATATTAGTTGTAAGTTTCCAGCCAAATGACCTGCCAAAAACAAACATAAAAATAAACCTGTAAGAGCCATCCAGTACTTCTTAGCAAGTGACGACTTTAATAATGCAGATTTTGCCATAAGTTTTAATTGAGTGTTTTAAAAATCACACAAAAATACTGCTAATTAAGAAATACTACAACCTTTTCGGCTTTATTTATATCGATTTTAAAGTGTTGAGTTTTTTTTTAAGGAATCCTGATAAACGAAGTAATCAAAAAGTTGCATTGGCTTCTTTTTACTTCGGTCATAGAACGTCACTTTGAATCTTAATTTAGTATGTTTTGGTCATATCTTCATCAATCACTAAAATAAAATCAGCTTTTTTTAGGTGCTCTTTTTCGAGGCTTTTTAAAACGCTTTGTTCTACCGTAGCGATGGTAATAATCTTTAACAAAGGTTTGCTTTTTCTTAAATACCAGTTAATTCCATCAAAATTATCCGAATGAAAACTGCCATTAAAATGTAGAAAAACACTTTGTGGTTGCAGGTTTTTTACAATAAAATAGGCCATCGTAGCATCTTTAATTGCCTGAGCCTTTGGCATATTCGGACTGGTATGTTCTCCCATCATGGTCATCATTTGGGTGTAACCCGGCAAATTTTTATCATACAAAATAGGTAGTGGCGCTATCCACTGCTTTTCTAAATCCGACAAAGTTTCTAAACTTTCAAAACCTTTTTTGTGTACCATCGAGGCATAGCGTCTCGGAATATTGGTGGCAATAAATGGCAGCTTATTTATCTTTGCAAAATCGACTAGGGGTTTATAATCTGTTTTGTAATTGGGCCACAATCGCACCAAAGAATCCAATTGCTTCTGCGAAATTTTCCCACCTAAATAATCATTCAACGCTGCTTGATTATCTGCTTCAAGCATCTCAGCCCCTAAAACTACTTTTGTTTCTGCAGCCAAATCTTTGGTGAGTTCGAGTTGCAACCAATGGCAAATAGGATTATTATGAAATTCACCAAACAATACTACCTCAGCTTTTGCAGCTGCTTTTACTAGTTTTTCAAACGGAACTTTCTTCCCGTTTTGATCAAAAAGTTGATATGCAGGCTTATTTTGCCCGTGAAAAGGACTCGAAAAAAGTGCTAAAACGAAAAAAAAGAAAAATTTCATGGCTATCTGATTAAAAAACGATTGCTAAAATAATTATAAAAGTGGCTCTTTCAAAATTAAATTATTGAATCTTGATTAACTTAGTGCCTTTTTATTAAAATCCTCAAAAATTACGATTATTGATTATTTTTTTAAGGAAATAGCTGTTATAAATACACACAATTGTAAATTTAGCCCTTTAAAAAACACAACCATGACGACTCCTAAAACGGGCATTGATGCCATTGCTTTTGACGTTGCAAAAATTCATCTATCGATAAAAAATTTGGCGAAGGCCAGAAACATCGAGCCGGACAAACTCGAAAAAGGTTTGGGGTTGTTACACATGACCTTGCCCGACGTGCATCAAGATGCTGTGACGTTTGGAGCCAATGCTTTGACGAATCTTATTTTAGAGCATAATTTGAACGTTAACGAAATTTCCAGAATTTATGTAGGTACAGAAAGTGCGATTGATGGTTCAAAACCCATTGGTACATTCCTGCTGAGCTTGATGGAACAAAAATTTGGCGAAAATAGCTTGTCGCAGTGCGATGTGGTTGATTTTACCTTTGCTTGTATTGGAGGTGTAGATGCCATGCAAAACTGTATAGATTTCGTGCGATTAAACCCTGATAAAAAAGCCATTGTAGTTACCACAGATATTGCCAAATATGACCTCAACTCCACAGGAGAATATACCCAAGGTGCGGGAGCTCTGGCCATCTTGATTAGCGCCAACCCAAGAATCATTGCTTTTGAAAACAATTGGGCCACGAGTACCAAAGGCGTTTTTGACTTTTTTAAACCCTATCGAGCGCTTTCTAAAGCAGAAATTACTGGTAATGATAACAACGAGCCGTGGTTTGAACACTTGGAAAACGAGATTGAAATTCACAAAGACCAACCTGTTTTTGACGGTCAATATTCCAATCAATGTTATACTGACAGAACGCGCGAAGCTTATTTTTCTTTTAAGAAAATGATTACTAGAGAGGAATGTTTGTACAACTCGTGGGAACGAATCATTATGCACTTGCCGTACTCGTTTCAGGGCCGAAGAATGTTGCCTGAAATTTACGCCTTAGACGGAACAGAAAAAATAGACACCTCGGATGCTGCTGCTTTTCAAACACAAGTTCGTGAAATGAGCAAATCGGAAGCGTATAAAGCTTTTGTGACTCAAAAGTTGCAACCTGCGGAATTGGCTTCTTCGTTGATAGGAAATTTATATACGGGCTCTATTTTTATGGGTTTGCTGTCGACATTGGTTCATGCTCGTGAAAATAACCTAGCATTAGAAGGTAAAAAAATCGGTTTCATGGCCTACGGAAGTGGGTCGAAATCGAAAGTCTTTGAAGGCGAAATGCAAACCGAGTGGAAAAATGCGCTACAAAAAGTAGTACTGTTTGAAAAACTGCAGGATAGTTTTGAAATTGATTTTGAAACCTACGAAAAATTGCACAAAAAAGAACAAAAAGTGTCTGCACGAGTGCCCAAACAAGAATGGGTTTTGGATCGGATAGAGAAAGAAATTTTAACTCTGACTGGAGCTCGGTATTATAAATGGGTGGAGTGATGCTTTATTAGAAGTGTTTTGAAAAAGATAGTTGAGTTTTCCGCTCGCGTGAGGGATGGAAATGGAGCTCTTTTTGGGTGAGGAACGAGCCCAAAAAAGCGGGAATGGGCAGCCCGACCGCTTTCTGGAAGGTTTTGCCCCCTCAAGGCAAAACCTTCTAGAAAGTGGGCACGCCCAAAAATAAATAGCAGAAAGACATAAAATGGATGTAAGAGAAGAAATTATTGGTCACTGCTGATGATTTTAGAATAAAGATTGTCTAATTTTGAAATTCATAATTTTCAAAGTTTTTACATCATGAAATACCATCAAATAGACCGCAATTTATTTATTAAAAACAGAAATAAATTTACGGCAGCTATGAAGCCTAAGAGTGTTGCTGTTTTTAATTCGAATGATATTTACCCTGTTTCGGCTGATTCGACATTGCCGTTTGCACAACACCGCGACATTTTTTACTTGAGTGGCGTGGATCAAGAAGAGAGTATTTTGTTGCTTTTTCCGGACGCTCCGTATGAGAGTTTGCGCGAAATTTTGTTCTTGAAAGAAACCAACGATCATATTGCGGTTTGGGAGGGCGAGAAACTGAGTAAGGAACGTGCGTTTGAAGTTTCGGGTATTAAAACCGTGATTTGGCTTCAGGATTTTCATAAAACGCTACGCGAAATCATGGCGTATGCCGAGCGAATGTACATCAATACCAACGAGCATTACAGGGCGGTGATTGAAACGGAAACCCGTGAAGCGCGTTTTGTAAAATGGTGGAAAGAAAATTATCCGGCCCACAAGGTGGAGAAATCGAGTCCGATTTTGCATCGGTTACGTTCAGTAAAAGAGCAGGAAGAACTTGATTTGATTCAAAATGCGTGTTCTATTACTGAAAAAGGGTTTCGTCGTGTTTTGAATTTTGTGCAACCCAATGTGATGGAGTATGAAATTGAGGCCGAATTCAGTCATGAATTTATCCGTAACCGTTCGAAAGGTTTTGCTTACACACCGATTATTGCATCGGGAAATAATGCGAATGTTTTGCATTACATCGAAAATAACCAACCGTGTAAAGCGGGCGATTTAATTTTGCTAGATGTGGCGGCGGAATATGCCAATTATTCGAGTGATATGACGCGAACTATTCCGGTTTCAGGACGGTTTACGGCACGCCAAAAAGAGGTTTACAACGCAGTTTTACGAGTTAAAAATGAAGCCACGAAACTCTTGGTTCCAGGTGCATTTTGGAAAGAATACCACCAGGAAGTGGGTAAAATAATGACGTCGGAATTATTGGGTTTGGGCCTTTTGGACAAAGCCGACGTGCAGAACGAAAACCCCGACTGGCCGGCTTACAAAAAATATTTTATGCACGGTACGTCGCACCATTTAGGATTGGATACCCACGATTATGGCTTGCTGTTCGAACCGATGAAAGCCAATATGGTTTTTACCGTTGAACCGGGAATTTACCTTCCCGCCGAAGGTTTTGGCATTCGACTGGAGGACAATGTGGTGATTCAAGAAACGGGCGAACCGTTTAATTTGATGGCCAATATACCAATTGAGGTGGAGGAGATTGAGGGACTTATGAATAAATAGTTGGCAGTTTTCAGTCGCGGTTTTCAGTTAGAACGGTTTGCGAAAGTGAGCCGTTTTTTTTGATCTAACTTCATTAAACTAATGCGACTTAAATTCTATTAAAGGCTTACAATGCCTCTTTTCAACCACCTTATTTCGTAACATTTTTTTATCCTTAAAATGTCTAGAAATATTTTGAATAATTTCTTTGTAATTATCTATTTCTTTTGAAATTTGGTGATAAAATATTTTCACAGAAAGACAATTATCATTCTCAAAAATTGTACTTAGCAAAGTTCTATCAGACAATCCACAAGAATGCCCCATAATAAAAACTTGAAAAGGCTCTGATTCAATAAAATTATATAAATTTTTATAAGTTGAAAATTCTAAGTACTGAATTGACTTGAAGTTTTTTAGATATTCATTCTCATTAATATTTTCAATTAGTGAATAATCCTCATCCATTTCATCACCGAAACCAAAAATTATAGGTAATTCATTAGTCGTTAATTTTCCGTGTATATAATTATACTTGAACCCTAATCCTAATGCATTTGAATAATCTTCAACTGTATCTGTGTAATTGAAACTTAACAATAGGTTATCAGAAATATTCCTAAAATGATATGATGAATAGTGTTCTTTTTGTTCTTTATTTAATGTGAAATCTTCTATCAAAAACTTTTGTCTTAAGTGAGTTTCTATTTCTTTATTTCTGAGAGTTTTGAAATTGTAATCTTTTAATTTAATATTGTGAAGATAATTTTCTAATAGTTTTTTAACAGCTTCAAATTCGTCGTTCAATTGTTTAACATCCAAAATATAATTATATTTATTTGATTTCGATGTTGCTACCTCCTTTAAAATAGAATAGTATAAGTTTTCAATATCAACCCAATTTTGAATATGAACATCTTGATTTATCAATCGAAAAAATTCATTATTATAATTAATAATTGGGATTCTATTATTAGTCATCGGTATTAGATGTTCTTTCAATTTATAAACCTCACAACCATCTATTTTAAATTTAACATCAGTTTTCACAATTTGATCTATTAGGCTTTTCAAATTAGTGTGATCTTTAAACTCAATATGATTATCTAAATTAAAAGAAATTAAATCATTGTGATTACTGTCCTTGATGTTAACCCAATAATCATCGATAAAATGCTTATAACTCGTTGGCAAACCATGTGCTAAATCAAAACCGTTTCCAATAATAACTAATCTATTCATATCAAAATTCCTTTTCTCAAAAATAGGATTTTACTTCGGTAATAATTTACTTTGTAAACGTAACTTTTTAACATTAAACCTGAAACTTGAAACCTGAAACCCAAACAACGCTCTTCAAAAACACCTCAATCTCCTTTACCGACGAAGGAAAAGGTACCGCGATTGTATTGCTGCACGGATTTTTAGAAAACAAAAAAATGTGGGATGCTTTTGTGCCTGAGTTTTCTAAGAAATACCGCATTATTACCATTGATTTATTGGGTCATGGAAACTCAGAACCTCTAGGATATATTCATACTATGGAAGACAATGCCGATGTGGTGCATGCGGTTTTGTCGGAACTTCGGATTCGAAAAGCGGTTTTCGTAGGCCATTCGATGGGTGGTTACGTGGCTTTGGCTTTCGCCGAATTGTATCCGGAATTCATGAAAGGTTTGGTGCTGCTCAACTCTACCTCGCGAGCCGATAGCGACGAACGAAAAACCAATCGCGACAGAGCCATCAAAGCCGTGAAACAAAATTATACCAACTTTGTTCGACTTTCTATCGCTAATTTGTTCAGCGAGAACAACCGCGAACGACTGGCTAACGACATTGAACAAGTCAAAAATGAAGCGGTCAAAACGCCTTTACAAGGAATTGTAGCTTCGCTTGAAGGGATGAAAATTCGCAAAGACCGCGAAGTGTTGCTCCATTTTTCGCCCTATCCGGTGCTTTTGATTTTAGGCGAAAAAGATCCGGTTTTGAATTATGAGGAAACCATCGAACAAATTGAAGGCACAAAAGTGCAACTGGTTGCGTTTCCTGACGGACACATGAGTCACATTGAAAATCGAGTAGAACTGATAGGGGTTTTGAGTGGGTTTTTTAAGAAAATCTAAAGCATTCCTTCTGATAAATATCCTTTTTCAATAAGTTCCATTTTGTCTTTGAGATGGTGAATTTTTCCTTCTTTCATTAAAATCAATTTTGTAGCTACATTTATTACTTTTTCATAATTATGGTCGGTGATAATTATCCCTTTATTTTTGGAGTTTAACTTTATCAATTCATTTGTTTTTTCAGCCATTACGGGAGAAAGGCCGTTATAGGGTTCGTCTAATAAAACAAATTTGGAAGTATTAGAAAGAATTAATTTGATTTCCAAATACCTCAATTCTCCGCCTGAAAGTTCTTTGATGTATTTTTCTTTGATAGAAGCTATCATCTCATCTTTATAAAATGTATCAATATTTTCCTTTTTTATGGATAATGAAACAGCTTTCCTAACGGAAAAATTATTAGGTATAAAATTATCTTGGGGCAAATAACTGATGTCTTGAAGCAATTTGCTTGTCTTGTTTTTGACAAGTCCATCAACGCGAATAAATTTGTTATCGGCATGTTGAATACCAAAAATTATTTTCAATAAAGTCGATTTTCCTGAGCCATTTCTGCCTAAAAGTCCAATGATATCGCCCGTTTCACATTTTAAATAGACATCTGTGAGAACAACCTTTTCATTAAAACGCTTTTGAACGCTGTCTATTTCTAACGTACTTTTTTTCACAATAATTGTTTTATAAAAGAGACAATACTTGAGATTACGAAAACAAAAAAAACATTCATCATATAACTATAAAGCCAAAGTTGCAATTTTGAAAGTCCGTTATTAAAATAGAAAATATAGTTGGATTGATTGTAAACTTCTTTAAGAGAAATCGAAACGATAAAACCAAAAGATAAAAATATTGATACAAAAACTTCAATGCCTCCAAAATATAATGGAATCATACTACAAGCTAGATTTACTGCCAAAGTACTTTTAAAAAAGGCAAATATGTTTAAAATTTTTCTCATATTTCCTATACATTTCAAATAGTTCGCTCCTCAAAAGGGATATTTACATCTAGAATTTCTTTCAGCAAAACCGCCAATTCTTGCAAGTAATTTTCTAAAATTTCTTTGCTTACAATAGTTGTTTCTGCTTTTCCTTCTTTAAATTTAAATGGCAAAAAACCGTTTTTCAAATTTTTAAACGATATAATTCCCACTTCCATTTCTTTACCGTTGGCGTGTTTTTCAAACATAAAAGCGTAGGCTAAAATCTGAATGATTTTTTCACTCTTTACCTCAGCTGTTAAATCAATCCACGTTCTTAACGTAACCGTTGTTTGCTCTACTTTTCCTGTTTTATAATCAATAATTCGGATACGGCCGTTTCGTTCCTCAATTCGATCGACCGAACCGCCAATTACGACCGGAAAAGGCAAATCTGAATGCTCAAAAGTGCGTTCAAAGCGGTTTTCTAAGTAGAGGATTTTTATTCCGTCGCCGTCTTCAATACATTTTAATTCGACATTTAAGAAGTTAAAAATCGTTCTTTTGGCAACTTCAAATACCAGTAAATTTCGTCCTTTCTGGATTTCACCTTCTTTATAAATGAGTTTAAATTGGTTCAAAACTTCTGCATCAATTTTCAGAAACAGAGTTTTGATGTCTTCTACTTTTAAAGTTTTGCCTATCAAAGGCTGGTATAAAGCCAATAAAGTTTCGTGAATAATTGTTCCTAACGTGTTGACTGCAATACTTTCTTCTACCTCTTCTACTTGACTGATGCGGATAATTTTTTGGAAATAAAACTGTATCGGATTCCGAATGTAACTGGTCAGTGCCGAGGGCGAAAATCCCTTTTCGGCTATTTCCTTCAAGCGTTCCATCACACTTTCGGATTTTTCAATCTGCATGGGTTCGTAGGCTTTTTGGGGCACTTCTGCATTATAAATTTCTAACGAAAGATCGTGAGCGTCTTGTTTTTCGATTTCGAGTTGCGTGATAAATCTGCTTTTTTCGCCTCCATCCAAACCTTCATTTTCAGTGTTGTACAGCAGGTAAATGTTTTTGGCTCTTTGCAATAAATGATAAAAGTGAAATGTATAGATAGCGTCTTTTTCTTTGAAAGTAGGCAACCCTAATTCTCTTTTTAAATCATACGGAATAAAAGAATTACCTGCTTTACCGGCAGGAAATTTTCCTTCATTCATAGACGTGATAATCACGTTTTCGAAGTCTAGGACACGGCTTTCTAAAACGCCCATAATTTGTAATCCAGTCAAGGGTTCGCCTTCAAAAGACACCTCTGCCAGATCGATAACTTGTTTATAGATGGAGAACAGCGTGCTTAAATCGTCTATTTCGGTATGGTTAGAATAATAGGTAATGAGTTTATTGATTACTTTAAAAATACTGTAAACAAAAGCCTTTGTGATGGTTTCATCGGGATTGTTTTGTTCTAAAGTGCTTTTGATAAGCAATAAAATAGAGGCCAATTTTTCTAAAATAGCCTCTGGTTTTTCGTGCCATTGGTCAAACAACAAATGGAATAATTCGTTTTTTTCGGTTTGTAATTCCAGCAAGCGTTTATGGGTAATAAAGGTATAATTGTTTTGGTTAATCGTATTGGTTAAAGCCGTTGTTTGGCTGTAAGGTTCAATCAGCGGATGCGTCAAAATATCGATAAGGTCTTTGTAATAAAACACATACGCTTTTGGATTTCGTTTGATGGCAGTGGTATGCAGTTTAAAAAGTTTTGCCAGAAGCAATTGAACGGGATTATTTTTGGCCGAATATCCCATGGTAATATTTAACGACGGAACACTTTGCGGCAACGAATGTAAAAGAGGCAACAACAAGCTTTCTTCGCCTAAAATAATAGCCGTTTTGTGAATTGCGTTTGGATGTTCTACAATAATATCCTCTACAATTTTACTAGCAATTTTAACCTGACCGATGCTTTTTGGCGTTCCGATAACTCGTATTTTCTTTGCCAAAGCATAATCATTGGCTATGTGTTCAAATGGATTATTTTTATACTGTTTCCAGGTTTTTTTAAATCTTCTGAGAAACAAACCTGCGTCATGCTGCGGGTCGTTCAGGAATGTTTGATCAATATCCCAAAGGATTTCGGCTTTTTCGGCTTCTAAGAGGTGTTGCACGATTTGTTCTTCAGCGGCATTCAAAGCATTAAACCCTGCAAAAAGGTATTTTTTTCCAGAAGAATCGGCTGAGAATAAAGGCAATTTTTTTACTGCTTCTCGGTAAATCATTCCTTGATAACCCAAGCCTTTGTGGAGCAGAAAATCATAGAGTTTTTGGTAATATTTAGGAAGTAAATCCCAGAATTTCAAGTATTTTTCAATTAATGAAGTGCGTTTTTCAGGATCTAACGACCAATGTTTGATGTCTTCAATATCTTTTAAGTAAGAAAAAACATGGCTCGGTTTGAGCAAATAACGGTCTATTTCGTTAAAATCTTGCAGGAGTGTTTTGGCCCAATTGGCAAAGGAATCAAAATCGTCGTGGGCTTTTTCTTCTTGGGGCAAAGTGCGATACACGGTATAAAATTCAAAAAGGAGTTCTACCGGGTCAATGGCTCGAAGTTGCGCTATTTGCTGCACAAAATCTTCAATACTGGTGATTTCTGGCGCAAAAATGGTTTGAGTGGTACTGTTTTTTAGCTCTTCGAGCAAAAAAACTTTAGCGCGTTTATTGGGTAATATCACCACTAGATTGTGGGTTTTATTGCCAGAAACTGTAGTGATTTTCTGGGCTACTTGGCGTAAAAAAGATGTATTTTCCATGTTATAAATATAAAAAAAACGCCCCGATAAATCGAGGCGTTTTTAAAACTATTTAGCGGAAAATTATTTTACTAATAATACTTCTACTCTTCTATTGTTAGCTTTACCTTTTGCAGTTTTGTTCGTGTCAACTGGTTTAGTTTCTCCGTAACCAACTGAAGATAATCTGTCGGCTGCAATACCATTTTCGATTAGGTAATTTTTCACTGCACCCGCTCTTTGCTCAGACAAAGCTTGGTTCATTGCATCTTTACCATCGCTATCTGTGTGTCCTTCGATACTGAATTTAGAACTTGGGAACTTCTTTAAGATAGCTGTAATCGCTTGTAAAACTGGGAAAGTTTCTTGTTTGAAAGAAGATTTTCCGCTGTTAAACAAGATTGTTTTAGCATAAGCATTAAGCTCCGATACTTCTTCTTTGGTCATTTCAGGACAACCATTGTTAGCCACAGTTCCTTTTACAGAAGGACATTTGTCGTCTTTATCCAAAACTCCGTCTCCGTCTGTATCTGGCCATGGACAACCACCGTTAGCTTTTGGTCCAGAAACGGTAGGACATTTGTCTTCTTTATCTGTAATTCCGTCTCCATCAGCATCAGGACAACCGTTTAATGCTTTTACACCCGCTACTTCTGGACAAGCATCTTCGCTATCTTGAACACCATCTGAATCTGTATCAGGACATCCTTGGAATGAAGCAATACCCGATAGAGTTGGACAAGAATCATCTTTGTCTAAAACACCGTCTCCGTCTGTGTCAGGACAACCGTTTAGTTCTTTCGGACCTGCTGCATCTGGACAAGCGTCGTCTTTGTCATAAATTCCGTCTCCGTCAGTATCTTGACCACCAAATTTGAAAGTCAAACCTGCAAAATGCTGTGTGTGAGCTGGGGTTCTATCAGCAAACGAATGTTTGTAAGTAGATTGCAAAGCCAAACCAATTGTTTCTGTAAACCAGTATGTCAATCCTAAACCTGCATTAGCAGTACCTGTTTCGAAATCACCAAACCAAGTATAACCTCCACCCACGTGTAACGAAGGATCAATTTTTTTAGATTTGATTAATTCCATAAAGCTGTAACGGATAATACCATCAGCTCCGTAGTATTCTAAATCACCTGGATTATTAACTACATAATTGATTCCGCCAACGGTGTTGTTTGGATCGATTGTAGTTAATTTAGTGATTTTGTTTACAGATCCTGTAACACCAAATGTAAATCCACCTCCCATGTATTTACTCACATTAAAATAAGAAACAGAAGGTAGAATGTTCCAACTTTCGCCTACTTTAAACGGTTGATTAAATTTGTCAGCAAATTTATCGGTAGCCCCCGATCTTGTATCTACTGCATTAGCTCCAAAAGTTATAGCCCAAGGATTGTTTTTGTCCTGAGCTTGGACATAAAATCCAAAAGTCAAAAGAACAGCAACTAAAATTTTGTTTAGATGTTTCATACTTTTTTTATTTGTTATAAAAATTAATGGTACAAAAGTAATATGTTATAAGTTAACAGCAAAAGAAAGTGTTAACAAAATTCAACTTAGTTTGGCTATGGTTAAACAGTTTTTAAAATTCCGTGTTGATTTCCTACTTCAATAAACGCCTGAATGGCTTTATCTAGATGTTCTTTTGTATGCGAAGCCGAAAGCTGTACTCGAATTCGAGCCTTATCTTTAGGTACTACTGGAAAGAAAAAGCCAATAACGTAAATTCCTTTCTTTAACAATTCATCCGCTACGATTTGCGACAATTTTGCATCATAAAGCATCACTGGTACAATAGCCGAATCGCCATCAATGATGTCAAACCCAGCTTTTTTCATACCTTCTTTAAAATAATTCGTGTTCCATTCGAGCTGATCGCGCAATGTGGTATCGTTTTCTAACAATTCAAAAACTTTGATTGAAGCACCAACAATGGCGGGTGCCAACGAGTTAGAAAACAAATAAGGTCTCGAACGCTGACGCAATATTTCGATAATTTCTTTTTTGGCTGTGGTATAACCTCCCATTGCTCCACCGAGGGCTTTGCCTAAAGTACCGGTAATGATATCTACGCGACCCATTACACCTTTTGCTTCCAATGTTCCTTTTCCTGTGGCACCAATAAATCCTGCCGCATGACATTCATCTACCATGACCAAGGCATCATATTTATCGGCCAAATCGCAAATTTTATCCAAAGGAGCTACTAAACCATCCATAGAAAAAACACCATCGGTTACAATCAGTTTAAAACGATGCCCTTTTTCAGTAGCGGCAATAAGTTGAGCTTCTAAATCGGCCATATCGTTATTTTGATACCGGTATCGTGCTGCTTTACAAAGCCTTACGCCATCAATAATCGAAGCATGGTTTAGGCTGTCAGAGATTATACAATCTTCTTCTCCTAATAAAGGTTCAAAAACGCCTCCATTTGCATCAAAAGCAGCAGCATAAAGAATGGTGTCTTCTGTTCCGTAAAATTGTGCAATTTTTTGTTCCAATGTTTTGTGAATGTCTTGTGTTCCGCAAATAAAACGAACCGACGACATACCGAAACCGTGCGAATCCAAAGCGTCCTTTGCGGCTTGTACCACTTCGGGATGCGATGACAATCCGAGGTAATTATTGGCGCAAAAATTTAGCACCGTTTCGCCTGTAGAAATCGTGATTTCAGCCCCTTGTGGCGAAGTGATGATGCGTTCTTTTTTAAAAATTCCGTTGTTTTCAATCGTTTGAAGCTCATTTTGCAAATGTTGCTGTATTTTTCCGTACATATAAATTATTGTGTTTTGTTTCAGGTTTCAGGTTTAGCTTCGCTCCGTTCTCCGCCAAGGCGGATCGAGTCAAGTTTCAACTTTATATTTTTTTAGAGTGCAAATTTAGACAATTTTAATTCTGCCTTTCGGGTTAGGAAGCTAAATTTATAATTTCAATTTCTGCACCAATATAGATTAACGCCTTTTTAGTTACTGAGTATCCCATTTGCTCAATAGCTTGCTGATAATTAAGCAATTGCTGCTGGTGTTGTGGTTGATATTTTCCGGTTTTATAATCTAAGAGAAACATTTCTTGATTATTTTTCAAAACCATCCGGTCGGGTTTAACCAATTCGCCTTGTTTTTGAATGATGGTTTGCTCGTTAAAAACAGTATTTTTTTCGTCGAAAAAATCGCTCAATTCTGGGTGGTTTACAATAGCTAAAATACTTTGCTCGACCGTAGCTTTTTGAGTACTGGCAATCAAACCGTTTTCTAAGGCTTTTTGTAAGGCTGTAGCTACATCGGCTTTGTGCTGAATAAACGATAGCACTTCGTGCACCAAATTTCCGTAGGTTATAGCTTCTTGCTGTTGAGTTCCCCACATCAAAGCTGCTCTTTGGGCAATTTTTATGTTTTTTAAAGGCAAAACCTCTTCAACACGCGTTATTTTTTTGGGCAAATCAGTTGCCACTTTTTCAGCGGAGTATTTTTGGGCCACACCAAATTCATATTCTAATCTCCCTTCCTCATACCTTTTTTTATGGTCTAAAAATTTAAGAAAGTAAGCCGCTGTACTGTTGGGCCATTCTCCCTTCGAAGTGAGTTTAATATCTTTCGAAATAATATACAATTGTTCTTCGGCACGCGTTAAGGCTACATATAACACATTAATATTATCGAGCAGTTGTTCTTGATTTTTCTGATTAAAAATCCGTTCGGCCGACTCGCTAAATCCAGAAACGGCTTTGTTATTATCGAGCAAAACTTTGGGCAAATCAAAGGTATCGGTCTCATTATCTACCCATAATTTATCTTTTCGTTGACGGTTATAATCCTCATCAGCAAACGGAAAAATAACTACAGGAAATTCCAATCCTTTGGATTTGTGTATCGAGATAATTCGCACGGCGTTATTGCCTTCGGGCGAAGGAATGCTGAAACTGCCTTTTTTGTTTTCCCAAAAATCTAAAAAATCGGTTACTCCGGCTTGATTTTTAATTTCTCGATCTAAAACAATGTCTAAGAAATACTGTAAATAAGCGTTAGTTTTAGCCACAGGAATACATGAAGATATCAATATTTCGACCGTTTCATACAAGGCTTTTTTGCGAATATTTTGAAAAGACACGGCTATTTGAAGCGATTCGAGCCATTGTTCCAACTCATTTTCTGTGGCAAAATGCATTCCTTTGGCAATAAAATCGCTAATTTCTAAAGGTTCTAAATGATAAAATCCGATGTAGTACAAAAAGTGTGCTTTGTCTTCAAGATTGTTGGGGTTTTTAAGATAATTCAATGCATGAATCAAAAATTTAACCTCCGTAGCATTGGCAATCAAAAGCGTTTCTGAGGATTGAATCGGGATATTTTGTTCTGTGAGGTAATTGGCAACTAATATACCATCTTTATTATGACGCACCACCACGGCAATATCACTGTAGGAATAGCCTTGCTGCATGACCTTCGAAATGGTTTCGAATGTTTTAACTAAATACAATTCGTCTGGAGTCAATTGGTCTTCGTCTTCGTGCTTTTCGGTTTTGGGCAAAAAACTAAGGTTTACATAACCCCCAATTTTGTCTTTATAATTTTGTTGGCTGTGGTTTTTATACAAATCATGGTAATCTTTGTTTGTAAATTCGCCCGAAATAAAACCAAAAAATTGGTTGTTAAAAGTTATTACTTCCGAATAGCTCCGGAAATTATCTTGCAAATGCTTCACTTCTTTCTCTTTATTTGCAAAAGGATTCCAGTCCTTACTGAGGTTGATAAACTGTTCGGCCTTGCCACCTCGCCAACGGTAAATGGACTGTTTCGGGTCGCCCACAATCATCAGCGAACCGCGTTCTCCTTTTAAATCTTCACTCACAATCGCGTTGTCAATCAGCGGAATGAGGTTTTGAAACTGCATCTCGGACGTGTCCTGAAATTCGTCGATAAAGAAATGTTTGTAGCGTTCGCCCAAGCGTTCGTAGATAAAAGGTGCAGGCTGGTTTTGAATTTCTTGGTGAATGATAGCATTAAATTCGGCAATCGACAGTATGTTTTGTTCCTTTTGAATGTCGGCTAGTTTGACACTTAAGGTATTCAATAGAGAAAGCGGCGTTATATTTTTGAGGAAAGCTTTGTAAAAATCGTGTTGGGCAAATTGGCTGTAAATCACTTGTAATTTATCCAGCATTTGCGGAATGAGATGTTCAATTATTGCTCGGTCTTTCGCCGCTTTATTGATGGCAATATCTTCAAATTCGTGGTATTTTTTGTTGTTGGGTTTATAATGTTTATTGGCAATTTCGCTCAGATGATTGGGAAATGTGCCTCGCGAAAACGACTTTAAATCGACGCCGTTTTTATTCAAAATATCTATTATTTCTTGTGCTTTCTGGGCATTTTTGTCTACAATTGCTGTACAACTTTGTTGTAATTTCTTTTTGATTTCCATAAAATCAGGAATGGATTTTCCTTGAAAATGAACTATTTCTTCCCGATTATTTTCGTTGAGAATCAATTTTCCGGTATCCATAATTTCTCGCGAAATGTCCCAACTTTTATCGTCGTCGGTTTTTTCCATCGTAAAATCGATGAGGAGTTTGGTGAGCATTTCGTCGGTTCCGGCTTCGGCAATGATGGCGTCTACGGTTTCGGTCAAAAGGTTTTCGGTATCGAGCGAAACTTCAAAATTGATGGGTAGGTCTAAATCATGTGCAAAAGTACGAATGACTTTGTGGGTAAATTTATCGATGGTAGAAATGTCAAAAGCGGCATAGTTGTGAATGATGTGCTTGATTATTTCCTGCGACTTGGTTTTGATTTGCACTGCCGAAAGTCCTGTTTCTTGCACTAAAACATTCAGTAGTGGCGTGGCTTTCTTCGAAGTTTGTTCTTTTCGAAATTCAGAAAGGCTACCCACGATGCGGCTTTTCATTTCGTGAACGGCCTTGTTGGTAAATGTAATGGCAAGTATAGAACGATAGGCGTCGTTATTTTTGGCGGTAAGAATGATTTTCAGGTATTCTTTAACCAGGTTAAAGGTTTTTCCGGAGCCGGCCGATGCGTCGTAAATGGTAAAGGCGTGTTTGTGCATGGGTAGTATTTTGATTAAAAGTAGTGCTTTTTTTGGAAATTGAACAAAAACTATAGAATACTTTTTTCATCACGCAACCGCACGAATCCTTCCGTATGGTGGGTGAATACTAAAGCTACATTTTTTAAGTTTCGATAAAACCTAAAATACCCTCAACATCCGGATCATCACGCTTGTACCTCATACAATAAACAACCCAATTATTGGTTTTATAACATAATAATAAATGATTCTACTGCATTAAAGCAAAACGCGCTAAACTTAAAACTAAAATAGTAAAATCCTGAAAAATGAAAAAAAACAATTGTATTTTAGCTCCCTATTACACGGCACCTCACAAGGAATAATGACCGGGATTCAAGGAGGCGACCCCTTGAGTGCTTTTGTGAGTGGGGCTGTAAGTAGTATTGCGGCAGGTATGTGGTCCACTGGTGGTGCAGAAGGAAAATGGCAAGGCTTTGGGGGATCATTTGCTAATACTGATTTTGGAACCATAGCCTTTGGTACTTTTGCCGGTGGTGCAGGTGCTCAATTATCAGGAGGAAACTTCTGGCAAGGTGCAGTAACGGGGTTGATGGTAAGTGGCCTCAATCATGCGATGCATAAAATGGGTCAAAGACGCAGTCTTTTATCGAGATTTAAAAATAAAGCTCTTGCATTTCAAAAAGCAGATGTTTCTGAGGCAGGTATTGCTAACTTACATCAAAATGTTGATGGTTTGGCAGAAGGTTACGAAGCTGGAAATTCACCAACACACTCATATGATTTAGAAGGAAATAAATATGTCGCTATTACAGAAAACGGTAATGTGAACTTGAATAAAGGACTTCTTTCAGGCAAAAACAATCTTTATTTTGCAGGAGTTTTGTTTCACGAATACAGACACACTTTTCAATATTTTGCTCCATATACTGTAGGAGGTAAAAATTATGCTAATCGATATGAGGCATGGGGTGAGCTTTATGGAGACGGGTATCTAGGAGAGGGTGGCAAATGGAATATGATGGAATTAGATGCATATTCTGCTCAATATCGTTTTGGAGATAATCAGTCTTATGTTTCACAAAGAGTAAATAAATATTACAATGCAATGTTAAAAATATGGCAAAAATGATGAGAAATTTTACGAAGATTGGTTTGTGCTTTTCATTCTTTTTTACAGCTTGTAATAAAGAGTCAAAGACTGATGATTTAGAATTAGCATTATTAAATGAAAATATTATCTGTTATTCAAAAAGTAGTGATAAAGATTCTATAAACGTTGTAAAGTATAGTTTAAGAAATAATTCTAAAAAAGTTTATTTCATAAACAATCTTACTGAACAAGAAGATTTATCAAAAAAAGCTATTTACAATAATGGCATTAATTTACGTATTTTTAGTGATAACAATATTGAAACCAAATATCAAATTAAACGTTATAGAAATTCAAATTTAGATATTGGGGATTGTATCAATTTTCTGATTAATAATTTTGATGCTAAGCAGGAGAAATTAGGTAATAAAAATAGTTCAAAGTTTTTTGGTTTACATGAACGAAATAATATTTTTTTTATACATCCAAATGAAACAGTGTTTTTTGAATATACATTAAATTTAAATAAACCAACGGTTATTGATGGTGTGCGTGAAGGATTTGTTAGCTTAGATAATAACACTAAATATTATGCTAAATTATCAATTGCAAGTGATTCATCAAATTATAAAAATGTTATACCAAAAGATATTTTAAAAACTATTGAAGCCAATAATGTAAAAGTTTACCATGGTATTATCGAAAGTAAAGATAAAGTTCCAGTTAAAGTTTTAGAATAAAATTCAAAAGCAAACATTAATCATAGTTCCCCGCTAGCGCGAGCGTCTCGCTCGTGCCCGTAACCATTTTAAGCCAAAATTATTAATAGCCTTTATAGTGTTTATACATGTCAAAAAATGAGTAGAAAATATAAGTTTCACGAAAAAAATGCCCCCGCTAGCGCGAGCGTCTCGCTCGTGCCCGTAACCATTTTAAGCCAAAATTATTAATAGCCTTTATAGTGTTTATACATGTCAAAAAATGAGTAGAAAATATAAGTTTCACGAAAAAAATGGCGCCTATTTTATTAGTTTTGCAACAGTCAATTGGATAGATGTTTTTACTCGAGATATATATTTCTCTGCAATAATTGAGTCA
>Ga0209278_1000197_pt1 | contig 64408 bp, 50 predicted proteins | sample JI81BgreenDNA_FD_187504 | JGI IMG/M metagenome (GOLD analysis project Ga0209278, IMG submission 187504) | Wastewater effluent complex algal communities from Wisconsin, to seasonally profile nutrient transformation and Carbon sequestration -... | ecosystem: Engineered > WWTP > Effluent > Algae... | reverse complement strand
TGACTACCCACATATTTAAATATCGATTAGTAGGCCATACACTTAGTGCTTTCATCGTTTGATCGAGCGCAAAACTATGGTTGGCTGAATTTGAATACACCACTCGATTGATCCCAGTAGTCGGATTCCCTTGTGGGTCTTTGGTCGCCAAACAAAATTCTATTTCGGTATCGGCACCTACGGGATTGTTATTGAAACCCCTACTACCTGCAGTACGACGATAATCTTCGTTAAGCACTTCAATTTGACTCAGGATTTGGTTCACCGATATATTACTTTGCACCCCTACACCTTCTCCAGGAGCATGCATGACGTGTACTACCACCGGAATCCGAATCGTGGCTTGTACCCGTGCATTGTTCGGGGGTGATTCTTGCAAATGTTGCTCAAAAGCGGCCCTTTCCTTGCTGATTCGGCTTAAATAGTCAGGATCTGTGGATGCACGGAAAGCCTCGAGCGACTTATGTCCACACTTATTCGTATGATGATGAGGGTCTTCTTGCGCCAATGCAGGCCCAAATAGAAGCGCAATACTGAAGATGAGAAGTAAAAACTTTCGGAGCATGTCCGAAAATAATGCTTAAAATGAAACCAACGACTTGCGTTATGCCATTTTAACGTAAAACGTATTGCACTGTTGAACGATTTCTTTGTTCGAGTAAAACGGTCTTACCTTGAATCAGTCCCTTTTCAAGGCGTTCGCTATGGTGTCGGATGGTCCATAAACTTAATCCTAACTCACTTTTCACCTCAAAACTATCGCCAATAGCCTCCAAAAATGGGTCGATTTTGAATGGATCTTGGTCTACACAAATTTGGAAGCTTATTGCACTATTTTGCGTCAAATGCGTCTTAATCCCCAATTTGTAGAGCTCCCCAAATATCATCGCAAGACTTTCTTCGGCGATAAAGCTGAAATCGCGCGATGCAAAGCTGATAAGTTGCTGGTTCTTTTTTACGATGATGCAAGGTGGGAACTTACGCTGCCCTTCAATGCGATGTATCACCGTTCCAGAAGCTGTAGGGTTCAGGAAACTCCGCACGAATAACGAGATGCCTTTGTTTTGAAGAGGTTTTATCGTTTTTGGGTGAATTACAGAAGCACCATAGTAGGTCATCTCTACTGCCTCCTCGTAACTCAGCTCGTCTATTTTTTCAGCGAAGGGAAATAGCTTGGGGTCGGCATTCAGCACCCCGGGTACGTCTTTCCAGATGGTCAAATCTTTTGCTCCCAAACAGAAAGCAAAAATAGATGCGGTAAAGTCGGAGCCCTCACGACCTAGCGTGGTAGTTTGTTGCTGCCCTTTTACACGACCAATAAATCCTTGGGTAAGCACGATACCTCCTGCTAATTTATCACCCGCTTTTAGACGTTTGATATTGTCTTCGGTTTCGCTCCATTGAACTCGAGCATCGCGGTAAGTATCGTTGGTAACAATCATTTCCCGTGCATCTAGCCATTGGTTCTGAACATCTTTTTCCTCTAGGTATTTGCTGAGAATGGAAGTAGAAATTAGCTCGCCATACGCCACCACTTGATCGTAAACTTCGTTATAATTCTTCGACGGCTCGCTGTCGGCGAATACACGAAGCTCCTCAAACCAACGATCACAGCCGGCTTTTAATTCTTTAATCTGCGCTTTTTCCAAGTCGAGACCCTGGATAAGCTCGTGGTGATACAGTCGGAGCTCCTCGATATGTTCAATGCACTCGGGTCTCTGTTTAGTAAACCAGCTCTGTACAACCAGTTCGAGCTTGTTGGTAGATTTTCCCATGGCCGACACCACCACGAGTATCGATTCGTTCGGAAACAACGACAAAATGTGCTTGAAGTTCTGCACTCCAGCAGGGTCTTTCACCGAGGCTCCTCCAAACTTGAATACTTTCATGCAGGGAATTAACTAATGAGCGCAAAAATAGGGTTCAACTTCGGTACGACTGCAACTGCGCGAAACTTAACTTACAGTTAATCCATTCGGGGTCGAAATCGACGCCGAATTTCTCGTAAAAGTGTATGGCAGGGGCATTCCAATTCAAAACCTGCCATTCAAGGCGATGCATATCTCGGTCGCGGGCGATGCAGATGAGGCGGTCGAGCAACTTCTTCCCAATTCCATGGCCACGATACTTCTCGGTAACCACTATATCGTCGAGGTAAATACAGGCACCCTTCCAAGTGCTGTATTTGGTGTAAAAAAGCATCATGCCAACCACCGTATCCTCCGTTTCGGCCACCCAGCACTCAAAAATCGGCCGTTCGCCAAATCCGTCACGAATGAGTTGCGCTACGGTGCAAGTATGTTCTTCGGCTGCTTTTTCATAAGTAGCCAATTCATGTATCAATGCATGAACGGCCTGCATGTCGGATGCCACTGCGGGACGAAGATGGAATTTCATGAGAGCACCATTTGAATAACGTTGTCGGGCACAACCAATCTACCTGCTGTGCTAGCTCGAACTTGTTCAACACTCACTTCGGGCGCTAACTCGCGCAAAACAAAACCTTGGTCGGTAATGTCGAATACCCCCAATTCGGTAACCACTTTCTTCACACAACGCCTTCCCGTGATGGGTAGGCTACAGGCAGGTAGCAATTTCGACTCCCCTGCTTTATTTACATGCTGCATGGCTACGATGATGTTTTTTGCGGAGGCCACCAAATCCATGGCACCGCCCATGCCTTTCACCATTTTGCCCGGGATTTTCCAGTTGGCGATATCGCCGTTATCGGCTACTTCCATGGCACCCAATACCGTTAAGTCTACCTTACCGGCGCGTATCATCCCAAAACTCATGGCAGAATCAAAAAATACCGAACCGGGAACAGTGGTAATGGTTTGTTTGCCGGCATTGATCAAATCCGGGTCCTCTTCTCCTTCGAATGGGAAAGGTCCCATGCCTAAAAGTCCGTTTTCCGACTGCAATACCACTTCTACACCTTCGGGTATGTAGTTGGCCACCAAAGTAGGGATGCCAATGCCAAGGTTTACATAAAAACCATCCTGCAATTCGCGGGCGATACGTTTAGCAATTCCATGTTTGTCGAGCATAGTAGATTAAAATGTGCCCTCAGGCGATTGGAAAAAGAAAATTTACTTGAATCGATTGATGAATTACGGGTTGTTTACAGCTTTTTGCGAGTAGTTCTTTGTTCAATCCGTTTTTCGTAGTTCACCCCTTCAAAAATCCGGTGTACATAGATGCCTGGTGTATGAATCAAGTTTGGATCAAGGGTACCTGCTGGCACCAATTCTTCAACTTCAGCAATGGTTACTTTACCCGCCATGGCCATGAGTGGGTTAAAATTCCGGCTGGTGGCCCGAAAAATTAAGTTGCCGTGGGTATCTCCTTTCCATGCTTTTACTATGGCGAAATCAGCATCAAAAGCATATTCCATCAAATATTCTTTACCATTGAATACACGGCTTTCTTTACCTTCGGCGACTTCGGTACCCACACCGGCTGGAGTAAATACGGCCGGCATGCCGTAACCAGCGGCCATGCAGCGAGTGGCAAGCGTGCCCTGTGGAATAAGCTCCACTTCGAGCTCGCCGCTGAGCAACTGCCGCTCGAATTCGGCGTTTTCACCGACATAACTCGAAATCATTTTTTTAACCTGACGACGCTGCAGCAACAATCCAATGCCAAAATCGTCGACCCCGGCGTTGTTTGAGATACAGGTAAGTTGTTTCACTCCTTTTTCGACCAAGGCTGAGATGCAATTTTCGGGTATGCCACAAAGACCAAAGCCCCCCAACATGAGGGTTGCGCCATCTCCAATATCGGCCACGGCCGCTTTGGCATCTAAAACCACTTTATTCATACACGGTGAGGTTTATCTACAAATATACTTTGATACGTGAATAGCTGCTTTATTTCAATTCAACGAGTGTAATGCCATCGCCCCCTCGGTCGGCATGTTCGCTTTCGAAATGGGCCACGAACTTCTGTCTACGCAGGTGATCACGGATGAGCTTACGTAAAATTCCATCGCCTTTACCGTGCAGCAACTCCAAGCGGTTGTAGCCTGCCATCACGGCCTTGTCGAGAAAACGATCGAGCTCCTGCAAAGCCTCCTGACCGCGAAAACCGCGTAAATCCAGTTTGGGACTAAAACTCGCAATGGCCTCGGCCACTACTTGAACGCCGCTTCCGGCACTTCGCAAGGTTCTGCGGGCTTCGGCTTGACTGACCGGTTCTAGTCGGTTTTTTTTGACCAACATGCGCAACTCACCAACAGCCATTTCTACTTCATTTTTGTTGATGGCCAATACCAAACCGATACTTTGACTGTCTTTAATTCGGGCACTACCACCCACTTTTAGCTCTTGTACGCCATCTTCTTGAGGTTTTGGAAGACTTTGCTCCTTTTTCTCACGGCGGTTTTGTTGTTCTATTTCTTGCTTGAGCTCTTCAACGCCCGAACGTAGCTGCTTGGTCCGCTCCTTGTCGGCGCCGGCCTCCTTGATCTCACGAATGGTGTTTTCGATGGTCCGGTTGGCCTTGTTGATAAGCGCGGAGGCTTCCTCGCGGGCTTGGTCCAGTATTTTTTTCTTTTGCGCTTTGAGTTCTGCTTCGCGGCTTTCGGTACGATTGAGCAAATCTTCGAGCAACTGATCTTTGGCAGCCAAGAGTAGTTTGAGTTGCTCCAGTTCGGCCTTTTCTTTCGATAGCTCAACCAACAAACTCTCAACGTCCTGCTGATTGATGCCTATTCGACTTTGGGCTGCTTCTATAATCTCACTGGCCAGACCAATTTTCCGTGCAATTTCAAAGGCGAACGAACTGCCAGGTTTACCCACACTGAGTTCGTAACGGGGTTCAAGCGTTTGCGTATCAAAACCCATTGCGCCATTCACGATACCGCTGAGTTTGGTGGCCAACAATTTCAAATTACTGTAATGGGTATTTACGACACCAAAAGCTGCTTGCTGGTGTAAATGTTCGAGTATGGCCTCGGCTATGGGTCCGCCTAAAGCCGGGTCGGTACCGGTACCAAATTCATCGATGAGGAACAAGGTGGCCTCATCGGCTTGTTCGGTAAACGCCCGCATATTGGTCAAGTGCGAACTGTAGGTCGATAGGTCGTTTTCGATACTTTGTTCGTCACCCAAATCCACCATCAGTCGATTGAAAATGCCCAACGAACTGCCTTCGGCTATGGGTAATAGCAAACCACTCTGCCCCATGAGTTGTAGCAGCCCAACGGTTTTGAGCGTAACCGACTTACCACCTGCATTGGGCCCCGAAACCACCAAAATATGCTTCTCGCGGGTTAAGGTAAGATTGAGTGGCACTACTTTTTTCCCGAGCGACTGATGGTGAAAATAAAGCAAGGGATGGAATGCTTGCTTAAAATGGATCACCGGTTCGTTTTTGAGTGCAGGACGAGCTACATGCGGAAATCTATTGGCCAAACGCGCTGTAGCCCTGAGAAAATCGAATTCGGCGGCGAGATGGTGTCCAGCCTGAATGTCGCCCAAGTGAGGCACTAAATCGGCCGTTAATCGAATTAGAATGCGTCGAATTTCACGACGTAAGGCCAATTCGAGATTGCGTATATCGTTATTGTGTTCGAGCAGTTCGGCAGGTTCAAGATAAACGGTCTGCCCTGTCGACGACTCGTCGTGCACAAAGCCTTTGATCTTGCGCTTGTGTTCGGCCAAAATAGGGATAACCAAACGGCCTTCGCGCACCGTTACTCCCGTTTCAGCGGCCCAACCGTTGGTTTTCGCCTGACGGAAAATAGTATCTAGTTTGCGTCTAGTTTCGAGTTGTAACTTATTTAAATCAGAAGAAATATCACCCAATTCTTTACTCGCATTGGGTTTTACCTTACCGTTTTTATCTATTATCCTTTCGATAAGTTTGAGCGCTTCATTGGCCGGCGCTATTTCGGCGCTTATAGCATACAAGAAAGGATAATTTTCTTTTCTGGAATCAAAGAAAGAAATAAGTCTTTTTGAGTAAGCCAGTATTTTTAATAGCGAAAAGCATTGTTCTTCATCAAAGAAATGCCCTTCAATTCGAGCAAGATGTAAGAATCCCATAACCGAAGGAATGGGTTCGTCGGGCATCGACTGATCGAAACGCTCGAGCTGGAACATTTCCCATGCTTCGTTGAGTCGTTTGTTCAAACCATTATAGTCGGCAACTGGCTGCAAACTGACGGCTTTTTCCCTGGCAGCTTCACTCACGCAGTAGCCTGCCAGTAGCTGCTTAACCTGATCAAACTCTAATTTTTGGGCCAATCCGGCCGGGTAACCGGCTAAATTCATGGCTGACGAGAAAGTTGCTCACTTAAACGTGTATTCACTTCTTGGTACATACCATCGAGTATCACGGGATCTTGAGCTTGATAAAAACTATAGCTACTATCGAAACGCTCGGCAGAAACTCCATGGCGCTTCAAAACAGACTTATACCACTCTTCTACTTTTTCGTTAGAAGCACTATCTACAGCCCCCTGCAAATAACGCAGGTTACGATAACTTTCTACCAATTGTATATCAACCAATAGCGATACCATGCTGTCGCGCGGGACAATGCCAGGGTGATATCCTTTTAATTCAGTTGCGTCTAAACACGAACTCAAGTTGAGCGTTAAAGCACAAAGCACTATTTTTAGAGCAGATTTCACCCAACAAAAGTACTACAAATGACCATTGCACGCGCTCTCGACAAGATAAACGGGGAACTCGAAAATACCGATGCCAGATTGGTGGCCGTTAGCAAAACTTTTCCTGCATCCGCCATTTGGGAAGCTTACGACCATGGTCAGCTCGTTTTTGGTGAAAGCACCGCCCAAGAGCTTTGTGAAAAGTATGAAATCCTGCCTAAAGACATTGAATGGCATTTTATCGGTCATTTACAAACCAACAAGGTAAAGTACATCGCCCCTTTTGTGAGCATGATACATGCCGTAGATAGTTTGAAGCTGCTTCAAACCATCAACAAAGAAGCTGAAAAGCACAACCGGGTAATCGATGTGTTACTACAAATCCACATCGCCGACGAAGAAACTAAATACGGCTTATACGAAGACGATATCATCGGTGTACTCGGCGACCCGTCGTACGTAAAGATGAAAAACATCAAAGTTCGAGGCTTGATGGGTATTGCTACCCAAACCAACGACGACTTCAAAATAGAGGGCGAATTTTTACAGTTGCGCGACATCTTTACCCGTCTCAAATTCACCGTATTTAACGATGATCCATTGTTCAATGAACTATCAATGGGGATGTCGCACGATTACAAACTTGCTTTACGACATGGGTCTACCCTCATTCGTGTAGGTAGTTTAATTTTCGGAAATCGGGAATATTCGCCGCTTTAGCGATTAAATCATACACGTATGGTACGGTCGAGCGCCTCTTCAATAGCGATACGCAGTTCTTGCGCAGCATAAGGTTTTACGATACATCCGTTTGCACCTGCGCGACGTGCTTTGTCGAACGACTCGGGTTGCGTATCGGCCGTGATGGCCAAAATTGGAATGAAGATACCCATGGCCCGCGCTCTGCGAATGGTCTCAAAGCCATCCATTTCGGGCATGTGTAAGTCCATCAACACCATATTAAAGGTATCCACACGTAATAATTCCAAGGCTTCGAGTCCTCCTGCTGCCCAACTGTGGTTTACTTTCCAGCGTTTTAGCAAGCCCATCAGCACAGTAGCATTGATGGCATTGTCCTCAACCACCAATATCTTCAAGCCCTCTAAATTGCCTTCATATGGATTTCCGGCCTTCTTCTCCTTTTCTACCTCAGGTGCTGGTGTAAGGTGCAATACAAAGCTAAAACTCGAGCCTTTGCCTATGGTACTCATAAGTTTGATGTCGGTGCCCATGAGCTCCAATAAACGTTTTACGATTGCGAGTCCTAATCCCGACCCACCAAATTTACGGCTCACGTCGGCCGACGCTTGGCTAAAACTATCGAAAATAACCTGCTGTTTGTCGAGCGGAATTCCTACCCCCGTGTCTCGAATTTCAAAAAGGTAATGATGATTGCCTTTATCGCGTATCACCAATTCTACACGACCAAAATTGGTAAACTTAACGGCATTGCCGATTAAGTTAATCAGTACCTGGGTGATTTTGGTAGGGTCGCCCCATACCCGCGGTGGTAGCTCATCGGCCACAAGCAATAGTTCAAGTTGCTTTTCGTCGGCCATGGGCTGAAAGCCAGCAAGCAGGTTTTTAAACAAGGTGTAGGGTTGAAACGCAATGTGCTCTAATTCCATACGCCCCGACTCTAAGCGGTTGTAGTCGAGCACATTGTTGAGCATACTCAACAGATTATCGGCCGAAAACTTCAGTAAATCGAGATATTCTTTCTGTTGGGGTTCAACAGCTTGCTCTTGCATCAGTTCTGTAATGCCGATGATGCCGTTCATAGGCGTACGAATTTCGTGCGACATCACGCTCAGGAAATTGCTCTTAGCGCGCGAAGAAGCCTCCGCTTCTAAACGAGCATCTTCGAGTGCCACATTCAAGTCTTCCTGTACCTGTAGACTATTTTGCAGCTCTACTGCGTAACGTTTGAACGCATTCTGAAAGTGCCAGATGATAAAAAGCATCATTACCGAAATAACGACCATGGTCGACACCATCTCTTCTTTCGACCAGGGCTGATATTCGAAATAATTGCCAAAAAACGACTTCAAATCAAAATAGTCGAACAACAAAAAGGGCACATAGGTGGCTGCTGCTACGAGCAAACCTGCCCCTGTTCCCACCATAAAAAAGGAAAACAGGGTTATCACGAGCGACAATTGCAGCATCCCGATATCGGTACTGCCCATCACGAAATAAACATTCGAGATCACATTGATGGTACCCACCAGGATGAGGAATATGGAAACGCGTTTGACATCTCTACTCGTGATTAAGTAGAAATAGAGCACAAAAATGAGCAAACCATACAAGGTGGTGCGTACTATTTCGAGCGTGTCACCGCGATAAAACTGAAAAGGAAGATTGATGAGTATGGTGAGCTCAGCCAATACTAAAAGGTAAAATAGCAGCAACACCCTTGCACGTGCAAGTAAATCGAGACCAGTTAAATAAGCGCTTCCGAGAGCAGCGTTCTCAAAACGGCGCAGCAGCTTGAGCATGTGGTTTTTAGAATCGAATTGGCTCATAAATGTAAGCTTATTTCTGCAATTGCCATTCGCTGCTATTTTAGATTTTGGAAAAATTCCCATTGCTGGATTTGTTATTAAAGTGAATGCACCGAAATCAAAAGCAGATGTCGGTTATCGACTGAATTAGCTACTTTTGTCGCAGCTCAAGGCTTCAATCGTTTAACCTCCCGCCTATGATTCAATTGTTCCAAACCATCAAAACACAGCTCAACGAAGTGAGCACCTTAGCTGAGGGCGTTTGGATCAATATTGTAGACCCAACCTTAGAGGAACGCAATTGGATTGAAGAAAATGCCCCCTTGGTGGCCGAATACCTGAGCGATTCACTCGACTTGGACGAACTTTCGCGGGTAGAAAAAGAAGATGATTATTTGCTCGTGGTAATTCGTTTGCCCCATTTTAGAGGCGTGGAGCACGACTCGCCATTTACGACCATACCACTGCTCATCATTCAAACCGAGACCAACATTTTTACCATTTGTAAAGAAGAAAATGTAATCATACAGGAGTTTATCCGCGAACGTATCAAAGGCTTCAGTACTGCGAAAAAGAACAAGTTTTTACTCCAGCTCATGTTCAAAACTGCTGGCAAGTATCTCCTTCACCTGCGCAACATCAACAAAATAGTAGAGCGGCTCGAAGACGAGCTTGAAAGTTCGTTGCGTAACCGCGAAATCTTTGAGCTACTTAAATACGAAAAGGCACTCATCTACTACATGACTGCCCTGCAGGCCAATGGCGCCATGATGGAACGCCTTCGCCGTTTACGCATCTTTTCTTCGTTCGAGGAAGATGAAGATTTATTAGAAGAAGTGATGATTGAGAACCAGCAGGCCATTCAAATGACCAATATCACCACGCGGGTATTGGGGCAGATGATGGAAGCCTACAGTTCGGTGATCAACAACAACATGAACAACGTCATGAAAACGCTTACGTTCGTGACCATTTGTTTGGCCATACCTACGCTTTTTGCCAGTTTGTACGGCATGAACGTACCCCTGCCCTTTGCCGAAACCACCACCGCCTTTTGGTTTATCCTCACCCTAAGTGCCTCTTTGGTGCTGGTGGTATTTTTTATGTTCAGGCGGTTGCGTTGGTTTTAGAGGTTTTTCACAGTTCACGCATCTTTTTCCACTTTTTATGGAAAAACATTGTCCATTTGGTTGTGTGCGTTATTTTAGGTCGCTTTTTGAACTCAATTCCAGAAGTTTAACATAGAGATAACCCTATAAATTTTTGGAATTGATCTCAGAAAGGGACTTTTGTAATCAAAATTCATCATAATAATAGACGGCTCTATTCTTCGAAACTTCAATATCCGATAAGTGCGCCGAAACCTAGACTAATCCTTACAACGAAAGTAAACTAAATAAAACCATATGAAATTTAAGTTCCGAACGTTCAGTACCGCTACAAATTGCGGCCAATTAGCGTTTAAAAGCCTGCTTAGCGCCGCATTGGTGTTACTGGCAAGTGGGGTTGGAGGACAAACCTATTTCAACATGTCATCAGGAAACTATAGTCAGAACTTCAATGGAATTACTACCCTGCCAACTAACTTCAGTACAGTTGCCGTTCTTTCTACAGGTACAATTCCCGTTGCAACAAGGACAACAACAGCATCTACAAGCTCATTGTCAGTCGTAGGTTCAGGAGCTGCTGTCGGTATTGATGCAACAACTTCAACACAGTTAGTTTTTCTCACGACTGGCGCAACAGATAATTCTACTGCTATAGCTACAGACCTTAATTTAAATTTTTCATCTAGAACGGCTGGTACACTTAGCTTTACCGCATCAACAATATTTAACCAAACTGGTAATAGGGTTGGTACTTTAAAAGTTTATTATTCAACAGACGCTACGACATGGACGGAACTTACAGGTACGAACTTACCTTATATCGCAACTAATAATGTTGCAGGTTCAGGGGCAGTTAGTATATCACTACCATCTGCCTTAAATAACCAATCAACTGTAAAGCTTAGGTTTTACTATCATAATGGAACTGGAGGATCGTCTGGTAGCAGACCTAGAATTGGAATCGACGATTTAACTGTCACTAGTACAGCAGCCACTACCCCAACTATTGTGGCTTCATCATCAACTCTAACTGGATTTTCAGCTGTAACAGGAAGCAATTCTACATCACAGAACTTCACCGTGAGGGCAACCAATGTAACGGAACGTATGGTATTGACCGCCCCGTCGGGTTACCAATTATCACGAGACAATACCACCTTCCAAGATACTGTTCATACAGCTTTTGTAGTTGACAGTGTTCCTACCCAAACCATCCATGTGCGGCAAACAAGCTCAACTTTGGGTACCACCTCTGGGAATATTGCATGTACTTCGGCTGGTGCAACTACAGTAAATGTAAGTGTATCAGGCGTGGTTCTTTCTACCGAACCCACTACTCAACCAACCTTAACTGTTGGCACCATTACTACGAGCACCATTGATCTTACCATTGGCAATACTGCCGGCCTAACCAACTGGATTGTCGTTGCTCGTGAAGGCTCAGCTGTGGATGGTGTACCTGTAGATGGTACAGATTATACGGCTAATGCCACCTTTAGCAGCGGAGCCGTGATTAACACAAACAATCGGGTGGTTTTAAAAGGCAACGGAACAAGTCTCACGGTTACCGTACCCAACCCGGCAACAGCATACCACTTTGCGATTTACGCCTATAACGACGGTGGGGTTGCTGCATCTACTAACTACAATGCCACAAGTCCCGGTACAGCCAATGCAACCACTTTGGCAGTTCCATTGGGATGGCAGATCAATGCCACCAACTCGCTTTTCACTATCAACTTCGACGGTACTGTAGCAAACGTGAATAACGGAGTTTTCGCGGCAGCAACAACCTTTGGTGCTTCTAATCCATCTTCAGGTCAATTAAATAGCAATGCTTGGGCTTATAATGCCAATGCTGGTGGTGCTGCTACTTTTGGCGGAAACTTATCGAGTGGTTTTGGAGCTAGCACTGGGGGAGTAACAAGTAGCGGGGTTTTTGCCTTTGAAGTAAGTACTGGAAATGTTGCATTAGGCATTCAACCTACTGGAACCGTATTTCAGGCCGGTGGTCACCTCACTTTACGCATTCAAAACAAAACAGGAGCTACCCTAAATAATGTGCAGTTATCATATACACTATGGGTAAATAACAATGAGGCCAGGTCAACAACAATCGGTTTTAGTACTTCTACCGATAATAGCACTTACACCGCCGTTAACGACGCCAATTTTAATTCTACTCTTGCATCTCAAGGTAGTGTACTTTGGGTTCCTCAGTATTATTCGATTACACTTAGTTCGTTGAACATTGCTGCTGACGGTTTTCTTTACCTTAGATGGACAGGTACGGATAACGGTGGATCAGGTAGTAGAGATGAATTCGCAATTGACGATATAAATTTCATAGCCGAACGCACTTCTACCAACCTCGCGACTTCGGGAAGTTTTGAGAATATGTTAATCGATGGAAACGTTAACGTATCCTCAGCTTCTACGGTAACCGGTATTCTTAATCTGAAGTCTGGAGTGTTAGGTTCATCAGGCAACCTCACCTTAAAATCTACGACCAACGGTACAGCTACGGTGGTAGGTGGTACTAACAGCAGCATCAGCGGTAACGTTACAGTTGAACGTTTCCTACCTTGGCAGTCATCCAACAATAACGGTTTCCGTTTTACCAGCCACAGTTTGCAAGCGGCACCTGCCTTGAATACGATTACAGCTTTGCCTACCGGTTCTAATACGGTTATTGGGTACGACGAAGATTTGTCTACCACCAATGGCGGATACATCGCGCTTAATGATCGTACCACTACCTGGGGTTTAGGTAAAAGTGTAGGTATTTGGACCAATGCGGTAAATACCATCAGCTATACCGGTGCTCTGCAATTGAGCGACCTGAATAGCGTAGCAGTTGACTTTGCAGGCACTTCTACCGGCTGGAATTTTATGGGTAACCCCTTCCCTAGCGTAATCGACTTTGATGCACTTACCCGCAGCAATGTGAACAACGCTAGTTATGTTTGGATTAAAGACAACGTTGCCAGCGGTAGCGGTACTTGGGGAACCTATATCAACGGAACAACGGCCAACGGTGGTAGTCGTTACCTCGCGCCTGGTCAAGGTTTTGTAGTAAAAGCAACAGCTACCCCAGCAACCATCAGCTTCCCAGCTTCTGCAAGAGTAACTGGTCAGTCTCCAACTTTCAACTTGGTTAATCCCGATGAACTCAAGGTGAAAATCACCAAAACAGCCAATGCTACCAGCTTCGAAACTGTTTTGAAGTTTGAGCCAGGTGCTACCGATGGTTTAGATGGCCTTTACGATGCAGAATTGATGAGCGACAGCCGTAGCGCCACTCCCGACTTGTATACGCGCGATCGTGCTGGTGTACGTTACACCGTAAATAGCCTCCCATTGCCAGAGGTGAACGAATATCAAGTGCACGACCTGTGGTTGGAGACCTTCGGCGAAGGCACCTTCCGTTGGTCTTTTGATATGAGCAATTTACGCTTCACTCAAAATGTAATCCTTGAAGACACCAAATTGGGCATGTTGATTCAACTGAATCACGGTCAGGAGCTCACCTTCCGTGCGGCAGCCAACGACCCGTTGAATCGTTTCCGCTTACATTTTAACCGTCAGGACCGCACCAGCAGTACTGTTTCAACCGAAGACCAAACGCTTGACCGTACACAGGTATATGCGCACGAAAATGAAATATACGTTCGCGGTCTCGACCAAGCGGATGTGGTACGCATCACCGATTTGAGCGGTCGCACGGTAGTTGAACTTATCCATGCCGACCTGACTGCTGGCGTTATTCGTACAAACTTAGCAAGCGGAACTTATTTGGTTCAGTTGCAACACAAAGGCGCAAGCAAAATCACCAAAGTTGTCCTTCATTAATTTCGAAAAAACACATCATGAAAAATACATTCATTCGTTTAGCCATCCTCATCACTTTGAGCATAGCCACCTTTTCGGTTCATGCCCAACCCGCTGATCCGCCTGCCGATCCAGAAGCAGTACCCATCGACGGAGGCCTCAGCATTTTGGCAGCAGCCGGAGCAGCTCTCGGAGCCAAAAAAGCATGGGATGCCCGTAAAAACAAAAAAGCAGAATAGTATTATCTCCTTTAAACAAAAAGTCCTGCTCGTCAGGACTTTTTTTATTTCTAGTAGCCGAATACTTCTATTTTTGTGGCCGTGAAATCAATGAATTACAAGCTAATTTTTGGATTGATGCTAGTGGCTAACACCTTAATAGCTCAGCCCCCTTCACCACCACAACCATCACCAGCCGTACCCATCGACGGAGGTTTGGGCATCCTCATTGGAGCTGGTTTGGCGCTGGGTTCGTACAAAGTTTATAAGCTTAAAAAACAAAAGCCCTAGAAGGGCTCCTGTTTTTTAGCATTACGTCGCTTACGCTTCTCGCTCAATCAGATAAAATGCAAGCGCTTTCAGCTCTTCTCTAATCGACTGCTTTGCTTCTGTCATTTGATTCAAAGCATCAAATGCCACTTCTAAAAGTTCCTGTTTTTTTAATTCTGCCTTTTGCGGTACCCCAAGGCTATCGAAAATTGCTTTTACCGATTCTACTTTTCCTTCTTCCTCTTGTAGAGCATATGCTTGCTTTAGCGCTTTTACTTGGTCGCCTGTAGCCAATGCTTCGGCTGCCATTCTCAAAAAGGTGTGTTTATTTACGAGTATATCGCCTCCCGGCTTTTTACCAAAGCTTTCGGGATTGCCATAAGCGTCTAACAAATCGTCGTGTATTTGAAACGCCAAACCCACTTTTTCGCCAAAGGTATAGGCCAAATGGGCTTCACGTGCTGAACCACCTGCCAACAACACGCCTATTTCTAAACTTCCACCCAACAATACCGAGGTTTTTAGGCGAATCATTTGTAAATATTCTTCTAAGCTTACAGCATCACGCGACTGAAAATCCATGTCGTATTGTTGCCCCTCACATACCTCCAGGGCTACACGGTTGAATACACGCATTACTTGAGGTAAAACTTCAGGTCTTACAGCTTGAAGTTGCTGATAGGCCAATACGTACAAAGCATCGCCACTTAAAATGGCTATATCGTTATTCCATTTTACATGAACAGTCGCTTTACCTCTACGTACAGGAGCCAGATCCATAATATCGTCATGTAAAAGCGTGAAGTTGTGGAACAACTCTAGCGCTAAAGCAGCAGGGATGGCTTGTTCTACATCTTCACGGTACATTTCGTAGGCCAGCATACACATCACAGGGCGCATACGCTTTCCACCCAGCGACATAAAATACCGGATGGGCTCATACAGTCTTGAGGGTTGACCGGGCAAAGCCAAGCTTTGAATGGCCTTTTCAATTTGCTTTTGGTGGGCAGCTACCCTTTCGTTGATTGTATTCACTTTTATCTTTCTACTACGTAACTAAAGTCTACCTGCCGTAAACGCAAATCAGCTTTTATCAGTTTTACCTGAACTTTATCGCCAAGCGTAAATTTTTTGCCACTTCTGTTGGCACGAACCGCATATTCATCTTCATCGAAATAATATTTATCGTCGTGCATGGTATTAAAACGAACAAGGCCATCGCAATGGTTGTAATCGATCATTACGTAAAAGCCAAAATCTTTGATTTCTGCAACGATTGCCTCAAAAACTTCACCCTCCTTGTCCTGGAGCATTTCAATCTGTTTGTACTTGGTTGAGGCACGTTCGGCCTGAACCGCAGCACGCTCACGTTCACTGCTGTGCAAACAGTCTTTTTCTAACTTTCCTTGATCTTGAGCAGTGCTGTGCTCCTGTTGGTACAAATCAAGTAAGCGATGAACCATCACATCGGGGTAACGGCGTATGGGTGAAGTAAAATGGGTATAATGCGTGAAAGCAAGGCCATAATGCCCAATGTTTTGCGTTGTATATACAGCTTTGGCCATGGTTCGTATGGCCATCGACTCTATGATGTCGGCTTCTTCTTTGCCTTCAAGTTCTTCGACCAATCTATTTAAAGAATCGCTAATTTCCCTTCTACTTCTGGTATTGATCTCATAACCAAATCGTTCGACAAAGCCAGCTAAACGTTTAAGTCGTTCCAAATCAGGCGCATCGTGTACACGATACACAAAATTATTGCGAAGTGCACCTTGGCGCATGCCCGAAATAAACGCAGCCACTCGCCTATTGGCTAAAAGCATGAAGTCTTCGATGAGCATATGGGCTTCTTTCCGTTCTTTCACGAATACCGACAACGGCTTGCCATTTTCGTCGAGCTTAAACTTAAGCTCTTCCGATTCGAAACGGATGCTTCCTTTTCTGAAACGGTCGGCCCGTAGCTTGTGCGCCAATTCGTTCAGCAGCTTTAACTCAGCATAAAAATCACCCGAACCGGCATCCAGTATCTCTTGCACTTCTTCGTAAGCAAATCGGCGATTAGAATTAATCACTGTTCTACCAAACCACTCTTCGAGTATGTTTGCTTCGCTATCCATCACAAAAACAGCCGAAAACGTGAGCTTTTCCTCATTGGGACGAAGGCTGCAAACCATGTTACTCAAATTTTCGGGCAACATGGGCACTACGCGATCCACCAGGTACAAAGAAGTAGCTCTTCGGTAAGCTTCTTTATCCAATGCAGTACCCGGACGAACATAGTGTGATACGTCGGCAATATGCACACCAATTTCTAACTTGCCGTCGTCCAAATACCGAATAGATAACGCATCATCAAAGTCTTTGGCATCAATCGGGTCGATAGTAAACGTCGTAATATGTCTGAAATCACGTCGGCGAGCTATTTCGTCGGCATCAATAACCAAACTGAACGACTCTGCCTCGATAATTACCTCGGGTGGAAAATGTAAAGGGAACCCAAATTCAGCCACAATCGACATCATCTCCGTTTCATGTTCGCCAGGAGACCCCAACACTTCTACTACTTCAGCCGAGGGGTTTTCCATTTTAGCTGTCCATTCTATCAATTTAGCAATGGCCTTTTGGCCATCCTTAGCTCCATTTAATTTATCGAGCGGGATATATAAATCCACACTCATATCGCGGCTATCGGGTACTAAAAAGGCGAATGTCTTATTTATGTGTACAATTCCCACAAATTGAGTACGGTAGCGCTCTACCACTTCCACGATTTGCCCCTCACGCTTGCCTTGCTGTCCGCCCCGCTTGGGGATGATTTTTACTTTGACTTTATCCTTGGGTAAGGCATTCAAAAGTTTGCTTTCGGGTATGAAAATGTCGTTTTCTTGCCCTTCCACTACAACGAAACCAAATCCTCTTTGCGTCATTTCCAATCGCCCTTCTAGCAGTGCCTCTGCTTGACGTAAACGATAGCTACCTGGCTTTTCGAGCTCGAGAATTTCTTGACTAGCTAGCTTTTCCAACACTTGAATTACCAACTCCCTGTCCCATTCATCTCGCAATTTAAGTTTGGCAGCAACTTCTCTATAATTCAACGATTTAGCAGATTTATGTTGCCGGAATAAACGGAGCACATCATCGCTAAGTGCATGGATATGCTGCTTTAAATTGGTGTTCTTCTGTCGTTTCGGCATTAGTTTTTATTTAATACTAAATCTGTAAATCGTTTATCTGGCAAGGCGTCAATAAGTTGACGGGTATACGCTGTTTGCGGATTTTTATACAATTCGTCAGCTTCCTCTAACTCCATTTGTTGTCCGTGCCGCAATACTAATACCCGGTCGCTCATGTGTTTTATCACACTCAAATCGTGCGATATGAAAATGTACGTTAAGCCAAAATTTTGTTGCAGCGACTTCAATAAGTTCAATACTTGAGCTTGTACCGATACATCGAGCGCCGAAACGCTTTCATCGCAAATGATAAACTCGGGTTGAAGCGCCAAGCAGCGGGCAATGACCACCCGTTGTCGCTGACCACCACTGAATTCGTGCGGATATCTGGCAGCCATTTCCGGTCCTAAGCCCACTTGTTGAAGCAATTCTTCGACTTTCTGTTGGCGCGCTTTACTTCCTTGCACCAACCCATACACCTCCATAGGTTCGGCAATAGCTTGCCCAATGGTCATACGTGGATTTAGCGAGGAGTATGGATCTTGAAAAATAATTTGAACCTTTTGTCGGTATTCACGCAAAGCATCGCCTTTTAGGTCAAGAACGTTTCTCCCACGATAGAGAATTGATCCGGACGTGGGTTCTGTTAGTCGAATCAAGCTTCTCCCAACGGTACTTTTTCCAGAACCAGATTCTCCAACTAATCCAAGAGTTTCTTTCGGGTAAACCGAAAAGCTCACATCATTAACAGCCTTTACAACAGTGGGTTTCTGCCAAAACCAGCCTTTTCTAACAAACCAGGTATTCAAATGATGTACTTCTAAAATAGGAGGCTGTTCGTATAGCTTTTTAAGCCGTGTTGCCCTTTCAATAGGATCGATTATCTTTTGGGAAACAGCCATTTTTCCATCTAAAAAGTCGCGCACAGTCAGCAATTCGGCATACCGTAAGTGCGTAGTTGGCTTGCAGCTTAACAATCCTCGCGTATAGGCTTCTTTCGGGTGTTGAAAAATCTCCTTGATGCTGCCTTCTTCAACTACTTTGCCGTGTTGCATTACCAGTACACGATCGGCGACTTCGGCCACCACTCCAAGATCATGCGTAATGAGTATCACGCCCATTGATCTTGTTTGTTGAAGCTCGCGAAGTAACTGCAAGATGGAAGCCTGAACAGTAACATCGAGTGCTGTAGTTGGTTCGTCGGCGATTAGCAATGCTGGATTACAGCTAATGGCCATGGCAATCATGACTCGTTGACGTTGTCCGCCACTCAATTGATGGGGATAAGAATCATACAACTGTTCTACTCTTGGGAGCTTTACTTCCTCGAACAAGGCTAGCACTCTCTTACGAATTTCAGCCTCGTCGTGAACGTCCTCATGTAACCGAATCATTTCCGCAACCTGATCCCCACATCGATGTACCGGATTCAAGGAACTCATGGGCTCTTGAAAGATCATGGCAATTTCTTTCCCCAAAAGCGACCTGTGCAGTGTTGGATTATCGAAAAGCGCTATAGGCGCGTTATGGCGATAAAACTGTACGCTTCCAGCACTAATCCTCGAAAACCTTTCAGGCAAAAGCCCCATGATGGCCAAAGAAGTAACCGACTTTCCAGAGCCCGACTCGCCTACTATTCCTAAAAGTTCGCCCTTCCGTAGCTCGAAACTAACCCCATGAGTTACTTGCACAAAGCTGTTTTCACGGTAAAAAGAAACCGAGAGCTCATTTACTGCCAGTAAAACAGGAGAAGTTCGCGCCATCGTTACGAAAATAGCGCTTTTGTACGCTTTAGCACGAATTCTTTATTCAACCTTGTCGTGGACAACTGTGTCTTCGGGGTCTAAATCGGCTCTACCCATGAGCTTGAGCCACAATCTACAAACGGTAAGTACATCGCGCTCACAATAGCGTACGATTCGCTCTAAATTCTGCTGGTTGTAATAAACTTCAGCGACCTCACTTCCGTCTATGTCGTCCTTCGGACTGGGTATGCCAAAACACCAAGCCAGTAGTTTTAAGGATGTGAAGTTCTTGTAATCACCGAATTTCCAGAATTGAAGCGTATCTAAGTGTCGTACCTCCCACGGCTTTAGCCCGTTGAGCTGCAATAAAAAAGGAAGCTCAATACCATGAATCAACATCCTTCTACAGATGTAAGGCACGTCAAATTCGCGAATATTGTGACCGCAGAGCACCCTATCGGGCTTTTCCCACTGACGCAGCATATTCGCAAAATCAAGAAGAAGCAACTTCTCATCGTCGCCGTAAAACGAATGTAGATGCAACTGCTCTTTGCTCTTGCCAATCCGTAACAGACCCACCGAAATACAAATGATTTTTCCAAATTCTGCATAAATACCTGCTCGTTCATACAGCTGCTCAGGACTTTCATCGGTACTTCGTTGAAGCAGCCTGCTCTTATCCGTCCATAATATCTTGGCCTCTGGTGGCATTTCTTCGAAGCTTGGATAGCTTGGTACCGTCTCTACATCGATGAATAATATGTGGTTATTGGGTATGTTTTGAGGTTTGTTTTCCATATTGAACGGTTTTGTGGAAACCAAATAATAAAAAGGCAGGGATAAGTCGTTATTTTTGCACGGTTATTGAAAAAACTTGCGGAAAACGAGATATGCCTGAAGAAAAAAAATCCGGTTCAAAGCGGTTAATCCTGATTCTGATCATTATCGCGCTGATCATACTCAACGGTGTTTTCATTTATGTATGGAATACAAACCGCCAGCTGAAAGAAGAATCACAGCGTTTATTGCTCCAAAAGGAAATTGAATACCAAAAAGCGATTGGCGAACTCAATCTCTTCAAAGGCAAAAACGACCAGCTCGACAGCTTGGTTTCGGCTGCCAATGCAGAATTAGCCGCTAAGTCATCGTCGCTCGATAGTCTCTTAAAATCGAATAAAGTTACTGCCCAACAAATTGAACGTTTCAAGCGTGAAAACGGCAAACTCAATTATTACAAGCAGTTGTATCTCGAGAAGATAGATTCACTCATTCGTGCCAACGAAAATTTACAGGTTGAAAACCAGCAACTCAGAACCGAAATCAAATCGGAACAACGCCGTGCTGAAATTTTGACCGACGAAAACGTCAAGCTCAGCAATAAAGTAGCTTTAGGTGCCATTCTTAAAGTACAGAATATCAGCATAGAAGGTATACGGCTTCGTTCCGGCGGAAAAGAAGTTACAACCAATCGTGCCAAGAGCACCGAAAAGTTGAAAGCCTGCTTCACCATTGGTGAAAACCGTGTTGCGAACAGAGGCAATAAAGCCATTTACCTGCGCGTAATTGGTCCCGAAGGTGCAACCTTGTGGCTCGAAGATGCAGGTTCAGGCAAGTTTATGGCAGAGGGTCAGGAAACGCTTTACACTGCATTAGCAACTATCGACTATCAAAACGAATCCCTACCCGTATGCATTTATTGGACTAAAGGCACAGCCTTCTTGGAAGGCACGTACAAAGCCGAAATCTATGCAGATGGATATCTGATTGGTGAAAGTAATTTCACGCTCCGTTAAACGAAATTGCTTTGAACTTCAAACCGCCTCAGGGCGGTTTTTTTATGTCCTAAAATACTAACCGCGCCTGAAGTTGTCCTGTATGGATGGCACGACTCTCTTCAGCTTTACGGCCATTATAACTTAAATTAAGCTGGAGATTATTCGCTAGTTTTCTAAATAAAGTCAGTCCCCAGAGTTGATTTCTTCCTGGTTGTAATCCTTGTAGCATCTCATATGCAGCAGGTGAGTTCCTATCCCCGGCAAAACGGTTGCTTACTAATGAATAGCTTCCTTGCAAACTGCTACTACCTGCCAGGTTGTATGTAACTTCACCGCCAAATTCCTGTATTTCTAGCGTTTCTTTTATACTAGACAGCTCCAAAGCTGTATTACTTTTGTCGCGCCAAGCTGCGTTGAATCCAAATCTCACAGTTCCCGTGGCCGACCAGTTTAATCGGCCCGCTAACTCATATTGTGTGATTGCGTAATTACGCCGGGCGAATAAATCTGCTTCCTGAATTCTTTCACCCTGAGCAGCATTCAGCTCAGAACTTAGATTAGACTGGATGTTCCACCTCAATTTTAAACCTCTGTCGAGTTGCTGCCGCGTTTCAAAACCACCCGAAAGGAGGTTTTTTTGGATGGAACGCTGATAAATAAAGTCAATACCCCAATTGGGATTACTTCTATTAAAAAATAAGGTGTTTCGCACATTCCCTAGGGTACTTACCAAACTACTATCAAAAAGTTGAAGCGAAAAGGGATTCAAAAATCGCAGTCCATTAGTCCCTTGATTTTTTCGCTCCAAAGAAATACTGGTCAAATTGCTCCAGCGAGCCAGAAAACCTTTTTTGTTTTTTAGCAACCTTGCCGGGTTTAGATTTAAAGTTTGATTAAACCTGTTCCCAAAAGTGGCAACGAAGCTATTTCCAGGAATAAATATCTTGATAAAGTTTGCCTGATCAGAGAAAAAGGCCTGTTCAAACTCATCTAATTCTTGTATTCCATTCCCATTGTAATCGTTCCAGGTGAAGTTGCCTTGGCCTCGAGGCACTTCTACAAAAGCAATGTCACGTCGCAACTCTTGTCCTTGACTGAAAGCATAAAATGCCTGAGTGCTAACGGCATTTTTGAGAAAGTTACCTGAATATTCTGCTTGAGTGAGATAACTTGTTTCACGCCCCTGAATTTGATTGGGAGTGGCAAAACGTCTTAAATCACGGAAAGTTGCAGTAAACTTTAGTAGGTGATTATCGCTACGTTGACGGCTAGTACTCAATGAATAGCTATGCCCCCCTTGCGTTTGTAATAAAGACTCACCGATGGGTAACCAGTCGTGCCGATAATTGTACCTAAACTGCCAAGGAATTGCAGCTTTTGGACTACTTCCAGCAAATGCCTCCACGATGTCGAATCGATAGCTATTTGGTGCTAATGTATCTGTATTGGTGCTCAATAATCGGTTAAATTCTTGCTCATACCTTATCCCTGCATTTAGTTTTGGCTGATTAAATGTGTATCCTGCTCTATTCCGCCAATAATTTCCTCGGAAAGCGGGAGACTTATTCGTCAACAAATCGGCAGATAAAGAATAGTCATGCTTCGATTTTCGTAACCGAAATTCGGCTTTTTGTCGTAAGCCCACTTGAGGCCCGGCCCGGAGTTCGTTTACACTATAACGCAGCAAACTACTATCGCCAAAATCAAGAGCCACGTAGCCGCCTCTGAGATGCTCTTCTTGTTCTGAGTACAAAGCATTTAAATTCCAGTCGCGGGCAAATTCCATGGCACGGTAGGGCTGGATTGTCCTGAATCGAGCATCTAAATATTCGTACTGTACGCCCACGGCCATGGCTGCTTTCGGCATGGATTTCCAGGCTAGCGGCCTCAGATGATCTACTTGAAGCTTGGTGCCTAGCCCTAGCCTAGCCCCTCCTTGGTCGCTTAATCGGTTTAGTGTTCGTTCACTCAAAGCCAGTTCCGCCAAATAACTCGTTTTTTCACCGATTTTGCCGATGGCTCCGATTGTTGACATGCTTTGAAGCGAAGGTGCCACCAACCGCACAACTGGGGCGAATGAGCCATTTTGAATAGTATCGTTACCTACGATGGTAGGCTGCACCCAACGGTATACGCGCCCATTGGCAGTGCTGGCTTCTTGGACATAATCGCCCCTTCCCTGTCCTACAAAACTGAACTTAACATCATAAATGGCCAACTGCGGATTAGCAGAAAATACATACACCGACTGAAAACCAAGGCTATCGATTCGCTTGTACCTCAATCGATCTGGATCAAAACCACTGTTTACTGCGCCAGGATATAAGGCTTCTGGAGTTTGTGGTCCAAGCTGGCTTAGAAACAGCCTTTGCTCGTCGTTTAGTTCCTGAAATAGTGGCTGAGATGGAGCATCTTGCTCGCGGTAGCTGGTAAATCGAAATTGATGATCCCGCTTCCGGTATTGTAACTGATAAAATACCAAGGAACGAACATATGCTTGATTGGCATATTCGAATTCTACAATAATCCGGCTTTGATTAGTAATCAACCGATTTGGGGTAAAGGTTAGTTCAGCCGTATTGTAGTCGATGATGTATTCGTATTGTTCTCCACGTTGTTGCAGTATACCATCGATATACACACGTTCCGATCCTGCTAAAACAACGATAAATTCTCCAGGGTTGTCGCCCTGCAACCGATATGGTCCTTGGTTACCTTCGCGTCCAAAAAAAACGTTCCTGCCAAATCTTCCTCTAGCAGCAGAAACACTTACACTCTGACTTAGTGTATCGGTCTTTTTTTGATAAAGCACATTATCGCTTCTTAAGCCTTTTACATTTTTAAATGTGTGCAAAAAGTAACCCGGGGGCCTAGTCAAATCGAAATCACCAACTACTATGCGATGTTTTGGATGTTGAATTTGAACAAATACCCTATCAAAATCTTGCAACTGCTGGGTGAACCCATCAGGTTGGAAAGGCAAATTATCGTCGGTTACACTGGCTTGTAGCTGAACATCGGGTCGTAAATAGCCCGATAACTGCAAGTTAAAGCCAGAATTGAGGACTACACTTTGATTATTACCAAGTCCTAAGCCTCGTGAGACACTCCCATTCTTCTCAAAATTTTCAAGTCCCAGAATATCCGAACTTGTCGAAGTTGATCTTTCTAAAACGAAAGGGTTTTTGCGCGCTTCTTCAATGGTGCTGTAACGCGTGAACGGTTTGTTATAAAGAGGACGTTCGAAATCAAAGCCGAGAACGGAATACCTTACCTCAATAGTGTCATTTATATCCCTAGTTAATAGTATTCTTTTTTGTGGATATATAACCGAATCAATGTATTCATTTATCGAACGGTCGTTCCATCTCAACTCAATACTCCCTCTTGCAATTGGCAATGTGTCGGATAAGACAAGCGACTTGCCAGATACAAACAACCTTTCTGACCGCATCAAACTACTCGTTTGGCCAAACATGATAGTACTAATCAATAGAAACCAAACGAATAAACCGTATTTCATTCTTCAGGCTGGTAGATACGAAAACGCACAAAAAATCGCGTACCCTTACCTATAACGGTTTCAAATCCTATTTCGGCATCATTCTGTTCAATAATTTTTCTAACTATCGCCAAACCAAGCCCCATGCCCGATGATTTAGTGGTAAAATTTGGTTGAAAGATTTTTTGCCGATCCTCCGGTAAAATACCGTTACCATTGTCGAGTACGTCTACAACAAAATTCCCCAACTCCTTGGACAATCGAATGATAATCTCCGCTGTTCTATCTTCAGGAACAGCTTGAATACCATTTTTCACCAAATTTTGAAATACGCGTTGTACTTGTTGTGCATCGCCAAAAACAGGATAAGTTTTATCGTTGCAATTGTTTTCCAGTACAACTTTTGCTTGACTACTATATAAGCCTACTACCTGTTCCAAATTCTCTAGTAAATCAAAGGGTTTCTTTTCCCCAACGGTTACTTGTGCAAAGGAACTAAACTCGGATGCCACCGCTGCCAGTATATCTATTTGCTCAAGAACTAATCCCGATTCTTTAACATAGCTACTTTCAAAGCGTTCACGATTTTCGGTCCAATCGCGACGCAACCTTTGAAGTTTTAACTTCATGGGTGTAAGTGGATTGCGAATTTCATGTGCAATTTGCCTTGCCATTTCACGCCAGGCCGATTCGCGTTCGGAACGAGCTAACAATTTAGCGTTATCGTCAAGCTGTTGTAACATCTGATTATAGGAACGTATCATAATTCCTATTTCATCTTCGCGTTTCCAATCCGGCATGCGAGTTTGTTCACCAACTTTAGTTCGTTGAATAACCTGTGTGAGCAAGCGTAAAGGAGAGGTAATTCTTTCGGCCAACCAAAGTGTTAAACTTCCTGCGGTAAGCAAAATGAGGATGTATAAACTAACTAGGTTTCCCAAGTAGGCATTTAAATCATTCCTCAACTCCTGTTCGGTACTGAATGAAGGCATGTTAAATAGTGCCACAACTTCATTTTTCGAATTACGAAGCGGCAGATAAGCCGATACGAATTTGAAATCACCAATGCGCTCATCCTGGATGTGAACTGTTTTTCGTTCCCTACTTAATGCCTGAAAGGCAGCCGGCTCCATCAATTCACTCACTAATTTCTTCTCGTACAGTTTTTCTTGTGAACTGTAAACGAGCTGGCCGCTTAGATTGAATAAAGAAAAGTCGGCACCGTAACTACTTGCGAGCTGATTTAAGCCTAAACGTTGAAAATCACTCAATCGATTTGCCCGAAATCCGTCCTCCAAAGAGTTTTCAACCGAAGAGGCAATGTCCTGCATACGGTTTGCAATGAACTCGATTTTAACGTTTCTATTTCTCAAAACAGTGTAAGTAATGGTAATGTATCCAACTACTATCATAATCACAACCACAGAACCGAGTAATGAAATCTCAATTCTATTTCGATACGATAATCGGAGACTAGAGGCCGGATCAGTAAGCAATTTGAATAGCCGACTTAACAGAAAAACAACCACAATGGAGAGTAAGAATAACGCGGCTGAAACTGAAAAAAATGCAAAAAAGCCTCCTCCAACAAAACTAACCACTATCACATTGAGGGTATCAGGACGATATATGAAGTGCCAATGACCATCATCTTGATGAAGATTAAATTCCCCCTCGAAATTTCTCCATTTGTCGTCGATTAATGCGTACGGGAACTTACCTCCCTGTTGAACCAAGAGGTTATTGTCGTAATAAGCAAATGAACGCGTTCCTAAAGGTGGCGCTTGATTGCCCCCATCACCTTCTAATAAAAGAGCAGGGAATGGGCTTTCACTGGCAAGTGACTTTTGCAGTAGTCGAATTGATAAAGTATCTACCCGTTCGTAACTGGTAATGAATGGTATACGTAAAGAATAGCCCAATCTTGCATTAAGGCGGTATTGTTTAATAAGTTGTAATTTGTTTAGCTCAAGTTGCAAGGCCATATCTTGCTGCTGTGGCCCACTAATCTCTTCAGTACCTGAAATAATCTTCAATTCACTTAAAGTATATCTATCAAGATATCCTTGTAAATACTTATATACTAAACGATTACGAAAATTATCATCAAGTTCATACGAGCGATCTGCATAACGCTTGAGCAACTCATCTGCTTGTAAACGCGGTATCAAATCCAGCAAAGCGTACACTGCTACCCTATCCTCTGGTGCAAATATTTTGCGTGCTAGATACCTCGCTTGTTCAGTCTGTCGCCTAAAAAGAGCTTCACTAACTTGATAACCTATAAATAAGCTCCAAAGAACTAGAAGTATATTGAACAATCGAAAACGTTGCACCCACCGAGTTCTGAAAAAGTATAGCAGAAACCCTAAAACCAACCACTGAATGTAATAACTCCTGAGCCAAACTATTTCTCCGGTAAAACTGAACATAAAGTAAATCAGCCCAAATGCAGCGACATAGTTTAGCAGTAAGCGAATTGGTGTCATTTGCCACAAAACATACTTCGATAAGAAGTAAAAACTCGCAACGTTTATCCAAATAAAAAGCACATACAAACCTAAAGTGAGATAGGTGTATGGGTTAAAATCGAATAATTGATCCAAACCTATAGGAATCTCACTACTAAACACCAAATCACGGCTAACTAGAAGTGAAACAAGGAAAAATAAAACGGTAAGCAGGATTAATATAAATTGAATGGGCAAAAACCGCATAGTGGGTAACAAGTCCACAAATACCTTGTCATAGATGACACGAAACCTGAACAAATAAATGATGGCTAGGAGAATTACCGAAAGATGTAGTAATAAGTCACCTAATGAAGGCAGAAGCCAGTGGGAAGCGAATAGAGTTGGGTCGAACAATTCAACCGACTGCAAACCAATTTTATTATGGTAAACAAAAAGTAGTGCGCGTATGACGATTAGCGAAATTGCGAGCTCCAAAAAAGTTCTAAAAGGTCGTTTTTGAACTTGCTCTTCGTCAATTTTCATAAAAAATAGCATCACAGCAAATGCAATAGCCATTAGGAAAGCGAGACCACTATCGTGTTCATGACTCGCAAGCAGTAAACTACTTCGATTAGAATGAAGCGTAAGAGTAAATAAAGGGATTCCCGATGGCGCTCTAACTTTTTGCGCGTTCCGTTTTGCATCGCGCATTCTGATTTCATCGATGCCATCAAAAGAAATAGCAAATTTGTTGTTAAGAAACTGATTTTCGTACGAAAACCGGTCCTTAATTAAGATCAGATATATACCCGTTAAGGTATCGCCAAACGACACCTTTTGGGCATGAAATACGCCATTGGATAATTCTACTAACCCCTCCTTTGACTCAAAAACACCTAGTTCGGAGGGACTAATTCGATTACTACTCCAGTAAACCGCTTTATCTTTTTTAAAGACTAACCAGTAACCTCCAATCGCATGGTTGGCAATAAAATCCTGTTGTGCAATAAAACTAGAGGGATTGATTTCCTCTTTTTTGAACTCATTCAACCAGGTACTAAAGGCTCTATTTTCTTTCTCTAAATACCGCTCAAATTTTTTTGCAGCATCTGCGAGATAAGCATCTTTCGTTTGACGTAAAGTAAGTTGAGAAAACAAACCCCATCCCAAGGAACTTAAAAACAGCACCCAAAGAAGAAACTCTATGTGTCGTTTTTGAAGCACTATAAATTTTTGTTCTGGCTTAGATAGTTCTTTACATAATCTGAGATACCCTCTTCAAGGCTGTGAAACGGCTTCGAATATCCCGCTAGTTTGAGCTTTTTCATGTTTGCCTCCGTGTAATATTGGTATTTGTCACGAATATCCTCAGGCGTGTCGATGAATCGAATGTCCTTATTGATCCCCATTGCCTCAAATACAGCATTACTTAGATCTAGAAATGTACGTGCCTGACCACTTCCTAAGTTGAAAAGACCACTCACATGACGATTTTGCATTAGCCATAAACAAACCGCTACAACATCCTTCACGTAAATAAAATCACGCAATTGCTCTCCATCTCGGAAATCAGGGCGATGTGAACGAAAAAGCTGCATAAAACCATGCTTACCTATCTGTTGATAGGCATGATACACAACCGAAGCCATTCTGCCCTTATGGTACTCATTTGGCCCGTACACATTAAAAAACTTCAAGCCTACCCATTGAAATGGCTTTTTCTGTTGTTCTAGTGCCCAAATATCAAATTGTTGCTTCGATTCTCCATATGGGTTGAGAGGCTGCAACGCTTTAATATTCGCTAAATCATCATCGAATCCATATTTACCATCACCGTAGGTAGCTGCCGAAGAAGCGTATACCAAGGGCAGACCATACAAAACACACTTTTCCCAGACCATTTTGGAGTATTCCAAATTCAGCAATCGATGCACCTCGTAGTCAAACTCTGTGGTGTCGGTACGAGCACCAAGGTGAAAAATGTATTGAACCAAACGGTGTTGACCATCTAGCCAAGTCGAAAATTCGGCTCTGTCGACAAGCGCAGTAAATTTTTTCTGGCTGTAGTTGAGCTTTTTATCCGATCTGCTGAAATCGTCAACCAAAACGAGGTCGGTAAAACCAGCATCGTTTAGTGCCGACACTAAACATGAACCAATAAATCCTGCTGCGCCTGTAACTACTAGCATAAATCGGGTTTGACTTCAATAATACGGAATTTTAAAGCTTTAAGATGGTGTAAAGCAGATTGGCTACCCTACTAAAGGCATTGAATTGAGTGATTCAGGGTATATACGACATAAAAGTCATCGGTAGATTTGAGTATGCCTTCTTTCTGTAAATACTCCCTGTTAATACTGCTTTGCATGCTGAATAAAAGTGTATCCGCTAATGATAGCCTAAAATTAGCGCTTAATTCAGCTATTAACGACACCTCAAAGCTTGCAACATTAATTGAACTCGTACACGATCGTGCGGTAACCCCCGAAGAGAAGCTACTTTTCGTGAATCAGGTGCTCCAACAAATTACCAGAATCAAAGATCCTCAATGGCATGGAAGAGCTTATGCTACAGTGGCCCTCTACCATAAAAAAAATCGAAATTTTAGGGAGGCTATTGATTATAACTGGCTAGCAATTAAAAATTTAACCCGTGCTAAAGACAGCCTTCGGCTCGGAGCCACATACGCAAATCTTGGAATTGTCTTTAAGAATACTGCTCAATACGACTCAGCATTAGCAATGCATCTTAGAGGTTTAGAAATTAGAGAGAAAATCGGTGACAGCTCTGGTATTGCAAACTCAGAACATGGCATTGCTGGTATTTATTATTCCCTTGGACGCTACGAACAATCCGAGAAAAGTTTTGAAAAAGTAGTTGAGATCAGTAAAAAACTTAACAAAAAAAGCCTTTTAGCTTCATCCCTGAGCGATTTAGGCCTTATTGCATACAAAACCAGCAAGTATCAAAAAGCAATCAGTTTATTTAAAGAAGCAGGCAAACTTTATTCCGAATTAAACGACGAAGAAGGAACTGCCTTTGTTGAAAATAATCTTGGACTCATTTACATGGCTTTAAATGACTATGCATCTGCAGAAACTGCCTTTTTAAATAGTTTAAAGCTTAAAGAGAAACTAGGACAAGGAGTTGGGATAGTAAATTCCCAATTTAATCTCGGAGAATGTGCCATACTTCAAGCCAAACCAAAAGTGGCTAAAAAATGGCTTCTGAAGGCGTTACAAGGTAGCTACGAGCAAGATTACAGAAATGCAAGATTAGCGATACTTAAAAATATGGCGAAAGTAGAGTCTCAACTCGGCAATCACACTTTAGCTTTCCAATTTCAATTACACGCCACCGAACTCAGTGATTCCATTTTAAACCAACAAATGAGTGAAGCTCTTGCAGATGCTGAAACCAAGTATGAGGCTGAAAAAGCCAAGAGGTTGCTTTCCGAAAAAGAAAGTCTTTTGAATAAAAGCCTAATAAAAACCAAGGAGCTTGAAAAAAGTAGAGTAATCATCACGTCTCTACTTGCTGGTAGTTTTGTTCTTTTAGCAATAATCTTGATTTTGGTTCGTATACGATATCGACTTCGTGTAAGTGAGTTGGAAAAAACCCAATTGAAAGAACAACATTTTGCTGTATTAGAAGCAGAAGAAAACGAGAGAAATAGAATTGGGAGAGAATTACACGACGGTTTAGGTCAACAACTTGCTGCATTACGATTAAAGTTGGGTTTGCTCGCGAATGGAAATAATGGTTGGCTGGCTGAAAAACTTGAAGAACTAATGGAGCTAACAGCACAAGCAGCACAAGAAACGCGCACCTTATCACACCAAATGCTGCCCAACTCCCTCCTAAGAATGGGCTTAGCGACGGCAGCAAGAGATTTTTTGAGTCGTCTAGGTAATGAAAATCTAAAAATTCATTTCGAAGTTATTGGATTAAAAGAAAGACTTGAACACAACATTGAATTGGCCATCTACAGAGTTTTACAAGAAGCGGTAAGTAACATTCTAAAACATTCACAGGCAAGTAGTGTCAATATCCAACTAATTCGACATCCTGACGAAATTAGCCTGATCATTGAAGATAATGGTCGTGGCTTTGAACAAGAAACCTTCACGGGTATAGGAATTAAAAACATGGAATTACGCATCCGATCGGTTGGTGGTAGTTTTACTATCGACAGTCAGCCCGACCACGGGGCTACTATCGATATTCACATCCCTATTGCTTAGTACTTACTTGAATCGGTATATTTAGCGATGCCGAAAAAAGTATTAATAGTCTTTGCTCACCCTAGGTATGAAGACAGCCTAATTCACAAATCATTGGTGGCGGCAATCCCCCAAACAGAAAATCTGGTGTTTGTGGATTTGTACGAGTTATACCCCGATTTTAATATCGACATACCAACCGAAAAGCAAAGGCTATCCCATGCTGATTTCATCGTTTGGCAGCATCCATTTTACTGGTATAGTTGCCCTCCTTTGCTAAAGCAATATCTCGATATGGTGCTAGAATTTGGCTGGGCTTATGGAAGTGGCGGTTTTGCATTGAAAGACAAGTATTTCATACAAGCAATTAGTACCGGAGGTGGACAAGATGCTTATGATATAAATGGGCGTAATAAATTTACAATCAATGAGTTTTTGAGACCATTTGAACAAACAGTTAAACTATGTCATGGCCTTTGGCTCCCTCCTTTTTTGGTACAAGGAACCCACCGACTTACAGAAGAACAGCGACAAAAAGCAGCAAAAGAATACAACCTTTTACTAAAATTGATGCTGCAAGGCTATGACTTTTTAGGGCTACTGAACTCTGGTTACGGTAATATAAACGACCAGTTAAACCAGATAAACTCATAAACTATGACGGGTAGTTTTCTTTTCCAAGCTATAATCTTCCTTACCGCGGCTGTTATATGCGTCCCACTTGCCAAACGACTAGGCATGAGTTCAGTACTTGGTTATTTATTAGCTGGTGTACTTATTGGCCCATACCTGCTTGGTTTTGTTGGCCAAGAAGGAGAAGATTTGATGCACTTTGCTGAATTCGGTGTAGTGATGATGCTCTTTTTAATTGGACTAGAACTTGATCCTGGAAAATTTTGGAGAATGCGGCGTTTGGTGGTGGGTTCGGGACTCATTCAAATGTTACTTACTACGGTTCTGGCTGCGAGCAGCTTTTGGGTAATTGGAATCAGCATCAACAGTGCCTTTGCAGCTGGGTTGGCCGTTAGCTTGTCGTCAACAGCCATAGTTCTCCAGAGTCTGAAGGAAAAAAACACACTAAAGAGCAGCGGTGGACAGCTTTCATTTGCAACGCTATTGTTCCAAGACATTGCTGTTATTCCCATTCTGGCTTTACTTCCATTGCTGGCCACTGCTCGCTTCCATCAGCCTGCCAACGAGCATCAATTACTTCCCGAAACTATACCAGCATGGGCCAATACACTAATAGCCTTTTCAGCAATTATACTGGTAGTGGTAGCAGGAAGGTGGATAGTTGGGCCGATACTCCGTGAAGTGGCGAAAACTAGATTAAGAGAGCTGTTTTCAGCCACTGCATTATTGCTCGTAGTTTCCACCGCGTTTTTGATGGAGCTAGTCGGCCTTAGCCCGGCTTTAGGCACTTTCCTTGCCGGAATGGTCCTTGCTAATAGCGAGTATCGTCATGAGCTAGAAAGCGATTTAGGACCATTCAAAGGATTGCTATTAGGATTGTTTTTTCTGTCGGTTGGTGCTACCATCAATTTACCTTTGTTGGGGCAAGAACCTGGCGTTTTTCTAATACTCCTACTGGTGATCATGCTCATCAAATCAGCTGTGTTGTGGACAACAGCTGCCATTTTCCGTTTGCGCAGTGATCAAAATCTCGTCTATACCATAGGAATGAGTCAAATTGGCGAGTTTGCCTTCGTATTACTTTCATTCATGGCTCAATTACAGCTACTGAACCCAAAAGAACAAAGTCTAGGTATGGCACTAACGGCAGTGAGCATGGCCATTACCCCCATTCTGATGCTTGTTAATGAAAAATGGCTATTACCAGGTCTTTCAAAACGGGTTAAAAGCGAAGAAAAAGCTTTTGACGACATAGATGAAAAGCATCCCATAATTATTGCCGGTTTTGGTCATTTTGGAAGCACCATCGGGAGGTTTCTCCACGCAAACGGAGTGGATGCCGTTTATCTCGATCATGATAGTGATCAAGTAGAATTATTGAGAAAAATGGGCTTTAAGGTGTATTATGGAGATGCGTCGCGTGTTGATTTGTTAGAAGCTGCAGGAGCGCATGAAGCTAAAATCTTGATTTCAGCTATCGATTCACCGGAAGCAAACTATCAATTGGTAGAAACCATCAAAAAACACTTCCCGCATATAAAATTATTCATGAGGGCACAAAACCGCTACGATGCCATGGAGCTCATGGATTTAGAAGTGGACAAGGTATACCGAGAAACCTTAGACACTTCGGTGCGCTTAGGTGTTGAAGTGCTGCAAACATTAGGTCACCGAGCCTATTCGGCATCACGAAGTGGACGGAACTTTATCAAGTACGATGAAGAAGCTATGCTTGAACTTAAAAAAACCCGACATAATCGCAATCAGTATATTTCAGACGTACGTGAAAAAATTCAACTACAAGAAAGACTCTTAAAGGCCGATCGAGCTATTGCGGCCGCTAAAGATGATCATGCTTGGGATGCCGAACCGCTTAGAAAGGCCGCAAATAAACTCAATTGAGCATTAACGCTTGCTGTGTATATTTGCGTCGCAAAGAGATTATATGATTTATCTTACCCGAAAAGAACATTTTAATGCCGCCCATAAGCTTTATAATCCTAATTGGACCGAAGCGAAAAATGAGGAGGTTTTCGGGAAGTGTGCCAACCACAATTGGCATGGCCACAATTTTGATTTATACGTAACAGTAAAAGGAATACCTGACCCAGAAACTGGCTTTATCATCGATCTAAAAAAGTTGAGCAAACTTATTCAAGAGCACGTCACAGAAAAACTTGACCATAAAAACCTCAATCTGGATGTTGATTTTATGCTCGGTAAAATGGCTTCAACCGAAAATTTAGCGATTGCCATATGGGAACAGCTTGAGACACACTTAAATACAGCCAATTGTAAACTGCATTGCATTAAACTCTACGAAACGGAGCGAAATTTTGTAGAATATTACGGCAATTCAAACATCTAATCGATTCAACTTATGAAAGCATACGTTTTTCCAGGACAAGGCGCCCAATTTCCTGGCATGGGAAAAGATTTATATGAATCATCCCCTACAGCTAAGGCACTTTTTGAAAAAGCGAATGAGGTACTTGGTTTCAGGATTACTGACATCATGTTTGAAGGTAGCGAAGAAGAGCTGCGGCAAACCAAAGTAACTCAACCAGCTATATTCTTACATTCAGTCATACTTGCTCATCTTTTGGGCGATGCTTTTCAACCTGAAATGGCTGCCGGACACTCACTCGGTGAATTTTCAGCTTTGGTGGCGACTGGAGCGTTGAGTTTCGAAGACGGATTAATCTTGGTAAGTAAACGTGCATTAGCGATGCAAGCCGCTTGCGAACTTCAGCCAAGTACCATGGCTGCGATACTTGGATTAGCCGACGAAAAAGTAGAAGAGATTTGTCAATCAATTACCAACGACATAGTTGTGCCAGCGAATTATAACTGTCCTGGCCAGTTAGTCATTTCTGGTACCATAAGCGGGGTAAATCTTGCTTGTGAAAAAATGAATGAGGCAGGAGCTTTAAAAACAGTCGTACTCGCAGTGGGTGGAGCATTTCATTCGCCGCTGATGGAACCTGCCAAAAAAGAACTGGAAGCTGCTATTCGCGCCACTAGTTTTAAGGAGCCCAGCTGTCCGATTTACCAAAATGTGGTTGCCAAGCCGGTTACAAATCCAAGCGAAATCCAAAACAACCTAATCAATCAACTGACTGGTGCAGTCAGATGGACCCAATCCGTTCAGCAAATGCTCAATGATGGCGCAGCCCATTTTACCGAAGTAGGCCCGGGCAAAGTACTTCAAGGATTAGTAAAAAAAGTAAACCGGCAAATACCAACCGAGAGCGCAGTATTTAACGGATAACTTTCATCATCCGCTGATGGCCGTTTACATCAAGCTTGATTTCGACCGTAAACCCATTAAATAAAGCCTTGGTTTCCAAGGCTTTTTCATTATTCAATTCAAGATAAACTTCAGCAATGGTTTCCTTCTTCCTAAATTGATTGGCAATGGCTCTGTAAAAGTCGAGGCCATCAGCTTCGGAAGAAAACAACGCAAGGGATGGTTCGTAGTCTAGTACATTCTGCGACAGTGTACAAGCCAGTTGAGGTGGTATGTAAGGAGGATTACTAACAACTATGTTGGGTTCGCTAGGCCAATCGTCGAACATATCGGCTTGGTAGAAGTTTACATCTACTTCCGCTTCTACGGCATTCTTTTGTGCCACTTCCAGCGCTCCTGCACTTATATCCAAGGCCACCACATTCCATGTTGGGCGTTTTTGCTTTATGCTAATTGGAATTATGCCGCTACCAGTCCCTAGGTCAAGTATGCTCTTAGTGGGCTCGCCATGCGACGCTAAAATCCACTGAATCAATTCTTCCGTTTCGGGTCGTGGAATTAAAACGCGATTATCAACGTAATACTTTCGGCCACCAAACCAAGCCTCATTAAGTACATATTGAATGGGCTCACCTTTTTCAAGTCTATGGATATCGTGTTCGAATACGTGAATCCATTCTTGGTTGACGTTCATTTCAGGTTCAAAAATCCATTCCTGCAATCTTAAACCTAATCTACTCTCCGACCAATTTGAAAACAAAGCAGCTAATTCGCCAGCAGAATAAAGAGCTGATAAACGAGCAATGAATTGCTTTCGAAGCTGCATTCGTGTCATAGTGTAAAAATAGCCTATTTTTACCACGTGCTTAGTGACGAAAAATTTATGCGGAGAGCACTAGAACTTGCTGACAGAGGTTTGGGGTTCTGTTCTCCTAATCCTGTGGTTGGCTGCGTTATTGTGCACAACAATAAAATCATCGGTGAAGGATGGCATCAAAAATACGGTGGGCCGCATGCTGAGGTTAATGCCATCCGTAGTGTAACGCAAGCCGAATTATTACCAGAGTCAACCGTTTATGTAACCCTCGAACCTTGTGCTCATTTCGGCAAAACACCTCCTTGCGCCAACTTACTTGTCGACAAAAAAATAAAACGTGTAGTTATAGCCCAAAAAGACCCTTTTCCCAAAGTAGCTGGAAAAGGAATTGAAATCCTACAAAATGCAGGAATAAAGGTTACTATTGGCGTTCTCGAAAAGGAAGCACGGTGGCAAAACCGACGTTTTTTTAGTAAAGTCGAAAAAAAACGACCGTACATAATTCTCAAGTGGGCGGAAACCCGAGACGGTTTTATAGCTTCAGAAAGTGGACATCCAATTGCAATTAGCAGCAGCTTAAGCACATCCTTGGTACACCGGTGGCGTCATGAAGAGGATGCCATTTTAGTAGGATACGGCACGGTAATGACAGATAATCCACGTCTTACTACGCGCAAACACCCCGGAAGAAATCCGATTCGAATGGTTCTGAGTACTCAGAATAAAATTAAGTTGAGCTACAACGTTTTTGAAACTTCCGAATCTACACTTCTACTTACACCTGGAATAGTACCACAGGTAGATTTACCCCAGATGATTTTAAATTTCGATGATCCCAATAAGTTACCTAAATATCTTGAGGATATATTAAATAGAAATATAAATAGCATACTCGTTGAAGGCGGAAATAAAACATTAAATGTATTTCACCGACTTGGCATCTGGGATGAAATACGGGTCATCCGATCAGCCAAAACTTTAGGAAAGGGGATTAAAGCCCCTGTTTACGACTTGCCCTTCGAAAAATTAGATACACAACTTGGCGGGGATGAAATTTTCATCGCTTTCAATAATCAAAATCAATGATTTGGTTTTGGTTAAGTGCGGGAAGCTCCGCCATAAATTTTTTGTTATTCAAGTGGTTCGATCGATTTGGCATTCGAACGTTCCAAGCTATAGTTGCAAATTACTTTGTATGCGTGGCATTGGGCATCTCCTTCGCACCAAACCAAGATATAACAAGCGTATTCAATGCCTTACCAATAGCCTCGCTAATAGGCCTTATTTACATTTTACTTTTCTGGCTTATCGGAAGATCAAGCCAAAGGATTGGAATCGCTGCAACTGTTACCGCAGCCAAAGTTTCAATGATTCTGCCAGTAGTATTCGGTTTATACTTTCTGCTCGAATCTGGTGGTACTATGAAGTTATTAGCGATTGGTTTAGCAATTCCTGCAGTGATTTTGAGCAGTCGACGTAAGTCTCAGGCATCCTACGGAGTTCGAGCGTATTTGCTTCCTTTAACCATCTTTCTTGGATCAGGATTGGCCGACATCTTACTGGCTTACACGCAAAAGAATCTGTTACAATCCAATCAGCAAGCTGGTTTTTTAGTACTGCTATTCGGAACCTCGGCTGCCATAGGAGCCATTGGGCTGTGGTATGCACACTGTAAGAAAATCGATAAGGTTCATCCAAATAGCTTAGCTGCAGGTATCGTGCTGGGCGGTTTTAATTTCATGTCGGTGTTTGCGCTGATGCAAGCTTTAAAGTCTATTCAAAGTTCTACCCTCTTTCCTCTCAATAATTTAACCACTATCCTACTCAGTACTACTTTGGCATTTTTCCTATTTCACGAAAAGCTGGAAAAAGCACAAGGCATAGGGCTACTTTTAGCAATCGTGAGTTTGATTTTACTCCTTCAATTTTGATGAGAAAACTGAAAATTATTGAGGATACTATCGGAGAATACCGCGATAAAGGAAGTCGATTCATAGCTTATGCCAAAGCAGTAGAATCCGAAGAAGAAATTAAGGCTTTTCTCGAAGAGCTGAGAAAAAGCCACCCAAATGCTCGGCATTGGTGCTATGCTTGGCGATTAGGCCACCACGGTGAAAAATATCGAACCAACGACGACGGTGAACCATCTGGTACCGCTGGTCGTCCCATACTTATGTCGATTGATCAGAAAAATCTAAGCAACATAGTCGTAATAGTAGTACGTTATTTTGGTGGAACCTTGCTCGGCGTGAGAGGATTGATAGACGCATACCAAGGAGCGGCAAAGGCTGCATTAGAGCATGCAAGAACAAACATCATCCCTGTTTTAAAATTGAAATGCTGGAAGTTAAACTATGATCGCCTTTCGGACCTTCAGGCCACTCTGAACGAATTTGAACTAAAGCCTACTAAACTAACTTATGAGCAAAACGATGTGCGCTGTGAATTCCTTCTCGATGAAGAAATTATGGGTATGATAGAAAAACGGTTCTCATCGATATTTGGAATATCTCCGTGTGAATCTGAAGACAATAAAATTTAAAAAGGTCGTTCCAACCCTATCACGTATCTTCGCGACACAAAAACTTGAAAATGAAACTCAAATCAATCTTAATGCTCACCGGTCTGAGTGTATTCGCATTCACGGCCTGTAACGGACAAAAAAAAATGGATAAAAACGCAACGCTTAAAACCGAGATGGATTCGGTTAGCTACAGCCTAGGAGTAAGCATAGGCAGTAACCTGAAAGGCCAAGGCTTCGAAAAACTTAATTTCGCTGCTATGATGAAGGCTATGGAAGATGTTTACGGCGATGGCAAAACAACAATCAGCGAAGAACAAGCAAACATGTTTATTCAGAGCTATTTCCAGAAATTAATGGATAAAAAATCGGAAGCTGCGAAAGCCGATGGTGTGAAGTTCTTGGAAGAGAACAAGAAAAAAGAGGGAGTTCAAACCACTGCTAGCGGTATTCAATACAAAGTAAATACGATGGGTACCGGGCCAAAACCTTTGGCTACAGACCGTGTAAAGGTTCATTATACCGGCAAGTTAATCGATGGTACCGTGTTCGACAGCTCGGTTGAACGTGGTGAGCCAGCAGTATTTCCTTTGAACGGCGTAATCCCAGGTTGGACAGAAGCTTTACAACTCATGCCCGTTGGTTCAAAATGGACTATCTTCTTACCTAGCGACCTTGCTTATGGTGAGCGTGGCGCGGGTCAGCAAATTCCTCCTCACAGCACACTTATTTTTGAAGTAGAGCTGATAAGCATCGAGAAGTAATTCTACTTTTCTTTATAAAAGGCTGTCTCTGGGTAATGAGACAGCCTTTTTTATTTCCAGAGGTAGCGTTATAGTTATGAGGAATAACGCCAATATGTCAAATCAAATTCAATAGAGTGTTTAGATAAGGAAAATTCTATTTTCACTATTCTTTTGTGCTGAAAGCAATAAACTATCAATTCTCTTGAACATGCGAATTCGATTAATTCAAATAGGTAAAAATCAAGAAAGCTTCATTGGCGATGGCTGTGCTTTTTTCGAGCGTAAACTCAAACATTATTGTCAATTCGAAATCGTCACACTTTCAGCTTTGAAGAATGCAAATACACTTTCCAAAGAAGAGATCAAAAAACAGGAAGGTGAACAACTCCTGAAAACAATCGATTCCAAATCGCTCATCTGTCTACTAGACGAACGAGGCAAAACTTTCGACAGCATCGATTTTTCGCGTCAAATGGAACAATGGGCAGTTGCAGGCCGATCACAAATTGATTTTATCATTGGAGGTGCATTCGGCTTTTCTGATTCCGTTTACAAAAGAGCAGATTTTAAGTTGTCACTCAGTCCAATGACACTTTCCCATCAATTAATTCGAATCGTATTTCTCGAACAGTTATATAGAGCTTTTACTATTCTCAAAAAAGAACCTTATCACCATGTCTGATAGATACAATATGCCTTATTTCGACTGCCTTTTGCTAGGATACAGCGGTGCTGTTGGGAATGAACTGCTGACCGAATTAATAAAGAGCGATAAAGTCAACCGTATCGTTTGTTTAGGAAGAACTGAGCCTGGGATTGAACACCATAAACTAGTTTTCATCCAATCGGATTTTACTCAGCTAACCGAACAACTTGAGGCATTTTCAGGCATTTCAAGGGTTTATTGCTGTTTAGGCACCACGATTAAAAAAGCTGGCAGTCAAGCTAAATTTCGCAAAGTAGATTACGACATGGTTGTGAATGCTGCAGTTATAGCCCATCAAGCGGGTGTACGTCACTTCAGTTTGATTAGCGCTATGGGAGCTGATTCTACCTCCAGCATTTTCTATAATCGAGTGAAGGGTGAGACTGAAGAAGCATTAAAAGCGATAGGATTTCCTAGGTTAAGCATCTTTCGTCCTGCCCTTTTAATTGGGCCTAGAAAAGAGTTCAGATTTGGGGAAAGTATCGCCAAGCAGCTCAGTCCATTATTGGACTTGTTTTTATTAGGCAGGTTAAAAAATTATCAAAGCATTAAAACCAATATTGTTGCGAAAGCGATGCTCTTGAATAGCATCAAAACCGACGAGGGGAATGAGGTTATCTTAAGTGATGAAATTAAGCAGTTAGCAAAAGGCTTGGGATAGCTGCTGCTTCTGGGACATGATCAAACAAATCATATTGCCCCTTTTGGTGATTTATTTTGGCGAAATAATGAGAAATCCCATTTGATAGTAACATAAACGGTGCATCAATCACCAAATTGTAACGAGCAGCCTGGTCAAATACAGATTGATTTATTTCAACATGCGCTGCTTTGCATTCAATCAGAATTATTGGCTTTTCACCGGAAGCATCAAACCAAACTGCATCATACCTTCTAGTCATTCCGTTCAGATTCAAACTTTTTTCTACCGATAAGCGAGCAGCTTGATAACCCAAATGATCTGTAAGCCAATGTAAAAGATGTTGGCGAACCCATTCTTCAGGGGTGAGTTTCAAATACTTTTTTCGGTACGTATCCAATATTTCTAGGCCTTGTTGCCCCTCTTTCAATTTTGCGTTGAATCGAGGAAGTTGTAATGGAGGCATGTGCATAATTCGGGAAAATGACGTTAGAGCTTTGTGTATTTTTACACGAAGTCAAAACTATGAAAACCAAGGAAGACATTGTCAATAACTGGTTGCCTCGTTATACAGGAAGACCGCTCGAAGATTTTACCCAATACGTCTTACTAACGAACTTTAATAATTATCTCGAGTACTTTTCTCAAAAGTACAATGCTCCTGTAGTTGGTCGTGACAAACCGATGCAAAGTTGTATTGCAGAAGGAATTACCATGATAAACTTTGGCATGGGCAGCCCAATGGCGGCCACATTGATGGACCTACTCACCGCTATTCGTCCAAAAGCCGTTTTATTTTTAGGCAAATGTGGAGGTCTCAAGCGAAAAAATGCAATTGGCGATCTAGTACTTCCTATAGCTGCCATTCGGGGCGAAGGTACAAGTAACGACTACTTCCCGCCAGAAGTACCTGCTCTACCATCTTTCGCCTTGCAGAAAGCCATTTCCACGACCATCAGAGATATGGGTATGGATTATTGGACAGGAACGGTTTATACCACTAACCGACGCGTTTGGGAGCACGACAAAAAGTTCAAAAATTACCTCAGAGAGATTAGGGCCATGGCTATCGACATGGAAACTGCTACGATTTTTAGTGTAGGCTTTCATAACGGTATACCTACAGGCACCTTGTTGCTGGTAAGCGACCAACCGATGATACCCGAAGGAGTTAAAACAGCCGAAAGCGACTTGAAGGTCACAGCTAATTTTGTTCAAAACCATATAGAAATTGGAATAGGCTCATTGAAACAGCTCATCAACAATGGATTAACCGTGAAACATCTTCGTTTCTGATGGCTAAAAAAGAAGAAGGAATAACATTTGAAGCTCTTCTTGCTGATTTTAAAAAAGGCAAGTTCCCTCCTATCCTTTTCCTCCAAGGCGAAGAACCTTTTTATATCGACGCCCTCTCCAATTGGCTTGAAAAATTTGCAATTCCTGAGGAGCAACAGGGATTCAATCAAAATGTTATTTATGGCAGAGACGCCAATGCCGGCGTGATTATTAACGCGTCACGCAGGTTCCCAATGATGTACTCCCATCAGCTGGTGCTCATCAAGGAAGCACAAAATTTATCTGAAAAGGAATTAGAAAACCTATTACCGTATTTTACTAAGCCTCTCGATACAACAATTTTAGTTTTCTGTTACAAGGGTAAAGCTCTCGATAAACGTAAATCTGTTTATAAAGCACTAAAAGAAAAAAGTGTAGTTTTTACAAGTGAGAAAATTAGAGATTATCATGTAGATAAGTGGATTTCAACTTACGTTACTGGCGAAGGATTTAAGATAGACCCAAAAACGGCATTAGTAATGGCGGAGTACCTAGGGAACAATCTTGAGAAAATTGCTAATGAAGTGAGTAAACTGGCCATCAATCTGAAACCTGGCACTGAAATAACCACCGAGATAATTGAAAAGTATATTGGTATAAGTAGAGAATTTAACCTTTTTGAACTAAGTAACGCTGTAGGGCAAAAGGATACCTTTAAAGCTTTTCAAATAGCGAATTATTTTGCTGGAAGCCCTAAAGCAAGCAATTTTAGTTTAATTGCATGCGTAGGAAACTTATATCAATTGTTTAACCGACTCTATATTTACCATTACGCCAAGGGTAAAAAGTCAGACGACATCGCATCCTTAATTGGAATACACCCGTATTTGATGAAGGATTATGACTTGTACGCTTCTAAGTATAGCTTGCCTCGTATAAAAAGGAATATTGCGCTCTTATTAGAATACGACTTGAAAGCAAAAGGTCACGGGAGTAGTGAAACCGAAGACGGCGAGTTATTGAAAGAACTCGTTTATAAACTAATTAGCTAATTATCGTAAAATTGACCTGATGTGTAGCTCATCTTTGGCAATTTGAGCTTTTAACGCGTCTAAGTTGTCGAATTTTTCATCGGGCCGAATTTGTGTAACCAAACGCATGCAAATTTCTTGGCCATATAAATCCCCCTCCCAATCCAATAGATTTACTTCTACCTTAGTCGTTTTGCCACTGACGGTGGGTCTGCTCCCAATATAACCCATACCTGCTAACCATTGGTTCGCAACTTTCACTTGCACAGCATAAACCCCATCTGCTGGTATTAATTTGTAAGGTTCATTTACTTGAATGTTCGCTGTAGGATATCCTATTTTCCTGCCAATTTGGTCCCCCTTCACAACTTTACCTTCCAGTCGGTAGGCATAGCCTAACAAACGATTTGCTAAAGCCACTTGACCCTTTTCTAAAGCATTTCTAATCTTCGTACTACTAACTCCTAGGTCATCTATGGTTTGAGCAGGTATTTCATCTACGGTATATCCGAAAACAGATGCTTGATCTTTTAAAAAGTTCACATCGCCCTCTCTCCTGTTACCAAAACGATGATCATATCCCAATACAATATGTTTCATGCCAATTTTTTCAATCAACATGTTTTGCAAAAATTCGTCTGCCGATTGACTTAAGAACTCTTTATTAAAAGGCATCATAAAGAGCAAATCAACACCTAATTCTTCGAATAATGCTTCTTTTTCAGAATCAGTGTTTAACAACCTTAATTTCTCGCTGTCTTTTTTCAAAACAATCCGGGGGTGAGGCGAAAAGGTCATTAACCCAGACAAACAACCTTTATCAGAGGCATCTCTACGCAGTGCCTTAATAATTTCTTGATGACCGTGATGTACCCCATCAAAAGAACCAATAGTTAAGGCTACTCCTTCTTTCTTCTTATACGAATCAAGTCCACGATAAATTTTCATGCGTCATTTCTTTCCCGGATGCGATGCAGCTGTTCAACGAAAACATCTAAGTCTAGCGCATCTTTCAATTGATACGAACCTATAGCCGTTCGGCATAGTTCCGTCAATACTGCACCACTGTTCAAGAATTTCCCGAAATCAAAAGCCAAAGATCGAATGTAAGTTCCTTTACTACACCTCACTTTAAACCATACGTCGGGTAATTCTACTCGTGTCAATTTAAATTCGAAAATCTCAACAATTCTAGGCTTAATCTCTACTTCCAAACCTTTTCTAGCACTTTCATACAATCGTTTGCCATCTACTTTTATAGCAGAATGAATAGGTGGATATTGTTGTATTTGGCCTGTGAAATGTACACGGGCAGTTTCTAAAAGTTTTTCGTCAATATGTTCCCAAGCAAATCGAGCATTAATTGCTGTTTCTCGGTCATAGCTCGGCGTAGTTTCACCTAAACGAAAACATCCCGTGTACACCTTTTCAAGTCCCATATACGATTCAATTTGCTTCGTAGCTTTCCCAGTGCACAAAATCATTAATCCTGTGGCTAAAGGATCAAGTGTTCCGGCATGACCAATCTTCTTACACTTGGAGGCGTACCTTATCTTCTTGACCAATTGAAAACTAGTCCATTCGAGAGGTTTATTGATAAACAAAACCTCACCAGCATTAAAGTCGTAGTTTTTCAATCAGCAGCTAAAGTGAGACCGCTTGAAAGCGCATAAACAAGAAAAATAAGCCCAATAGCTATGCGATAATAACCAAAATGCTTAAAACCGTATTTTGTCAAAAAGGCCACGAAAGCTTTAACAGCAATCAAAGCAACGATAAATGCCGAAACAGCACCCACTACCAAGGTTGTCAAATTCCCTTGAAGTATCGCATCGTGATTCTTTAGCAAATCATAGCCAGAGGCCGCAAACATGGTGGGTATTGCCAATAGAAAGGAAAATTCAGCAGCTTGAACTCTATTGAAACCTGAATAAACTCCTCCAAAAATAGTGGCGGCTGACCTGCTCACACCTGGAATCATACTTAAGCATTGAATAAGCCCAATCTTAAAGGCATCCAAATAGGAAATATGCTCAAGTTCGAGGTATTTCGATTCCTTTTTTTCGGTCCATCGATCTAACAAGATCAGAATTACCCCACCTATTATTAAAGAAACGCTGACCACGAAAGGGTTAAATAGATACGATTTTATGGTTTTATATGCAAGGATTCCAATAATTCCTGTTGGCAGAAAGGCTACAAAAAGTTTGAAATAAATTTCAAAACTCACTAAAAAACGCTTGTAATAAATAGCTAAAACAGCCAAAATAGCCCCTAATTGAATAAGGACCTCAAACGACTTAACGAATTCATCGTCATGTATGCCCATTAACGAAGAAGCCAATATCATGTGACCCGTACTTGATACCGGCAAAAATTCAGTAAGTCCCTCGATAATAGCAATAATTATCGCTTGCCAAATGGTCATTATTTCTTCTTAGGTCGGTACATAATGGCAAATACTTCCAAAACAAATCCAAGCATTGCTAAAATCGGCCCTACCGTTATTTTGGTACTACTGAAAATGTCTTCTTTGCCAGCCATAAGGAACATACCCAAAGCGATCAGGATAATTCCGCCAATCATAAGTTGATAATTGGTTTTCGCGAATAGCAGTTGTCCGCTGGTATTTTCAGTTTTTTTCATCAGTGGGTATTTTATCGACTAACGTCTAAAATCAAGTGATTCGTATTAATATAACTCGTCAATTTTGTAACGAAGATAACGGTTGATAGCAATCCAAGTGCTCAAAAAGCTTATGATTAATCCAAGTGCGAGCAGCCCAATACCTATATAAACGGTAAGCATTTGATCACGAAGGGCAGCTAATTCAGGCAGTTGTCTATCCCCTGCGGCAACTACAGCAAACAGCAGCAAACTTGAGACCACCACAGAAATAAGCCCCATGAGTAAACTCTTCAGTAGATAAGGTTTCTTGATAAACCAAGAAGTTGCACCTACCAACTGCATACTTTTGATTAAAAAGCGTTGACTGTACAAGGAAAGACGAATACTGTTGTTTATCAACGTGATGGTGATGAGTAAAAGTAACAAACTAAATACACCCACCACTGCTGCAATCGTTCTGATATTTTTATTGAGAAGATCCAAAACTCCCGCTTGATAGAATACTTCTTTTACAATTGGATTTTTCAGGAGAGATTTCTTGACCCTTTCTAAACTATCGGTATTCGCATATTGTGCATCCACGGTAAGCGTGAAAGATGCTAACAAGGGATTATATCCTAAAAAATCGACGAAATTTTCGCCCAAATCATCGGTAAGTATTTTTACAGCTTCTTCCTCAGAGATATACGCTAGTTTCTTTACGTTGGGATTAGCTCGAAGATGTTTAGCTAGGTCATTTATTTGCTTAGGTTCGGCCTCTTCATTAATAAAAACCTGAACTTCTAAGTTTTCTTTTACATAGTCAGACAACATTTTGGCATTCATGACAAGAACACCAAACAAGCCTAGTAAAAATAAAACCAATGTAATACTGATTACTGCAGTTAGCGACGACCTCCGAGCCTTTCTTCGAAAGTAATTGATGTTGCTTTGTTCCGACATAATCCTATTTGGTCGCTAAAATAGTAATATTTCAAGCTTTAGATTGCATTGTGCTCATTTGGTGAATAAAAGCCCTTGAATAAACCCTTTTAGACAATCCATAAAAGTGTATAGTTCACTATTTTTACACTTCAATTCAAACATCTGATGGCAGAATATCCATTCAGTCTAGCAGAAAAAACTGCTCGAGACCTCTGGGGAAAAAACAAAGTTTACGAAACAAAAAATATCTCAAACAAGCCAAAATATTATGTTTTGGATATGTTTCCTTATCCTTCAGGTGCAGGATTGCATGTTGGTCATCCACTGGGCTACATAGCCAGCGATATCGTTAGCAGGTACAAAAGGATGCAAGGCTTCAATGTACTTCATCCAATGGGTTTTGACGCATTTGGCTTACCCGCAGAGCAATATGCCATTCAAACGGGGCAACATCCTGAGCTTACTACTAAACAAAATATTACTCGATACAAAGAACAACTTGACGCGATTGGTTTAAGCTTTGATTGGACTCGAGCAGTTGAGACAAGTGACCCGTCCTACTATCGCTGGACTCAATGGATATTCAAACAATTGTTCAACAGTTGGTACGACAAAAGTCTAGACTTAGCTAAATCAATAGAATCCTTAATATTTGAATTCGAAACTAATGGCAACCTAAAGGTTAATGCGCATTGCAGTGAAGAAGCGCCAAGTTTTACAGCACAAGAATGGAAAGATGCTAATGAGATTCTCCGCGCTGAATGGCTCATGCATTACCGGCTAGCTTATCAAGCAGAAGCGCGTGTAAACTGGTGTCCTGCATTAGGAACTGTGCTTGCAAACGATGAAGTGAAAGATGGCTTCTCAGAGCGTGGCGGATATCCCGTAGAAATACGCATGATGCGTCAATGGATGATGCGAATTTCTGCATATAGTCAACGTTTGCTTGATGGCTTAGCTGAACTAGATTGGAGCGACGCAATCAAAGAACAACAAAGAAACTGGATTGGGCGATCTGAAGGCGCATTAATTCGATTCGCGATTCAAAATTTTGAAGAAAGTAATATTGAAGTCTTTACTACTCGACCCGACACCATTTTTGGCGTTAGCTTTATGGTGTTGGCTCCAGAACATGATTTGGTGAGTAAAATCACGAGCCATGAAAACCGTGCAGAGGTAGATGCCTACGTCAATAAGGCAAAAAACCGTTCTGAACGCGAAAGAATGGCCGATGTAAAATCGGTTAGCGGAGCCTTTACAGGTGCCTATGCCATTCATCCTTTCACGGGCGAACCAATACCCATTTGGATAGCAGATTATGTGCTAGCAGGATATGGCACAGGTGCAGTAATGGCTGTTCCGGGCGGTGACGAACGGGACTGGCGATTTGCGCAACATTTTGGCTTACCTATTTACGATGTTATTGAAGGCTCAGACTTGACAAATGGAGCTAATTCAAGCAAAGAAGCTAGAATTATAAATAGCGACTTTCTTAATGGATTAAAAGCTACCGATGCAATAGTTAAAGCCATTGAAGCAATCGAACAAAAAGGAATTGGGAAAGGCAGGGTGCAATTTCGACTCCGTGATGCAATATTTAGCAGGCAGCGTTATTGGGGAGAACCCCTACCCATCTATTTTGAAAATGGTATTGCTAAAGCATTGCCCGACGAGGCTCTACCACTTACACTTCCTCAAGTCGACAAGTATTTGCCTACGACTGAAGGTGAGCCGCCTCTGGCAAGAGCAGAAAATTGGCATTATAAAGGCCACCCTCTCGAAACAACAACGATGCCCGGATGGGCTGGTTCGAGTTGGTATTTTTTACGATACATGGATCCCGGAAATGAAAAAGTACTAGCCGATAGAGAATTCACGGATTATTGGAATCAAGTTGATTTGTACGTGGGGGGCTCAGAACATGCCACTGGTCATTTGCTCTATTCAAGATTCTGGAATCACTTTTTATTTGATATCGGGTTTATCGGCTTTAAAGAACCATTTAAAAAGCTCGTAAATCAAGGGATGATTCAAGGAATCTCTGCAAAAGTTTACGTTTACAGCTCCATAAACTCTGCCGGGAATACATTCTTTATTCCGGGATTAGGATTGCAGGCTAATTTCGGTGATAATATTTATACAGGATTCATCAGTCATGATCTTGTAAGTAATCTTCCTAAGGATACATACTACACTTTGCACATCCCAATAAATCTGGTAAAATCCGACAACTCTGCTGATATTCAGGAATTATCCAATCATCTAAAAAACTATAGCAAGTTCGAACATATTTTCTTCACTTCTAAAGGCTACTACAAAAGCGGAAAATTTGTGGATTACAATGATCAAATCTCTCAAGTTTGGTCAAACAAGTATTTTAAAACAAAACAGCTTGATAATGATAAACTTTCCGAAAAATTCTTTTTAGTCAGGGAAGTCGAAAAAATGTCGAAATCTAAATGGAACGTTGTAAATCCAGATGACATTATCGAGCAGTATGGCGCGGATACACTTCGTCTCTATGAAATGTTTTTAGGCCCGATTGAAGATGCTAAACCATGGGATACAAGTGGCATTGAAGGAGTGTTTAGATTTCTAAATAAAACTTGGCGATTATTCCACGAAGGAGAAGAATTCAAGGTAAGTGACGACGATCCGAATGATGCTGAATTAAAAGTTTTACACCGCACAATTCGTAAAGTACAAGATGATATCGAGAGGTTTAGTTTCAATACCTGCGTTAGTGCCTTCATGATCTGCGTCAATGAACTGCAATCTCTAAAATGTAATAAAAGGAAAGTATTAGAGCCATTTATTCGGCTCCTTTCCCCTTTTGCACCATTTATAACCGAACAATTGTGGCAGAAACTTGGGTATAATGAGAGTATTGCCACAGCTTCTTTCCCGACTTGGGATGAAAAGTACTTGCTTGAAGACACCTATTCTTATCCGGTCCAAGAGAATGGTAAAATGAGATTTACAGTCGATTTGCCAAAAAATATGGACAAAGCCGAACTTGAAAAGCTTGTAATGAGTCATGATAAAATAGTACAACTATTGAATTCCAAGACATTAAATAAGATAGTAGTTGTACCAGGAAGAATTGTGAATTTGGTAACTAGCTAAGAAATTATCCTAAATTCGGTTATGCTAAGCCTACGCCTCTTGTTTGTTTCATTAGTGCTGATTTCCGGCACTACCTATGCTCAAGTGAGAGCATTAAAAGATACAGCCACAATAAATGCAGCGTTAAGAGCCTCAAAAGACCTTGTTTACAACAATCCAGATCAAGCAATCGTTGAACTCAACAATATTCGAATAGCAGCCAATAGAATTAAGCACAAAGAAGCAGAGGCTCTGGCTTACCACTATCTTGGAAGAGTTTTTATCGATAAAGGACTTTACGATTCCTGCATTACTTACCAGTTAAAAGCAATTGATCTAGCTAACGGCACTTTAAAAGAGGCAAGCATTCATGCTGCCGCCTATAATATGAGTGGTATAGCGTTAGAAAAACTCGGCTACTATCAAAAAGCGGCCTCCAACTATTTGAGGGCACTCAAACAATTTGAAGAAACCAACGATAAACTTGGTCTCTGCAACGTTTACAATAATTTAGGATTGTTGTATAATGGTCAAAACAATCACTCTAGAGCCGATTATTATTACCAAAAAGCATTTGCAATTTCTACAGAACTAGGCGACGAATTCATGCTGGTGACAACAAGAAACAATATGGGACTTAGTCTCCTCCAGCAAAAGAACTATAAGGAGGCCTTAAAACATTTCGAAGCCGCTTTGGCTTTCGACTTGAGGGATGGTGATCCAGAATATATTGGTGGTTCGTACAACAATGTGGGAAGTTGCTTTTTAAAGGATGGGAAATTCGCAGAAGCTATTGAAAATTTCAAATTAGCAGTTTCATATAAAACGGAAGCCAAGGATAAATTTGGCTTGACCATCAGCTTATTAAACTTAGCTCAAGCGCAAATCAAACTAAATAGATTCAGCGAAGCGAAACTTAGCCTGGAAGAAGCAGATGCAATTATAAATGAAACCAAAGTAGCTCAACATCGATCAGAAATTTTGAGTATTTGGGCTGATTATTATGAAGGAATTGGAGACTTCAAAAGTAGTTTAGATTACTTACGAAAGCATTTCGCATTAGTTGACAGCTCAAATCTACAACTTCAACGTAAAGAGATTGATCGATTACAGACCGAGTTTAGTGTTGATAAAAAAGACCGAGAGATACTTGAACAAAGTAAGCTATTAGCAGAAAAAGATAAACGATTCCGGAATCTATTGACCGCATTAATCACCATTGTACTACTCACTGCTTTTCTAACGATTGTGATTTTCAGAAATAGAAATCTCAATAGAACCTTAAATTACCAGCAACAGCAACTAAGCGACCAGAACGATCTTTTAAACAAAGCCAATGACAACCTTCAAAAGGCAAAAGAAGTAGCTGAAAGGTCTTCAAGGGCGAAAAGTGTATTCTTGAGCAATGTTAGCCATGAAATCCGCACCCCTATGAATGTGATTATGGGGCTTACACAATTCCTTGAGGAAGAAAAACTTTCAGAAAGAGGCAAAAAGAACATCCAGCTAATTCAACAGTCGTCTTCACACTTGCTTCATATTATCAATGACATTTTGGATTTGAGCAAAATAGAAGCAGGTAGAATTACATTTGAAGAGAAACACTTTAATCTTCCTGAACTCTTAGATCAACTGAAACTCAGTACTGAAACGCTCAAAGGAGAAAAAGATATTGCCATTCATTTCAATCTGGAGTCGAATTTACCAGTGAATTATCATGGTGATAGAACTAGGCTGCAACAAATACTGACCAATATTTTAGGAAATGCAGTTAAATTCACCGATATAGGTACCATTAAACTTGATGTTCAGTTGGTAAACCATCAAAGAGACTTGTACACTTTGCGGTTTACGATCAGTGATACTGGCATTGGAATACCGTCTAATAGAGTTAATACCATATTTGAAAGCTTTACACAAGCTGAAGATGATCATAGTCGCACTTATGGAGGAACGGGTTTAGGCTTAACAATCACCAAAAAGCTAGTTGAACTTCAAGGAGGAAACATACAAGTACAGAGCATTCCTGGTGAAGGAAGCATTTTCACTGTAGAATTAGATTTCTTCGCGGAAAGCCCAAGTATCCTGCCCACTAAGGTACAGTTAACAGAAAAGCAACAGATTGACTTTTCTAAAACACGCATCCTATTGGTTGAAGACAATCAATTGAACATTAGTCTAGCAACTCAATTATTTAAAAGGTGGAAAGCCGTGTATGCAGTTGCTGAAAATGGGTACCAAGCGTTAGATCAATTGAAAAGAAGCAATTTTGATTTGGTTTTGCTTGATTTGCACATGCCCGGAATGAATGGCTTTGATACTTTTAAAGAGATTCGAAAAGGTGAAATTGATGTGCCTGTTGTAGCTTTAACAGCCGATGCTTTCGATGACACTAGAGAGAAAGCTTTTGCGATGGGATTTGATGACTTGATGATCAAGCCTTATCGAGCAGAAGATCTGGCTAAACTCATTAGCAAGTACGCTTCATAAAAAAGCCCGCTAAATGCGGGCTTTTTTCAATTAATTTTAAAGAGCAACTACATTCTGAAACTTAAGCCTACCATTACCGGGGTAGCATTGGGGTTCACATTCACATTCTGTTCAAACAATTCCGTTAAGCTGTAGCGGACGAATAAGTCAGTTTTTCCATAACCTACTCTTCCAATTAAGCTCAATTTAAGTGGATTCGCATTTAACGCCCCACTAGTTGTAACTCGCTGAGTAACCTCATTAGGTAAATTGTAGGTTTGATAAGACGACATACGTCCTAATCTAATTCCAAGTTCACCGCCTACTGCAATATTCAGTGAACGCTTCATTTTGTAGGGATTGCTACTGAACTGGAGCAACACCGGGAAATTGATATAGTTGACATTCAATCGGTTTCTCGTTAACCCAGCTCCTGCTGCGGTGAAACCTACAGTATCGCCTGATATACGAATAGAGCTGTCTCGACGAAGACTATAGTTGTTAAACTCGAATCCTAAGCCATACTGCAACCGCAGCTTTTGTGCAATTATATTTTCACTTCGTGCCCAGCTGAAACCCCAACCAAAAGAATTAAAGCCCTGATTGAGACTTAAAGGCGAATTATTACCTGTTAAATCGAGTGATCCGTTTTGCAATAGACTATTAAAACCTAGATCGAGATAGAAATAATTCTTGTCGACACCCTTAGTCTTCGGTTTAATATTCTTGAGTTCTTTCTTGAGCTCCTTCATCTCCTCTTTGAATTCCTCCATGTCGGATTCGAATTCACTTTCAGACTCAGAATCTGAACTAGAATTATCACGATCTACATAGGTTGTATCCCATTTTCCTTCTTTGAATTTAATTATCATTTTTTTCTCAGAAGGTTTAGAAGGTACCGACTCTTGTGCCTGTACAGCAGTTGCCGCTATCGCCAGCAATCCTGCTAATAAAAAGTACTTTTTCATTATTGTGTTGGGTTTATTTACTGAGTTGAATAGTTTGTCCAAATTCTACGTCACCAATAGCAAAATTTACATAATGCTCTTTGGTAACGAATTCATTTACCTTATGCTTTGCCAAAGCAAAGTATTCGCCACTAGATAGTTTTGTAAAGGTGTTTAACAATGTAGATGCTGAAGAATTACCGTTAGGCCTAGGTGCAGAATTGGCATAATCAACCTCTGTCACACTAAACTGATACCGCTGTGTTGCGATATTGGAGGTATACGCAATTCCGGTAATAGAAGCGATTTCTCTAGTAGGTATGGTTTCAATGTTCATGGTTGTTTCGTTCAATTCAGTTCGCAAATCGGAAACTGATTTTACCACATGACGCTCTCCATTAGAGGTAGGTTGCATGGCGGGATAATTTTTTTGATTTACCGATGCTACATCAGATAGAAACTTGGACTCTTCAGCAGCCTTTTCTAGGGTCCTGATTCGTTCCTCGAGAGCAATTCTATAGGCTGTATCAGCAGAATTAGCAACCTTGGCAACTTGAACACCTTGAGGGTCACTTAGTGATAACCAATAAACGGCACCACTAACCATGAGTAGTGAAACTGCTGCAGCAATACGTTGCATTGCAACTTTACGGTACCACGGCACTATCACCGGCGATGCATCTGAAAGCTCGTTTTGAATACGCTCAAATACAAATGAAGGAGGTTCAACCTCATGGTTAATCAACTTCTCCTTAAGTATTTTATCCATTAATTCCTGATGCTTCATGACTATCTGTCCTTTCTGTACGTTTGAGTAGCTCTTTTAGATGTGTCTTCGCCCGAGCTAATTGCGACTTACTAGTTCCTTCACTTATTCCCAACATGGCTGAAATTTCTTTGTGAGAATATTCTTCAAGAACATAGAGGTTAAGTACCGTTCTATAGCCAGCTGGTAACTTTTGTATTACTTTGATAATTTCATCCGATTCCATTTTTCCTAAGAAGTTCGAGGCTGAAGTATCTTCAACCTCTACACCATCGAGATCATGAATGGTGAATAGTTTCGATGCTTTTCGGAAATGATCTATGGCTGTATTCACGATAATTCTCCTTATCCAACCTTCTACTGAACCTTCAAAACTAAATCGAGATAGATTTTGAAAAACCTTTACAAATCCTTCTTGCAAAATATCAGTTGCTGCATCCCTGTCAGAGGTATATCTAAGACATACCGCAAACATTTTCCGCGAAAACAACTCATACAGCTCATACTGGGCTTTACGGTCATTTTGTAAACATTTGTAAACTATCGCGTAATGTTGTTCCAATCAGTTTATTTTTGGATGAAATACAAGTGTAAGACGTCGACAAGTTAAGGCGGGTTGCATTAGTCAAAAAATAATTAGTTAACTGTATGATTGGAAAAAGAATTCTAACCGTATTCATCTTATTACTTAGCGTACACGCCCTGAAAGGTCAACAACTTTTAAGTGAAGAACTCTTATGGAAATTTGGCCAAGTTGGTGCCCCAGCTGTTTCTCCCGACTCCAAAAACCTAGTTTACAGTGTGAGATTTACCGATTTGTCCCAAAACAAAGGTAATTCTGATCTCTACCTGTATAATTTTTCGAGCAAAAAAACAGAACGACTGACGAACACTCCAGAATCTGAGAGTGGTTACTGCTGGAGACCAGACGGTCAGAGAATCGGCTATTTAAGCAACAGATCTGGCTCGATGCAACTTTGGGAAATGCGACCTGATGGAAGCGATACTAGACAAGTCAGTCAGGTAACTGGTGGAATTGAAGGATTTAACTATAGCCCTGATGGAAGTAAAATCTATTACATCGCCAGAGTACGTTTAGAAAAAAGCTTGCAGGAAAGGTACCCTGAATTATCAAAATCAACCGGAAGGCTTTACGAAAGCTTGATGTACCGTCATTGGGACACTTGGCACGATGGAAGCTACAGCCATGTTTTCGTTCAAGTTTATAAGGATGGAAGTTTATTAGGAACACCACTTGATGTACTCGAAGGCGAAAAATTTCATGCTCCCCTTCCTCCTTTCGGTGGTACTAGCGAGATTCAGTGGTCACCAAACAGCAAGTCACTAGTTTACGTAAGTAAGAAGTTATCGGGCACATCTGCTGCTAGAAGCACAAATAGTGAAATCTATTGGTTCGATTTAGAAACGAAAAAAACCAAAATTTTTAATGCTTCTAATCCTGGATATGATAATGAACCACTTTTTTCTCCCGACAATAAACGTTTAGCTTGGCTAAGCATGTCAAGAGATGGATACGAGGCAGATAAGAATAGGATAATGGTAATGGATTTAGAAACTGGTGTTGTTTCGGAAGTAACTAAAGACCTAGATATCAGCGTATCTGCTTTAGCTTGGGGTAAGGACTGTTCCCGGCTATTTTATAGCTCTTACGATAGAGGCACCATTCAAGTGTTTGAACACTTTTTCAAATTAGAAGATGCTATTTCTACCTATGGTTCATCGATGAAGAAGAAAGTAGGGTCAATTACTGCAGCAGTTACATCGAGTAGGGCCAATCACGGTGGGTTTAGCTATGTGAACTTAGGTAAATCGGGAACACTCGTGTATCAAAAACAGAGTATGTCGAGCCCTAACGAACTCTTTCAGCTTGATCTGAGCACCAAAAAAGAAAGTCAAATTTCGTGGGTAAATCAAGAATTGCATCAATCTATCAGTTTCGGCAAAGTAGAATCTCGAGAGATTAAGGCTAGTGATGGCAAGAATATTCAGACATGGGTAATATATCCACCTAATTTCGATCCCAGCAAAAAATATCCTGCCTTATTGTATTGTCAAGGAGGCCCACAAAGCATGATTGGTCAGAGTTGGAGTAATCGTTGGAACTTTCAACTCATGGCAGCAAAAGGATATATAGTTTTAGCACCCAATCGTAGAGGATTGCCTGGATTTGGCCAAGCTTGGAATGAACAAATAAGTGGCGATTGGGGTGGTCAAGCCATGCAAGACTATTTGGCAGTTGTGGATACGATGGCTAAAGAAAATTATGTGGATGCCAATAGATTGGGGGCAGTGGGGGCTTCTTTTGGGGGCTATTCAGTGTATTGGTTGGCCGGAAATCACAATAAGCGTTTCAAAACGTTTATTTCACATTGCGGTGTTTATAATCTGGAGTCTATGTATGGCCAAACAGAGGAATTGTTTTTTACCGAATTTGAAATGCAAGGAAAACCTTGGGATTTACCTAAACCTATCAGCTACGATCGCGATTCACCACATAAATATGTGAAAAATTGGGACACTCCTATTTTGGTAATTCACAACGAAAAAGACTTTCGAGTACCTCTAGCCCAAGGTATGGAAGCATTTACTGCGGCACAAGTACAAGGAATTCAAAGTAAATTCCTTTACTTCCCCGACGAAAACCATTGGGTGGTTAAACCGCAAAACAGTGTTCTTTGGAATAAAATATTTTTTGATTGGCTCGACACTTATTTGAAAAAATGAAAAATCACATACTCTATCTCCTTGTATTCGTTGCTATCGCCTGTAGCGAAAAATCAATTGAAAAAATGCCTAACATTCCTCCACCCCTTGCAAAGCGAATCGATACTATCCTTAGTATCCACGGGCACGATCGTGTAGATCCCTATTTTTGGTTAAATCAACGTGAAAATCCAGATGTAATTTCCTATTTGGAAGCTGAAAATGCATACTTGGATACTATGATGGCTCATACGAAGCCCTTGCAAGAGAAGATATTCAATGAAATTAAGGGTAGGATTAAGGAAACTGATATGTCAGTCCCCTACTTCGAAAATGGATATTGGTATTACAACCGGTTTGAAAGTGGCCAAGATTATCCGATTTATTGCCGAAAGAAAGGCTCACAAGAAGCAGCAGAAGAAATACTCTTTGACGTAAATCAATATGCCCAAGGATATGACTATTTCAGCCTAAGCGGCATTAATATTAGTCCTGATAATCAATTTGCAATTTTCTTTACTGATACAGTCGGTCGTAGACAATATACCATGCAAGTTAAAAACCTGGCTACAGGTGAAACATTGCCGCTTTCGGTTTACCCCACGAATGGAAGTTCTGCATGGGCAAATGATAACAAAACCATATTTTATGGTACAACAGACCCTAATACACTTAGATCTGACAAAGTATGGCGGGTTAGCACGCAAGGAAAAGATAAGAGTGTATTGGTTTACCATGAAAAAGATGAAACTTTTTCAGTTTATATCTTCAAAGGTAAGTCTGAACGATTCCTTTATTTGTACAGCGGAAGTACATTAACCTCAGAACAACAATATTTAGATGCCAATTTACCGAACGGAAAGTTCAAAGTTATCCAAAGCAGAATTAGAGGATTAGAATATTCGGCAGAAGATTATGGAGATAGTTTTTTTATCACTACAAATCATGAGGCCAAGAATTTTCGGTTAATGAAGGCATCAATAGCTAACCCTACTATTGATAATTGGAATGAAGTCATTTCTCACCGAGAAGAAGTTCGTCTCGAAGGCGCAGAATTTTTTAAAAACTACTTAGTTCTCTCCGAAAGAAAGGCTGGCTTAAGTATGCTGAGAGTCATGAGTTGGGATTCAAAAGTTGATTATTATCTGGAATTTGATGATCCCGCATATACCGCATACTTAAGTGTAAATCCAGAATATGAAACTGACCTATTACGAGTGGGCTATACTTCCCTAAATACACCAAATTCAGTTTTCGACTACAACATGAAAACGAAAGGAAGAAAGTTACTCAAACAACAAGAAGTGGTAGGTGGTTATGACCCAAAAAGTTATGTTTCAGAAAGAATTTACGCAACCGCCGAGGATGGAACCAAGGTTCCAATCTCGTTAGTATATAAAAAAACCACCAAGATTAATGGAACTGCTCCTTTACTGTTGTATGGGTATGGCAGTTATGGAGCAAGTATGGATGCATACTTTAGCGTAAGTCGTCTGAGTTTGTTAGACCGTGGGTTTGTATATGCTATTGCACATGTTCGAGGCGGTGAAGACCTAGGAAGAAAATGGTACGAAGACGGTAAATTGTTGAAGAAGATAAATACTTTCACCGATTTTATCGCCTGCGCCGATCATTTAGCCAATAGCCAATATGGTGCCCCAGATAAGATTTTTGCAGAAGGTGGTAGTGCAGGCGGGTTGCTAATGGGTGCCATAGCCAATATGCGCCCAGATAGATGGAAAGGAATAATTGCAGAGGTGCCATTTGTAGATGTAGTAACCACCATGCTCGATGAGAATATACCTCTAACAACTGGGGAATTCGATGAATGGGGTAATCCAAAAGATAAAGTGTATTATGATTATATGCTTTCTTATTCTCCATACGATCAAGTTAAGGCCCAAGCTTATCCTGCTATGCTAGTAACTACCGGACTTCATGATAGCCAAGTTCAATATTGGGAGCCCGCGAAGTGGGTAGCCAAGCTTCGTGCAATGAAAACAGACAAAAACCTACTTTTACTTTATACAGACATGGCGGCAGGTCATGGTGGTAAATCTGGAAGATTTAATGCTATCAAAGACACTGCGCTTAATTATGCCTTTTTACTGAGCTTACTAAGTAACTAATTCTACACAAACTAAGAGCTCCTAACAAGGGGCTCTTAGTTTAATTCAACAAGAAGTTTTTTTAGGTTGTCACTTTCCTTTCCGTTGAGCTTTCGTTTCAATTGGTTCTCCCAAATCTGCCATTCGTCAGTATCGATATTTAAAATACCAAGAATATCGTCAAGTTGAATGCCAGTTTGAACCAATACAAGTTTATTTATATCATCCTGATTTACTTCGGGATGACTTGCTTTTAATCGTGCAAAGAAGTGGTTATTTACTGCATCATATCGATGCTTAAAGTTTTCTATATCTGAAGGTTCAAATAAGGCTTCTAATCCTGAGTGACCATTGATTCTGGCATAATTTACAATCTTCTGCCAACTCCTTTTTTCTGCTTCGAGAAGTCTCTTTTCAATATCCTGTTCTAAGATAATTTTCAAGTCTTTTTTAGTGCTTTCCTTTAGTTTAAATGAATACACAAAGACTATGAACAGTATAAATAATACCCCAACCAAAAGTGACCGAAGCATAAAAAGTTGACTTAAATATTTACTTTCTTCGGTTTTCTTTTGCTCTAATAATCGTTCTTTTTCTTGAATTTGGAAAGTAAACTGTTTTCCTTTTTCAACTCTATCCGCCTCAATACGAGCTGTTTGTATACTGTCATTTAGTAACGCATACATTCTTCCAAACTCAAATGCCAATTTAAATTGTTTCATTTCCTTATTCACCTCTGATAGCAGCATGTAAATATTACGTCTGGTCGTAAGTTCAGACCCCTTTGCATCAATTTGAAGGGCTTTTTCTAGTATTTCTTTAGCCAAAAGAAAGTTTTTCTCCTTTATACGAATTCGGGCCATAAATACAGCGGCATTGGCAGCGCTATTCCAAACTCCAAGTTCTTGACTTTTTTCATAGTCAAAAAGCAGCCTCTCCAAAGCTAAGTCGTATTCGCCTTGTTCAAAAAGTACAGCACCAATATTCCCATATGTTAGGGCCGACCAAAATTTGTCACCCAAAACTTCAGCAAGTTGATGACTATTCTCAAAATTCGCTACGGCGTTCACATAGTCGCGTGTTCTCTGGTAGGCAAGACCTAGTGTATTTCTTGCATGCATTTGCTGAGCCCTATTCAAGCCACCATTTTTAAACGCCAGAGCTTTTTCAAAATACTGAATTGCAACCTCATAATTTTCCGTTTGAAAAAAAACTTGACCCATTTCCATCATCTTAAGAGAAAGAGAAGAAAACCCTTGGTAGTTATATTTTTGCAATACGGCTTCAACCCTAAACAAATATTGAAGCGCTTCTTCATACAAATGCAGGTCGGTTAAAATAGACATGCTTTGCCATAAGGCACTAGCCATCCCCTTTCTGTCACCAATAACTTCAGCTGAATGAAAAGCATTTTCAAATTCATGCAATGCACGTGCTCCATTTGAAGCTACAAGCTTTTCGAACAAACCAAAGGAATAAACGTACCTGAAAACTAAAGTTTCATCATTTACGCTTTCAATAGTTTGTACAAACGATTTTCTGATAAGTTGCACATCATTTTCAGCCAGTTGACTGTTTTGAAGTTGACTTAACCAATTATTTCTTCTTTCCTCAAAATGAACTTCATCTTTTTCATTGTGGATTCGAATCAATGAGTCTGTGATATTAGCATTAGAGTTTATACATAGTAAAATCAAAAGGAAAGTCGACAGCCCTTTCGGTATAAGCATAGCATCACATTTTCGCTTAAATAAAGATATAAAGAAATGTTAATCTGCTGTCCTTGAAAAAATGATAATGCTTGTGATAAGAGTTGCATTCAGTAGAAGTTAAATTTGAGAACTTTACAATCCATGAGAAATAAGAAATATGCATTTGCTGTATTCATCATGTTATCAATCGCAATCATTGGTGAATTGCTTAGTAAGTACATTCCAGGATTAGGAGCAATAACGATAGCATTATTAGTCGCAATTTTGATTGCACAGTTAAAAAATTTCTCAACTGAAGAAAAAGCTGTTTTTCAGTTCGCCGAAAAAAATATGCTTGCATGGGCTACAATAATCCTTGGTTTCGGTCTGAATCTGCAAACTTTATCTAGTCTGTCATGGACTTTTTTAATAGTTATTTTTCTCTTGGTGGCGCTTTCTCTTTTTGCAGGACATCTTGCTGGTAAATATTTTATAAGCTCCAAACTTGGTTGGTTACTCGGAGCAGGAAATGGAATATGCGGGAATTCGGCTATCGCGGCTACTGCACCAATGTTAAAGGCCAGTACCATTGAGATAGGGCTTTCAATTACAGCGATAAACTTGCTCGGAACACTTGGAATATTTTTATTCCCCTCCCTTTCGGCATTATTTCAACTTTCTCCAGAAGAAAGTGCCCTGTTTACGGGAGCCGTACTTCAATCAGTAGGTCATGTCTTAGCTGCATCAATGACTATTGACCCTGAGATTAGTAATTTGGCTCTTTTGGTAAAAATGGGTAGAATTTTGCTTTTAGCACCTTCCCTTTTGTTGATTGGGTTTATGAACAAGAATAGTTCATCTTCGGGACAAAAAATCAATATCAAAGGACTTATACCGTATTATGTGTGGGGTTTTTTATTTGCTAGTATTGTAGCAAGCACTAATTTATTGTCCGATGAATGGATTTCACTTTTAAATAAAACTGGCACCTATTTACTTCTCGTTGCAATGGTAGGAATCGGGTTAAATATTCAAATAAAAAAGCTGCTTCAGCTCGGTAGTAAAACCTTTATCGCTGGAAGCAGCATTTTTATAATTCAAATTATCTGTATAATAAGCCTGATCTATGTTATTAGATAATCTATAGCCTTCCTTCTATAATTTCATCTACAATAAGTGGGTCAAGTAAGGTAGAAGTATCACCAAGATTATTTAATTCACCTTCCGCTACCTTTCGCAAAATCCTTCTCATAATTTTACCAGAACGCGTTTTTGGTAGCCCTGAAACCAGCTGAATTTTATCTGGTTTTGCAATTCTGCCTATCTCCGCCACTACTGATTCAACTATTTCTGCTTTCAGGTATTCTGCATCATGACTTCCAGCATCTTTGCACACCACGTAAGCATAAATACCTTGACCCTTAATATCGTGTGGGTAACCCACTACTGCTGATTCAACTACCGCTTTACTTTGATTAATTGCGTTTTCAATTTCAGCAGTTCCAAATCTATGACCAGAAACATTTATCACATCATCTACTCTTCCAATTATTCTGTAGTAGCCATTTTCATCTCTTCTAGCACCATCACCTGTAAAGTAATATCCCTTATAAGTACTAAAGTAATTTATTCTACAACGTTCATGATCCCCATAGGTCGTTCGAATCATAGAAGGCCATGGATATTTAATAGCTAGATACCCCTCCAACCCGTTCTCCTTTATTTCTTTACCCTCATTGTCTAATAAAACGGGCTGAATGCCAGGTAATGGTAGTCCGGCAAAGCTTGGTTTAAGTGGAGATAAACCTGCAAGGGCACTTATCATAATTCCTCCCGTTTCGGTTTGCCACCAAGTGTCAACTAAAGGACATTTTTCTTTACCTACGTGAATGTAGTACCAATTCCACGCTTCCTCATTGATTGGTTCTCCTACTGAACCCAATACTTTCAATTTTTCAAGGCTGTACGCCAACACATGATCTTCACCTGCGGCCATAAGAGATCTAATGGCGGTGGGCGCAGTGTAAAATATGTTTACTGCATGTTTATCACAAACTTGCCAAAATCGGCCTGGATCGGGATAAGTTGGTACCCCTTCAAACATAAGTGTAGTTGCACCTTGTAGCAAAGGACCATAAACGATATAACTATGTCCTGTTACCCAGCCTATATCGGCAGTACACCAATAAACATCACTTTCTTTTGCTTGAAATACATTTGCAAAAGAGTACGCCGTATAAACCATGTATCCACCGCATGTATGAACTACACCTTTAGGCTTGCCTGTCGATCCAGAAGTATAAAGGATGAACAACATGTCCTCGCTCTGCATCGGTTCTGCGGGGCAGTCCTTGCCAACTTTGGAGATTTCGTCATGCCACCATAAATCCCGCCCTTCCACCATGTTTACTGGCCAACCTAATCGTTCATAAACAATTACGCGATTAACACTCGGACAATTTTCAAGTGCTTCATCAATTACGGCTTTACAAGGTATTTGTTTTGCACCTCTATTTAGCCCATCGGTAGTAATAACCATACTGCATTGAGCATCTTGTATACGATCAGAGATGGCATGTGCAGCAAATCCTGCAAAAACCACAGAATGTACTGCACCAATGCGAGCACAAGCAAGAACGGCAATCATCAATTCTGGTATCATGGGCATGTAGATACAAATCCTATCTCCCTTTTTTACCCCATTAGCTTTGAGAACGTTTGCAAAACGGCATACTAATTCGTGTAATTCCCGATAGGTGTACCGAACAAATCGTTCTTTAGGATCATTCGCCTCCCAAATCAAGGCAAGTTTATTCCCTCTCTCTTCAAGATGCCGATCCAAACAATTTTCCGTGATATTCAAGACGCCACCTTCGAACCATTTCACATTTGGTTCGTCGAAATTCCACTCCAATACCTTATCCCACTTTTTCTGCCACTTGAAACTTTCTGCTATTTCTTCCCAAAATAACTCTGGAGTCTCTACACTTTTCGTATAGGCGTTCAAATAGGCCTCGTAAGAATCTAATGCTCTTATCATTACTGTAATTTTTATCGAGATTAGTATAATCGACAAACATATCCAAAAATAAAGCGCTAATTTGATATAGCTCCTTATTGAGAAGGGATTTACGCTAGCACGAGTGAACTACAGTGGTCAATTCGATTTACAAAAAAAATAACGTGCCTCGAATAATTGCTGAAACCAAGAAAAAGTACATTAAAACAGGAAAACTATTACGCCAAGGTTCTTCCAGGGTACTTATCCAAAGCTATCCTCAAACATTCCATTGCCTTTTTCAAGTATTCTTGCTTCAGTACATAGGCAATTCGAACCTCTTGTTTTCCCAAACCCGATGTAGCGTAGAAGCCAGTAGCTGGCGCCATCATAACGGTTTGTTTCTCATATTCAAAAGACTCTAACATCCATTGACAAAACTTATCGGAATCATCAATAGGTAATTTTACAACGCAATAGAATGCTCCTCCGGGGTTAGGACAAATTACTCCATCCATAGATCTCAATTCCGAAACAACCAAGTCGCGTCTTTCAATGTATTCTGCCGCAACCTTTTCAAAATAAGACCGAGGAGTATCTAGTGCAGCCATAGCCCCTATTTGTTCTATGGTAGGGGGACTCAATCTCGCTTGTGCAAATTTCATTGCTGAGTTAATTACATCGCCGTTTCTCGTTATTAATGCTCCAATACGGGCTCCGCAAGCACTATATATCTTCGAAACTGACTCTACTACTATTGCATTCTTTTCAAGTCCGTTTAAGGAAAGTATAGACTTATGTTGGTTATTTCCGTAAACAAATTCCCTGTAAACTTCATCAGCAAACAAATAGAGATCGTGTTTCAACACTATTTCGCGCAAAGAGGCTAACTCTTGGTCAGTATAAAGTGTACCCGTAGGGTTGTTGGGGTTGCAAATTACAATGCCTTTAGTTTTTGGACCAATTAGAGCTTCAAATGCTTCTGCTGCGGGCAAAGCGAATCC
>Ga0209278_1000195_pt1 | contig 64613 bp, 57 predicted proteins | sample JI81BgreenDNA_FD_187504 | JGI IMG/M metagenome (GOLD analysis project Ga0209278, IMG submission 187504) | Wastewater effluent complex algal communities from Wisconsin, to seasonally profile nutrient transformation and Carbon sequestration -... | ecosystem: Engineered > WWTP > Effluent > Algae... | reverse complement strand
CTGTCCTTGCTGCGCGATGCCGGAGGGATGTTCGAACACCCGCGCGACTGCGGGAACTGGCAGGACACCTGCCCAGGATCGTCGCTGACGCACCACACGCGACTGAACTGGCCCTCCGAGGACCGCGATGACGGCATCGAGGGCGACACCGATGAAGGGCCTGACTTCGAGATGGAGGGCGAAGCGACGCGTGAGGACCTCGAAGAACAGATCGAGTCCGTCGAGCGTGCCGAACTCGCGCTCCGGCGCCGCATCGGCCGCCTCTACACGACGTGCCTCCACCTGCATCCGAGCTTGCAGGCCTTTTTCGCAGCGATGGCGTGGAAGGAGCAGCAGTCGATCGCGTGGATCTCCGGGGCGCACTTCGACGGCGGGACCAAGACCGCCGGCCATCTGATCCTCGAGGGCCGCCATGAGGACCTCGACGACCAGCTCTCGGCGCTGCTCCGGCAGTACCCGGCCGGGTAAGGCCGCTGGGACTGCCTCCCGGCAATGCCATCATTCCACCCCGTTCCGCCCCCCAGCCCGGCGCCTCGCGCCCCAGGAGTTCCCATGTTCGGTTTCCGCTATATCAAATCCGCCCCCAGCGATTACCTGATGCAGGTGCGCGATGGCCAGGTCGTGCGCGAAGGCGCCGGCCTCGCCTTCTTCTATTTCGCGCCGCGCTCGACCCTCGTCAGCGTGCCGACGACGGTGAACGAAGTGCCCTTCATGTTCGAGGAGATCACCCGGGACTTTCAGTCCGTGACCCTGCAGGGCCAGGTGAGCTTCCGCATCAGCGACCCGAAGCTGATCTCGCAGCAGATGAACTACGCGCTGCTGCCCAACGGCACCTACGCCTCCGACGAGCCGGAGAAGCTCCCGCTGCGCGTGCTCAACGCGGTGAAGGCGCAGTTCCGCGGCATGTTGCAGGAGCTCGACCTGAAGGCCCTGCTGCAGGCCACCGAGCAGCTCGCCCATTCCGCTCGCCAACGCCTCTCCAGCGCCCCGGCCATCCGCGAGCTCGGCTTGCAGATCATCGATCTGAGCATCCTCGCGGTGAAGCCGACCCCGGAGACCGCCCGCGCTCTGGAAGCACCGGTGCGCGAGACCATCCTGAAGGAAGCCGACGACGCCACCTACGGGCGCCGGAACGCTGCGATCGAGCAGGAGCGGATCGTCAAGGAGAACGAGCTGCGCAGCGAGCTGTCGGTCGAGCAGAAGAAGCGCGAGGTGCAGGAGAACCGGATCGAATCCGAGCGCGCCCTGCTGGAGAAGCGCCAGCAGGTGCAGGCGCAGGAAATGGCCGGCAAGGTGAAGCTGGAGCAGCAGAACGCCGAGCTGGTCGCGCTGGAAGGTGAGAACGAGCGCCGCGAGGCCGAGACCCGCGCCTACGGCATTCGCACCATGGCCGACGCGCTGCAGGGCATCGACCCGCGCACCCTGCAGGCCCTGACCATGGCCAACGCCAGCCCCGAGGCGATGATGGCGCTGGGCTTCCAGAACCTGGCCGACAACGCCGCCAAGATCGGCGAGTTCAACTTCTCGCCGGACCTGCTCCGCCAGCTGGCCTCGAAGAAGGCCTGAGGCCGTGGACACCACCGACCGCAAGATCGTCCTAGTGACGCGGAAGACGCGTCTCCAGGACATGGTGGTCCGCTACAACACCGTCGAACAGGCCAAGTTCCAAGCCGAGCATCTCGGCTTGGACTTCTCCGACTTCCTCGCCGAAGACCGAGCCTACGCACACGCCTTGGCCTCGGTGGCCGAGGTGCTCGAGCGACACGGCCGACTGCAGCGGCTGGACCGCGGCTTCCTGCCGAACTTCCTGTTCCCCCCGGGCTGCCTCGTGGTGGTGCTGGGGCAGGACGGCCTCGTGGCCAACACGCTGAAGTACCTCGACGGCCAGCCCTTGCTGGCCATCAATCCCGACCCGGCGCGCTGGGACGGCGTATTGCTGCCCTTCACCGCCGACGACCTGCCGAAGATCATCCGCGAGGTGGTGGTCGACCGGCGCAAGCACCGCGAGGTGACCATGGCCCGCGTGCAGACCAGCGACGGTCAGGTACTTCGCGCCGTCAATGACGTCTTCATCGGCGTCCGATCGCACGTGTCTGCCCGCTACGAGATCCACCACGAAGGGCGGAGCGAACGGCATTCGTCCAGCGGCGTGATTGTCTCTACGGGCCTCGGCTCAACCGGTTGGCTACGCAGCGTGCTGACCGGCGCCATGGGCGTCAGCGGCAAAGTGGCCAAGGATGCCAAGCAGCTTCGCGAGCACGGCTTCCCCGCCTCGGATCCCCGATTGGTGTTCAGCGTCCGCGAGCCCTTTCCGAGCAAGTGGAGTCAGGCGGAGATGGTGTTCGGGCAAGTGCGAGCCGACGAGCCGTTGCGAATCCGCTCCCTTATGCCGGAGAACGGGGTGATCTTCAGCGATGGCATCGAGGCGGATGCGCTCGACTTCCGAGTGGGCATGGAAGCGACGATTAGGGTGGATCCGAGCCGAGGCAGGCTGCTCCTCTAGGCAATGACGGCCTCAGGACGCGCTCGCGCCTTTCGAGCAGCACTCGCCTATAGGGCAGTTGAAGAGCAACCGGCTCCTGTGTTCAGAATGCGACTTGAAAATGTGCTCAACCACTACTAGGGAGACCGTATGCCTCGCCTCGTCGGAAACTCTGTTCCGGAAAGAAAGAGCTGCCTAGCCGATCTGGTAGTCGAGCATCTTTCAGTGAAGAAGCTTGACGGTCGCGCAGAGGTTCTCCGAAACCGCACAAACACTGACGGGCACACGGATCAGGTAGTGGTTGATAGCCCGCGATTTGGCCTGATTCATGTCATGGCGATTGGAGGCATTGGCCCCAATGACCCCATCCCATTTCAGGGCGAAGGGGCGGATCAACGCTGGCTGGCCGACAAGAGCCTCGTTGCTTTCGGCTGGAACACTGGCGATGACAGGACATTGATCTTCTTCTTGGATGCGGGATCGGTGAGGGAAAACCCACCCGAAGACAAGCCGGCCGTCGCAGTTAGGGCGAAGGGCGACCTCACGGCGGTGCTTAGGTAGATCAACGCGCTCGCCATTTTGCCCCTGCGGGTGGCCGCTTTATGGGCGGCGAGGCCTGTATCGGCGAGAGCCAAGCCCTCGTCGATCGTCAGGCAGGTCGCTTCTGACGTCTTCTCCTCCGTCAGTTGCGGCTGAAAGATCAAGGCATCAACTGCAGGGGGACAAATGAATCGCCCTCCAAAGCAAACGCCCAGCAGATCAGGGTGCATTGCGCGCCCATGTCGCCAATCTTATGGCGGACAAAATACTTTTGGGCCTCGTCATCATCCGGCGTCAGTTTAGGGAGCGTATCGCGAACAGCTTCGATCGCAGTATTGATCGCTTTCCCTATCTGTGTATTTGCTGATTCGGCCTCAATAAATCGCTTGTATCCACTTGTCTCGCTAAGGTTCTGATTGTGGATTTGAGCGAGGCCTGATGGTGGCTCGGCACCGTGATCGAGAGAGACCAAAAAGTGGACGTAGACATAGACCGCCTCTGGGCGAGGCGAAATCGATCCTTCGATAGCGCTTGAGCCCAATGCTGCCGCGATTTCTTCGTCGTTACCTGAGCGTTGACTGATGAGTTGCTGCTTCGCCTTCTCCATTTCGTCGGCAATTTGTTTCGCCTGAACGACGAAGTTGTGCTTGAACTCGACGAACGCGGCCGGATTGCGGCTCACGGGATCGATCAACTTCAGATCCGCCAGCTTCTTCTTCTTTGCCTGCTCAGTGAGTGCAACGCAATCTGTCGCTTCTTCGATCCTGTGATTCACCAAAGCACGAAGCAAAGACTCCGAGCCCCCATTACGGAGCGCCGTCGGCATCATCGGAAGACCGCAGACCTCGCGCAGCGCTTTACCTACTCCGCTGGCAATTTTCGTCGCGAAATCAGGGTTGGTCATAACTGGCTGTCCAGTGGATTGTTCTAAGCTTCGGTTGACAGGTTTGCGCATGACGAGATCGCTCTGTTCGTTGAAGCACGACTTGGAATGAGAGCCTGAACTGCCGCCCCGGAAAATCCAGGGATCAGTCGTTCGATACGCTTACGGCGTAGTAGCGAGAGCACGCGACCATGATTTCGCAACTTGAAGTGATCGGTTCAGCAAGCCCACGCGTTGCAGAAGATGGGATTTCAGAAGAAGCAAAAAGGTGTTTGGCGTTAGCTGCTTGCAGCTAAGTCTCCCGCTTCACATAGAGGAATCGAGGCGTGGCATGCATTCCGCCCGGCTCACCATCAACCCCTGGAACCTGCTCGAATGCCTCCCACGCCCGCGTGTTCTCTGCGACCAATAGCCAATCCGGGAAAACACGAGCTCGTCTTGCAATTCTTTCAAGCAGGCTATCCCGACCAAAGGCATCGTAGTTTCCGCCAAACCCATGATCCGCAAGAACTACGGCGAACGGCGACCCCTTTCTATCCGCCTGACAGAACAACGCGTCGTAGCATGCGATTCCGTCTGCACCCAAGAAAAGAACTGCAAGCCGACGCGCCCCATGATTTTCATCAAGCTCATGATTGCGCTCTAGAACCTCAAGGAATCCAAACGGATCGGCAGCAACGGTGTCCGACATGCGCACTTGCGTTTGCAACTCACCAAGATGGACAAGAGGCGACCAGCCTCTTGGCGTTAGATCCACCACATCTAGATTGAGCCTCGCCACTCTGTGATATCCCCTAAAGCCGTAGCTCGGGTGTTCTAGTGTCGCTTCTAGTTCTTTTTTGGCCACACCATAGTCTGCATAAACAAAGCAATGCGCGCTGTGTGTAGCCCCGAAGAGCTTCACTGGCTGACCATCCGTACCGGATCCCGGATAGAAGACGATACGGGAGTCAAAGAAATCCTGACGAGGAAAGGCGTCTCCACTGCTGAATCGATCTAACCAAGCGGGGACGTCTTCCCTAAATCCTTGGAGATACTGATGCGGGGTCACGGAACACTCCTAGTCATCTAGAACGATGCAAAGATCTTTTTTGCCACTTGACCAGCAATCGTTGGCGCCTTTGGATCAGCCCTGAAGACCTCCATCACGGGACAGAGGCCATCACACCTTCGTGTCGATGTGCGAAGCATTGAACCAAACACGAGATCTGGTCCAAAGCAGGACCCCATCCACGTCGCCCTGATTCACTCTCGAGGGAGGGACGGCCTTAGATCGATCCAGACCAGTTGACGCTTTCACGAGTCCGGGACCACGTAATAGCGTCGGCACGCGACCATCACCTCGCACCCGGATGCTATCGCCTCGGAAAGTCCTTCTTCCCGGTAGTCGAGCGAGTCCAAAGCTGCGACGAACTGCGCAGGCGGCAGCTGCAATCGACCTTCCCGCTTAGCCCACTCGAATAGGTCACGCACATTTGGCGACCAGCAGAACTGGAACCCGCCGATCGGGAAGATCTTATGGACGTAGCCATGCCCGTCGGCTTGTCTACGATCACCTGTGCAGAACACACCTGCACCGCGATACCGCACGCCAAACTTCTCGCTAAACCAAGCATCGACTGCAGCGTGAATCGTTCTCGGCATTTTCGTCGGCTGGCGATCCCGCTGGACATTCAGAACTGCAAGGGGATCATGCTGCTCCCTAATCCCGCGATAAAGCGGGCGACCACCGGCGCCGAGCAGGGAAAGAAAGGGCTTGCAATCCCTCTGAACGACGTCTTCCTTCATAACTCTACTCATGTGCGCAACTCTTCCTTGATTCTTCGCTATCGATCTGTGCTCGCTGAACGCTCGTGATTGCATCTCCATACCCCCTCAACCACCGCTCCAGCATCAGGGTTTCCACCACCGTCGCCGAGATCCGATAGCGCCCATCCGGCAGCGCCACCACGTCCTGATCAGAGGAGAGCGGCGCCTCGATCAACGACAGGCCTTCATCGGCAGCAATGTCGAACATCAACCGGATTCTCTTGCCGGTCTGGACACCGAATCTGCCGTCTTCGTCATACTTCCTGAGGTCGAATCCGGAGGGGCGCTTGAAGCCTTCCGTCGTCATCCGGGCGGCCTGGATTCGATGCATCGCGAGGCTTCTCTCGTTGTCATAGCCACGGTATCGGCACACGAGGTAAAGGATCGGTCCCTGCTGAGCTAGGCCCAGCGGCATCACGTCGACGGTCGATTCCTTCCCTGATGCGTTCCGGTAGTCGAGCGACAGCCAGCGATTCACATAGAGCGCCTCGCTCACGGCGTCGAAGACCGCAGGCGCGACCTGTGCCGGAATCCTCGGTTGGCCCGTCGCGACGACGCGGACCTTGCCTTTCCACTCGCGCTCCAGGGCCGCCGAGCCGTCGTTCGCCAAGTTGCGGCGGGCTTGCTCGAAGAAGCCCTCCATCGAACGCATCAGCTTGGCCGGCAGGAGCGCCCGAAGGTGATCTTCCGCCAGGCCCAGCAGCAAAGACTCCTGCGGCGTCAGGTGCGGCAGGGTCATGCCCTTGGCCCGATCGAGCCAGCGATAGCCGAAAGGCTTGCTCCGCTCGTCGCGCTCGATCTCGAAATGCTCGCTCAGCATCTCGAGCTGACGCTGTATGGTCCGCAGATCGCGATCAATGCCGGCATCCTGCAACTGCTCGTGCAGTTCCTTGGCCGTGATCTTCCGGCCGCGCGGAATGCGGCGGAGGATCTCCAGCGCCAAGACCAGCGTCTCCACCGACTCAGGCCGCTTTGGCACGGGTTACTCCTGGAGGTCGCGACCGAGGAAGAACGCCCACAGCTTCACGGTCGCCCACGTGTCCAGCGCACAGTAGCGAGTGAGCTCGGCGGCAATGGCCTCGCGCCGTTCTCCGGTCGTCTTCGGATCCGTCGCTTCGAGGTAAGCCGCCATCGCCATGCCGCCGTCCTTCACGCCATCGAGGTCCTCGTAGCGGAGCTCCGGGAACACCGCCGGCAACACCACCTTGATGCTCCAGCTGCCCTGTTGGCTCGGGTGGTAGTAATGGTCCCGGGCGACAGGCAGCAAGTCCACGACGCGATCATGGATGCGCATCAGTCCTTCGGCGTACGTCGGCACCCGTTCGGCCAGTTCCTTCAGCACCCGCTTTTCGAAGGCCTGGTTGTAGACGTACACCGGCCCGGTGGACCCGCATGTGGCTATGAGGGCGGCAGCACAGGCCTCGGATGGATCGCCGCCGGAGAGATCGAGGAAACCCTCATTCGTGATGGCCCCGTCCTCCGCCACCCGGTGAACGCTGAACTGGAAGGCCGCGATCTGGTTCGGGCGGAAGCCTTTCCACACCGGGACCACATGGCTGATCGTCTCGAAGTCGAGGAAGTAGGCAGGAAGCCCATGGCCGGCCAGTGCCGCCCTCGCACCCTCTTGGTCGAAGAAGGTCTCGCCGGACAAGGTGCAGTCCCGTACCCGACGTTGCCGCTCGGTCAGCACTTCGTCGGGAATCTGGACCATCTCGGTCACGCCCTCGACGTCGATCAGGTGCGAGAGCGGCTTGGTCGGATGCGGCAGCCATTCCGCCGGATGCGTCGGCACCGGCTCCCGGCTTCGACAGTGGGCGAAGAAGCCGCACTCGTACGGCTCACGACAGTGGCGCCCGGTGCGGACCTCCGGCGCGGACGGCTCGGCAACGATGCGCTGGGCCTCCTGCACCCAAGCCACCACCTCGGATTCCCGTGCACGGGCTTCGTCGGTCAGGTCGGCCTCGACAAAGAGCCCTTCGTAACGATCGTCGCCCGCATAAACCCACGTGCTGTCGATGTGGCCAAGGGCGACGCGCGAAATCCGCACGCCGGCGGCTTTCGCGACATAACTCTGAACCGCGACGTCATCCCGGTGGTAGTCCTTCACCGACGTGGCCGATTTGATCTCGACCATTCGCCACGCGTCCCCGTCGGGCAGAAGCACGTCCGCCATGGCGAAGGCACCGTTCGCCTTGAACGCCGCCTCGAAGAGCGGCTGACGCGAGGCGAGATGCGCTTGGGTCAGTCGCAACGCCTCGTCGTAGCCGATCACGTGCGGTTCGATCAACGTGCCCTGCCCTTCCGGGTCATAGACCCTCTGCGCGACCGCTCCCACGCGGTGGCCTGCCGCAAAGCGCTGCTGGCTGTCCGGCGAGTCCTGTCGCAGTTCGGGTTGATGAACCTCCAACCAGACGCGCTTGGGGCACTGGCGGTAAGCCAACAGCTTGGATTTCGAAAGCGTTCGCATGGTTCGTCCTGTCCTTTATCGATGAAGATCGATCGTTGCCGGATCCCGCTCCCGGCGAGCGCCTAGTGAATGAACCCGATGGGCCGCTTGGCCTCACCTTTGAGGGCACATTCGGCCTCCAAGGCTTCGACCAGACCGGCGGGTGACGCCACAGGCTGGAACCGATGCTGCCTTGAGACGGCAGCGAAATCACCGGGGGTGAGGCGCGTCAGGGCACGGACCAGCCGGTCCTCATCCGCACCCGGCGCCGGGAGCCCCAGCGCAGCACAGTGGCGCGCAAGGAGTTGGGCCGCCTGGTCCCCGGCGAGATAGTCGAACTTCACCTTCAGGTCGAAGCGCCGCAAGGCGGCCGTGTCGACGACCTCGGCCAAGTTGGTGGTCGCAATGAGGATGCCGTTGAAGGCCTCCATCTGGGTCAGCATCTCGTTGACCAGCGTGGTCTCCCAGGCGTACTCGGACCGCCGGCGATCCCGGAGGAAGCTGTCGACTTCGTCGATCAACAGCACGGCCCCCTCGCGAGTGGCCGCGGCGAAGGCCTTGGCGACGTTGCGCTCGCTGTCACCGACCCACTTGGACAGGAAGTCGGACGCGCGCTGGACATGGCAGGGCAGGCCCAGCGATTCCGCCACCCATTGGCCATACGCCGTCTTTCCGGTTCCCGGCGGACCGTACAAGCACAGTCGCCCCGACATCGTCCGGCCCAAGCCTTGCGCCACGGCGGCCAAGTCAGCGCTCGCCCGGATGAAGGCCGGGGCGTAGGTCGCCGGCAGGCCGACGCCTTCGCTCTTGCGCGTCGGGGCATGCCCCTGGGCCCGGAGCGCGCCATCAATCAGCAACTGAAAGGCATCGCCCACCATCCCTGGATCGACGCGCTCCTTGATGAAGCGCACGGTGTCCGCGGCGCGCGAAATCAGCGCCGGCGCGAGGTCTCCGGACTGCGCCAACTGCGACGCCCGACGGTCATCAATCAGGTCGGCGTAGCGTTCCTTGAGCAAGCGCTCGCGCTCGCGACGTGGGGGGACCGGTACCTCGATGACCATGTCGAACCGTCGCAAGAAGGCCGGGTCCAGCGCGTCGATTTCGTTGGCGAGCCAGAGGGCCGGCACGCGGTTCTCTTCGAGGATGCGATTCATCCACGCCTTTCGAGCCTGGGCGGACCCGCGACGCCACCCGTCGCTCCGCGATTCACCGAAGACATCCTCGACCTCATCGAACAGGATCATCGACGACCCCGTGGGCACGAGGTTCTGGGCAAGGCTATAGGCCCTCAGCCGGCGCTCGCCGCTGATGGGGTCACCATCGCCGTCCTCGCTGGCGACCTCGAAGAGGGTGCCGCCCGCCTCGCCCGCCAAGATCTTGGCCAGCTGAGTCTTCCCGGTGCCCGGAACCCCGTGCAGCAGCACGTTCACGCCCAGGCGGGCCGAAGCGCGGGACTCCCGCAGATACGGCACCAGAACGCGGAGCGACTCCGCGAGATACGGGTAGTCGGCAAGCGCCAGGGTCGCCGGCGAGGTAGTGCGCGCGGTGCCGCTGAGGAAGGACAGCGGCTCGGCGTCCTCCGCTGCGATTAGCTGCGCGAAACGCGGGGACAGCACTTCCATGGCCTCCTCCAACCCCGTGTCGTTCGACCACGCGAACTGCAGCAGACCCGAGCGATGCAGAATCCCCTGCGGGCTCAGGGCTTGGCGGATCGCCTTGTCAGGGATCTCCAACGCGACGGACAGGGCCGTGATGAGCTTCGCGGAAGGCAAGCTCCCCATCCAGCCCGCCACCTCCTTCAATGCGAGGTCATTCGAAATGCGGACACCGAAGGCCAGCAGTTCACGGTCGGCAGGCGATAGCCCCACCAGATCGGACAGTCGTTCGATGTTCCGCCGCAGCGGCGCCTCGGCGCGCACCGCCGCGTCGCCCTCGGTCCGAGCGAGGTCATCCTCCAACAGCGCCAAGACATCCTTGGGCGAGAAGGCGTCGAAGTCGACGGTCTCCGCGTCCGGCAGTCCCAAGGCATGGGCGAGGGCGTCGTCCCGGTAGCCTGCAGCACCGATCAGTTCGCGATAGCCCCCCAGATGAACCAGCAGGCGGAGGATCCAGAGCCGAGTCTCCGACTCAAGCTCCAGCGCACTCTTCACGAACGGCGATGCCCGGCGAAACCCCATACCCACCCCCATCATCGAATCCAGGGGAGCCATTGTCCGGATGGCTGCGACACGATGTGTCGCAGCGAATCACGGATCGAGACGGGTCAGAGGCTCAGAGTCGGCAGATGCTCGACGCGTTGCAGGAGGGAGCCATGGCGCTCCTGAAAGCGCTGCGCCAAAGCATCGAAGAGCGCCGCCTCGTCTTCGGCACCCAAGAGGGCCGGCCCCTGCGGGCCATCGTGACTACGCCGCGAGATCGCGGTGAATGGCTCGTGGATGCGTTCTGACCATTCGCGTGCAAACCGCAGATCCACGAGCAGGACCTGGAACGCCACATACACCGCGACGTCCACGCAGCGCCCACCGTCCACGTATCGCCAGACCCCCGTGCTGCAACGCAAGCACCCAGCCGGCCCGTGGCACGCCCCGAGACTGCACCGCCAGTCCCCGAACTCGACCATGAAGAGCGAACGACGATCGTCGAGGCGGCCTGCCACCTCCAGGGTGCGGTAGTCCGTATCGATCGACCGGGGCCCCGGCACCGTTATCTTGTCGCGATCGGTCAAGGGGTTACCTCGATTGCAGGCCCGCAAGGGCAATTGTTGAGCGTTCGCCATGCACGCTGAGGCAACCGCGTGCCGTTCATTGACAGGAGTCGCCCGAACCGATCCGCTGCATCGAGGGGAGAGCTCGCTTCCTCCGCGATGAGTGTCTACTGCGACGCATCGGGTGTTCACGAACGCCGAGGCCATTCCGACGTCCTAGGAACGCGATTCGCCCAAAGCGTCGAGAAACTGCTCGGCGACCTCCGGCTCCAGCAGATCATTGCGGCGCAGGAACGAAACGAATGCGACCCCAACGAGCCTAAGTTCTTCTTGCGTCAACACACAAAGCCTGAAGGGCACGCCGGTGGACTCTCTCCCACCAGCCACCAACAGCTGCTCGGCCAGAGTATCTCGCCAGATCCTCAAATCATGGAGCTCCAACAAGGACTCGAAGATCTCGGCTAGCGAAGACTTTGACGCGGAGAAGCAAAAGGTCGGTTTTTCACCGGACTCCAAGACATCATGCAATACACATTCCGGGAACCGCTGCAGCAACTGAGCCACGTGAACTGATGTTCTCTCTCGCATAACCACCTCATTCCTTGTCTGCCGCGAATCGGCTCTCATCAGCAGCGCGCGGAACTTCTATTGCTCAGTCCCTGCGCAACCCCTGAGCCAGAGAACCGAATGCCGGCGATTGGCCATAAAGTCCACGCGGCGGCGACCAGAGCCTGGCTTCTAGCACCCATCTCCGCGCACACCGACGAACGACGAGACCCTGCAAAATCCCACGCGCAGCGCTCTCGGCAGAGTCACGGGGGTCATTGTCCGGACGGCTAAGACACTATGTGTCGCAGCCAATCAATAGGCGGCAATTGCGGCCCGCATCGTGCTCACGTAGAGATCGATCACCTTGGACAGCGGGTCCTGATAGCCACCCGCCAGAACCCAAGCCACGGGAACGCCACGGTACTTCAGTCCCTTGAACACCTGGGCGTCTCGCTCGGTCATCTGTTCGGTCGTGAGAAAGCCACCGAGGGGATCATCGATGTGCGGATCTGCGCCGGCTTGGTAAAGCACGATGTCGCACGCTCACAACGACACGACGTCACTCCGTAGCTAGGCGTGTACCGATCGCTCAGGGCGTCACCGCGATATTGAATCCACACGTGCTGTCCGGCTGGATCGGATAGTCGCAATTCACTTCACGCGAGCGGATCCGTCCGTCGCTGGTTGGATAAAGCCAGGTTGGCCAGATCATGCCGTCCGTGAAGCGCCCTGAGCGCTCCAATACGGTCGTCACATTCCACGTAAGCGGGTCGAGCCGCCTTACCGCCATTCGCGGCGTACTGGAACCAGGCGTCTCGTGATGGAAGTAAACCGATCCATTGATCATGACGAAATCGAGCGCACCACCGTAGTAATCGCCATTTTCAGCACGGAGCAGCGGAAACTCGACCATCGGCGACCGGTTGAAGTAACCGCTTCCGTCATTAAGCATCACCCCGTTCTTGGCACACGCCGTGCAGCCCCTGGCGAAACTTTCGGGAACGGCGCCGACAAACAGATGCGGCTTTCCATCCCCACGGACGTCAATCAGCTCAAGCCCGTAAATCCCCCAGTACTGCTGGGACTCAAATCGATTGTCCACCGCCACAGGGAGCCGGGTCATGTCGACACGAAAGCGCCCGTTACCCTCATTGATCAGCACGTAGGGTACGGAGTTGGTCACTGCATCCGGATTGCAGTAGGGCTCGTTCGACTGGCAACTCGTGTTGGTCACCACCACATCAGGGAGACCATCGCTGTTCAGGTCTGCTGCCGTGGCTCCATGGCCGTAACCCACGAACGGAAGCTTGATGTTGTCGTATCGACCGTCGACGCGACTCAACAGGAGCCGCTGATGGTCCCCATAGGGCGGTCGATCGGGGATGTTTGGCTCACCGTCAAAGCCATGGCAGGCGTAGAAGACGTCCGGCTTCCGATCGGCATTGAAATCCGCGACCACTGCTTTCCGTGGACTGATGCATCCCGTCGTGTCTGACAGCAGCAGCGCGGTATCGTCGAACCAACGGCCCTGAGCGTCGCGGCGGAAGAAGTAGATCTTTCCCGGCGCATTCGGGGCCATGCGCCCCACATCAGCCGCGCTCCTCCACATCGTCAGCTGCGCAACGGCGCCATACGTGCCGTCCTGGAAGAAATCAGCAAAACCCGCAGAACCGCCTTGAAACCATGGATGTTGCGAGGTCTCTGGTGCGGGCACGATGCCGAGGGCGGTTGGACGCGGAAGATTCGGGTCAGAGAGGCGGATCGCCTTGGCATTTTCATACGACGTTGCAGCCACCGGCAGAGGCTCATTGGCAGCAACCAGCTCGAATCGGCCGACCGCGTTGAGCTGAAACGTCGCGTTCGTGTATCGGCGACCCTCGAACATCATCGAGGCCAGAACGAGAGTCCCCTCTCGATAGTTCGCCGCCGTCAACGGCAAGCCTTGCTCGATCATCGGCGTGTTGACCACGCTGAAGGTGCCGTCAGCCTCCAGCTTCAGACGTGTCCAGCCGTACACCACCCCATCCGACGCAACGGTCGGCAGGACCATCACTCGGTCATAGGCGAAGAAGCCGGGAATATCCGTGCGAAGCAGCTTGCTCAAGCTGGACGAGCTGCGCATGCGCTCCCGCAGCACGACCGCCTGGCTTGTCGGCGCAACAGGCGCACGGTAAATCGGCGGCTGCCGGAAGATGCCAGCATTCAGAGCCGTACTCTTCGTCAAGGCTCGGCTTCGAGCCAGAAGACGGACACCCGTCTCACTCCGGTCAGCAGACGTTTCCATGCCATTCGATCGAAGCTGGGAACGCGCATTGGCTGGCGAAATCGCAAGCGCCAGGGCGACGACGACGACCGAGATACGAAACAACGCCATGATTCTCCTCCGTGCATTCCATCGATGCTGGGGCATGACACCCCTTCCTGCTGGGCATCTTGCACCCAACGGCGGCCAGGGAAAGCGGGGACGGTCAAAGGGGGCGGTCTCCGCTCTTTCGCAGCCGGCCGGCCTGCAGCAGCTAGCAGTTACTCTTCTGCATGAGCCGCCCGAGCTGCGCCTAGCAGTCGATCATCAGGCCAAGCGGAAAGACCTGATTACGCTCGGCTCGCCGACTCCAGATCCCCAGCGTTTCCCGCTAGGGATGGTCTGAACAATCCGCCAACCCCTCGTGATTTCGCGGCTTGATGGCCAAAATCGCGTCAATCCGGTTGGAGTTTCGTGTTTTTCCGCGCCGCCAGACGGGTTTCCCCGTCCAGCGAACGCACTTATCCCACGGCCGGCATCAGCCGCCGGCGCGACATCCACAAGTTCGACAACGCGAACAGCGTCAGCACCTGCGCGGCATTCTTGGCGATGCCGCGGTAGCGCACCTTCGCGTAGCCGAACTGCCGCTTGATCACCCGGAACGGATGCTCGACCTTGGCGCGCACGCTCGCCTTCAAGCGCTCTAGTGTCCGCGCCTGCTTCTGCTCGCGCTTGCGTTTCATCGCCTTGATCACCGAGGGCTTCTCGGCGATCAGAAAAGCCGCATCGACGCCCATCATCTCCTCGCGCTTCGCCACGCCGGTGTAGCCGCTGTCGCCAAACACGATGTCTTCTTTGCCGTGCAGCAGCTTGTGCGCCTGCGTCACGTCCGACACGTTTGCCGCCGTGCATTCCACGTGGTGCACCAAGCCCGACGCATCATCCACGCCGATGTGTGCCTTCATGCCGAAGAACCACTGGTTGCCCTTCTTCGCCTGGTGCATTTCCGGGTCACGCTCGCCGTCCGCATTCTTCGTCGAACTCGGCGCGTTGATGATCGTCGCGTCGACGATCGTCCCCGAACGCAGGCTCAGGCCCTTGCGCTGAAGGTGCGCGTTGACCTGTTTAAAGATCTTCTCGGCCAAGCCATGCGTCTCCAGCAAGCGCCGGAAGTTCAAGATCGTCGTCTCGTCCGGGATGTCGTCCAGACCGCCCAACTGCGCGAACCGGCGCATCACCGGCGAATCGACCAGCGCTTCTTCCATCGCCGGGTCGGACAGCGCGTACCACTGCTGCAGGAAGTGGATCCGAAGCATCGTCGCCAAGGCATAAGGCTGACGGCCGGGCCGGCCCAGCTTCGGATAATGCGGCTCGATCAGCGCCAACAGCGCCTTCCACGGCACCACCTGATCCATCTCGGCCAGGAACACCTCGCGCCGCGTGCGCTTGCGACCACCAAGATCCTCGGCATCACCGAACGAAAACTGCATCGAACTCACCCTTGAAGCGATGACCGATTCTCGCCGAAAGTGGGCGAGTTGTTCAGACCTTCCCTAGCAGCCGATCTTCGCAGCCACCGCACCCATCCCCGCCCACGGCGACGAATGCTCGGACTGATGTTCTAGAGCCATCGGAATCGCATTTTCACGCGCCTCGGGTTCGTATCGCGCCAGCTTGCTGATGTTCCAATGCTGTCAGGACTATAAAACCGTCGCGATTCACGGCGCCATAAGGTGCTGATAGCGCTTAACAAGTCAGGCAAGCTTCGACTCTTGAAGCAATGGCATTAGCGCTTGGAGCTTCTTCATAAGCGCCAAAGGAACGGCGACCAATCGCCCTGCGGAAAGGGACGTCTCCGACTTTAGAACTAGCTTCGCCATCCGACCTTCGGTAGGAGGATATAGAAAGCCGGGGCCCTCATCGGTTTCGACATCAAGGACGCGATGGCGGACACCAATCCAGACACCACGCTGCGTTACCCCCTTGATGTCGGTCAGTCGGAGCTGGCGGCGGCGTGCTCTCGGCAGGCGCCCTGAAAGCCATCGGCCTAGGCAACTGACGCAATAGTCAGCACCGACATCAATCGCAATATCGCGGAGGCGCTTGGCACGAGGACCGAGGCTCGTCGAATGATCGCGATCCTCTGCATCCTCACGATCGTGAGTCCGCAAGAATTCGCTTTCTGCGCACTCCTTATCACGCTCAAGAATCCACGCCAAGAGCGACTTGGTGCTCATGACTTCCCTGATCGGCTCCGCCTCCCCAAAACCAGAAAAGTCAGTCCCCTCCACCTCAAGCCTCCAGCGACCACTGCCAAGATATCGGACGTATTCGTCCCACGATTCATTGCGTCCCGGAGCATCAGAAAGCTCGCCGTGATAGAGGAAGTGACGCTCGCTTTTCGGCGCGCTTGGCGGCATATGAAACTCAGATCCGTTTTTCAATGGCTCGGCTTAGCATACCCTTGGGGTCGATAGCGCGCGCAAGAATGACCAGCTCCTGACAGCTGCCAACCCAGGAAACGCAAGGAGTTCAGATGATCAGCTTCGAATACGCAGTGATAGGTTTGCCTCAATGTTCTGAGGCCTTCAGAAAGTGGAAGGCGCTGCCCTGCAAAGATCATGTCGCGACCATCAGTGGAGAGTGGGCGCAGTCCCCGAGGCATTTCGGACGATCAAGCTTAGAAATTAGCTGTTCCACGGATCGTTCCGTTCTCAAGGTACAGGCGATTGGCCAGGTTCCAAGTCCAATCATTCTCGTCGCAAGACTGGACGAGGGCTGTTCTGTCGCTGATTCACTACCCCACATCCGAAGGATCGTGGAGAAGGAGACGCCCTATTCCTGGCCGCGGCTCGATAGGGATGTTCAAGTAGCCACATGGCTTGAAGCCAGCGTCCTTGATGCCCCTGCGGTGGGCATCGGAATTGGGAGGATGAAGATCGACGAAGAAGACCCGAAGCTTTCTGCCGCAAAGGTGAGGCGTAAGGAGACTGCGGAAAAGAAAATCGCCGAAAAGGAAGCGGCTGCGAGAGGGAATCGCATTGCATCACTTCTTTCGACCTTTGAAGGCATCTTCAACGAAGACTTCCGCCTTAGTGACGAGACTACTAGTCAATGGGCCTCCCTTTCGGAGCAAGAGATCACTGAGGCTGTGAAAAAATCCAGCGTAAAGATAGAGAACATCATTCTTCAGTTCGAAAAACATGCTGACTGGATTCAAAGTCAGCGGCATGTCCACCGCGGATACTGGAACGCGAAAGAGGCAAGCCTTCGCCGCTTGGCAAAGAGGATTGAAGTTATCCTGAACAGCTCGAGCTGAGGCTAGGCAGACCAACAACCGGCGGGCTCATTCTTTTGAGATTCTTCCGTGCATAACGAACTTTCTCTCCTCGATCCTCAGGCTTTTGGAGAATCCACGCCGGCGAATCATCTCCGCCCGTAATCGCCACGAGGAGTTCGTCCACCGTCCTCTGTGGACTCTTGGGTGTTCCGGCAGGTCTGTCGTCCTGCCGCGTGCGGCCGGCAAGCGCATAGCGCACCCGTTCCAGCACCAATTCCGCCATCGCCTCATCCTGTTCAGTCGGCGGTTGGTTCGCCATTCGCCGCAGATCATCCATATCGACCTTGCCATGTTCACGATTCAGAGCAAGGGTCGCCAGGTGCTTTCCCGTCACAGCATCCCTGAAGCCGAAGACGTAGGTTTCTCCAGCGGCGCACCTGACGTGGAACGTGTCGACGCAATTTCGAAGGGCTATGGCTTCCTCCGTCAGTGCCACCGGGTCGGTGAGCGGCATCACGCGAACACCATCCCACGTGAAAGCTTCGATGGGGCTGCGCCAGCGGACCTCCATGGAGAGGGCTTTGGCTCGACGCATTCGCTCGTCTTCGGTGGCGGCAGCGAGGACTGCGGGCCAGGTCGTCTTCCGTCCGGCGGGAACCGGCCCACCGTAATGGGCCGACCAGCGCACAACCCGGGTCCAGTCGCCTTCAACGAAGGCTTTTCGTGCCGATGGGCCCTGTGCGGCAGACCATTTCTCCAGTGCGCCATGGAGCACCGCCTGTCGGCACGGCCACACCACGGGCGGGATCAGCCGATCATCTCCGGGCTCCACCGACGTTCGCGCCAAGGCGTCCCAGAGCGGCCAGGGCATTCGAGTCTTGAGCGGAAGCCCTTCATGGACCCGTGCCCAGTCGGCCATGAAGTCGAGCAGCTTGTGCGCACCACCGATGTTGTTCCGGTGCCAGTGTTCCCAGATCGGTCGCGGCCGAGCCGCCCGGAGGCGCTGCCAGCCCTCGGCCCCGACGCCCCGTCGCTGGAGTTCGGCTCGTAGGTACTGAAGGGGCGGCACCTTGGACTTGGACCACCCATGCCGGGTCACCCACGCCAAGGGCGTCAGCACCGGTTCCAGCCGCTCGACTTCCAAGAGGTCCGGCAGTAGATCCCGGAAGCCGTCGTACATCGACGTGTTCAAGCCGCCATCCCGGCGCTTTGAGCCGGCGATTCGGCGCGCCATCCGTAGGACCTCAGGGTCCAGCCTCATGGCCTCCAGGGCCTTACGCTCGATGGCTCTGACGTCGATCAATCGGTGCAGGTAGCGATCCACGACGCGCTCGGCCCACGCCGTCGCTGCTTGCGAGTGGAGGTTGTAAGCCGCGCTTCCCCAACCGACCGTCTGCATCTGCCGAGCGGTCTCCGCGACCCAGTCGCGACGATCACCCGCCAGCAGCGCCCCGATGACGCCCCACGTGCGCAGCGGCGCTTCGATCGGCACATTGCCCCCGAGCATCCGGTGACCGCCAAAGAATCGTGCCGCCCCTTCCACGCCCCGTCCCTCGTCCTTGACCCGGTACTCCAAGGTCCCGAGCACCGTGACCACCCGAATCCGTCGGTAGTGCCGCACACGAATATCGCGCTTGAGCCAGGGCTCGACGATCCCCCACAGGCGCAGGGCCGCTTCCCGAGCGCATTGCGCAAGGCCGGGGCTGCCGAGTTGGAGGGGCAGATCCTGCCGCTCGATCCAATCCTCGAACGGTACCAGTCGCTGGCTCGGCGCCTTGCGAGTGCGAAGGGACAGAACATCCCAGCGGTCCTCCCGGAGGAGCGGATTCCGGCCGGCGGTCATGGCGTCACCTCCGCATGTGCGGGCTGGAGGAAGCGGCGCACTTCAGCCTTGAAGGCCTCAAGGATGCTCTGCGGGTTTTCCGCGTAAACGCTCCAGCCCGCCCAGCTCAGGCCGGGTGCCGTCGAGATCTCCGTGTACTTGGAATGAGTGCCGGATTGCTCCATCACCCACTCCTCGATCCAGCTCACGATCGTGCGCCGGCTATTGCACTCGGACCATAGGTCATGGAACGCGTCACCCGCCTCCCAGCGCGGGCCATCGTCCTCATCATCGATGAGGTCGAACAACTCGTCCTTAGGGATCTTCGCCAGTTCCTCGTGCACGGAGGTCCACTCGGACGGCCAGTGTGTGGGGGGTGCTTTGCCAGCGAGCAGAAGGTCGGCGATCGCCGACTGCAGGTCCGTGTCGAGCGCCTTGTCTTCTTCATAGAAGACGCCTCCGAGGATCCCTTCGTCGATGTCGGTCGAGAGCACGAGGTGGGCGTTGCACCACTCCTCCCGGCAGACCGAGCAGATTTCGGGACGCTCGTCGTCGAGCAGCGTCGGGTCGCTTTCCAAGACCTCGCCGTACTCGCGGGCCCATTCTTTTGCGAGGTAGCGCAGCGGTGCCGGCGGCAGGGCGTTCTGCAGGCCGCGCAGGTCGTCGAGCGTCCAGCCGCCCTCACCGTCGGCTCGCAGGGCCAGCGTCCACCCTCGGCTGCCGTCGCCGGTGTCGAGGTGGAAGACGCGGTTCATGCCGGAGAGGCAGCGGTCCGCGTAGTCGCCGACGCAGTGGCGCATCTTCAGTCCCTCGCGCCACAACGCCACGCCATCAGGGAGCGCGGTGATCTGCACGCCGGCGAACTCGCGCGTCGTCATCCCGGTTTCCCAGCGCTGGCCTTGGGCCGTCAGTGCGCGCTCCTCGGCGGCTTCTGCTACCCGGGCGCGGGTGAGCAGTGTCGACCACTTGGCACGCGCCGCTCCTTTACCCAAGTCGGTTCGCCACGCCGCGACCACGGGCAGCTCCTGATCGATGAAGGCCGCAAAGGTGCCGTTCGCGAGTCGGCGCAGGCCTTCGCGGAGTACCCGGACGGCAAGGGCCGGGGTGAGCTCCCAACGGGCGACGGTCAGATGCCAAGTCGTCCCATGGATGGAGGACAGTTGGAACAGGGCGACCCAGTCGGCGATCGGGCCTTGGAGCGGAAGAGGCGCGCCGAGCACCGAGGCCAGACGCAGATGACTGATCACCGTCTCCGGGCCGAGTGCCGAGAAGCGATCACGAACATCCGGCAGCTGATGCCGGACCAGCTCACGCCAGATCGATCCGCTGATGCCACGACGCGACAGGGCTTGGCGCAGTGCGCGGACGGGACGCTCGGTCGTGGCCGAGGCCAACGCGGAACCGGCGGCGAATCCCACCACCGCCAGCGCCGGATCGATGGCATGGAGCTCGGCCAGAAGACGCCAGTGGCGCTCGTCTTTGGCGAGGTCGAGGAAGCGGCGCTGTTCGCCGCGATGCAGAGGGGCCGCCACCGACCAGAGCGCCTCGGCGGCGTCATCCGGCAAGGGAAGGGCAGGGCGGACGGACGCGATCAACGCGCCCGGAACGAGCGAGGACACCATGGACATCTCCTTTCGAAGGGAAGGTGACCGTCGACCGTGGTGCGGCCGACGCTTTACCAGCACTTGTGGATCGCCCTGGAAGTGGTCTTTAAACCGGCGATGCGTCGAACCCGACGCGGGGGATGCGTTATGCGAGATCGGCTTCTTCAACCCATGTGTCGCGGGTGGTGCGGATCCGCAGCGACGCGGGCTCCCCTTTTTCAATCCACACATACCCGGCCTGTTCGAACTGGCGCGCCAGTTGATTGGCCTCGGTCACGCTCAGGCCCGCGATCAGAAGGCTGTCCTCCGACCACTCGCCGGAGGCACCTCGACCACGGGCCTCGGTTGCCGGCCATCCCTGCGCTTTGACCGCCGCGATCAGCTGGTCGTGCCGATGCTCGTTGTCGTCATCCGTGAGCTGACGCGACATGGGATTCTGGGCAGTGATGAAGACGGCGGATCGCCGCTCCATCTCGCTAAGCCATGCCTCCACCGCTGGCGATGGGTGGCCTATGGTGATGACCGCGTCGGCACTCGGAAGATGCGCCGTGTATCGACTCTCACGATACGCCTTCCGAAGGGCAGGATGCAGTTCGGTGCGCATCCAGTCCTGGAAGACCTCTTGGGCCTGGTCGTGCGCGTAGTCCCTCGCGGAAAAGCCGGGAGACTCCATCGTCTTGACGTCCCAGATCTGCGCCTCCTCGCCAAAGCTCTCGAAGCGATCGATGAGGTCCTTGACCGAGGTCGCCTCATGCACCTGCGCTTCGAGACTCTTCCAGACGCAGCGCCGGGCTACGGCCAGCGCCCGTTCGAGATCCGTGTAAATGCCGAGATCGTAGACGTCCTCTTCCCCTGGCGCGCCGAAGTTCTCGAACGCCTTGACTTGCCAGCGGCGAGTCACGACAAGTCCTGCCGCTCAGTGACACCGGCCAAGGCGTGCATCTTGGCCACAGTCCGATCGAACTCGCGGGCCAGCTCATGGAAACGTGCCGTGCCATCGGGAGCACGCTTGAGGAACACCCGAGCCAGCGACTCGTAGTACTTCAACGTCCCGTCGCGACCAGCGGTGAAGCGATCGAACACGCGCAAACCGGCATCGCCTTCAGCGTCCGCGACGATGGCGCGAGCGTTGTGCAGCTTGTCGCAGGCCGAAACCAGCAGTGAGGCATCGGGCTCCTTCGCGAGGTGCGCCATGTAGGCCAGCTTCCGGTTCAGCCAGTCGGCGCGCTTCGCCTCGATGGTGTCGAAGCTCCCCTTGGCCTCGGCGGTGCCATCGGTGCAGTCCTTCACGATGGTGGCGACGGCGTCCCCGAACTGGGCGCGGATCGACGCCTCATGCTCGGCGCCACAGTCCTCGAGAACGTCATGCAGCAGGCCGGCAATGGCCTGATCCTCATTGCCACCGTATTCGAGCACCATGCTGGAGACGCCGAGCAGGTGGTACAGGTAGGGGATGCGGGTGCCCTTACGGAACTGCGGGGCATGTGCAACCCGGGCGTAATCGACGGCCTGGGTATAGCGCTGGGTCAGAACAGTCATGGTCGAACTCCTTCTCACGTGCCGCTGGCGCCCGCGGCGGGGCCCCGACCGTCGTCCGGTCGGCAGGATTCGCTTGGTGCTTTGGCACTGGGCCAAGTTCACTCCGGCGATGGTGGCGGGACTCGCCCCACCGTTGGCACGGAGGAAGCGACGCTTTACCAGTGATTTTTATCCCGCCCTGGAAGTTGTCCCTTAAACCGGCGGTGTGGCGGCTTCCCGACCACAAACACATCTTATCATGCGGATGAAGAGATATACAACCTCTTCGGGCAGGGGGACTGCCTTCAGGCCCCTTTCTCCTCGGCCGCGTCGTCGCCCGTGAGGGGCGTGTTTTCCAGCCACGCTTCGATGAGCGGCGAGCGCAGCGTGGCGGGGTTCCGGTACTCGGTGTTGTACGACTCCGGGCCGAGTCGAAGCGCGACCTCGATGAGGTGCTGTTTCTTCTCGGCCCCGCTCCAGCGATCCCACGAATCAGTGAGGACGTTTCGCTCAATCAACTCGAGATCGGGGTCCCACGCGGCGTCATTGGCGTCCTGGCAAAGGGCGGCGAGATCGATCTGGTCCGTTCGACCCTTCCCCTTCGGGGGATGGCACGGCACCCCATGAAGCGCCGCTTGGAGCAATCGCGCCGCACGGCGACGCCCGTTGAGTGGATGAGACCACGTGATCACGTCGACACACTCCTGCTCGTCCCCCACGCCGCAGCGCCGGCGCAAGGCATCAAGCAGCGAGAGTCGATTCGGCGTCGACGAACGGAAGACCTCAGAGTCGATGAGCTCGCAGAACGCCCCATACATCGAACGCACCACCGTCTCACGCGTTCCGCCGACACCCTCCCACGGCCACTCTCCATCAAGCTGTCCGTTCATCGTGTGCTCCGGCGGGGGCTCGAAACACACTTCGAGACCCCGTCGCCAATCGAAACGGAACGCGCCGGCGATGCGGCCACCGTCATGCCACACGAACCCGCAATTCTCGGCTCCGCCACACAGCGCCTCGAGCCAACGGATGAGCCTCGGGAAGAACAAGTCAGAGCCACCGGTGACCAGAAGGTGCCGGACGCGGAGTCGGGATTGCTCCCCCCAGATCGGGTGATCCATGAGGCCGTCACGGATCAGGCCCTCTTCCACGGTGCCCCACTGGTCCGGCACCGCGAGGCTGACCCAGTAATCGACTTCGGGCACGTACGGCCCGCCGTCCTGTACCCAGAAGCGCACGTGGAACCCTGCATCGTTGGCGTCACTCATGGCTCAGTCCTCCGGCGGTCACGGCGCCAGCACGTTCGGCGTCCAGCCACGCTTCGATCAGCTTCGAACGCGGCAAGCACTTCTCAATCGGGCCGTTCTCATTCTCCGAGCAGCGCCACACCACATCACCCAACCGCTCCTCGAGATAGACCCGTCGTTGTGCCTTGTCACCTGCCTGCCAGTTCGGGCTCTGCAAGGCGTCGCTAACCCAGCGCTGCTCATAGGCGGAGCCGAAGATGCTGTCGTCGTGCCGTGCGGAGGCCATCCCGCTGGCAGCCTGTGGTGATGGCGCGCCCACATCGGGCAGCGCGGCAGCAGCCTTGAACTCACGCGTCGAGAGCTTGGCGGGCTTGCGATAGTCCATGCCCTGAATTGCGCGAGCCAACCACTCCGACGCCCGTTCGGCCTCCAGCGACGCCAGTGCATCGAGCACTTCATTAATCGACGCGTCGAAGCGGAACGCCAGCATATCGGCCAGTGTGAAATTCACGAAGTGGCGGCGATCGAATCTCTCGGAGCCAAGGAACTCGAGATACCCCTCGTAGAACGCCCGAACCAGGTCTTCCCGACGTATGCGATGGATGTGGTCCACCGGTTCACTGCGCCGCGACCAGCGGCTCCCGGTCCACAGGAAGCGAAGCCTGCCCACATGGCGCGTCTCCGCCTCCCATGCCAGCTCACCGTCCGGGCCTTCTCCGTCCCAGCAGAACGAGGCCAGATCTGCGCCGAGATGCACCGCCTCCAGCCAACGAACCATCCGGACGAAAAAACGCGACATGGTGGGAGAGCTGAAAGCGCGGTACACCGGGCTGTAAAACCGCCAGCCCTCTTCGGTGCCTTGGGCCCCCTCGTCCCCGAACAATCCGTTCACATCCCGGAAGGCGAGGTAGATCAGATATTCCCCGTTGGCGACGCTGAAGCGGACATGCAGTGTCCTGCAGTGTCCGATGCTTAGGGATGTCATCGCCGGTCTCCTTGTCCGCGAGGGTATTTAGGTGTGCAGGCTCTCAGTCACCGTAGCTGGTTTCGAATTCGGCACTGTGCATCAGCACGAAATAGACTGACTCCGGCAGGCCGTCCAACCACGTATCGATCCGTTGAGCCTCGTCCGGCCGGTCGGGTAAGCAGCGCTTCGCCTGCCAGACCGCCATGGGGGCAACGAAATCCCGAAAAATGTTGTCCTTCGAGACATCGACGTTAACCAGCATTTGGACCTTTTCGAGATGCAGATAAGCGTTCGGTAGCATGCTGTGGACCATGTAGTGGCCATCTTTCCGGGAGACGGCCAGAAGGGTGTGGTCAAAGGGCATGTTGGTCTCCTCTTTGCCGCGGCGGGCGATCGCTACCTGCCGTACGCACCGATTGGACACCAATGCCATCTCATCAATCGAGACGCATGCCAACCAGACTCTGCCACTCGGCAAGAGAAAGTCGACGAACTCGGCGAGCATGGTAGTCGGCGAGGCTCGTCAGCCCGATGCCCCGCTCGTGACCGGCGGTGTAGACCGTCACGTGAGGGAGAGTTTCGGCCAGATCGATGCCCGAAGCCTCGGTCAATCGCCGCCGGAATGCGTTCAGCGCGGGGCAGTGCAGATGGCGGATCACCGAGAATCGAATGGCCTCATGGGCTCGTTCTTCACGGAGCAGATCGAAGGCACCAAGAAGGCCAATCTTCCACTGCTCGCTATCGAAAGCATTCTGCCATTCGGTTTCCAGAAGATGGGTTGCTAGGTGCTCGGCTTCGCCGGTTGATAGGAGGGTGAGATGCGTCTCAGCCTTTCGAATCAGGGTGATCTCGGCGAGCGGCAGGGTGCCGGGCAGCTGATCCAAGCCCATATGGAGAGGGAGAATTACAGAGCCCGTTGCGCTTCGGCCTGGCCATGAAAACTTCGTCGGCGACGTCATGGAAACAATCATGCCGTTATTGCATTGATTGGCGTCAGCCCTTGCCTCTTCTTCCGGTGCCATCAGGAGTTCGATCATCAAGGTGATGCAATGATGCCTTCCCTTGAAATCGCGATACGCATCCAGCTGCTGAAGTTCTCCCGGAGAGAGCTCCTCGAGGCTTCGCATCCGGACGTTCTGCAAAGGTCTACGTGACCTCGGGAACTCGACATCACTCATGGGATGTCTCCAACGACACTTACGACAACGCCGAAGACTCGGCTCCTTGGCGGAGCTTTTTGCCCGAGACCAACGCAAGCCGATGCTTGAGCGCAGAAGAAGGCGAGACCGTGTGCACGGAAGCCATCTTCTTCGCCGTATTGGTCGACAGAAGACCGTGGGACGGGGCGATCCCCAGCCGGACCAGATCCAGCCGGTCCGCGTCCCAGCAGGCACCAATGCTCGGGTCGGAATGCACCCACCCGTCCGAGTGATGGCGGATGGCCTCGTCGAGACGTTCGAGCTGACCCGCATTCAAGTCCGAGAACCAGCCGCGATCGCCAATGGCGTCCATGGCATCGGCAGCCCTGATGCCATGATCCCGGTCCCGGCCTTCGCTCCAGCGTTGATGGTCGTGACGTAAGCTTCCCCGTCAAGCACACAAAGCGAAAGTAGAACTTTCCTCGTATTGCTGACGGACCTCGGCGGGCGTCATATCGCCGAGGGAATCGTGGGGTCGCTGCTCGTTGTACTCGAGCATCCACCACCACGCGGCCTCTCGCACATCATCGAGCCGCCGGAAGAGGTACTGGTCGAGCAGCTCCTCCCGGAACGTTCGGTTGAATCGCTCGATGTAGGCATTCTGGTTCGGCTGGCCGGGTTGGATGTATTGGATCGCCATGCCCTGTTCCTTGGCCCACTCGGTGAAGGCTTCACCCAGGAACTCCGGGCCGTTGTCGGTTCGCAGCACCTGCGGCAAGCCGCGCTCGCGTTGGAGCCGTTGGAAGATCCGGACCAGACGCAGCGAGGAAATCGAGGTATCGACCTCGATGTGCAGTGCCTCGCGATTGAAATCGTCCTCCACGTTGAAGGTCCGGAACCGACGCCCGCAAACGAGCGCGTCGGACATGAAATCCGCCGACCACACTGCGTCTGGCGTCCGCGGCACATACAGCGGCACGCGCTCGCGCTTCGGAAGGCGACGCTTGGCAGCGCGGCGGCGGTTCAATCCCATGGCCTTGTAAACCCGATAGATGCGCTTGTGGTTCCATTCGGGCCGGCGCCGCCGCAGCAGTTTTCGGCATTTCCAGAAGCCTCTGGCCGGCCGGTCTTTGACCAGTTCGGCCAGCGCCGAAATGATCTCGGCGTCGCGGACCGTCCAGTCCAGCGGCGGCCGGTACCATGCCGCCCGGGACAGCCCGACCATGTCGCAGGACCGACGCAGCGGCCGCTGGTGCTCCTCGAGGAGGAAGCGCACCGCATCGCGCTTCTGCGCCGGCCCTACAATTTTTTTGCGATCAGGTCCTTCATCGCGGCGTTATCGAGCGCCAGCTCGGCGTACATCCGCTTGAGCTTGGAGTTCTCGGCCTCGAGCTCCTTCACTCGGCGCAGCTCGGAGGCCTCCATGCCGCCGTACTTCGACTTCCACTGGTAGTAGGTGGCCGAACTGATCCCGGCCTGCCGGCACAGGTCCTTGATCGGCACCCCGGCGTCGCCCTGCTTGAGCACGGCGATGATCTGGGTCTCGGTGAACTTCGACTTCTTCATACAACCTCCTGGCGGGGGAAACATGCCAGAAAGTTCTACTTATCAAGTGTCTGCCGACTGGGGAAGCTTACGGTGAAGCACAGCAAACCAGGCGGCGACCCAGAGGTCACCACCCTCACGAGCAGCGATCCGGAGTCCATACCGCATGACCCGTGCCCAGTGGGCGACGCCATGGATGCCCTGCCAGTCGAGCCGGAACATGCTCTTCAGGTGGTCCAGCACTTCGGGCCGAAGGACGTGTCGAGCAATGCGGGTCTCGGGGGAGTCCATGCGCAGCCAAGATTTCTCGAAGCTCACCGCTTGGGCTCCGACCAGCCCATCAGGGCAGACAGCCGCTGCTCCACGAGGCTGGAGTGGGAGCTGAGCAACTGGCAACGACGGTCCCAAGACTCGGACCGATCACTGGCCCGGTCGATCGCTTCCTTGAGTGGCAAAAAGTCCGGCGTGGTCGACCAGTCATGTGCGTTGGACCACTCCACGAGATCGGCCAGATACCCCCTGGCTTCGCCCGTCCACGTGCAGGCGACCGCGTCGAAGATGCGGTCGATCCGAATCAGCAGCGCATAGGTCTCGCGCACGTTCATGGGGCGGCCCCTCCGTCGGCAGTTGTCATCGTGTGCCACGCCAGAACGCCGTTCTTCTGGAGCCAAGCGATCAGCATCGACGGCGTGTTCAACGTCCCGCTCCCGACGCGTTGACCATCCGATTTCACCAGACCCCATGAGGGGAATTGCTGAAGGCCGTACGAGGCCATCTCATCGCGGAGTTCGGCCTCGGCATCTTCGGGATAGCCCCGGTCGGGGCCGGGGTGGGGCCAGAAGGCCAAGGTCAGTTCTGGCTCACTTTGGATGCCGAGAAAGGCGTCCAGAACCTGAGGGTCCTGATCATGGAAGTCTCCCTGGGTGAACAGGGTCAGTTGCGGCATAACGTTCGACATGGCGATCTCCGAGGTCATAGAAGCCAGTCGCGCCTATCAAGAAACGCTTCCTGCGCAGCGGTCTCAATGGCGCCTGGTCTGACCGATCGGACCCGGGCCATCAGGGAGTCGATCGATGCATCGGGGTCTTCCATGGCCAGCAGCATCGTCGCGACGGTTCCGGCCCGACCCAAGCCGCCTTTGCAGTGGATAAGGAGCCGCCCACCTGTGCGAAGCCGCTGACGAAGCGCCTCTTCCTCGCTCGTCCAACGATGTAGGAAGCGGTGATCGGGCGGATCGCCATCAAGGATCGGCCAGTGGTGCCAGCGCCATCCCCTCGCTGCAATCGCCGCCCCAAGATCCGGGACGCACAGCTCCTCCAGTTCCCAAGGCTCCACGAGGGTCATCACCTCGGTGCAGCCCCAATCGGCCATCACATCGAGATCCATGGCGAGATCCCGATCCCATACCCCGCTCAATGCGTTCGGCTGGCGCTTCCCCGGACAAAAGGTCAGGCCGATGGCGCCGCTGCCGAAGGGCAGCGTGTCGATGCGGAGGGGATGCGATTGGCTCGTCTTCCTCGAAAGCGTCATGTGTGATCCGAATGGTTGCCCTTGCGCTGAGGGATTGTCGTGTTGGTGATCACGAAGAGGTTGCTGTGCATCGCGGCCAAGGGGTGCCGTCGCTCGGCGGCCCGTCGAGCGCTTGCTTGTCTTCTTCCGTCAAGGACACCCGCTCTCGTGGCGTGCCATCACCATTGAGGGAGGCCTCGCCGCCCGGCTGATGCAAGTCCCAGCGGTAACCGGTCGCTGGCAAGGTGTAGGTGCACGCTCCAGAAGGCTGTCTGGGCACTTCAATCTCGAGATCGATCCCTGCCTCGATCAACCAATGCAGTCGCCAAGGATCTGTCAGCTTGAGGAAACTCCGCGATTCATCGGTCGGAACTACTCGCAGCACATCCCATGTGCCACCAGGCGGCCTCACGTACAAGTAGCAGCCCTGCATCGGGCATTGCGGCCTGGAGGCTTTACCGGTCATAGCAACTTGGATTACGAGCCCGCCGTTCTCGTAGAGATCACTAAACACAGTCAGCGATGTGGCTTGGCTCCCGTCGCCGTTCCAACCTTCCAAAGCCATCAGCATCGCTGTTCGGTATGGCATGCCGTCACTTGGGGCAGCGTCTTCGAAGTACCACCAGCGACTGGTCGGCGGAATCTCGCTCTGGGCGTCGGCGTGGCAACCAATCGCCGCCGCTGCCAACATGCTGAAGCAAATCCAGCGGACGACTCGCCAGACGTCGACAAGGCTTGCCTTCAATTTGATGCTCATTCGTCGCGCTCCTTCACGCGTGAGCGCCATCGCGCGATGAGCGGATCCAGCACGTCGCGACCGCGGAGGTCCTCTCGCCAGTCGATCGGGATGCCGTCCAATCCATACAGCACCCCCGCCGCCGCGCCGGCAACGGCCGCCGTAGTGTCGGTGTCATGCCCGAAGGCGATGGCGCGGCGGATGCAGCTGGCGTAGTCGCGGGTTTCCTCGACCGCAATCCGAGCCGACCACAGGGTGTCGACGACATAGCCGCTGCCGCCGGCCTTGGCGCGCCACGCCGGATCGAGGACGAACTCGATTTCCTCGTACGGCAGCCCCACGTCATCGGCGAAGACGGGGTTCCGCATGATGTCTTCGGCCATCGCCCAGGACTGTTCCGAGCCCCAGCGGTGCAGGGCGCCGACCCAGAGGCAGTACGCCGCGCAGGCGACATGCGAGCGCGGATGCCCGTGGGTGACCTTGGACTGCTGGGCGGCCGCATGGGCGAGGTGGTGCGGCGAGCGCCACGAGTGCATCAGCAGGGGGAAGACCCGCATCAGTGCGCCGTTGCCGTTGTCCTGCTCGGTGGACGGGCCGGCCTGATCCGGTGCGACGCCGGCCATCAGACGATTGATTGCTGTCGCCGTCTGGCGACCGACGTCGAAGACCGAGCGGTTCACGGCGAAGCGGCCTTCGTGCAGCCATGCCTTCAGGTTGCTGGCGAAGTGCTTGAGATCGACCTCGCCGGTGCTCACCAGCGTGTCGAGCAGAGCCAGCGCCTGCGCGCCGTCGTCGCTCCAGGTGCCCGGAGGCACGCCGGCATGGGCGCGCGGAAAGCCTCGCGGCGGCACCAGATCGATGGCCCCCAGCGGCGGCAGGGCGTGCGGCGGATGGAACTCGTAGGGCACGCCCACGGCGTCACCGACCAACAGCCCCCACAGGCCGGCCTCGGCGAGCTCCGGTGGCAGTTCCTCCGGCGACAGCGGGCCGATACTCATCTCGCCCAAGACGGGCGCATCGAGAAACCCGAGCGCCACGCACTTTCCTTGACGGCCGAAGGCGATGGCCTGCTCTTCGGTGTCGGCCCAGTGCACGGCGGATTGGCATTGCCCACAGAAGCGGACGCCCTCATCGCGACCAACGCGCTCCAGCGTGTCCCAGCGCATGGGGCATTCGTAGCGCAGCCGGCAGCCGTCGATCGGGGCGGTGCTCATTCGGAGGCTCCGCGGTTCGGGGGCGTCGGGCGCTGATCCTCAGGCAGTCCCGGCCAGAGTCCCAGCAGTTTCGCGGACTCCGGTGCGGGAACGATGCAAAGGTGGATCGCCTTCAGGTGCTCGCCGACCACGTCCGCATAGACGAGGCACTGCGGCACGGGCGGATTGCCCTGCCAAAGGACCGCGCATTCGACGTGCCCGTAGCCCGGCCGATGCGCGAGGTCGGCCATGGGCATGAGCCCTGCATTTCGCATGGTCTCGAACTTGGCCGCCATGAATTCAAGGTAGGCGTCCTTCCCGACCATGTCGGTCAGGACGTTCTGGGAGGTGTAGGTGACGTCCGGCGCCAGCAGGGGCGCGAGCGCGGACGGATCCCCCGTGTTGATCATGGCCGCGTAGGCCATCAGGGCCTCGCGCGTGGTCAGGGCCGGGGTCGCACTGGCGGTGTCACTCACGGTTGCCTCCTTGGCGGTGTGTCGCGACGGTCCCATGCTTCGGTCTCATGGGTTGCGAGGTCAATATCGTTCCGTGCCGTGCGGCCCTCCAGTAAAGTCGGGCCATGGACGCCGTGACCCTGAAAGCCAAGCTGGCTGCCCTTCCCCCGGAAATCCCGGAGGACTTCCGGGTCCGCTGCCATCGCGCCATCAGTTGGCTGCGACGGGCGGAGCAAGAAGACGACGCGGATGCCCGGTTCATTTTTTTGTGGATCAGCTTCAACGCCGCCTACGCCTGGGAGTTCGGCCATGAGCAGTCGGAACGCGACCTGCTCCGCCGCTTCTTCGAACGCATCCTTCTGCTCGATGCCGACAAGCGCCTCCACCCCCTGCTGTTCAAGAACTTCACCGGCTGTGTTCGGACGCTGATCGACAACCCCTACCTGTTCGATCCGTTCTGGCGGGCCCTGCGCGACCATGACAGTAGTGGTCGCTGGGAAGAGCAGTTCCAGGCCGCCAAGCGCGTCGCGACCGGGGCGGTGATGTCCGGGGAGACCGCGACCGTGGCAGGGATCGTGGTCGACCGGCTGTATGTCCTGCGCAACCAACTCGTCCATGGCGGCGCCACCCACGGCAGCAAGGTCAACCGTCAGCAGGTGAAGGACAGCGTGGCCTTGTTGGGGCAACTCGTCCCGCTGGTGATCGACCTGATGCTGGCGTCCGATGGCAGCGGGTTCGGCCATATCGCGTATCCCGTGGTCGGGCCGATCTAGACCTCGATCCACCCAAGGGTGCCCACCGCACCGCCAGCCCTCCGTGGCCGTTCGGCGCGATGGGCGTGAAACGGATCCGAGCCATTGATCCGCCCCATGCTCACAGCGCGCTCGCCTCGAAACCAAAGACCAGACGCGCCGATTCCGGGATCACGCAGGGCAATCAGCCCGGGCAACCCTTGGCCGTCATGGCCTTGCGCACCGCTTCCTTATCTCCGCGAACGTTCGCGAGCTCGGCGGCCTCGATGCCATCGCCCTCGCCAACGCCCCACCAGAACGCCTGGACCTTGGACGACTTGATGCGCTGCTCTTGAGCGGCGACCAAGGAGTTTTCCCGACGCGCGAGCGAACTCATTTCCGCGGCCAGTCGATCACAGTCAAACGCCTCGTAGGCCAAGCTGCTGGTGTAGCTGCCCGTGATCTGGGCGGCAGGCGTGGGCATGTTCAGGCAGCCGGTAGTCAGTACAGCGCCCGCGAGAAGCATTGCTACGGTCTTTCCATTCATTGGTGTTTCTCCTTACGTCATGGGTTCTCTGGCGCGGTCAAGGCATAACCGGCGGCCAGCGGTGCGTTGTTGAATCCCGAGCGCAAAATCGGTGATCGCGCTGAGATCCGAGAACCGGACTCGGTCGTGGCGGAATCAGGCGCCTGTATCCGCCACGACCGGCGGATCACGTCATCCCCAAGGAAGCGATCGCATCAAGAAAAGACTGCGAGGTTGGCCATGGAGGACAGCAATCCATCCCTCTCCCTCACCACTGGAGGCGAAGGCCGAGCATGGCGTTGCGCTCGTCCTTGGTGAATGCCGTATCGAGGCCAACCGACCACGAGCCGTCGATGAGGTACCGAGCACCGATCTCGACGATGCCGCCGTCGTAAACCTCGAGGTCGGCGTTATCGACCTTCACAACACCAGCCTTGATCGAGGCCTCAAACGTGTCCGAGAGCAGGCTGCGCAAACCCACGGTGGCCTGATAGCCGTTCTCGGACTCCGATTCACCAAGCGCGCCGGCCTTGATGCGAAGGCCCTTGGCCTCGATCAGCGCATGGAGCGTCTCGTCGATGGCCACGGCATATCCAAGACCGAGCGTGGTGCGATCGAGATCAATCTGCGCACCATCGATGATGTCGTTGTCGACCGAATCGTAGCTTGCCGTCGCGAAGAGGCCGGTCTGACCTAACGCGATGCTGCCCGCGGCACCGAACCCATTCGCGTTCAACGTCAAGTCGCTCGGACCGAGCAGATCGGCCTGGGTGTAGACGCCACGAAGCTCGGCGTAGGTGTAGCTGAGACCCGCGGCATTAACGGCCGGCGAGGCGAGAATCGAAAGCCCCAGCAGGGCGGCGTAAGCGTTGCACTTCATTGGTGGTACTCCTTGGTTGAAGGACCCGAACCAGCGTCCGGGCTTTGACATCCGCCGTCATGGCGGAATGGGGTTGCTCGTCGATCGCACGAGACGCGGAGGAACGGATCGAGCGACGTTCCGCATACACAGCGCGGTGATCCGAGTCGGCCGAAGCGAAGGAGAACTTCCGCATCGCTAACGAAGAAGCCCATTGGCGTCAGAAGCGATTTCGCGGGGCAGCCTCGAATCGACGATGAGGAACGGGAAGCGAATGGTTCGACACCCGCGTCTCACGGATAGAGACAGGAGAAGGCCACATTTATATGTGGGGGACTGCGTCCCGGCGTGTCGCAGACGATGAGATTCCTTGGCGAAATGCTGCGCCTTCACCCAAGCAAGGAGCAGTGCCATGACGGATCAGAGCCACATCGCGGTCATCCTTGACCGCACCGGGTCGATGGACAGCATCCGCGACGATGTGATCGGCGGATTCAATGCCTTCCTCGCCGAGCAGCAGTCCGCATCCACGGCGACGACGTTTACGCTGGTGCAGTTCGACTCCCAAGACCCCTACGAGGTGCTGCATGCGGCGAAGCCGATCGCCGACGTCACGCCACTGACGCGGGAGCAGTACGTACCGCGTGCGTCGACGCCCCTTTATGACGCGATGGGGCGGGGCATCCTAGATCTGGAGTCCCAGATCGCAAAGCGGCCTGAAGGCGAGCGGCCCTCCAAGATTATCTTCGTCGTGGTCACCGACGGTGCTGAGAACGCCAGCCAGGAGTTTGACCGCCCGGCGATCACCAAACTGATCGACACCAAGAAGGCGGCCGGGTGGGACTTCGTCTTCCTCAGCGCCGACATGGATGCATTCCACGATGCGGGTGCTGTCGGCATCGACTACAGCTCGCGGCTGGCCTTTCAGAAGTCTAAGCGGGGCAATGACGCCGCCTGGGCGGCGGCTTCGTCCAAAGTGCGGGCGCGCGTGATGGGAGCTGCGGAGAAGCTTGCCTTTGATGACAACGACCGAGACTCGAGTCAGTAAGATCACTGCCAGCCACGTCGAGCAACGGCAGAGTTCAAAGACAGAGCTCTCTGCCCTTTGATCCTTGCTTCTTGACTAGGCGTGCGAGGCTAGTAACTCGTCCCGGACGCTTCTCGCACCGAACGCTGGAGCTTTACTCAGCATCGAGGGGCTTCGGCACAGCGAAGCTTAAGCGGTCGACGTAGATGCGCTCGCCTTCGGCCCGAACTAAGACTTTCGAACCCTTTGCATACGTCGCGAGCAGCCGATAGATCGGCTCAAGCGGGATAGCGGTCTCCCCCAACTCGATAACCTCGGCGTCTACCATCGCAGTTGAGGCCAGAGTGCCCATGAACACGAGACCTTTCTGGGACGAAATGACTCGGACCGACGGCTCCCTAATGCTCTTGAACTGCCGGTTCTTCGGCCTAAGCGCAGCAAGGGCCTTGCGGAGTGCTTGAGCATCAACCATTGCTTTCATTGAGCAGTCCTAATCGCCGACATCGCTAGCCTGAACGATCGCATCGTCCGCTACCTTGGCATTCCGAAGGGCTGAAAGAGGCTTCTCTCAACCAGTCCTGGTTCTGTTGGGTTCTTGAATCGCTCAAGGTTCCATTGACACTCAGGATCCTCGTTGCGCGATGATGGCCGCGAAAGTTCATCACTGACTCGACACGCTTTGAAGCGAGAGGAAACGCGAAATGGCCAGGGGAATTAACAAGGTCATCTTGGTAGGAAATCTCGGTAACGACCCGGATGTTCGGCACACGCAAGGTGGCACGTCGATCACAACGATCAGCGTCGCCACCACGGAGAGCTGGAAGGACAAGAGCGGAGTGGCTCAAGACCGTACGGAGTGGCATCGCGTGAAGTTCTTCGGCCGTCTTGCCGAAATCGCGGGCGAGTACCTCAAGAAAGGCCGGCAGGTATACATCGAAGGCACCCTTCGAACGGACAAGTACACCGACAAGGAAGGAGTGGAGCGCTATTCCACGGAGATCATTGCCAGTGAGATGCAGATGCTTGGTAGCGGAGCTGGAGGCGAGTCGATGGGGCAGGACTCAAGCGCGCTCGCAGGATTCAGTGAGGGTCGGCGTGGGAATTCCGGCGTCGGGGGCCAAAGCCCTAGAGGCAACACTCCGAAAGCCGGAACCGGCGGGCGAAACAATAAGGAAGAGAGCGATCCGTTCTTTGGGGATGAAGGGATTCCCTTTTAGGCTCTAAGGGGAGTTGCTAAGCGGCCCTTGTCCAAGCGTCCGGTTCTCATCGCAAAGCACTGAGTCTCGTCTCGGGCACTAGGAGTATTCGGTCAAATGCAGTGAGAGGAACTTGGCGGCGACACGGGCGCTACTCCTGACCCTCGCAAACGTTAATGTAGCCAATCAGCGCGCGCGCCCTAGTCATTCCAACATAGTGGGATGATCGCAATTTGGACTTCGCGCTTGGAGTATCCATATCAACCAGCCACACCACCAAACTCTCTAGGCCCTTGAAGTTACCGATCTCTGCGAAACCCACACCGCGGTGGTCCGCGCCTCGAGCAGAGTAGGAGTCCAGTACCGAGATGCGCAGCCTCCCATGCTCAGGAATCAGTGACACACAAGAATTGGAATAGCTCTTGGGCGACAGAATGACGATGTCTGACGGACTGAATCCCTCATCGTCGATCATTTTCACTAGCTCACTCTGCAACGCGGCGGCAGCGTCCTCGTTGCTGCCGACCTTGATCTCACGCACCGCAGGACCATCTCCCACAGCCGATGTGCCGACATCGGCATTGAGCGCCGCCTGCACCCGCCGAACAATAGGTAACGTGTTGCGGCAGTTGATCTTCAATGGAATGCGTGCAGCTCCAAGGCCAGAAAGATACTCATACGCATCGGGCCGATACTCTCCGCAAAGTCCGGATTGATTGTTAGCGTCATGGAAGAAGGCCCACCGTCCGTTGTCAAGCCCGTTATGCAAAACGCCGTCCAGACGCTCCAGTGCTTCCATGTTCAGCACGTCCTGACCTTCATCCACGATCAGTGCATCAAATTTTCCGATTCCGGTGCGCTTTGCGGCGACATGAACTGAAGTTGTCAATGAAACCGTTACTCCCGGTGTAGAAACACTCTCAAGATAGGCCTTTAGCCACGGCGAATGACAGGTCAAAGCAACCTTCATGCCTGCAGCGCTCCATCGCCTGGCAAGCTCGACTGCCAACATTGTCTTGCCCGTTCCGGCACCACCGGAACAGATGACGCGATCATTGGCCTCAACCACATCAATAAATCGCAATTGCTCCGCCGTCAGCTGTGCAACACGTGCATCAATCGCATGCGCCGACGTATGCAATGGCATCACAGCTTCGAACTCTGGACGCAGAAATTGCTGCAGCTTGCGCAACTGCTCAGAGCTCGCCTTCGGCCTACTCCTGTCCTTGTTGCGCCAATGGGAAATCAACTTTTTTAGCCATTGCTCAAACTGCAGAAAGTTTTTGGCGTCCGCGAGAACAGCGCGGTCCCATTCCGAACTTTCAGGAAGATTCCCAACATCCGGCATGACTACCGCATACCCGAAAACGAAAGCGTTGGAGATTTCAGCCGGCAACTTCTTCCTCAACCCATGAAGTGCGCCCTCAGCCTGCCTAAACGGAGACTCCGCTAAGCGTGCAACCGAGTCATGCCGACCTCGCGTCTCCCAAACGCCATTGCGACATGAGACGTCTCCGCCCTTGATCTCCAGCACGAACACACCATCTGGACCACAAACAACGAAGTCAATCTCACCGAAGCGCTTGTACTCATGCTGCGGAAGGTTGAGCGAGTGCATAGCGAACCAGCCATGCTGATCCGCGCCAGAAAAGCATGCACGCAACTGGTCAAACACTCGCAGCTCCGCCCGACTTTGCGTATCTACCGGCTGGCTGGGGATCATTCTCATGATCAGCCCTCGCGATCCAACGCCGCTCTTACTTCAACTTCGATGTTGCGAGGCAGTGGAGGCCATTGGGAAACTCTATCTAGCAGCGCTGCCTTGTTGACCTCAACAGTTGGGTGCTTGATGTCCCCACGGACAACCACATCGACTCCTTCGGCAGAAATGTTTAGACGATACTGACCATGCGGCAATCGAATGCGGGAAACGATGCAGTCCTGCCACCCGAGGCGACTCATCACTTTTGCCAAAGCGGCAGCTTGCAGGTCACTCCAGCTACTCCCGCTTCTCAAGACTTTTTCACGAAGAGGGATGGCACGTGGCGGTGTGTCTTCTAGCGAAAGTCCGGAATCCTGCTGCTTGCATTCGGCTTCGAACATTCGGAACTCCACAAAGCGCGAAAGTCCCTCAGGATCGCGCAAATCAACAGGCAATCGCCCCCAACCCTCTCGGACTCCGAACAGTATTGCTGCAAGAGCCCGCTCGCTATCACTCAGGTCCGGATGCGAGAATTCAAGAAGGTCCACACTCCGCTCCCTCAGGCAAAAAAGCAGCAACGGGCGAGAGTAAGTTCCTCGGTGATGCTCAAAAAGTTGAGTGATCGTGCCGCCACCCAAGCCAAATGTGCTCCGCATATCGACGATCAATTTCTCCAATTGGGATCGAAGGCTGACCTCCTGCACCTTCGAAAGCTGGTCATCCAGAAATCCAAGAACCGCGTCGACTGGCTTCTCTGGCGATCCTCGTAGCCGAGTCTCCACCAATGCCTGTACCGCGCCCCAGAATATTCGTGCTTGCACCGAGCTCTCCGGACGGACACCACCGGTTTCAATCCATGGCACAAGCTCTGCGAGGACTGAATCGCGCTGCACGGCAGCGCGGTCTTGGGCATCTCCAGCACCGGAAACCATGCGATAAAGCGAGCCACACAAGTCGCTTCGTCTCGCAAGCTGATAGAGCATCGCTAGGACACCCCCAATCGCCTCGCCGCGTGCTGGTGGTCGATCAAGCACGTCCTGCACGCTGTCGCGCAAATGATCTGGCAAGGGCCAGGGCAAAGGCTGGACTGCGTTGAAGCATTCTTCAGATACGTCGATACGCTGACCAGATAAGTCAATGTTGGAAAAGCTGCGTGCAGCTGCCTCAAACTCCTTACGATCGGCGTGTGAACGAAAGGTCAGACGTTTCACCAACATCATTGGCAAGGGTGCACGAATCAGCAGCGCCGCCGGCTCTGAACCTGATTGCAAAGGCAAGGTACCGGCTGAAATCACGCCGTTGCCCGACACGAAACTCACTCCCCCCCTGAGTCCTGCGAGATCCAGCTCCGCAATTACAGGACGCAGGTGCTTCTGTTCACTGACGGCTTGCTGTATCGCGGCGTCAGGCACGCCAGCGCGAAAGATGGGCAACAAGCCAGACATTTCACTGGATGGATCACGGTAGTGCTTCCCGAAAAACCCAGCTGGCCCCATCACCAGCCCAGCAGCCAGCATGTAGAGCAGATTTAGGTGATTGGTCGCCAAGAGCCAAGATGGTGCGACGGCTTGGACTTGCTCCTGTGCGAACGTCGACGGATCCAAAAGCTTTGGGGATGACTCCGTGTCTTCGGCGGAGGGACCTAACGGTTCCGACTCCATCGACGGAAGGCTCGCGATTGGCGCATCTGCGTTGACTAAATCCGGTCGCGGCTGTTCGGAAACAGATTGGGATGCAGCAGCTAGCGGGCCGTCACCGAATAAGCCTGGCTCCCGCTCGCTAACTGGTTTTTTGCGTGACCGCGTGGCCGGAGGTTTCGCCTGATCTGTCGCTTTCTTGCGCGTCATAATGTTCACTTCCTGATCAGGACAGCCTGATCTTGCGGTAAGAGTTCCTCGATGGCGGGCACAGGACTGCCAGTGCGCAACAAGATGACTTGCTCCTTCGCACGCGCCACCATCACGTAGAACCGCTTCTTCAACGCATCAGAGTTGTTCCGGGGTTGGTGTTCATCGATGTCCGCGAGAATGGCAGTATCGAACTCCAAGCCTTTGCAGGACTGTGCGTTGATCACCATGATCCCGCCAGTCCCGAAATCCAGGGATTCCTGCTGCCCCGAAGCAAACGTTCTGATCTCTGGCTTGTCGTTATCGAGTGCGGGGTTCGCGCCGTTGAGAACGCTCACAAACTTCTCGCGGACGCGGTTATTGGGCGTGATGACTCCAATCAACATCTTCAGATTGCGATCCGAGAGCTTCAGGATGCGATCCGCAATGCTTTGGAGTGACTCCGCTGCGCCCTCGCCGTAATGCCAGAGTTCGGGAGCAGACGCCGGCTTCGTCGGAGGGAGTTCGGGCTTCGGGCTGGCCGGATCATCTGGATAGAAATGCTGCGCCAACTGCGCAATTGGGCGCGTATTGCGATAGTTGGCCCGCAGCTCAAGTGTGTCTGAAGTAGCAATCCCCAATGCGTTTTCGATGTCCCGGCGAGCACTGCACTTGTCGGGATGAATCTGCTGGTTCTGGTCGGCGACGACGTAGAAGTGTTCAAACCCGAGGTTCGCTAGCGCGTTATAAAACGCAGGTGGCATGTCCTGCCCTTCGTCGATGACAAGGAAAGGCAGAGGATACGAATGCTGGGGAAGGTCGCCGTCCTGAAGTCGAACCGTGACACTCTCCCAGTCAATGGCCTGGTACCCACCGGGCCAATCAGCTTGCATAAGTGGCACACTCTCCTTGAAGAGTGACTTCCAGAGTCGTCGAAACCACGTGTCCAGAGTGGATGCGTTCAGGTCGCTCCCAAACAGATGCCGACTCGATTGATCCAATAATTTGTTGTATGCAAGAAAGCGATAGTTCTCGCTCTCTGCCGCCAAACGTCGCACACGGAGCAGCGCAACCACCGACTTGCCAGTTCCCGGGCCACCCACGATCAAGTGCTGTCCGACCAGCGGCAGGGCCAGCGCCGCGTCCTGATCCTTGCTCAAGTCCTGGACGCTTGGCAGTGAGAATCGACGAGTTCTATCGATGGGCATAGCTAGGCCATCCCGAAAAATGCAGGTAAGTCGCTGTCTGCACCCTTTACGAATGCGCGATCCAGCAATGTATTGCCGTACTCACAGGCAGGCTCCGGGACCAATGCGCACGCGTGGCAGGCTGCGCGGTTCAGTAGGCTAGGGCCTTGGCCATCGTGCTCGCTGCACACCGGGTCGAGCGAACACCAGCGAGCATGCTCCAGTGCGCGTATCAGAATGCGCAGAAAGCGGCGCGGCTCGGCAATCTCGGCTAAACCGCCCAGCGAGCCAGCAATATCCGGTACCGCAACATAAATCAGTATCCCGGCCATCCGCTTGGGCCCCTCTGAACAGTAAATGACCTCGGTCAGCGATGCCGCCGGATAGCCACCTTCCGCTTCTATCTGCCGCATCAGAAGATGCGAAAGTGTATGCAGCAACAGAAAGCGGGCAGTCAATGGATTGGGCGCATCCCGTCCGGATTGGGTGAAACGGGGAAGCAGTTGGCCTAGGCGTGTAGTGACGGCTTCGTTCTCACTCCATCGTAAGAGTCGATTTTCGTCGAGTGCGATGAAGATACCCTCGCCGTAAAGCTCGACCGCGGGAAGCCAGTCGGACGTGCCCACGACATCCGGTGGTACGACGTCCTCTCCGTTGAGACGGCTGAATCCCCTAAACACCTTCACGGCCTTGAGCCGATCCACGCGCACAAGGCGCTTCACCCCACGAACGATTTGGCGCATTTCCTCGTCGCATGCCTGATCAAGCGCCAATGCTTGCCAAGCTTCGGATTCATCGTGCGTGACCAAATCTTCATCTGGATGCTGGTCAGGCAAAGTCTCCAAAAATGCATCGAACTCGCTTTCCCGCAGCTGCCCGGGGGTGAAGACTGCATCGTACGATGGGTACCCTTGCTCAATATCCTGAAGTGCCGCTTCGACGTCTCGCGGCGCGCACCGGTAGGCTTGGGCGATCTGCCCGATCGCAGCCTTCCTTGCCAAAGGTGTGCGCGCTGCATCAATGGTCTTGCGATCCTGGGTACTGCGATACAGGCGATCCACAGCCGTCCCTTTGCGGACTCGGGATTCTGGCGGGATCACCAATGCAAGCCCCGACTTGGGCGAATAGACGCGCGTGTCATTGATCGCTAGCACCTGCGCAAACTCATCACGTGTGGCATTCGGCGTTTCCCTGACGGGCGCTAGGTCGTCAGGTGTCCAAGGTTGCTGCCGGCCCGTTCCGAAGCCCTCGCGTTCATCACCACGGAATTTTTCAGAAGCCTTGCAGGCATCACAATGCAAGGTTCGTGATGCTCCGGTTTCAACCAGTCGCATCTGGTCACGGACTTCGCATTTCCTCTGCTCTGATGAAGAGGCGTCCTTGTGAAGCAGATAATGCCAAGGGCACTCAGTGAGGTAACCCCTCGGATCGGCCAGCACCCACGTCACCTGCACAAGTTTTGGATTCCTCCCGCACGCCGACCGATTGCATCGCGGCGAGTCGTCCCCGTTCTGCTTCCATGGGTTCCGGTAAAGCGCACCGCAATGTGGGCAACGCGTCCAAGTCGGAAAGCGCGACGCTGGGACGCAAACGCCGTCCAGCTGCCCATGCACGCCCTCGCGCGCAATCGGGGGCTCTCGTAGGACTTGTGAGACTCCCAGAGCCGCGCGAACGCGCTCCACATAGGGGATGACGCTGCCTCCAGGTTGGCCGTTTCTATCCGTCCATTGGCGGGTATCGCGAACAACCACTAATTCGTCAGGACCACGCACGATGGCACCGACCCCGCTGTGAGCCAGCAAATGCGACAGGCGAATCGGAATGAGGTGGTTTGACATGGCTTAAAGCACCTTGAGCAGCGCGGAGTTCTCGACATTGCGCAGGGATTGCAGGGTGGACCAAAGCCCCTTGATGCGGTCGTCATGGTTATAGAGCAGCCGGTCTGCCGCAAGATCGTTCCCCGGAACCTGATAGCGCAGCGCGCGCTTGGAATCACGACACCGCTCCACTTCGCTCTGCCAGGCTGCCACCAGGGTGTCGATGTGTGCCTCGATCTCCGCCCGCTCATTCTGGTCGCTAGCGGACTGGCCACAGCGCCGTTTGAACTCCCTGATTGCTTTATCCACGCTGGCGTGACCGGGATTGAAGTTGACGGCAGCATCGTTTCTCGCAAGGCCTATGCTTGCGTGACGCATGACGATCACCAACGCTGCGTGCATCGCGCGTTGCCGCGCCTGATACGTGTACGGCGTCACGCTGGTGGGCTCAACGAATCGATAGAAAGCCTCGTGATATGGACGGAAACTTTCGTAGTGCGAGAGGCTGCGCGCCTGATCCCGGTAGTAGTTCATAAGCACTACACCGGGGACCTCAGCGCGACCGACGCGGCTGCTCGCCTGAATGTATTCGGCGGTCGTCAGAGGTTGGCCATTGATCGTCATCAGCGCAAGGCGAGCGACGTCCAGCCCCACAGAGACCATATTGGTGGCCAGCACTGCATCTAGGCATCCCTCCGTATCGCGCCCTAACGCAAGCTGGTTAAAAATGGCGCTGTTTTCCTGCGCGGTTTGCAGGCTTGTCAACTGGGCAATGCTTGTCTGAGCACGCGCTGTTGCTTGCGGATCCAGCAAGCGCATGAACTCACCAACGTCGCTGACGAAAGCTGTGTGGCTGTTGCCGACACCCTTCAAGCTGCCGTGATACACGACCTGGGTCCACCATGCGTCGAGCAGCGCTTCCCGATCCTGCTCATCGTTGAACAATGCATGGGGCGCCAGCAACAAGGCAGCAGCCAGCGGCGCTAGGCACGTCTGGCGATTGAGCATAGGTGCAAGGTAGCCGAGGTACATTCGTCCCGCGCGCTGCGTCAGCGGTACGGTGCGGGCAAAGTAGGAATCATCGCGACTCAATCCAGACGGCGGAAACACGGCCACCTCGCGGCCGTACAACCGGCGCACCTGCTGTGTCGCCATTCGAATCGTGGCCGTGGAGGCGACGTACTTGGGGTAGGCGCCGCGCAACCGCAAGACGGTATCCAGCCCAGCCTCATACAACCCCGCCACTGAACCCAACGCACTAGCGATCAGATGTAGCTCATCCTGAATAATGAGCTCGGGGGGAAGGAAATGCGCGCCGCCAAAAAACGCGCTAGCGCGCTCCTCCCAGACCAACCGCGCAAACTTGTCCACGGTGGCCACCAGCATGGTCGGCGGATGGGCATAGAGCGCCTCGTCCACAACATTGCAAGGCAATTCACCTCGGAGCTCGCATTGCGGGTTGCCACAATGGAAAGCAAACCGCCGCTCGCTAGCCTGATAGCTGGACCGCGAATTGAACCTGTATCCGCACCACGGGCAAGCCTCAAGTACTAAGCGCGGCGATTCCCCGCTTTCACGCGCCTGCTCCACAAGTTTTTGGGCTTCTTCGAAAGTGTTGGGGCTGGTGGCCTTTCCCACCCACAATCCGATGGTGATCGATTCTGATCCAAGGTCGCTGCGCTCGCGGCGCACCAACTCCAGCGCACAAATCAGGCGCGATGCGCGCAGGTACTGATCGCGAGTTAGAAGGCGCAGGGTGTAGCGCATAAGCACGCAGGTGCCGCCACCGGTATCGGGATGCCGCAAACGTCGAAGCGCGATCTGGAAGGCGATCAGCCCGAGGTAGGCTTCGGTTTTGCCGCCACCGGTCGGGAACCAGATGAGGTCCACCGTATCGCGGTCTTCGCTGTCGGGGTCAGCGGCCGACTCGATTACAGTGAGCAGGAAAGCTAACTGGAACGGACGCCAGCGATAGGCTTCATCGCCGCGCGGTTTGCCTTGCACCGCGTCGTGCTGTCGCATCTGATCGAGCATGGCGCGGTTGGCCAAGGCAAAAGCCAGGCGGACCTGTCCATCCTTGCCCAGCAGTGCCAAGCCGCCGCGCATGCGCTTGGTCGTTGCTTCAATGCGTTGGCAGATGCGTTCTGCCGCCGCAACATCCCCCACCGACAGGCCAGAAAGGCTCTCCTTCTGGTGGGCAGACCAGTCCGCATAACCCTCGACGAATGCCGGCAGTTCGGATGCAATCGGGTCGGGGCATTCGTCAAGCCGCGCCAGCACCGCCAAGGACAATGCCGCATCCCCGCTTGAACCCGTATCGGCGGTCATCTGCGGCACTTCCACGACCGGCATAGTCTGCGTGAACAATGCATTGACCCTGCCATGAGCCACCGACCAATCGGCGGCGCAGCCGTGCCCAATGGCATAAATGCGTTGCGCGGCGTACTGGAGTTCGATTTCCTGCTGTTCGTCATCCAACAGTCTGCGATCCACCCGCGGATACTCACCCACCTCGCCGGCATCGATCACGCAGCGGAGAGTGGCTTCGAACAGCGTCTTTTCTGCTCGTTCGAATGCGAACTCGAGAGATTCGTCGGAAACGACCTGTGTATTGCAGAGCGTGACGGTTAGGATCCAACCATCGGCGAAGCGCCGCCAGAGAACGTCAAGCCGAGCGCGGTCTTTAAGTACGCTGCCACTTTGAAATTGCTCTTTACCTGGACAGGAAATGTTGACAACTTCCTCGCTGTCGGCATCCGCAACGAGTGTCCTTCGCGTCCATTCGTTCTTGTAACGCCCACGATCGTCGCGCTCGGTTCGCTCGTATCGAACGGCCGAGCACAACAGCTGAAGATCAATACGCGCACCTTTTACAAAGCACGAGAAGCCCAGCGAAGACGGCGGGATGTAGCGGCGCACGATGGCCGGTTCGGCACCATCCTCACCCATCGCGCTTGGAGCCATCGCAATATCCTCCACCTCCTCACCGGCCGGATCGATACCTTCGCCCGACGAAGACACGGGATAGATGGCTCCACATGGGAAGCGCTCAGTAGGCAGCGTGCCGCGGATATCTGGTCCATCCAATCCATCCTCGGCACTCCGTGGAAAACCCACCAACTGGCGGCGCACCCATTCGACAAGGCGTTTGCGAGACTCAACAAACGGATGGGCGCTCACGGGGACGCGGCTCTGCGATGGAGAGTTGCTTCCGACACATCAACGTTTCCCGGCTTATCGCTGCCGAGACGGAATCGTCTTATGTCAGAACCTTTTGGCCTTTCAGTCCAGAACCGCTCGCAGTCTCCTGACATGTCTCGCTCCTAGTAGCTCTCTGGATTGTAACCATCCCTCACAGAATCGAATTGGGCCCCAAACTCCACATTTTTATGTGGCTCTTTAGCAGCTTCATTGTCCCGACGTCGCCCCGCTTTCGCTAATGGATGAAAGGCGACTGACGGCGCTAAAGGAGCGACTTGAAGGCTATAGACGCTTGCCCGGCCTCGCTCAAAGTTGAATGTGAGGACAGCGAGCTTGGACAGCTCAAACCCGCCGGCGGCGCCCTGGAAGTTAGGTCGTAACTCAGCTTTCTAGACCTCTGTTTGCGCTTCACGGATCTGCTGATCCAATCCCCTCTCTTGGGCTTCGTCCAGAGAGCAGTCGTAGGCATAGCCCTTGTAAAAAAATAGTCCGTCGCGAATGCATGAGGATGTGACCTCGTCCATTCTCTCGTCGGCAGATGTCTCGAAGTCCGCCTCCCAATGCGCGTAGCCGTATCCGATCAGGACGCCGATAGCGAGCAGAATTAATGCCGCAAGTGCTCCGCCAATCATCTGAAGCAGGATTGTCTTCATTGAGCAGGCTCCCGCAAGGACGTGAATGCATTTGAGGGTTCCGCGAGGGCGCTGCAGTTGGAATCCATGTGTCGTCGCTCGCTCGCTTGGGAGTGGCGCTGGGTCGTTACAGCCAATCGGTACGTATCACGACGTTCGGGCCTCTAGTCTCGACCGTCAGCTTCGGATCGGTACACGACCATCGGCCTAACCACTCATCTCGATCAAATACGTTGCGGATGCGAACACAGTCATGGAATTCCGCCCAAATCATCGAAATCTTCCAGAGAGAGCGCCTGTTCCGGAGCAAGCATTTCTCTCGATAGCGCCCTCTTCCCTGAGAGCCGGGCAGCGACGCGCTGCTCGAAACTCTCAAATCCACGTCCGATAACGGTAGGCGTGTAGACGTAAACCGGCCTGGACTGACCGATACGATATGCACGATCTGTCGCCTGATCCTCTTTCGCTGGATTCCATGGGCGGGTGAAGTGAATTACGTGATTCGCCTCTTGGACGTTGACGCCAAAGCCAACCGCAGTCGTGGAAAGGACAATGATCCCGAAGCCCGGCCTCTCTTGAAACTGATCGATTAGCTGCTGACGAGACTCGTCACCACCGATAGCCTGTGTGTCGCCGTTGACGATTCGAGCGTGGAACCCCAACTCCTCAAGAACGGCGCGCTGGATCAAGCGCTGAAGATCATGAAACTCGGTGAAGACAATCGCCTTCTCACCCAAGGACTGGATTCGCCGGAGTGCAGACAGGGTCCAGTCCAGCTTAGGACTGTGCCTCCGGTGCTCGGCAATAGACGCACCTGCTAGGGCGGGGTCCTTCGCCACCAGAGGATGGCTACAGATGGTACGCAAGCGATGAAGAACGCCAAGAATGGCCCCCTTCTCTCGCTCTTCTGCTCCTTTCGAGAGCAGCGAGCGGAACTTGCCGATTGCGTCGCCGTAAAGCGCCATCTGAAGATCTGACATCGGCAGCTCTGCGCGGACACTCGCTCCATCCGGATGATCGCTGTCAATCTTCGGCGGGAGCTCAGCAACGTCGCTCTTCATGCGCCGAAGAACAAGCGGCTGTGTCGCTCGACGAAGAACCTCCACCTGTTCCTCGAACCCCTCTTCTCGGAGTTCAATGGCCTTCCTAAACTTCTTGGTGAACTGGGATAGGGAGCCCAGCATCCCAGGCTGGAAGAAGTCGAAGAGACACCAGTAGTCGGCCAGCGTGTTCTCAACAGGCGTTCCGGTGCATGCAATTTTGAATTCTGCCTTCATCGCTTTGGCTGATCGCGTCACCTGAGCCGATGGCGTCTTGATCTTTTGCGCCTCATCACAAACGAGAATCCCCCAGTCCACCCGGCCAAACGAGAACTCGTAGTCACGCAGAGTTTCGTAGGTGGTCAGCACCAAGCGATATCCGTCGGCGAAGCCCGGACGAAGGAACTTCCTCAGCCCGAGAGCCGCCAAATCGGGATCGATGGCGTCAGGACCGAGGCGCGCGGCCTGAAGCGCTTGCCCATAGAGACTAAGTACGCTGTCCTTAGGCCAGTCAAGGAACTTGCCGACCTCGTTCCTCCAGTTCTCCAAAAGCGACACTGGCGCGACGACGAGGCACGCCTTTGGACTAGGCTGAACTTCGAAGTACCAAGCGAGAAACGCGAGGCACTGCAAGGTCTTTCCAAGTCCCATGTCATCGGCCAATAGCAGGCCGGTGACACCGAGCTCTCGCTGCTGGTATCGGTACTGAAGCGTTGAGACCCCAGAAATCTGATGCGCCTTGAGCCGCACACCGGGCTTCAGTGCATCCGGCAATCGCGCATCTGAATCGTTGGGCGGAGGAGGTATGACATCTCGCCCGAATTCGAGCACATCGATGTTGTCAAAGATCCTCAGGCTCGGCGTCTTTCGGGGTCGAGGCTTATCGGCTGACTGAAGCTGGGATTGTCCCTTGCTCGACTTCTGATTCCATCCCTTAAGCCACTCTTCGGCGACGTCACGGGGCACAGGATCAGGCAAACCGAGAACGTTTACGTGGCTCGCGCCCTCCGCCTTTGCCGTCTCTACGGCGCGACGCAAGACACCCATCTCGCCATCGCTGATGGGGACGACCTTTACATCACCGCTTCTCGGGTCGACGGAAACAATCCCTTGAGGAACATTCTCGGGGAGCCATTCGCTTGACCGGTCAGGACGATTCAGAACCGGCACGTGGATCGGCTTGCCATCAAATCCCGCGACTCGATCGGAATACGCGTCACGATCAAAAACGTCGGACGATGCCAAGCCAAGATCATCGACGGTTCGTCTTGCAATCCAGCGAGCCAGCCTCGAAAGCTCGTCGTCGCACCGCGCGTCCAGCTGTATCGGAACACCCTGCCAGACGACTGAGGATCGATGGCGCTGACGCGCCTGACTCGCCATCGAAAGCAGATTTTGGGCTTCGGGGACCGAACGAAACTCGAAGGTCAGGTCTTCGCGCGAACCATCCACACTAGAAAGACGAACGAGGGCCGCATCGTCAGCCTCTGCCTCGATGCGCATCTGGAGCGGCAAGGCCCCGCTACGTCGAACGGCATCTTCCCATTCAGGCGCCCCCGGAAGATGCGCGAATTCCGGACCGAGAATCTCTGTCGGATCCTTCATAAGCGCCTCGGCTGCAGCGCCGGAGACGCGGCGACGGGAGAGCTTCTTTACCTGTTCGTAGCCTTTCTTTGCGGAATCAGAAAGCGCGATGTGTGCGAGATGGCCATCCTTGTCTGGAACGTCATACCGACCCCGGGCATTGGGGTAGCGATCGAACTGTCCTACAAACGCCTCCGGCGCCCGACTGATCTTTGGCAAGATCTCAATGACGGTCTCTCCATCGCCTGAATCGGCTCGGAGCTCGATCTCCGGCGTGTCGACAGGTATGAAGTCGGTCTGATGGAGGTAGACATCAAGCTCTGCGCCGGCCTTCACGGCCAGTGCTCGAATCTTCGCGGCCGCGAAAAAGCGCTCCTCCTTTCCAACGCTCTCGGTATGACTCGCTTCCCTTAGTGCTGAAACGAGTGCCGTCATCTCTGGGGTCAGACGATGGAGATTACCGTCCGCCTGGATGACGCCTTGGAATGTCGCCACCTGCGATGGGCTGAAGCGCCGGTCATTCACTCGCCACGCGTCAATCTGGATACGAAAGTTCTCGTCGCTCGGGCTACCGGTTGCGGCAAGAGAAAGCCCGACATCAGCGATGGGGGGCAGACCCAGAATAGGGGCAACGTCGGCAGAGTCGTCATCTGAGGCAAGACGCTCAACCGTCGCCCATGGCAACAGCACCCTTTCCTCACGCTCCAAGGCCAGTCCCTCTTCCTGAAGCTGCTTGAGCAGTAGACGAGCTGGATTCAAGGGATGCTCAGGGAACTTCAATTCGAAGCCGTCAGACTCAAGAGTCCATTCCACTCCGCCGCTTTTCGACCGGAACCAGTCCTTGATGCCCATCACTTCCTCCAAAACGAACTGGTGTTTCCCACCTGCCTGAATCCAGCGTCCTTCAAGCCTTGAAAGACGGAGGCTGCAGGCATCTCGCTGAACTCAATCCAGAGGGCGCCCCCCCGCGGGCGCAAGTCCTGCGTACGGCCTCGCTGCCCAACAATCAGTCGCGCCAGCTGGATGGATAATCCGGCGGCAAGATAGGGCTTCAAACTGGAGTCAGCGGATGAAAGATCATTTACATCGCCTGCTGGAGAGGCCGGCCCCTTGAACCGATCATTCTCCGCGCGATGGTCGATCACCTTGATCGATTGAGTCGCGGCAACGGGGCGCCGACCAACCGCGTCAGGCCAGATTCCCTGACCTGCCAGATATGTGTCGAACTTCGCCTGCCAGTCGTGGTGATGGCTTAGGCGAGTATCGACCGAAGGCCACGTAAGGCTCTTGTTCTTGAGCTGCGAAATCCGGTGTCTAGACGCACCCGGGGTAAATGGCAGCGACTTCGAGTTGTAGGGGTAAGCAGCGTTCCCCAGCGCACTAAACTCGACGATCCAAAGATCGCCCAATCGAATGACAATTGCATTGTTGCTCTGGGTTGAGTCCTGAAGACGCCCGAGACGCGCGCCCTTGCGCTTTCGAAACGTTACGACATCAGGATCACGACTGTTCGCGATCTCATCGCCGATCACGAGCTGGGTGTAGCTGATTTGCTTCTTGTAGCGAAGCCAGTAGGCCAATCGATCGTCTTCAACAGTCCGGTTCCGACGCGTCAGCTCATGGAAGTCCCTAAGGTCTTCTTCAGCGACCCAGCCGCAGACCATCCTTACAACGTCTTCGCCGACGCGTGACCAGTGGTGGGTTTCGCCCGCCAAACCCAGCTGTGGATTGCCCCACGACGCGAGAGACCGCTGGAGGAGGCGATCATTCCTTGGCTGACCAACGACTTTTGACCATCGCTTCAGCACATCAGCGAGAAGGCGATCACCCGCCAATGACTGTCCCGGCATCAAGCCGAAGCGATCTCCAAGCCCGAGGACATTCTCAATTCGTGTCGCTAGGGCTTCGTCATCACCCAGCCGAACCGTCCTCTCGCAAGCCTCCTCGAGAATCGATGGCCACAGCCAGCTTGTTGGAGGGACCTCCACCGTCTTGCGCAGGTGACCGATGCGGTCGCTTCGACCCAGCCAAAACTCCGCCACATAATCCTGCTCCGGCTTCTTCTCTAGGAGCTCGAGATGCATAGAGACGGGCGGCCACCATCCTGGTTCCCGTGAAAGGGCCTTGATCTTCCCCACCGTGGACTTGAGCCACATTCGAAGAAGAGGAACACCGGCCGAGTTCGCGGGCAATGTCAGATACGCCTTGAAAGCTCCCAACCAGTAAAGCGGATGGAAGGAGGCCGTGAGGGCACCCAGCAGATCTCCGAACTTGGAGTGATCTACTACCGCCGATCCGGACAGCCCAACGTGCGGACTTGCCATGGAGAAGGCCAATGCACGAAGGTGCGTTCGACGCAACTCCTTCGCAGGGCTTCGGACGAATTCTGCGATTGCACGGGTAAGCCGATCCTCAGAAACCTGAGGAATCTGGGCGTCTCGGAAAGTCCCTCGCAGATCGTCAATGACGGCCGACAGCTTGCTGGACGCCCAAGCCTCCTGGCGCCGTGCCAGCGCTGCAAGAAGTTCGCCGACGTCACCTGTCTTTTGAGCGCTCCGCATAATCAGATCCGGCACTGGTCGAGTTCCGCGAGCGGACTCTCGACCAAAGCCGCATTCCCTCTTCCACCAGGAGGATAGAACTCAATTCGCATCTCCACGCGGCGGCTGAGGTCCGCCGTCTCTTTAGGATCCGCGAATGAGACACCGCCTGCGACGAAAAGCTGCTGGACTTTTCGGATCTGCTCATCTGACAGATCGAGGGCCGGGTTTGCCCTCCGATCCATGAGCATGCACATCACCCGCTCCGAGCGCCGCAATGAGAGGTTGAGGTTGTACAGATACCCCCCTCGATTGTCGGTATATCCCTCAACGATCACGCGGCGCATCCATTGCGACCCTTCCGTGCTCTCCGAAATCTCGAGAATGAGGGGGACAAGCGCTGCAATCGCAGGGCCGGCGTCGGGCGGGAGTCGATCACTGCCAAACGCGAACCTGCCACGCTCACCAAAGTCAATTCGATTCCTCTCGGAATCGCAGTTCTTGATTGAAACACTCGCGCCTGAGGCCGATGCAAGACGCTCCTCGAGATCGTCGCAAATGCTCTTGATCGCCTGATCTCGTTCACGCGCCTGACGATTGGATTCGTTCTTCTCCTTCTGGCTCATAAGAATGGCCGATGCCATGGTGACTAGGCATAGCACCATCATTGCGGTCATCAGATCCGCGTAACTAATCCAGAAGGGCTTCTCTGCTTCTGACTTCGCCTTGACTCGTCGAGTCACGCCTTGTGAAAGCATGGATCAAGTCCTCCGCGTGGCCTTTAGGACTTGCTCGGCAGCATCCTCAATATCTTCTGCCTTACTTGAGAGCTCACCAATGCTCGCGGCAAACATCCGCGCTGCCTCGGCAAGCGCTCCGTCAAATTGACTGAGATTTTTGTCGAGGACCTCAACAACTCCCTTGCCGAAACGCTGAAAACTCTCGGTTTGGTGCTGCTCGATCGCCTTCGTCAGGGCATTGAACTCCTTCGCCGCCCGCTCAGAGTCCGAAAGAGCGTCGCGAATGCTCGTGAGCATGGCCGCTCGAGTTTCAGCCTCCGAAACCATTCGACCAGCCACCAGCTCCAACCTCTGGCTTGCTGATGCAATGGTCGAGCCCACGGTTGAAAGCGCTTGCGAGGCCTGAGACAGCTGGGCCCCGGCCTTCGTTTGCTCCTCAAGACCAGCCTTGGCCCGTACGTGAATCTGGTCAAGCACCCCGGCAGTGGCCGAGAGTCGCTCAGATGCTGACGCCACACCTGTAGTAGCGCCCGAGATCGCCTTGAGCGTGTTGTTGATCTGTTCGACAAGCTCCGTGGATGAAGCCAGCACGTGATCAATAGACTTGCGGGACTCTTGCTGTGCACGAACCGAAGCCTCGATCACCTTCTCTCCCGCGGAGGCAATTCGGCTCGCGCCCTCTCGGGAGGCATCCTGAGTGGCCTTTAACGCATCCTCCTGCGCCTTAGAGAAGCGCTCCAGCACCTCAGCAAGACGCTCCTGAACTCCGCGCTGCATCTCTTCGCTGACGCGCTGTTGATTCTCTTGGAATTGACTCAGCGTCGCGGAAATCGTTGCCAATGTCTCGGCGGCTCTCTGGCTCGCCTCATCAGTATTGGTTCGCATGGCCGCTGCCAATCCTCCAAGCGAGGCTTCCACGCGGGCCATGGTTTGAGATGAGGCCTCAATCAACTTCGCCAGACCGCCCATCTGGTCGCCGACGGTATCCTTCATTCGCGCAATGAATGTCGACATCAGCCGCTCAAGGATCTCTCCCGAATGCTTCGCCTGTCCTTCAGTCGAAGTCCGAACGGTGTCCGCGATTTGTTGCAATGGCGCCCTAAGGCCATCCTGAATCGACGCTCCGAGAGATGCGGACATCTGACGCGTCGCTTCCACCTGGGATGCGGCTACTTCGTGATAAGCGCGAATCTGCTCGTTCGTGAGGTTTGTCAGGATTTCCTTTAGGTCCCCGACAATAGCCTCCTTGAGCTGCCTTGCCTGCGAGGCACTCTCTTGGGCGCTTTGCGTCAGTGTCGCCAAGTACTCTTCACCGACGCCAGACTGGAAGAGATGGTCGAGCTCTTGGGAAACGAGATTGGCCTTGGTCACACAGGATGCATAGATGACCTTTTCGATCATCGTGAAGAGCATCGCCAAGCCAATGGCAGCCGCGGAGACGAGGAATGCGCCTTGGACTGCAGTGAAAAGGCCAGAGAGCCGTTGGGCGGAAACCTCAACCGGGTCCAGCGCGGCATTCGTGGGAGCCTGATTGAACTCGGCAAGACCAAAGATCAGGCCGCTGAATGTTGCAATGATGCCGATGCCCGTCAGGATTCCCGGCAAGTGCTTATAGAACTCCGCGTGCAACGGCCCATCGACCAGCGTCTCTGGGTTAAAAAAGGCTTCGGCAGGAGCCGTTGCACGGATCTCCACCTGCCCACCCGCCCCCCTCTTCTCATGCAGCGTCTCACGGAACTCCTGCCAAGGCTTGTGTAGCTTTGCATCGGTGAAAGCGATCCGAAGCGATTCGACTCGCTCCAGAAACGGGAGAGCACTTGCGGACGCAATTCTCAACCCCAAACGACGCAGCCGGATCCACTGCCGGACCCCCCTCCAAACGACATGCCACGCGAAGGCAAGTGAGAGGGCGATGACGAAGGCCGCACCAACCAGGTGAGCGAGGTCCTTGGTCAGGATAGCGAAGAGTTTTACGATCACGTCCATTTATCTGCTCTTACTCAGTTCTAAGTTCGGAATTCCTGCTCCAGCGCACTGCGGCGACAATGCCCCAGTTGCCAGCTGAATTCGGTCTCCGCCAATACGCCGTGGACATCAGCTGGAGTTGCCTAAGAGCATCCAGATATGTCGCAACTTTTCGCTCTTCACCCTTTTTCCCGATGGTGAAGCCTCCTGATCGCCGAAGGCTCGGGCTGAACCAAGACCCGTCGCTGGCCACAGGGACACCATGTGCCTCTAGTGGATCAGCCATTGCCCCCGGATCTGGCAAAGGCTTTGGCTGAGCGCTTGGATCTCTGGCTGAGGGCGAAGATGCGATCGGCGGTAACGCCGCTACCCGGCACGCCTCGATAACTGATGAGTCGAGGTTCACCCAAATAACCGCACCGGCCGGATGCGAATAGGGAACGGGTCGAGTAAAGGGGCGAACGTTCGTCAGGACCCAAGCGAAAGGCCAACGCCCAATCGCGGCATCCTGGAATTCGGGGATGCGATGGTGGGAACGGTGCGCACGCCAAGCGATGGCATCCAAAGGGCCGAAGCTGTCGGTCAGCGTGCAGAGTCCAACGACGCGTCCCGAGCCCTTGCGGATGAGCGCAACCTCGCCCCGGTACGCCGTACCGGAGCTTCGCATCTCCCAGTCCTTCTGCCCTGCGAGGATCAAGCTGATCCAAGGGTCGTCAATGACCAGTCCTTTCAAGGTCGTACTCCAAGTCAAGCCGGATTTTATCCCCGGTGAAGGCGAGAGCGCGTCGTGTCGGTGTTGAGCGCCCTTGCGCCAATCAGTAAACGCCCGACCCGGCAGAAATCGCCGGCCAGATGGCGCCTAGCTACCCTTTCTTCGAGGCCGCAACCTTGAGAGAGACCCAGTGGCCCGAGGCGGGGTTCTTGGTCACGGACAGGTTCGGGTAGGCGGCCGCAAGTTCGGACAGAGTCCCGAACCCAAAGCGACGAGGTGTAAATGCCGGGTCCGTTCGCTTCAGATAGTGACCGACAAGACTCAACGAGACTCGACCGTCGTCGGCCTGTTGGGCAAGCAGCGTGACAGCCTCCGGTATGGCCGCCGGAAGGGGCGGCTTGGCGGCAGGAGCTTCTGCTTTGGATGACGCAGGCTTGGGCGCGGGCGCAGCAGCCGGGGCCTTGGGCGCCGGACTCCACTCAAAGAACTGATCGCTGGAATGCCGAAGCGCCTCCGGGGTCTTCGCCTCACCCACGATGTAGATCAGGGCGCCGCGCTCTTTGACCTTCCGGCAGAGGTACGCGAAGTCAGAGTCACTGGTGACGAGGCAAAAGGCATCCGCCCGGTCGTCAAACATCAGCTCTAGGGCATCCAGCGCCAGGGCGATGTCTGCGGTGTTCTTGCCCGATGCGTACTGGTACTGGAGGCAGGGCGTGAAGGCGAGCCGGACCAGCGCCTCCTGCCAGCGGTTTGAGAGGGTCGAGTGGTTGCCATAACCCCGCCGAACCACGACCCGCCCGAACTGCGCGGCCATCTGGAGGGCGTACTCCAGGATTTCGGGAGTCGTGTTGTCGCAATCAACCATGACCGCGACCCGCTGCTCTCTGGCGCCACCTTGGGACATGACTGCCGTTCCTTGGAATCAATCTCCCGAGGTTATCACCGGTCGCATTTGTCGATCAGGGGCACTTGTTTTGCGGCGCAGCAAGACCGGGGGCAAGCGATGTGCGGGTCGATCGGCGCTGAGGGATGGCGATGTACTCAAGAGCAAAACGCTCGACGCCCCCCGGTGAGAAGAGCTCTGTGGCGTTGACCATCGCGGCGACCCGTACTAGTCTCAAGCCGTCGCTTGGGTTCCAACCCTCCGGCAGCCTGAGGTGCTTTACCTCCAGTTGATCTCCTTGGGATCGCGCTCGCCAGAAGGCGAGACAAGAAGACAGCGCCCCACCATCGCGAGGATGTCGCGAGGTTTGGAGCAGCGGCTGTCCACCTGCCTGACTCGCATGCCGTGACCTGGTTCCGGCCGCCGGGATCACGCCCCTTTTTCTGACCCGCGCTCCCCTGGCGCGCCCGCGGCTTTGCCGTGGGCCGACGACTCGCGTGCGTGGGTTTCCGCTTCCCCATCCCGCCAGCCGAGTGATCGCCCATGCAATTCATCCAACCGAACAATCAAATCCATCTGTATCCGCCCCAGCATAGTGTCTCGTGTTGCGGCGACCCCGTCCCACGCATCGACTTGCTGAACGAGTCGTCAGTGAGGGCGCTGATCTGCCTCCTTTCCATCCTGTTTCCCAACCAGGGCCCGCGTCCGTTCTACTTCGACCACCGTTCGATGTGGACGGTTTCGATTTCGTCGATGTTCCGCACGGACTTCCAGAATGCAGCGGACTTTCTCAGCGCAGTCGACGCCATCAACACGTGGCTTTCGGAGTGGGCGTCGTCGAGCGAAAGGCAGCCTGACCTTCAGCCGGAATGGGCCACGGACCGAGGGATCGACACGGAGCGCGTCCAGCGCTTGGCAGACGCCTTTCGCGATCGGCTCGCCAGACCAGTGTCGTTCGAGATCCCCCTGTTCGGACCGGAGGGCCGCTACTTCGGCCTTCGGCTTCCATCGCGCCATTCGTTGATGCCCCCAGAAGTACCGAGCTGCCAGCTCGAGACCCTCGTCGTGGAACACGTCGTGAAGTGTGTCCGCCTCCAAAATCTTCTTGGAAAAAGCCTCTTGGTTCAGATTCAGGATGCCGACGAGGAAAAATGGGTGGGCACTGCCGTCCGATTGCGAGCCGGCGCACGCCTCAGGTCGATCACGGTAATCGACGGTGCTCCTATTCAAGGCGGCGGAACGAGCCCGCCCGTCGACGAGGAGAAGAACGCATGAGCCGCAAGACCCGCATTGCGTTTCCAGTCCACGCCTACCGAGCCCCTGTGCCCGAAGCGCCGGGGATCGTCTCTATCAATGACGACAACCTCTTGAAGATGCTCAAGACTGTAAACGCGACTGAGCAGGTGCTGCGGTCGACGGGCATCCACCTTGGCGAAGTCCAGCGTGACGACAGCGAGTCGCTTCACTTCGCTGCAATCGTTGACGAGCGCGCGGACCAAGATCCGCTCGCCCCTTCCAAGGATGTGGAGAAACGCATCGGCAACCTGCGATCCAGCGCAACTCCGGCCGCCGCTGCTCAGGGGAAGGAGTTTCCCAATGAACCCGCAAAACCTCATGGCGGCGCGAGCAATGCCGTGGACTCGGGATCCGTCACCGATCGCATGACATCGCTTCTTTCCCACTGCCCGGCTTTTGTCGACGTCGAAGGCCGCAGGGTGGCGCTCGGAACCCCCAGCAACCACCGGCCGCGCCCCATCCCATCGACGCCCGCGCAGCTTTCCTACGACAGCATCGCGACCGAGAAGCACCTCGTAGGCCGAGACCACAAACACTATCGGTGCCCAGAAGGGTCCAGCATTTCCGAGCTTGACACTGGAGCAACCGTCCAGCTCCACGTGTCTGGGGAGACGCAAGAGCGCATCGTGGATATCGATGATATCGACCGGCAGTCCGGATGGGACTTTGACACGGGACCATGATTGGGGCTGCACAGCGGCCCCGCCCTTTGGGTGGCGGAAAGACGCTGCCCTAGGCGTTTAAGTCAGGGCTCGACGCAACCCTCGACGTTGATCAGTCCAGCAAAGCTGTCAGGCGCCCAATCGCGTCCTCGATGACGGCCTTGGGCGCACGCTCGATCTTCTTCGCCTTTCTGGCTTCCAAATCCAGCATTCGGATCTTGTTGACCAGGGCCACACCCTGCGTCTTACAGCCCGTACCCGTCAGCGTCACGGCGAATCCCGCGTATCGCGCAAAGTCGCCACCCTGCGTGATGGGCGCCACCAGCACATCGCCCAGCTTGTTGAAGTCCTTCGTCGTCAGCACCAGCGCTGGGCGGGTACCGCGCTGCTCGTGACCAACCGTGGGATCCAAAGGCACGCTGACAATATCGCCCCGGTCAAACACGGCCATCAGAGAACCTCCTCGCCCACCGGCCGCGCGACATCCCACAAAGCCAAGTCAGCGGGCGGCGCCGCCTTCAGGTCACACTGCGCGATCAGTTCGGCCAAGACGTATTTGCGCTTCGGGGTCAGCACGATCCGTCCGTCGGCGGTGGTGTCCAGCGTCAGCGGCTGGCCTGCCCCGATGCCAAGATCCCGGAGCACCGGCGGCGGAATCACCACAGCCGTGCTGTTGCCCATCTTTTTCAGAGCGACTTCCACAGGACACCTCCGTTAAACATCGTTTTACGGAGTATGCGGGCGGCCGGGCGCCATGTCAAACAGCGTTGTACGCCAAGCCGGGCCAGTGCGGCGCAGGATGAGCGAAGGGCGTCTGGCGAGCAGCCACTGGAACGGGGCGCCCCCCCCTGCGCATCAGCAACCAGCCGCAAGCTCCATGGCGATTCCCGCCACCGCCAAGACTCGCTTCACGGCCAGCCCCATGAACCGGCCGCGACGATCGGTGGCCTTCGATCGCAGCACCACCGTCGAAACCAGATCCCCCGGCAAAGGAGTCTTCTGTATTGAAGCCCCCTGAATACCGCACTGCTGCAGCAACCGATCTAGAGTTTCGGCCGCTGCTGTTGGCAGGACGACCGCGTGCTCTTCGTCCGGCACCCCGAACTGAAAGTAGGCATCGGACAGCGCTTTGATGTCTTTTCGATCAAGTTGCCCGGCATCAATCTGCTCCCAGATCGCCTCGATGGATTCATCCTCTTTGAAGCGACGAATCGCCCGACGGGGCGACACCCTTGGCCGTCCTCCGACACGGGAGGGCAGCAAGCGATACCCCAGTACGCGCTCCCAGCGACTCACCCGGGCCACCAACGTCTCGACGACGTCCGTGGAAGCGCCAACCAGAGAGAGCGCCGGGATCAGGTCATCGGCTTTCTCCGCGTGACGGAAGATTGCGCCGAGCAAGGCACAGCTCAACGGTACCGGCTTCGTCGCCGGAGGTGACGCGGCCAGCGGTGCTGTCAGGGGAGTAGCGTCATCAGGTAGGCGGGCCTCGATGAAGTGATCCATCCAGACCTTGATCGCATCCTCATGCGTCCGACCTCGCCGGATGTCGTCCATCTGCGCCGGCGTGACGCCAAGGACCCCCGCAGCGACCGTTCGCCCCATCCATCGCGTGCGGATCTGATCCGCAAATCGCGACTGCAGAATCGCGGGGACATGGATGTAGGAGCCCAGCGTCGTGCCCCAGTGGGCATGCCCCAAGGGCACGGCGATGCGCGCAAAGTCCCTAGGCTCGAGGGGCCTTGAAGCCACCCCATCGTCCACGCGGCGCCCGATGCAATTCGCGTCTTCAGAAGACCAGCAGTAATCCGACAGCCGCTCGACGGCGACCAGATGGCGGAGGCGATGCTGGCGCTCCGTACGGCGGCCGGTCGCCTCCGCCAACGATCTGCGGATCAGGCGCCCGGCTGCATCAAGCTCGCCAAAAGCGCGTGCGTCATCGAGCTCCGCAAACACATAAGCCCCGTCCGGGCGCGTCGGGCCGTGGTGAGTACGAACACTTTCGCACCATGCCCTGACCCTCAAGGCATGCTCAGCGCTTCCGGGGTCGAAGACGAGATGGCGTCTCGCCGAGAACGTCTTGAGCGTTCGCCCACGGTTGGGCCGGACCCGTGAATGGATCCGGTCATCCCCGACGGGGGCCACATCCCGAAGCTGAAGCCAGCCCGCTTCCGAGAAGCGAGCCCCGCCGTACGCGAGGAAATAGCTCAGCGCATCGGCCTGCCTCGCGATCCGCGTCTCGGAAGGTGACGCAGTCAGCGCCCCTTTCGCCAGATCGGCGATCCGGAGCAACGCGCGCTCTCGATGGACGGGCAGGAGCATGACCGCATCGACATTCCGCACCTGCGTTCGGAGATGGCGATGGACCTCCGAGAGGTCAATCTCCGGGCAATCGAGACGCCCCTCGCTGTAACGGTGGAAGGACAGGAGTTGGGCAGCGACCTTGTGACGGGACTTCTTGGGGAGAGACAGGACGTAGGCGTAGGCGTTCTCCAACGCATCCTCGTGGAGTTCATGCCAGTCCGAGTCCCCCAACTCCTCCACTAGGGCGCCGCCGATTCGGGTGAGGTAGGTATGGACCGTATTGAAAGCCCTTGGCTTTCCGTTGCGCTTCAACCCTTCCCAAGTGGCTCGGGTCCACTCGCCCAGCAGGCGAATGATGGGGCGCAAGGGGTCTCGGCCCTGGTCCAGCGCCAGCCATCGATCCAACTCCACGCTCACCAAGTCTCGGGTCGCCTCCGTGTGGATCGACGTGGCAGGCACGCTGAGCCCCTGAAGGGGAAGCTTGAGGGACTTACCGCGCCGGGGAATCATGCGACTGAGGATCCGGAACTGCGAATGGGCGGACTTCTGTCCCTCGGTTGCCGGGGCGTTGGCCCTCAGTGGCGCATCGGCACCCTCATCCGAATCAGGTGGAGCAAACGTCGGCGGGCTCAGATCACCATCGATGTAGGCGAGTTGCTCCTCGAGGGTCGCACCGATGCACCCGCGCATGCCGTCCAGCGCAAAGCGCATTGCCGGGCTCATCTCGAAACGATTGGCGACCGCCGCGACGCTGCAAAGGACATCGAGCAAGGAGAGGGCACCCCGCGTCGACGCCGCGGCCCACTCCGGAAGAAGCGACTGAACGCCAGCGCTGATCACCGAGATCTCAGGCAGCGGGTCGTCCGGGAAGCTCTTCGCGAGCGACGCGATCGCCATGGACGCCAGGCCGCGAAGCTGAATGACTCGCCCTGAAGCAATCGGCACGAGAATCAGGTCGTGAATCTTTGCCGACCGCACCGCCTTGTGGCGCGCGGCGATGACTTCCAGAGCGGTGGAGCGCGAGTCCAGTCCACCGAAGAGCACCAGCGCTTCGAAGGTGCGGGCGACCTGCAGCGGAAACGTGCGAACGGGCTTTTTCTGGCGGGAGCGCTCGTCGACATGCCGACGAAGCGCCTCCATCTGCGTCAACGCCAGAAGCGCCCCTTGGAAAAACGGGTTCTCAATGGGACGCCGAACCGCCACCGGAATCGGAATGGGGGGCGCTTTGTGCTGGGCTTGCTGCGCAAGCCGGCCCACCACCTTTTTCAAGGCGCGGACCCGAGCGACGGCCCGTCCTGGCGTGTCGCCGCAAGTCACCACCAGCTCGTCTCGAATCCGCTCGACATTCAGCGCGTCGATGGCCTCCGGCGTCACCGGAATGCTCGGATCCGCGAACGCGGCGGCGAGACCGGAGGCCGCGAAAGCGTCATGAGCAAGGACGGCGTCCAGGGCGTTTTTTCGTTCCGCCCGCTGATCGACCAGCAGCTGCCGCTCCCAAGCCAATCGAGCGCCATCCAATCGGCGGTCAGCCGCCTTGATCAGGGGATACCAGTCCCGCAAGGGAGGAAGCGCAGGCGCGCCATTCGCCTTGTCGATCCTCGGCCGGCCATGGACCGTCAGCGGCGAGGTAAGGACCGTCCATCCCTGCGTTGCGGCGACACGATCCAGCCACGGGCGCGTGTGTTCGACAACCTCGATCGGCGTCGTCGGAGACTCCGAGGCATAGGGATACCCGACGAGGTCGTAGTGCCCCAGCTGCACTGATGCCAGGAACGGCCGCATCCCCATTTCGACCGAGCGGGTTCGCCAGTAGGTGCGCCCCCAGTTCCACGGCAGCACCTTCCAAAGCTCAGGCCCGCGCTCCCGTATGGCGGCGAAGCTCGGCCGGCAGGGAGCCCCGTCGGCATTCAAGTCGAACAACAGTTCACCCTCGCCACGCTGCACATCCCGGACATGGGGGCGAAGGTTTGGCCACCGCTCGGCCAAAGCCTCGAGGTGCTCCAAGTAGGCCTTGAGCTGATGGACGAGGACCTTAGGCAGAGCGGCAAGCCGCGGGTCATGCGCGACGTCATGGCGTTTGTCACGGAAGAGCGCCGCTCCGCTTTCGAGGCCCAGATCCGCGAGCGTGAGTTCAAACAAGGCCTCCGCAGGTCGATGCCCTGCGGTCGCCACCGTCATTCGGACGGTGTGATCGAGGATCCGTCGGTGGGCCAGCAGGACAGCGGCACGATCACCCGACCCCTGCCCGTCGACAGGTTCATGCTCAGCGCTCGCCGAAGCCAAGCGCTTCGCGGCTTTCGGATCGACATACAGCTCCGATCCCACGCGCTCATCGCCGTCCGTCAGCTCTGCCCAGCGGTCATCACCAATCACCGAGACGAGGGCGTCTCGGTAGATCTGAGTGATGGTTCGGACTTTTGGCGCGTAGTAGCTCAAACCGGACTCAGGCCGGCCGAGCGTGTCGGCGGTGATCAGCTGGGCGACTACCGGATCACCGCAGTGCCCAACGATCACGGGCGGAATCGATCGGCGCAGATTGGCCACGCGCATGGGGATTCCCAGCGAGCCCGAAAGCGCTTCCACGGCGCTGTAGACCCAGTCGTGCCGCTCATCCGGTGCTGCCGTAAAGAAGCGCCTGATGTCCTCCACCTGTAGGTGAAAAGCGTCAGCAACCGACGGCGGGAGGGGGAGCGGGAACCGATCGAGCACGGGAACCACGAGCCTGCGCTGGTGCTCGTTCGGCTTGAAATAGGCAGGGGCCCGGATCGCTTGACCCGGAGGAGACTCCGACGGCTCATCCTCGAGCTTCCATGCCACAGGAACCCAGATGCACCGCTGCTCAAGGTCCAGGTAGCGATGCCGCAAAGGCACCTGGCTTTCGGCGTCGCCCAAACGCAACTGATCGAGGCTCGAGTCCGTGGTACCGGTCAGCGCAACTACGAGAGCACCGAAAGCACCCATACGCGCCTCGTGAGGCGCGTTCGTGTCGATCAAGACCCGAGTCAGATCCCGAAGCGCGGCGCCAAAAATCGGCGGGCTCAGGGCATCGATATGGCACTCGAGCAGGAACGGGTTGCGGCTCCAAACGGCCTGCATAGCCCGGAAACGGACCTGCCGTTGCGTTAGTCCGGCCCCCTGGCCGGGAACGACAACGAGATCCGCCTGAAGGCTGAACTCCGCCGGACTTTCGCCGGGCAAGAGCGGCTCGCCCGCCGGCGGTCCAATCGGCCTGAGAACAATGACGTCCGGATGTCCGGGATCGGGCTTCGACCCGTCACGTTTGCGGGGGCCACCTACCCTGGGTCCAGAAGGAGCCGGTGGCGGTGGCGGCGGAAGTGGCTGCGGCCCTGGGGGCGCCGGCCGGCCGTCGCCCCGCGACTCGAGGATCCGCAACAGGGCGTCTCGCCACCAGCCGGTCCACGCCTTCTCTAATGTGTCGTGGTCCGAACTTGCCAGAAGACCGAGAGCATCTACCGCCGCCCCAAGACCGGGCGCCGCCTTGAGAGCCGACAGGACGGGGATGAGCGCGACCGCAGCAGCGCGATGGCTTGAGCTGAGTGCTGATCGGACGGCTGAGGCAATGCCTTCCGCAGCCGACAAATAGGTCTCACCCGACCTGTGGCAGTCGGTCATCGCCAACCACAGCAGTCCCCGGAAGAGATCCAACTCGGGAGACGAGACAGAGGCACCGCCACCGATCATCGCCCCCGCCAGACCGAACTCCCCCTTCAGCATCGTGACGCGAGCGCCGCGGTGGGAAGCCGGAACCTCGTCCTCGACTTGCCGAAGCGCCTCGGCGAGCATCCCCTGTGGAGCGACGGACTCGAGTGCCGAGCCCAGCCAACCGCCCCGGCCTTGAATCCGTATTAGGGCCCTGTAGAGCCAAGTCTTCTCGGCAGCACCGGGCAGGGGGAACAAGACCTCGAGCTCACGGCGAAGGCCATCCACCCCTCTCTCTTGAGCCACCCGCTGATCCAGACCCCACCCCCTGCACAGTCGTGCTTGAGTCTAGGCGGGTCGGATTCCTTGTGCCACTTTTTGTAGTCTATATCGACCTCAAGTGACATGATCCGCTTTCAATACGGCCGGAGCTCTGGCAAGCTGTTGAATATCGCTATGTTCTTTTCTGGTCTTTGTAGTGATTTGAGGAAACTCATTTCACAGGGACTCATAATAACCCCGCGATTCTGCGGGGTTTTTTGTGCCCGGAGTTTGGTCTGCAGGGACTCGGAGACCGTGCACGGGGCGGTCCTGTGACAGTTCTGTGCCACTTCCGTGCCACCCTCAAGAGGGTGATTTAAAACGCGCAATTGAAACCGACCCAGGCACGTCCGCCGATTCGCCCCTTGTCCACATGGACCCAAGCATCGCTCGTGTCGGGGTCGCCGAAGTGGGGTCGACCCCAGCACTTCCGTGCCGACTTCTGTGGGCTGTGGCAGTGCCTGTGACGGAAGCGCCCCGGCTCTGAGGGCCGGCTGCCACCTGACGACAACCCTGTCGTAGCCGTCCGCCGCTAGGCTCATGCGTCGCCGGAACGGTGAGTCGTCCAGTCTCGAACCCTGAGATCGACATCTTCGATACTGCGGACTCTGGAACCCAGACTCAGGAGTCCCGCATGAAGGCCAAGATCACCAAAGCCCTAATCACCCATCCTGATCCCGCGGCCAGGTAGCGTGCGGCGCAGAGCGAGGTGGGATCGAGGGCCGGAAAGATGAGACTGAAGGCCGACGACGATGTCGAAGTTCATAACGCGGCGAGAGATGGCTGATCCTAGTAGCCCGCCAGCTTGCTGAATCGGTCCAAGCGCTTGGCGGTTTTCTCGCTTCCTGCCTCAAACCCGTACTCACCGTGGGTGCAGCTCCTCGCCGAATCCCCCGGGACTCTGACCGCGACCTCTGAGTCTGGGCCCATGTAGGGGCTTCCCTTGATTTCACCCGAGAAACTTTCCACCCATCCCGTATCTGGTGTCCAGTAGACGGTGTCGTGCACGACACCGATGTCGTCTAGGTGCTGGTCAAGCTCGTGCAGCAGCGCGTTTCCCTCCACCACATTGCGCATGTCACCTTCCCAGCGCATGCCCCATGCACGGTCTTCTTCGTGCGGGTACTGGCCGGGAGAGTTCTTCAGCTTTTCGAAAAGAGGCAGCCTTTGCACATAGCGAGCATCTCGCCCCTTCTTTACGCTGAAGCCGCTGAAGAGGCTGATCCCCAACTCAAATCGCTCACCCATCGAACGATTCCCAATGACGAAGAACTCGCTGCTCTTGTAGTCCACGCCAGCAATGATCGCGTTCTTTCGAGCGAATCGAGGCACCTTGGATCCTGCCCAAGCGTAGAGCCTCAAAGATCTGCGTCGACCGAGAAGCATGCATCCGTTGGCCCCGTAAGCGCGCACCACGCGCTCATGGTCGATCAGGTGATTGACGACAAGGAAGCCCACCCAGTGGTAGGGCCGGAACCCAAGCGCCGCGAGCGATAGCCTCGCGGTGGGTCCGATCTTCACAATCTCTGGTC
>Ga0209278_1000193_pt1 | contig 65207 bp, 58 predicted proteins | sample JI81BgreenDNA_FD_187504 | JGI IMG/M metagenome (GOLD analysis project Ga0209278, IMG submission 187504) | Wastewater effluent complex algal communities from Wisconsin, to seasonally profile nutrient transformation and Carbon sequestration -... | ecosystem: Engineered > WWTP > Effluent > Algae... | reverse complement strand
ATGGCTGCGGGATCACGTCGGCCAGTGAGGGTGAAGTGCTTGTAGGGACCTGCCGCTCGGGTCCGGAATGCCACTCAAGCACCGTCCGCTATTGGCCGAAACCCGCCGCGCTGATCCGTCAAGCCCGCATCTGCTTACTCGCACTTCTGGTGCTGGCCTCTCTCGAATGAACGTGGCTCGACCTGTCGGCTTTTGCGTTCCCATAGCCGGGGAATGCCTGCCGAGGACTTGCTTGCATCGTGGGGGGGGGGCTGGGCTGGCGCTGCAACATCGTCTTCGACCACATCCACGGAGGTGTTCGGGTTCATGTGGACAGGGCGAGGGCATTTGGAAGTGCTTGGGTCGTTTTCAATCGCGCGCTTGAACTGACCCCTCCGCCTTTGTCACAGCACTGGCACAGGACTGTCACAGCGCGGCGTTCGGAGCCTCCCAAGCCCAATTGCCAGGCACAAAAAACCCCGCAGAATCGCGGGGTTAGGTGTGGTGGCTATGGGTGGACTCGAACCACCGACCCCAGCATTATGAGTGCTGTGCTCTAACCGGCTGAGCTACATAGCCACGGGGGCGGGCATTGTCCATGCCGCCCGCCGGCGCGTCAACCGGACGTCTGAACGAAGGCCGGCCAACCCGGTCGCGACGCGGGATCGCCGATAATCGTGGGCTTCGACTGTGCTTCGAGCCGACGCCCGCCATGAACACCGCCCACCGCAAGCCGCTGCCCGGCACTCGCCTCGACTATTTCGACGCCCGCGAGGCCGTCGACGCGCTCCGTCCCGGGGCCTGGGCCACGCTGCCGTACACCGCGCGCGTGCACGCCGAAAACATTGTTCGCCGGGCGGACGCGGTGCGCATTCCGGACTACCTGCGCCAGTTCATCGAGCGCAAGCGCGACCTCGACTTCCCCTGGTTCCCGGCCCGCGTGGTCTGCCACGACATCCTCGGCCAGACAGCCCTCGTCGACCTCGCCGGCCTGCGCGACGCCATCGCCGAATTCGGCGGCGATCCGGCGCAGGTGAACCCGGTGGTGCCGGTGCAGCTCATCGTCGACCACTCGCTGGCCGTCGAGTGCGGCGGCTTCGATCCGAACGCGTTCGAGAAGAACCGTGCGATTGAAGACCGACGCAACGAAGACCGCTTCCACTTCATCGACTGGACGAAGCGCGCGTTCAAGAACGTCGACGTGATCCCGCCGGGCAACGGGATCATGCACCAGATCAACCTGGAGAAGATGTCGCCGGTGATCGGTGTCGAGAACGGCGTGGCGTATCCCGACACCTGCGTCGGCACCGACTCGCACACGCCGCATGTCGATGCGCTCGGCGTCATCGCCATCGGCGTCGGCGGCCTCGAGGCCGAGAACGTGATGCTGGGCCGCGCCTCGTGGATGCGCCTGCCGGACATCGTCGCCGTCGAGCTCAGCGGCAAGCCGCAGCCGGGCATCACCGCCACCGACATCGTGCTTTCGCTCACCGAGTTCCTGCGCAAGTCCAAGGTGGTTGGCGCTTACCTCGAGTTCCGCGGCGAAGGCGCGGCAGCGCTGACGCTGGGCGACCGCGCGACGATCTCGAACATGGCGCCGGAGTACGGCGCGACGGCGGCAATGTTCTTCATCGACGGCAACACGCTCGACTACCTGCGCCTCACCGGCCGTTCCGACGAGCAGGTGGCGCTGGTGGAGGCCTACGCCAAGACCGCCGGCCTGTGGGCCGACGACCTCAAGACCGCCGAGTACGAGCGCACGCTGCACTTCGATCTGTCGACGGTCGTGCGCACGATGGCCGGCCCGTCGAACCCGCACGCCCGCGTCGCGACCAGCGAGCTCGCCGCCAAGGGCATTGCGGGGAATCTCGCCGCGGCGCGCGAACAGGAAGCCCAGGGCCTGATGCCGGATGGCGCGGTGATCATCGCCGCGATCACCTCCTGCACGAATACCTCGAACCCGCGCAACGTCATCGCCGCCGGCCTGCTGGCGAAGAAGGCGAACGCGCTGGGGCTCGTGCGCAAGCCCTGGGTGAAGACCTCGCTGGCGCCGGGCTCGAAGGCCGTGCAGCTCTATCTCGAAGAGGCCGGCCTGAAGACCGAGCTGGAAGCACTCGGTTTCGGCATCGTGGCCTTCGCCTGCACCACCTGCAACGGCATGAGCGGCGCGCTCGATCCGGCCATCCAGAAGGAAGTCATCGAACGCGACCTCTACGCGACGGCCGTGCTCTCGGGCAACCGCAACTTCGACGGCCGCATCCATCCCTACGCCAAGCAGGCCTTCCTCGCTTCGCCGCCGCTGGTGGTGGCCTATGCCATCGCCGGCACCGTGCGCTTCGACATCGAGAAGGACGCGCTGGGCCATCGCGCGGACGGCACGCCGATCCTTCTGAAGGACCTCTGGCCCACGGATGCCGAGATCGACGCGGTGGTGAAGCAGTCGGTGAAGCCGGAGCAGTACCGCAAGGTGTACGACCCGATGTTCCGCGTGGTGGTCGAGCACGGTGAGGCGGTGAAGCCGCTGTACGACTGGCGCGCCATGAGCACCTACATCCGCCGCCCGCCGTACTGGGAAGGCGCGCTGGCCAAGCCGCGCACGCTCTCGGGCCTGCGACCGCTGGCGATCCTCGGTGACAACATCACGACCGACCACCTCTCGCCGTCGAACGCCATCCTCGCCAACAGCGCGGCGGGCGAGTACCTCGCGAAGATGGGACTGCCGGAAGAGGACTTCAATTCCTATGCGACGCACCGCGGCGACCACCTCACCGCGCAGCGCGCGACCTTCGCGAATCCGACCCTGCAGAACGAAATGGTCCGCGATGCCGAGGGGAAGGTGCGCAAGGGCTCGCTGGCCCGCGTCGAGCCCGAGGGCAAGACGCTGCGCATGTGGGAAGCCATCGAGACCTACATGGAGCGTGGCCAGCCGTTGATCATCATCGCCGGCGCCGACTACGGCCAGGGCAGCTCGCGCGACTGGGCGGCCAAGGGCGTGCGCCTTGCCGGCGTCGAGGCGATCGTGGCCGAGGGCTTCGAGCGCATCCACCGGACCAACCTGATCGGCATGGGCGTGCTGCCCTGCGAGTTCCTGCCGGGCACCACGCGCCTGACGCTCGGCCTCGACGGCACCGAAACCTTTGATGTCACCGGCGCGCGCACGCCGGGCGCCACGCTGACGCTGGTCGTGCATCGCAAGGACGGGTCGCGCGTGGAATGCCCGGTGCGTTGCCGCCTCGACACCGCCGAGGAAGTAGCGATCTACGAGGCCGGCGGCGTGCTGCAGCGCTTCGCGCAGGATTTCCTCGAAGCCACCAAGGCGGCGTGAGCATGAACATCGTTCGTCCGCAGGTCCGTATCCCCGCCACCTACATGCGCGGCGGCACGTCGAAGGGCGTGTTCTTCCGCTTGGCCGACCTGCCGGAGGCCGCGCGCGTGCCCGGCGCCGCGCGCGATGCGCTGCTGCTGCGCGTGATCGGTTCGCCGGATCCCTACGGCAAGCACACCGATGGCATGGGCGGTGCGACGTCGAGCACCAGCAAGTGCGTGATCATCGGCCCGACCACCCAGCCGGGCCATGACGTCGACTACCTCTACGGTCAGGTGTCGATCGACAGCGCCTTCGTCGATTGGAGCGGCAACTGCGGCAACCTCAGCAGCGCCGTCGGGCCCTTCGCCATCGCCAACGGCTTCATCGCGCCGGAGCGCATCCCGCAAGAGGGCGTGTGCACGGTGCGCATCTGGCAGAAGAACATCGGCAAGACGATCGTGGCCCACGTGCCGATCGCGAACGGCGAGGTGCAGGAAGACGGCGACTTCGAACTCGATGGCGTCACCTTCCCGAGCGCCGAGATCCCGCTGGAGTTCCTCGATCCGGTGGACGAGGGCGACGAGGGTGGGGCGATGTTCCCCACCGGGAATGTCGTCGACACGCTCGAGGTGCCCGGCGTCGGCACCTTGCAGGCCACGATGATCACCGCGGGCATCCCGACGGTGTTCGTGCGCGCGGCCGACATCGGCCTCACCGGCACCGAGCTGCAGCCGGCGATCAACGAGAGCCGTGAGCGCCTCGCCATGTTCGAAGCCATCCGCACCGCCGGTGCGCTGTGCATGGGCCTGATCAAGAGCCCGGAAGAGGCCGCCAAGCGCCAGCACACGCCCAAGGTCGCCTTCGTCGCAAAGCCCGCCGATTACGTCGCTTCGAGCGGCAAGCCGGTCAAGGCCGGCGACATCGATCTGGTGGCGCGCGCCTTGTCCATGGGCAAGCTGCACCACGCGATGATGGGCACGGCCTCGGTGGCCATCGCCACGGCGGCGGCCATTCCCGGCACGCTGGTCAACGAGGCCGCCGGTGGCGGGGCCCGCGAGGCGGTCAACTTCGGCCACCCCAGCGGCACGATGCGCGTCGGCGCCGCGGCCGAGCAGGTCGACGGCCACTGGGTCGTGCGCCGCGCGCTGATGAGTCGCAGCGCCCGCGTGCTGATGGAGGGGCAGGTGCGCGTGCCCGAGTTGCCGGGCGGCCGCGCTTGAGCCGGGCGGTGGCGATCGTCGTGCTCGGCGTCCTGCTGGCCGGGGGCGCCTCTGCGCGAGGCGTGCATCCCCGCCATCTGGACCCCGTGCCGGCGGGCGCGCTTCACCGTCTGGCGGAGGACTTCGTATTCAGCGAGAAAGCGGCCACCTTCACGCTGGCCGCTGGTGAGTACCGCGTCGCGTTCGAAGACCGTCGCGCGCGGTACCTCGTGGGCGCGCACGACTGCCTGTCGATGCGCGTCGTGCCGCCGAGGCAACCGGAGGCGGCGTACACGATGCCTTTCGACTGCGGCATCAAGCTCCCCAAGGACCCCGCCCAGCCGGCGGACGTCTTCGTCATCCGTGACGCGCCAAGGCCGGAATCGCTGGGGCAGGGTGTGTTGATCGACGCGATCATCCGCGGCGGCTCGGGCAAGTTCGATTTTCCGGCGCGGCTGCCCGACGGTGCGGCGCTGCGCGCGGCCTTGACGGTGGTCGACGTGGTCGAAGGCGAAGATTGACCCGGCCCGCTTGAGGCGCGTTGCGGCGCTGTGGCATGGTGCTCCCATTGAATTTGGAGCCCGTACGGTGATCGATCCGGACGGTTACCGCCCCAATGTCGGCATCATCCTGATGCGCGACGACGGCCGCCTGTTCTGGGCCCGTCGCGTGCATCGCGATGGCTGGCAATTCCCCCAGGGCGGAATGAACAGCGACGAGACGCCGCTCGAGGCCATGTACCGCGAGCTGCAGGAAGAAACCGGCCTGCTTCCCGAGCACGTCGAACTGCTGCATTCGACGCCGGGCTGGCTGCGCTACCGCCTGCCCTCGCGCTGCGTGCGCGCCGGCGAGAAGCCGCGCTGCATCGGACAGAAGCAGGTGTGGTTCCTGCTGCGCCTGGTGGCCTGCGAATCCAACGTGCGCCTCGACGCCAACGAGAAGCCCGAGTTCGACCGCTTCCGCTGGGTCGACTACTGGTACCCGCTGGAGCACGTCGTGCACTTCAAGCGCGACGTCTACACCCGCGCCCTGTGCCATGTGGCGCCCGCGGCCCGCGGTCTGGCCGGCGCCGAGGCGGTGCCCGAGCCGAGTTTCCCGCCCCCGCTGGTCGAAGCGCGGAACCGCCGCCAGGCCTGAGCCTTCACGGCCTCGACCGGAGGCTGAATCCGATGCAGGGCGCCGCACCCCGGCCCTTGACAGGTGGCCGCTTGCGGCTTGTAATGCGAACTGTTCGTATTACTGGATGCAAGCCGTGTACGTCTGCGTCTGCAACGGAGTCACCGATCGCGATATCCAGCGGGCCGTCGACGAGGGCTGCGACAGCCTCGACGCGCTCGCCGCGCGGACGGGTTGCGGCAGTACCTGCGGCTGCTGCCGCGAGTACGCGGAAGAAGCGATCCTCCAGGCCAAGTCCGTGAGCCTCGGCCTGCCCATCGCCGCCTGAGGCGTCGTCGCGGCGTCTCGCCGATCCGGTCTTCACTTCGCGTCCATATCGCGCAGCGATTCGCGTTTACCCGTGCACGCGGGCGCGGCGCTAGTCTTCGCGCACCACGCGCCAAGGAGCAGCCGACATGAAGGGCGACCCGCAGGTCATCCAGCACCTCAACAAGGTGCTCTACAACGAACTCACCGCGATCAACCAGTATTTCCTGCATGCGCGCATGCTGAAGAACTGGGGCTTCAAGGAACTCGGCGAGCACGAGTACCACGAGTCGATCGACGAGATGAAGCACGCCGATTGGGTCATCGAGCGCATCCTTTTCCTCGAGGGCCTGCCGAACCTGCAGAACCTCGGCAAGATCATGATCGGCGAGACGCCGAAGGAAGTCTTCGAGTGCGACCTCAAGCTCGAGATGATCGCCATCCCCGACCTGAAGGCCGGCGTCGCGCATGCGGAATCCGTGGGTGATTACGTCAGCCGCGACCTGTTCGCGAAGATCCTTGCGTCCGAGGAAGAGCATGTCGATTGGCTGGAAACGCAGCTCGACCTGATCAAGCGCCTCGGCGAGGGTCCGTACCTGCAGACGACGTTGTCGAAGGACTGAGCGCCGAGCGGCATCGCGAGGCGACGGCGACGGCCGGGGCGACCCGGCCGTTCGCGTTTCAGGCCACCAGTTTGCGCAGCGACTCGCTGGCGCGTTGGAACTCGGCCTCGAGGACGGCGACGGCCACGGCCGGTCTCGGCAGCACGCCCTCGCGGGCACCGACCTCGATGCGCTTCGCGGCAGCCGACACCGCCATGGCGCCCAGGTTGGCGCTGGAGGACTTCAGCGTGTGCGCCGGCGCGACCATCTTCTGCAGGTCGCCACCCGCGGCGGCCTCTTCGAGCTGGCGGATGTACTTCGCCGCATCGACGAGAAACATCTGCACCAGGTTGCTGAACTCGCTGCCCATCACCTCGCGCAGCTCGGCGAGGACCTCGTCATCCAGGACGTTCGGCGTGGCCACCGGCGCCGGGGAGGGAGCAGCGGCCACCGGCGGCGGCGCCGCAACCGGAGCGTCCGGCCGCTTGAGGCCCGGAATCGACGGCAGGGCCGGTGCGCTGGCCACCGGAACCGGCGTGGCGGCCCGTGGGCCGGGCGCCGCATTGGCGGCCGGAGGGGCCGCGGCGCTGCGCCGCGCCGCCGCGCCGCGCTGCAGCCAGCGCTTCAGGGTGTCTTCCAGCTGGGAGCGATCGACGGGCTTCGACAGGTAGTCGTCCATGCCGGCGTCGAGGCAGCGCTGGCGGTCGCCCGCCATGGCGTTGGCGGTCATGGCGATGATCGGCAGCCGGGGCAGGCGTTGGGCGTCCTCGTACTCGCGCCATTCGCGCGTCGCCGTGTAGCCGTCCTTGACCGGCATCTGGCAGTCCATCAGGACGAGATCGAGGTTGCCCGCGGCCATGCGCTCCAGGGCGCGTTCGCCGTCGCCGGCCGACTCGCAGATGAGGTCCATCTGCGCGATCAGCTTTTGCGCGACGAGCAGGTTCACCGGGTTGTCCTCGACCAGCAGCACGCGAGCGCGGCGACCGATGGCGGCCTCCGAGAAGGCGCCGACGCTGCTGCCCTGCGGCAGTGCGGCCACGGCGGCGGAGGGCAGCGCCTCCGGCTCCGTCCCGAATTCGTCCGCATCGTCGGCGACGCCGGGCAGCGGGACACTCTGGTCCGGCACCAGCAGGTCCGCCAGCGCGGACTTCAGGTCGGCCGCGGCGGCGTCGCGGCGGAGCGACGCGAGGGTGGCCGAGAGGCTGGTTTCCGCCGGCAGCGGTTCGGCACCGGTCAGCAGCAGGACCTTGAGGCCGGTGACTTCCGGTGAGCGCGACAGCGCGCGCTGCAGCACCACGGCGGCAGAGGCGCCGTCGCGCAGGTCAGCCACGAGGGCCTCGAACCCGCCGCCCATCCCGCGGGCCGCCGCCGAGCGCAGCATCTGCAGCGCTTCCGGGGGCGTGCTGGCGTACGACAGGCGGAGGCCCCAGTTCTGCATCGCGGTGGCGAGGCGTTCGCGCTGCGCCGGGTCTGGCGTCATCAGCAGGACGCGGGCGCCCGAGAGGTCGGCGCGTGCGGCGGGGAGGTCGCCGACGGCTTTGGCCAGCGGCACTTCGAACCAGAACCGCGAGCCCTGGCCGGGCTCGCTGTCGACCCCGATGCGCCCGCCCATCAGCGTGATGATGCGCTTGCAGATGACCAGGCCGAGGCCGGTGCCGCCGTACATGCGCGTGGTCGAGGCGTCGGCCTGCGAGAAGGCCACGAACAGCTGCGAGAGCTTGTCCTTGGGGATGCCGATGCCGGTGTCGACCACTTCGAAGCGCAGGGGGTGCGTGAGGCGTTCCTCGCCGTTCTTCTGGATGCGCAGGGTGACGCGGCCGCGGTCGGTGAACTTGATCGCGTTGCTCAGCAGGTTCGACACCACCTGGCGCAGGCGGGTCGGATCCCCGCGGACCGGCAAGCGGACGCCCGGATCGATCTCGAGGTGCAGCAGCAGGCCCTTCGTCTCGGCCTGCTTGGTCATCAGGCGGACGACCGACTCGGCGAGCTCGCGCAGGTTGAAGCTCGTGGTCTCGAGGTCGACCTTGTTCGCCTCGAGCTTCGAGTAGTCGAGGATGTCGTCGACGATCCGCAGCATCTGCTTGGCCGAGCCGTGCGCGGTGCGCAGCAGGTCGGCCTGGTCGGCGGTGAGGCGCGCGGCCAGCAGCATGTCGAGCACCGGCAGGATGCCGTTGAGCGGCGTGCGGATCTCGTGGCTCATCGTGGCGAGGAACTCGCCCTTGGCCATCATCGCCGCCTCGGTCTGCTTCTTCGCGTCCTTCAGCTCGAGCTCGAGGCGACGGTGGCGCTCCAGCTCCTGCTGCAGCGTTTCCACCATGCGCTGGTTCTCGCTGGTGAGGCGCTGGTGCTCGGCCAGCATCTCCCGGGCCTGGCGCAGGCCGCCGGGGACGACCACGATCGCGCCGATGGTGAAGGCCAGGGCGGCGATGACGGTGGGCCAGAAGCCGCCGATCGGCAGCAGGGCGAGGCCGACGGCGAGCAACAGGCCCGCGGCGGCCGCAAGGAGCAGCCAGCCCGCGAGCAGCCGGTTCGGAAGGCGGGGGGGCAGCACGTCAGAGGATCGCCTGGTTGAAGTCGAAGTCGAGTGCGTCGGCCGCCTGCTGGACGAGGTTGCCCTGCACGAAGTCGACGCCGCTCATCCACAGCGTGGCAGCCGCCTGCGGGTCCTCGACGCCGTGGCCGATGACCTCGAGGCTGCGGCGGTGGGCGCGGTCGATGATCACCTTCAGCTCGTCGCGCACGGCCGAGGACAGCGCGCCCGTGGAGTACTTGCCGGCGAGCTTGATCAGCGACAGCGGCAGCTGCTCCATCGTCGATTCCACCTCCGGCCCCGGCTCGAACTGCGACAGGCAGAACTGCACGCCGTCGGCCACCATCGCCGAGCAGAACTCGCGCAGCGTGCCGGTGTGCACGCTGGCGTCGGAGAGGCGCAGTTCGAGCACCAGCGAGGCGCCGGGCACGTCGAGCGCGCGCAATTCGTTGCGCAGCCATTCGGCATGGCCGCCGTGCGCGAGGGTGTAGGGCGACTGCGTGACGAACAGCGTCATCGTCGCGCCGCGCTCCCGCGCCTTGGCGATCTTCGCGATCGATTCGCGCAGCACCCAGCGGTCGATCTCGACGATGAAGCCGGAACGTTCGGCGGCGGGGATCACCTCGGCAGCGGTCATGCGCTTGCCGCTGCTGGTGTCGAGGCGCAGCAGGGACTGGTAGCGGCTGTCCTCGCCGCCGGCGACGGCGACGATGGGTTGGTAGAGCAGCGACAAGCGACCGTCGGACATGGCCTGGCGCATGTCGTCGATCAGGGCCCTCTGGCGCTGCGCCTCTTCGGCGGCCAGCGGGCGGTAGAGGTCGATGCGGTCGGCGCGCTTGCGGGCGTTGTGCGCGGTCTTCTCGACGGCATTGAGCAGGGCGCCGGCGTCGGTGAACTCCTCCACCAGCGGGGCCACGCCGGCGACGGCCGGGGTGACGACGCTCTGGTCGCCAAGGCGGAACTCGTGGGCGACCAGCGCTTCGCGCAGCTGCACGCCCAGCATCAGCAGGTCGTCGGGGTCGAGGCTGGCGTCGAGCACCAGGAAGCCGCCGTCCGCGAAGCGGCACAGCATGCGCTCGCCGGCGAGGGGCTTGAGCAGGTCGAGGGCCTCCACGTGCAAGCGCTCGAACTGGCCGAGGCCGAGGCGCTCGCGCAGCTTGGCGATGGTCTCCATCTCGAGGAACACCACGCCGCCGCGCGCGCGGCCCTCGGTGATGAGCTGGTCGATCCGCGCCATCATCCGCCCGCGTTCGACGATGCCGCTGTCGACGCTGCTGGCCACGGCGGCGCCGGCCTCCGTTTCGCGGTCGCGGATCTGCTGCACGTCGCGGTAGCGGCGGATGCGGCCCTGGACGCTGGCGATCAGGTGCTTCGGGCGGATCGGCTTGGAGAGGAAGTCGTCGCCGCCGGCGTCCAGCGCGTTGAAGCGCACTTCCTCGTCCTGCTCGCCGGTGAGGAAGACGATGGGCGTGTGGGTGAACGCTTCCCGCTCGCGGATCAGCGCCGTGAGCTCGATGCCGTTCGCCACCGGCATGTGGAAATCCATCAGGATCAGGTCGGGTTCGAAGGTGTCGAGCGTCGGCAGGACGTCGAGCGCGTCGAGCACGATGCGCGTATCCATGCCGGCGTTGCGCAGCACGCCTTCGGCGAACAGGGCCTGCGCGCGGTCGTCTTCGACGATCAGCACGCGGTAGAGCGGCTCGCCGGTGCTGAACAGGTCGCGCAGGCGGTTGGCGACGTCGATGCCGCCGTGCGGGCGCACGAGGACCGCGTCCATACCGGCGCGGCGCGCGGAGAGCCGCGCCATCACGTCATCCGTATCGGTGATGAGGGCCATGCGGATCGGCTGGTTCGCGCGCATGCGGATCGGCTTCATCGCATCGCCGATCCGCTCGATCGACGCCGCATGCATGCGGTCGATGAGCACCACGTCCGCGGGCAGTGCCCCCGCCAGTTCCACCAGCTCGTCGATCTCCGACAGCACGTCGACCTCGAACTGGCGCGAGCGCAACTGCTCGGCGAGCGCTTCGGCTTCCCGGCTTTCGTCGGACAGGAGGTAGAGCCGCAGGGCGGTCATAGGCAGCGATCCATTGCCAAAACGAAGATTTTCGAGTGTAGACGCGTCGATGGGGGGGAGGCGTATACCGGAGGTGTGGAGGGGGGAGCGGTTCATCGGTGCGGCCGGCACGCAGCGCGCGGGGGCGGCATCGGCGACCCAGCGCCGCCAGAACCCCAGGGGCAGGGCCTCGGCGCGCGGCGGGTGGGGGAGCATGACGAGGCTGCGCTCGACCTCATCGTGGCCGCCGGCCGGCAGCTGGTCGATCAGGGTTTCGAGCAGGGCACTGAAGCGGGCGCCGAGGATCGGGTCGGGCAGGTCCTGCTTTTCCAGCGGGCGGGCCAGGGACTCGGCCAGCAGCAGGGCGGTATCGACCGCCGGATTGCGGCCGAGCGCATGCAGCCCGTGGACGAGGGGGGCCAGCTCCTCGCGGATCTGGGCGATGGCGTTGATGTCCCAGCCGCTGCGCCGCGCGCGGCGCACGCGGTGTTCGATCAGCCTGCAGCGATGGCGCAGGACCGGGGCGAGATCTTCGGCCGCGATTCGGCCGGCTTCGAGGGCGGCGGCGACGGACACGGGCGGCGGGCTCCAAGGGTTCCCCGCATTGTTGGTCGCCCCCCGGAACGCGGCAATCCGCGTTCAACAAGATTCACACTTGTGACGCGGTTCGCGTTTTGTTTTGTTGCCTTTTGCTCAGGGCCCGGACGAGGCGCCAGCCGAGGTACAGGCCGGCAACCGTGAGCACCACGAGCAGCCCGGCGGCCAGGACCGGCATCAGGAGGGTCAGCGAAAGGCCGCCGACCGCGACGGCATCCTCCGTGCCCGAGGCCACCCAGTTGGAAACCGGCTCCGGCGAGGCGTTGATGGCGACCCGCGTGCTGCTCTTCAGCGCGTGCGTCGAGAGCGCCGCGGCGCCACCCAGAGCGGCGGCGGCGACGCTCCATTCGCCGTCCGGCGCGAACGCCGCCGAGGCGAGGAAGGCGCCGGCCGGCACGCGGGCCAGGGTGTTCATGAGGTCCCAGGCCGAGTCCACGCCGGGGATCTTGTCGGCGAAGAACTCGACCACGGCGAGGGCGCCGGCCGTGCCGAGCACCCAGGGCGAGGTGACGACGTCCATGTTCGCGGGCAGATCCACCCAGCCGAGCAGCGCGGCGATGCCGACGCCGAAGACCGTCAGGTAGGCGCGCACCCCGGCGAGACAAGCGAGGGCAAGGCCCAGGGCGAAAAGGGGGGCTTCGGGCATGGGGCGCTCCTGAGGCGGCGGGGGACGGCCGGAGTATGGAATTGATCGCTTGACCCTGCCTGAAGGGGGCCGCTATACCGGTCGCCCCCGTGCCGGACCCGGACCGTGAGCGCCCAACGCGACGACGATTCCCGCTTCATCGTGGTGCCCCGACGGCCTTCGGACCGCCTGCGCCGCTGGGCCGTGCTGGCCGGGTGGCCGCTGTCGCTGCTGCTGGTGTGGGCCTGGATGGCCTGGCGGGCGGAGCCGGCCTTCACCGCCCTGCGCGCCGAGCACGGCGAGCTGCTGAAGTGGCATGCCGAGGCGCGCGCCGAGCTGGAAACCGCCAAGCAGCAGGTCGCGACGCTGTCGCGCTCCGAGCAGATCAGCCGCGCGGCGAACCTCGAAGTGCAGGAAACCCTGGCCGAGCGCGACGAGGAGATCGCCGCGCTGCGCGCCGACGTGGCCTTCTATGAACGCCTGGTGGGTGCCACGGGGCAACGCCGCGGCCTCACCGTGCATGCGGCGCAGTTCCAGCCCGAAGCCGGCGGCAGCTGGCGCTACACCCTGACCCTCACGCAGAACCTCAATCGCGGCGCGATCAGCGCCGGACGCCTGCGTTTCGCCGTCGAAGGCGTCGCCGACGGCGCCTTGAAGACCGTCGACTGGGACACGTTGCGACAGGCCGACAACGCGCCGGGGCAGGCGTATTCTTTCCGCTACTTCCAGAAGCTCGACGGCAGCATCGTGCTGCCGGCCGGCTTCACCCCGCAGCGCGTCCGCGTGACCCTGGACGGCGGCGGGAACACCATCGACGCCACGGTGCCCTGGCAGGGCGACGCGGCCCCCTGACCCCCCGATAGGATCGTCCCATGCTCGGTTTCGGTGATTCCAAGACGCGCGTGAACCGCGCCAGCGGCAGCGGCAGCGTCGACACGCTGATCGGTCCGAAGATGGTGCTGCGCGGTGACGTGCAGTTCGCCGGAGGGCTGTACCTCGAAGGCCAGCTCGTCGGCCGCGCGATCGCGGATGCCGGGGCCGAGGCGATGATCACCGTCGCCGCGCGGGGCCGGGTCGAGGGCGAGCTGCACGCGCCGGTGGTCGTGATCAATGGTTTCGTGAAGGGCGACGTGCACGCGTCCGAGCGCCTCGAGCTCGGCCCGGAGGCGCGCGTGGAGGGCAACCTGCATTACGCCGTCATCGAGATGGCGGCTGGCGCGGCGGTGACGGGCCGCCTCGTGCATGTGCTGGCGTCGGCGGTACCCGTGGGCGGCAGCGGTTCGGGAAAGCCGACTCCCTCGCCCCGCACCACGGCCGAGCGCGAAGCGACGCCGGCCTGACGCGCCGCGTGCTTGAATCCGCCATCGCCGAACGCCATCTCCCGACCATGACCACGCCCAGCTACCAGGACCTCGATGCCCCCTTGGGCTTCACCCCGGCCGCCGCGGCCAAGGTCGCCGCGCTGATCGCCGACGAGGGCAATGCCGACCTGAAGCTGCGCGTCTACATCACCGGCGGCGGCTGCTCGGGCTTCCAGTACGGCTTCGAGTTCGACGAGGCGAGCAACGAGGACGACGTGGCCGTGCAGCGCGACGGCGTCACGCTGGTCGTCGATCCGCTGAGCCTGCAGTACCTGATGGGCGCCGAGGTCGATTACCGCGAGAGCCTTGCCGGCTCGCAGTTCGTCATCCGCAACCCCAACGCCAAGACCACCTGCGGCTGCGGCAGCAGCTTCTCGGTGTGAGCCTTTCGGGCTTCGCCTTCGTCGACGGCGGCTTCGACCGCGCCGCGCACCTCCGTTCCTCCGCCGAAGCCCTTGATACCGCATGGCCCCAGGCCCGCGTGCTGCGGCTGGATGGGGAATCGCGCAGCCTCGAAGACGAGGATTTCGGCAACTGGCCCTCCGGCGAAACGTTGGCCGCCGAACGTCCGGGCGATGCCGTGTTCCTCGGCCTCGTCGACGGCACCGCCTGCTTCGCCTGGGAGCGCTTCGCCGAGGGCGCGCCCACCACGGACCTGCGCCGCGCCGGCCTGCAGTGGCCGGGACGCGAGGCCGCGCTGTTCGCTGCGGCGGCCGGCGTGCTGAACTGGCTGCGGCGCGCGCGTTTCTGCGGCGCCTGTGGCACGGCCGTGGAACGTCGGCAAACCGGCTGGTCCGTGCGTTGTCCGGGGTGCGGTCTCGAGGCCTACCCGCGGACCGATCCGGCCGTCATCGTTGCCGTCAGCTCGGGCGATCGCCTGCTGCTGGGCCGCCAGCGCAGCTGGCCGCCGGGCCGCTGGTCGGTGGTGGCGGGCTTCGTCGAACCCGGCGAATCGCTCGCCCAGGCCGTGCGCCGCGAAGTGTTCGAGGAAACCCGCATCGAGGTCGGTGCCGTGCGCTACGCCGGCGACCAGCCTTGGCCCTTCCCGATGGCCTTGATGCTGGGCTTCCACGCCGAGGCCGCGCCCGACGCGCCGGCGCCGGAAGTGGATGACGAACTCGAGGCCGCGCGCTGGTTCACCCGTGAGGAGGTTCTCGCCGGTCTCGCCGCGGGCGATGCCCCGCGCGGCGGCGAGCCGCCCCCGCTGGCCTTCGCGCCGCGCCTGTCGATCGCCCGGGCGCTGATCGAGGCCTGGGCGAGCCATCGGGCCTGAGCCCTTCGCGTAAGCCCGGCACGCCCGCGCGCTAGACTGCCCGCCTGCACGAGCCCGCCGCATCGAGACCGGATGTCCATCACCCTCGTCGCCGTCATCGCCGCCCTGCTGCTCGGCCACGTCGCCAAGCCGCTCGCCGCGCTTCGCCACCACGATGCCTTCGTCTCCTGGCTGGGCGTGCTCGGTGCCGAGGGCGGCACGCTCCGCCGCGCGGCGCTCTGGATTGGGATCGGCGTCCCGCTGGTGCTGCTCGCGGCGCTGCAGTGGTGGCTCTCGGGCTGGGCCTATGGCCTGCCGAGCTTGCTCCTCGGCATCGCCGGCCTGTTCTACGCCTGGGGCCCGCGCGACCTCGACCTCGACGTGGAAGCCGTGATCGAGGCCGAGGGCACGGAAGCGCGGCGCGAGGCGGCCAAGCCGCTGTTCCCGCAGCGCGACGAAGTGGTCATCGAGGGCGGCCCGCTGGTGGAGGCCGTGTTCCGCTGCGCCCTCTGGCGCTGGTTCGGGCCGCTGTTCTGGTTCCTGATCCTCGGGCCGGTCGGCGCGGTGGGCTACCGGCTCGTCGCCCTCTCGGCGCAGGGCGCGGCGCAGCAGCGGCTGCCGGAAGACCAGCGCGGCACCGCGGGCGTCATCCTTGGCGTGCTTGATTGGCCGGTGGCGCAACTGATGACGCTCACCTTGGCGCTCGCCGCCGATTTCGACGCGGTGATCGGCGCGTGGCGCCGCTGGCATGCGGAAGGCGTGCGCTTGGGCTTGGGGCATCTGGAAGCCGCGGCGCGCGTCAGCGTGGCGGTCGAACTCGCCGAAGAAGAAGCCTATGCGGCCGATGGCCCCGCGCAGGCGCCTGCATTGCTGGAGCTGCGCGACGCGATGAGCCTGGTCTGGCGCATCCTGGTGATCTGGCTGGGCGTGCTGGCGCTGTTCGTCGTGGCGGGGTTCGTGGGCTAGCCCGGAGCCAGCGTCTCGAATGGTGGCCATGGCAGGTTGCGTGCCACGGTGAACAGCACGATCGCCCAGAGCCACGAGCGCGCGCCGGGCAACGGCAGCAGCCTGCGGGGCATGGCCGCGGGCATCGCGGCGCGCAGCAGCATCATCGCGAGCAGGGGAAGGGCCAGCACCAGCAGCGGATTCATTTGCCAGGCCGTGGCCAGGTCCGCGTGGGCCAAGGCATGCAGGGCGCGCGTGCTTCCGCAGCCGGGGCAAAACAGGCCCGTCATCGCATGGATGGGGCAAGGCGGCAGCAGGCTGTCCGGCGAGTAAGGGTCGACGTGGCGCAGGACGGCGAAGGTCGCGGCGCCCAGCACGGCCACCCCGAGCGCGGGAGCGGCGCGTCGCAGGGCGTGGCCGGCCATGCCTCAGGCGCCCAGCACGGCGCCACCCAGGCCGAGCAGCATCACGAACAGCACGTAGAGCACGATGAGGCCGACGAGCGAAAAGGCCGACGCCAGCGACCACCATTTGGCCTTGTCGGCGGCGTCCTGCGCTTCGGCGTACTGGCCTGCGGCGGCGAGGCTGTCGACCTTGGCCGCATAGACGATGGCCACGATGCCGAGCGGCAGGCAGCAGAACAGGGTGACCAGGATGGCCCACACCAGATGGTTGGCGATCGGCGGCTGCCGCGAGTTCATGGTGAGTCGACGAAGTGGGCCAGTGTGCCGGGATCGTATCAGGCGGCATCGCCGCGCAAGGTCCGGACTTTCTCCTCGAGCAGCGCCGCGGTGGCGGTCTCGCCCGGCACGGCCGTGGTGGCTTCGATGCCGATCGCCGCTCGGAAGCGGCGAGGCAGTCGCATGCGGCCCAGCGCCGAATCGCGACGGCTGAACAGGCTGCCCCAGAGGTTCTTCAGCGCCATCGGCACGACGGGCACCGGGCGGCGCGCGAGGATCTTCTCGACGCCGGGGCGGAAGGGCGCGATCTCGCCGTCCTTCGTCAGCCCGCCCTCCGGGAAGATGCCGACGATCTCGCCGTTCGCCAGCGCCGTGTCGATGCGGTCGAAGGCGCGCTGCATCAGTTCCGGGTCTTCCTTGCTGCCGGCGATCGGGATCGCGCCCGCGGCGCGGAACACCCAGTTCATGACCGGGATGCGGAAGATCTTGTAGTACATGACGAACTTCACCGGGCGCGGGATGGCGCCGGCCAACAGCAGCGCGTCCATGTAGCCGACGTGGTTGCACACCACCAGCGCCGGGCCTTCGTCGGGGATGCTCTCCTCGATGCCCTTGGTGTCGATGCGGTACATGGCGAGCGTGGCCAGCCACACTAGGAAGCGCATCAGGAACTCGGGCACGAGGCTGAAGATGTGGATCGCCACGACCGCGTTCAGCGCTGCGGTGACGAGGAAGAGCTGCGGGATCGACAGCCCCGCGGGGCCGAGCAGGAGCACCGCGAGCCCGGCGGCGATGACGATGAAGAGCGCATTGACGATGTTGTTGGCGGCGATGACGCGCGAGAGTTGCTCACGCGGGGCCCGCTGCTGCACCAGCGCGAACAGCGGCACGATGAAGAATCCGCCGAACAGGCCGATTAGCGCGAGGTCGATGGCGATGCGCGCGCTGCCCTCGGCGGCGAGGAAGGCGCGCCAGTCGAGCGCATTGGCGGTGCCGGCCGCGACCTCGAGGGCGTGTGCGCTGGCCTGCGGCTGGGCCAACCAGAGGTCGACGCCGAACACCGTCATGCCGATCGCGCCGAGCGGCACGAGGCCGATTTCGACGGTGCGGCGCGACAGCGTTTCGCAGAGCAGCGAACCGACGCCGATGCCGAGCGAGAACAGCGTCAGCAGCAGCGGGATCACCGTCGCGTCGCCGCCCAGCACGTCGATGGCGTACTTCGGCAGCTGCGCGAGGAACAGCGCGCCGAAGAAGAAGAACCAGCTGATGCCGAGCACCGAGTTCAGCACCGCGCGCTGGCCCTTCAGCGTGGCCAGCGTCGAGAGCGTGGCGCGGAAGGGATTGCGGTCCACGACGAGGTCCGGCGCGGTGGCGGGCGCTTCGGGCACGAAGCGCGCGGCGATGTAGCCGACGACGGCGATGGCGATGACGGCGAGCGAGGCCAGCAGTGGGCCGTTCTCGTACTCGCTGATCAGCACGCCGCCGAAGATCGTGCCGACGAGGATGGCAAGGAAGGTGCCGGTCTCGACGAGGCCGTTGCCGCCGGTGAGCTCCTCGGGCTTCAGCGCCTGCGGCAGGATCGCGTACTTGATCGGGCCGAACAGCGTGCTCTGCGCGCCGAGCAGGAACAGCACGCCGAGCAGGAAGGGCAGCGAGTCGAGCCAGAAGCCCACGGCCGCGAGTACGGCGATGACGATCTCGAGCAGCTTGATGCGGCGGATCGAGCGCGCCTTCTCGTACTTCTCCGCCCATTGGCCGGCGGTGGCCGAGAACAGGAAGAAGGGCAGGATGAACAGCGCGCTGGCGAGGTTGGCCCAGAGGCTGCGCTCGTCGTCCGTCAGCCCCACGGCCTTCACGGTGACGAGGATCACCAGCGCCTGCTTGAAGACGTTGTCGTTGAACGCGCCCAGCGACTGCGCGAGGAAGAACGGGGCGAAGCGGCGTTGGGAAAGCAGCGCGAACTGGCTGTGCGACATGGCGGGCTCCGAGGGCCCGCAGAACGTAGCAAACCTGCGGGGGCTCAGGGCTTGGGCGGCACCGGGGCGCTGGCGGCGAACGTGGGGCGCATCGAGAAACGCGCCAGCCAGGTCGCGAGAAGCGGGGCCTGTGCGCGCCATGGACGGTCGGGCAGGCGGAAGTCGATCCATTCCAGCGCGCTGCCGACGGCAAGGTCCGCGAGGGTGACGTCGTCGCCTTCGAAATACGCCGGCGGGGCACCGCTGGCTGCGCGGGCGGCGAGGTGCCGCTCGAGTTCGCCGACGGCGCCCTCGACCTTCAGCCACTGCCAGTCCATCCACGCGGTGCTTCGCTGCTCGGGCGTGCGGCCCGGCCAAACGGATTCGAGCCGGACCAGCACGGCGGCATCGAGCAGGCCGTCGGCGAGCGCTTCGAGGCGCTTCACGCGTAGGCGCGCCGCGAAGTCCCCAGGAAGCAAGCGCGGGCCGGGCCGTGCGTCGAGCCACTCGCAAATCACGGGCGAATCGAACCAGGCCTCGCCGTCGTCGGTGACGAGGCAGGGCACCTTGCGCAGCGGGTTCAGCGCGGCGACCGGGCTGGCCGGGTCGAGCACGTCGACTTCGACGAGCTCGAGGGCCAGGCCTTTCTCGGCGGCGAGCGCGCGCGCCTTGCGGGCGAAGGGCGAGGGCAGGGAGCAGAACAGCTTCATGGCCGCCCGGGCTCAGGCCTGCTCGCGCGCCACCGCGCGCCAGCCGATGTCGCTGCGGTGCAGTTCGTTCGCCCACGAGATCTTGGCGACCGCCTCGTAGGCCTTGCGCTGCGCCCCGCGGATGTCCGCACCCTTGGCGCACACACAGAGCACGCGCCCGCCGCTGGTCTTCACCGCGCCGCCGTCGAGCACGGCGCCGGCATGGAAGACCTTCGCGAAGGCCGGCACGGCATCGAGACCATGGATCACGTCGCCGGTGATCGGCGTTTCGGGATAGGGCTTGGCGGCCATCACCACGCCGAGTGCGGGTTCGGGCGACCAGTGGGCTTCAATCGCGTTGAGCTTGCCGTCGATGGCGGCTTCGACGAGATCGACCAGGTCGGAGTCGAGGCGCAGCATCACCGGCTGGGTTTCCGGGTCACCAAAGCGCACGTTGAACTCGATGACCTTGGGATTGCCCGCGGTGTCGATCATCAGGCCGGCGTAGAGGAAGCCGGTGAAGGGCACGCCATCGGCGGCCATGCCGCGCACGGTGGGCTCGACCACCTCGCGCATCACGCGGACATGCACCTCGGGCGTGACCACGGGCGCGGGCGAGTAGGCACCCATGCCGCCGGTGTTCGGGCCGGTGTCGCCATCGCCGACACGCTTGTGGTCCTGCGAGGTGGCCATCGGCAGCGCGTTCACGCCGTCGACCATCGAGATGAAGCTGGCCTCCTCGCCGTCGAGGAAATCCTCGATGACGACACGCGATCCGGCGCTGCCGAAGGCGTTGCCAGCCAGCATGTCGCGCACGGCGTCTTCAGCCTCGTCGACGCTCATCGCCACGATCACGCCCTTGCCGGCCGCGAGGCCGTCGGCCTTCACCACGATGCGGGTGTCGTTGAGCGCGGCCGTGCGGGCACGGAGGTAAGCAATCGCGGCATCGACCTCGGTGAACACCTCGTAGCCCGCGGTCGGGATGCCGTGGCGCTTGAGGAAATCCTTCGCGAACGCCTTGCTGCCCTCGAGCTGCGCGGCTTTCGCCGTGGGCCCGAAGATGCGGTGCCCAGCGGCGCGGAAGCGGTCGACGACGCCGGCCACCAGCGGCGCCTCGGGGCCGACGACGGTGAGCGCAACGCCTTCGCGTTGCACCAGCGCGAGCAGGCCGTCGAGGTCGGTGGCCTTGGTGTCGACGTTGCGGCACTTCGGCTCGGTGGCCGTGCCCGAATTGCCGGGTGCGACCAGCACTTCACTGACGCGGGCGCTCTGCGCCAGCTTCCAGGCCAGCGCGTGCTCGCGGCCGCCGTTGCCGATCACCAGAACCTTCATGACGCGCGGATCCACCATGGACGTCTCCATCAGTCTTGCCCGTAGAAGATCAACGCCCGTTGGCCATTGCCGTACTCGTTCCTCAGTGCGGCATCGGCTCCGGTGGCGGGGTCGCCCCAAAGATCGTTGGCCGTCTTGACCATCACCGCCTCGAGGTGGCGAAGCTGGCGTTGGTGGCGCGGCGGGTGGGTCTTGCCGTTCAACTCGCGGAGCTCCGCGGAGAACTTCGCGATCTCTTCCGGCGTCACGATGAAGTGCACGGGATGGATCATGTCCTGCTTCGTGGCTTCGTCGATCTGGATCGCCCGCTGGGGATTCTGGAAGCGCTCGAAGAACGAAGCTTCGATCCCGCGATCCTGCTGGTACTTGGCGGCGTAGCCCATGCTGTCGATGCCATAGAACTCGTAGCTGATCGGGCTTTCCATCGCGCCGCCTTCGGTGCACATCTCCACGATCATCGCGTCAGCCTCGATCTGGAAATGTTCGCGCAAGGCCGGGTTGCGGCTTCCGGCCAGCAGCGTGTCGAAGTTTTCCTTTTCCCGCGCCATGGTTTCGCGCAGTTCACGCCATTCGACGGAGCAGGCGTACCAACCGAAGCCGGTGGCATGGCAGGCCGACGCGCCGAGCAGCGCGGCGAGGAGAATGCCGTACTTCATTCGACGGACCTCCTCAGTGTCGGAAGTGGCGGGTGCCGGTGAACACCATCGCCATGCCGTGCTCGTCGGCGGCGGCGATCACTTCCGCATCGCGCATCGAGCCGCCCGGTTGGATCACCGCGCGGATGCCGGCCTTGCCGGCGGCGTCGATGCCGTCGCGGAAGGGGAAGAACGCATCCGACGCCATCACCGCGCCCGGCACCACGAGTCCGGCTTCCTCGGCCTTCAGCGCGGCGATCTTGGCGCTGACCACGCGGCTCATCTGGCCGGCGCCGATGCCCACCGTCTGCGCGTCCTTGGCATAGACGATGGCATTGGACTTCACGTACATCGCCACCTGCCAGGCGAACACGAGGTCGGCCATTTCCTCGGGCGAAGGCTGGCGCTTCGTCACGATGCGCCCATCGCCCGCGGCCCAGGGCGTGACGTCGGCGTCCTGCACCAGCAGGCCCCCGGCAATCCGCTTGTAATCGAGCGCGGCACCGGGTGCATCGAGCGCCCCGCAGGCCAGCACGCGCACGTTCGGCTTCTTCGCGAACACGGCGACGGCGTCATCGGCCACCACCGGCGCGATCACCACTTCGACGAACTGGCGCTTGAGGATCTCTTCCGCCGTGCCGGCATCGAGCGGACGGTTGAAGGCGATGATGCCGCCGAAGGCCGAGGTCGGGTCGGTGGCGTAAGCGCGGTCGTAGGCGGCGAAGATGTCCTGCGCCACGGCCACGCCGCAGGGGTTGGCGTGCTTGACGATCACGCAGGCCGGCTGCTGGAACTGCTTCACGCATTCCAGCGCGGCGTCGGCATCCGCGAGGTTGTTGTAGCTGAGCTCCTTGCCCTGCAGGAAGCGCGCGGTGGCGACGATGCCCATCGGCGCGCCGCGCTCGACGTACAGCGCGCCGCGCTGGTGCGGGTTCTCGCCGTAGCGCAGCTTGCTGGCGAGGTCGAGCTGCAGGTTCAGGGTGGACGGCCATTCCGCGGCCTTCGCTTCGTCATCGACACGCTCGGAGAGCCACATGCTCACTTTGCCGTCGTAGCGGGCGGTGTGGGCGTAGCCCTTGGCCGCGTAGCCGCGGCGCTGCGCGGCGGTGGTGCCGCCGGCGGCGAGGGCTTCGAGGAAACCATCGTAGTCGGCCGGGTCGGTCAGCACCGCGACGCGGGCGTGGTTCTTCGCGGCCGCGCGCAGCATGGCCGGGCCACCGATGTCGATGTTCTCGACGGCGTCCTCGTAGCTGCAGTCGGGCTTGGCGACGGTCGCTTCGAAGGGGTAGAGGTTCACCACCAGCAGGTCGATGGCCTCGATGCCGTGCTGCGCCATCACCGCGTCATCCGTGCCGGCACGGCCCAGCAGGCCGCCGTGCACCTTGGGGTGAAGGGTCTTGACTCGGCCGTCCATGATTTCCGGGAAGCCGGTGACCGACGAGACGTCGGTGACGGCCAAGCCGGCCTCGCGCAGCGCTTTGGCCGTACCACCGGTGGAGAGCAGGACGACGCCCTTCGCCGCGAGGGCTTGCGCCAGCGGCAGCAGGCCGGTCTTGTCGGAAACGGACAGCAGGGCCCGGCGGACGGGCTGGCGGTGGTCGGACATGCGGCTCCCTCGGCCCATCACGGGCGGAAAGACGCGAATTATACGGGCGCGGATCCGGCCAGGCTCAGGGCAGCAGCCCGACGGCCTCGAGCTTCTTGCGCAGCGTGGCGCGGTTGATGCCCAGCACGGCCGCGGCGCGACTCTGGTTGCCTTCGCAGTGCTTCATCACTTCCGCCAGCAGCCCGGTCTCCATCTCGGAGAGCATCAGCGCGTAGAGCGAGTCCGCCTCGCATTCGCCGCGGTCATGCAGGTAGCGGCGCGTGGCGCGCGACACGGCCTCGCGCAAGGCGGGCACGGCCGGAGCGGCTTCGGCACGGGAAGGAAGAGCGTTCACGGAGACCCCAGGATCGAACCCGTCGGCCGTCCAGTGGACGACGGGGGAGGGGAGTCTGCCCCAATTCCGGACGCCGCGCGACCTCGACTTTGGTGTCAGTGGAAATCGAACTCGAAGGCCACGGCGCGGTTGCCGGGATCGAGGATTTCCAGGGCGACCGTGGCCGATTGCCCGGGGGCCAAGCCCTCGCTGGAGGGGGTGCCGCCCAGGTACTCCACCGGCTGGAATCGGCGCAAACCGATCCGCTGTCCGTCCAGGTCGGTGAGGGCCAGTTCCAGCTGGGGCCAAGCCTGGGTCCAAACCGCGTCATTCCGGAAGCTGGCGGTCACCAGCAGGGCCTGGCGATTGGTCGGGTGCGGCTGGATCTCGCGGCTGAGCACGACGAAAGCCCCCGGTTCGCGCCAGGCCGGCAGGGTGCAGCCGAGCGAGGCGCAAGCCCCTTCCATCCACGGCCGCCACGTGGGGCTGGCGGCGAAACGGTCGCGGTCGGCCAGCACGATCTGCACGAGCAGCACTAGGCCGGCAGCGACCAGCAGGGCGCCAACGCGCCAGCGGCCCGCCCGGGAGAGCGGGGCGATCTTGGGCGGCGGACGGACGAAGCTGGGCAGCGGGCGCGGCATGGCGGCGGAGTGTACGGGTCTCAGTGCGCTCGGCGACGACCGGTGATGCGCACCCAGTCCTCGCGCTGCGTCACGACGAGCTCGTCGAACCAGGCCGAGTAGCGCTCGACCAGCGCCTCGTCCTGCCCCTTGAGGATGCCGGAGAGGGCGATCACGCCACCCGGCGCCACCCGCGAGGCGAGCACGTCGGCCAAGGCCTCCAGCGCGACGGCGAGGATGTTGGCGACGACGACGGGGTAGGTCGCCTTCGGCTCCTCCGGCGGCAGATGCACGCCCATCCGTTCGGCCACGCCGTTGCGCAGCGCGTTGTCGGTGGTGGCGAGGATGGCCTGCGGGTCGTTGTCGACGCCGACGGCGCGCGCCGCGCCGAGCTTCAGCGCGGCCAGCGCGAGGATGCCGCTGCCGCAGCCGAAATCGAGCACCGTCTTGCCGGCGAGGTCGAGGCCGTCCAGCCAGTCGAGGCAGAGCGCGGTGGTGGCGTGCGTGCCCGAGCCGAAGGCGAGGCCGGGATCGAGGCGCACCACGGCGGCATTCGCCGCCTTCGCGGCCTCGGGCAATTCGTGATCCCACGGCACGATCCAGGTGCGCGTCCCGAAGGCCATCGGCTGGAACTGGTCCATCCACGCCCGCACCCAATCCTGGTCGTCGACCACGCGGAACGAGGCCGAAGCGAGGTCCGCCCGTGGGTCGATCGATTCCAGCGCGGCCAGCAGCGGTTCGCGCGGCACGGTTTCATCGAACAGCGCCACCACGAGGCAATCCGCCCACAGCGGCGTTTCACCGACGCCGGGTTCGAGGATGGCCTGCTCGTTCGTGGTGTCGGCCTGCGGGTCGAGCAGGGTGACGCTCATCGCGCCGAGGTCGGTGAGGGCGCGCTCGAGCCAAGGCTCGTCTTTGGCGCGGCAGCGCAGGGAGAGTTCGAGGTGGGGCATGGGCCGCGTTGTGCCCTCAGCCGCCGACGTCCTTGTTCACATTGGTCTCGCTCTGCAGCATCTGGCGGCGCGCGGATTCGCGGATGCGGCGGCGCTCGGCGACCGTCAGGCAGGTCACTTCGGGCATGTTGCTGCCGGGGCGGCGCTCGCGGGTGCACACCCGGCGGCCGTCTTCGGCGGCCGTGGACAGGCGGGTGTTGATCAGTTCCTGGTCGTTGAACACCGCGACGCGCTGCGGTTCGTTCATGGCCTCGACCGAGCCCTTCTCGGCGAAGGCCGCTTCGATGCGGCCGAGGGCCTGCTGGATCTCCTGGCGCTGGCTGGCCGTCAGCTCCGCGTAGCGATCGGAGTCGATGGCCTTCAGCACGGCGGCTTTCTGGTCGGCGAAGGCGCCCTGGTCGACGGCCAGGGTGGTGGTCTCTTCACGCGCGGCGACGGTGCCGGCGAGCCCGAGGGCGAGGAGGGAGGTGAGAAGTGCGGTGCGCATGGACGTGGTCTTGGGTAGGGGGAGGAACGCGTACGATAGTGCCATGTCCCAGCACTCCCAGGCCAAGCGCGCGGCCCGCAAGAAGCGCGAAAAGAAGGCGGCCAACGCGGCGGCGGCACGGCGCACGGGCGCGCCCTTCGTGGCGCATGCGCAGCTCGTCGATGACGCCGGCGGCCTCGTGGCGGCCGGTGGGCTGTACGGCGAGGAATGGGTGATGGTGGTGGCGGGGCGCGCGCTGGACGGCATCGACAGCCCGGGCCTGCTGATCGCCATGCTCAAGCACACGGCAGCGCGCTGTGAGTCGGAAGGCCGCGGCACCACGCTGCGGCTGTCGCCGGTGCTGGAGAAGGCCGCGGCCGAGGAAGCCGCCGAGGGCGGGCACACGCTCGAGGAATGGCTGGCGATGCTGGAGGCCGAACGCGCCGAGCACGCGGAGAAGAAGCGCGCGGCGGCCGCCGCCGCCGGGCCGGACCCGAACCTGCACTGAGCGTTGCGGCCGGCGCGTGGCGCCGGCTCAGCCTTCCACGCGATTGCGGCCCTTGGCCTTGGCGCGGTACAGCGCCTCGTCGGCCTGCAGCAGCAGGCGGTGATGGGTGTCGGCGCCGGCCGCTTCGGCCACCCCGAAGCTGGCGGTGATGCCCAGCGTCGGGTCGATGTCGCTGAAGTCGATGGCCATCACGCCCTGGCGCAGGCGCTCGCCGGTGGCCAGTGCGGCCTCGAGGGTCGTCTCCGGCAGCAGCACGGCGAATTCCTCACCGCCCCAGCGCGCCACCACGTCGAAGCCGCGCGAGTCGGCCTTCAACCGGGCGGCCACGCGCTTCAGCACGACGTCGCCCACCGCGTGGCTGAAGCGGTCGTTGACCTGCTTGAAGTGGTCGAGGTCGACGATGGCGATGCTGAGCGGGGCGTCGTTGCGCTTGGCACGGGCAAATTCGCGCGAGAGTGCTTCGTCGAAGGCGCGACGGTTGCTGATGCCGGTGAGCGCATCCTCGCGTGCCTGGCGCGCGAACTCCTCGGCCTGGTGGCGCAGGCGGGCTTTCTGCTGCTCGATCTCCAGCGTGCGTTCGTCCACCAGCTGCGCGAGATGGCGCTCGTTGGCGGCGAGGCGGTGCAGGCGCCAGCGCAGCAGCAGGCCGGCCCCCAGCAGGGCGGCAATGGCGAAGCCCCAGACCACCAGCGTGCGCTGCCACCACAGGGGCGGCACGTCGATGATGATCTGGGCACGGCTCTGCCCCCAGGCGCCGCGCGGGTGGGCGGCCTCCACCCGGAACGCGTAACGGCCGGGCGGAAGCCGCGTGTATTCGACGAAGGTCTCGCTGCCGCGCTCCACCCAGTCGCTGTCGAACCCGTCGAGGCGATGGCGGTAGCGCAGGCGCTCGGGCAGCACGAAGCCGAGGCCGGCATAGCGCAGTTCCAGCCGGCGCGCGCCGGCGGGGAGGATCACCTCGGCCTGGGCGGACAGCGGCAGGGCACGGCCGTCGGCGATGATCGATTCGATCACCACGGGCGGCGCATGGTGGGTGTGGCGCTGCAGGTCGGCGGGATCGACATGGGTGGCGCCAACCGAGGTCGCGAACCATCGGCGGCCGTCGCGGTCGAGCGCGACCACCGGCTGCGAACCGCCGTTGCACTGCGCGCTGGCCATGCCGTCGGCTTCGGTGAAGCGCTCGACGTCGAGCGGCAGGGTCTTGCCATCGGCCACCGCATACACGCGGGCCATGTCCATTCGAAGGATGCCGCGATTGCCGCTGGCCCAGAGCTGGCCTTCCGGATCGAGCAGCAGGCCGAACACCTTCTCGTAGGGCAGGCCCGCGGCGAGGCCGACCGCACCGGTCGGCCGGCCGTCGGTGTCGAAGCGAAGCAGGCCGCGGTCGGAGGCGATCCACATGGCGCCGCGCTGGGGGTCTTCGAGGAAGCCGAAGGCGTACTCCGCGTCCTCATGCGCCCGTAGGTCGAGGGGTCGCAGCGTGGCGTTCTCGACGATGACGGCGCCGAGGCCCGTGCCCACCCAAAGCCGGCCACGGGCATCGCGATGCAGGGCGATGACGAAGTTCGTGGGCAGGCCCTGCGCTTCGGTCCACTGCTGCACGGCGCCATCGGCCCAGCGTGCGAGGCCGCGGGAGGTGCCCAGCCACAGGGCGTCGCCATCGGCGATCAGGGCGCGCACTTCGTTCGCGGGCAGGCCCTTCGCGGTGTCGAGCCGGGTGACGACCCGTTCGCCGTCCCACAGCAGCGCACCGTCGTCGTAGGTGCCCACCCAGACGCGCCCGCCGCCGGCATCGGCGAGGCTGAGCACCGAGGCCTCCGCGAGCGTCGTGCCGGCACCCAGCCGCGTCACCGTGCCGTCGGCGCGGCTGCTCGCCAGCCCTTGGGCGGTGCCGATGAGCACGCTGCCATCGTCGCGCGCGAGCACGCTGCGCACGTAGTCATCGGGCAGGCCGTGCTGGCGAACGATGCTGGAGAACGGCGCATCGGTGAAGCGGAACAGCCCGCTGTTGGTGCCGACCCAGAGGTTGTCTTCGCGGTCGATGAACAGCGAGACGATGCGCGAGCTCGGCCGGTCCGGCCCGACGCCCAGGCGCTCGAGGCCACGCGGCGTCCAGCGCATCAGGCCGTCGGTGAGCGTGCCGATCCACAGCCCGCCGGCCCCATCGGGCAGCAGCCGCGAGATGCTCACGGTGTCGAGCGCGGGGTTGAGGGCCTTGAACACCAGCGCCTCGGCGGCGCCATCGGCGACGTACACGCCGCGAGCGCTGCCGGCGATGAGGCGGTCGCCGTCGGTGGCCAGCGCGGTGATCGGGCCGTCGGGCAGCCCGTCCACGACGGCGCGCGTCAAGCCCTCGCCGTCAACGCGTCGGAGTCCGCCCGCGTGGGCCGACCAGCGCCGCCCCCGTGCATCGACCACGATGCCGAAATTGCTCCCCACGGGGTCGTCGGCCCGTGGCTCGAGCACCTGCGCGGCGCCGTCGGCCGGCACGTGCACCACGCCGGCGGTCTCGGTGCCCACCCACAGCCCGCCGTCCGGCTGGCCGTCGATCATCGTGACCATGACGGGTGCGGACGGCAGCGGCTCCCAGCCCCCTTCGCCGTCCTGCCGAACCAGGCTGCCGCGGGCGCCGCCGGCCACCAGGCGGCCATGCACATCGACGTGCAGGGCGCGCAGCGCGCCATCCTGCAGGGCCGGGATCTGCCGGCGGTCGAACTGGGTGAACGTCTGCCCGTTGTAGCGGACGAGGCCTTCCCATGTGGCGAACCACAGGTAGCCTTCGGGCGTCTGTGCGATGGCGTTGATGGAGTTGTGCGGCAGGCCGTCGCGCGTGGTCCAGTGATCGCGGTAGAGGTCCTGCAGTGCCCGATCCGTCGCGTGGGCCGACATGGCGGCCAACAGGGCGGCGGCGACCAGCAGCCCGCGCTGCCACGGGCCCTTCGCGGTTCGCTTCGCCTGCGCGCTCATCGCCGTCCCTGCGTTCTTTCCCCGTCCGGCCAGACTAGCACCGCCCCTGTGGCTCAGCGCATCCAGTCGCGGTGCGTGGGTCCGGCCCCATCGTCGTCTTCTGCATCCGCCAGACCTTCGCGCTTCAGCAGCTGCGCGAGGTCGGCACGGGCGCGCTCGGCGAGGCTGATCAGCGTCTGGTCGTCGCCGCGCGCCTTCGCGGCTTCCTGGAGCATCTGCAGGTCGTGGCGCACGAAGGCTTGCTGGGCGCGGTGTGCGTCGTGCGGGTGTTCGCCGAGCGCGACGAGCGCCTGCTCGCCCACCGCGGCGGCGGCACGGAAGGTTTCGCGCTCGAAGGGGATGCCGTGTTCGGCCAGTTCGAAGGCTTCGGTGCGGCCACGCGCGCGGGCGAGCAGCCTCACGTGCGGGAAGCGCTCGCGCACCAGCTGGGCGGTCTCCAGCACGCGCTCGGGGTCGTCGAAGGCCAGCACGAGCAGCGAGGCCTCCTCGATGCCGGCGGATTCCAGCACGTCGCGTCGCGCCGCGTCGCCGTAGTAGGCGCGGAAGCCGAAGCGGCGCATCAGTTCGATCTGCTCCGGATCGTGGTCGATCAGGGTGACGCCATAGCCGCGCCCGATCAGCAGGCGTGAGACCACCTGGCCGAAGCGGCCCACGCCGGCGACGATCACTTCGTTGCGTTCGTCGATGGCGTCGGCCTCGCGGGCTTCCGCGCGGTTCATCCGCGGCATCACGAAGCGCGAGACGACAAGGAACAGCAGCGGCGTGCTGAGGATGCTGGCGGCGACGATCGCGTTCATCGGGCCGGCGACATCGGCCGGCAGGCTGCCGTTGGCGCGCGCGGCGGCGAGCACGACGAAGGCGAACTCGCCGACCTGCGAGAGCACGACCGAGAACACCACGCCGTCCTGCCCGCAGAGGCGGAACGCCCGCGCCGCGGCGAAGAGCACGAGGAGCTTGGCGGCGACCAGGGCCACTGTGCCGCCGACCACCAGCAGCGGCTGCTCGACGAACAGCGAGAGCTGCACGCCCATGCCGACGGCGATGAAGAACAGCCCGAGCAGCAGGCCCTTGAAGGGCTCGATGACGATGTTGAGCTCGTGGCGGTACTCGCTTTCCGCGAGCAGCACGCCGGCGAGGAAGGTGCCGAGCGCGGCGGAGGCGCCGACGCCTTCGGCCGCCAGCGCCGCGCCGATCACCAGCAGCAGGGCGAAGGCGACGAAGATTTCGCGCAGGCCGGTGTTGGCGATGAAGCGCAGCAGCGGCCGCATCGCGAAGCGCGCCAGCACCACCATGCCGACGACGAGGCCGGCGGCAGCCAGCGGCGAGAACGGCCCGTGCCCGCCGCCGTCCGCGTGGGCCGCACCGGGCGGCGCCAGCCAGGCCACCAGCAGCAGGATGGGAATGACGAGGATGTCCTGGAACAGCAGCACCGACAGCGCGCTGCGCCCGCCCGCCGTCGGCAGCAGGCCGCGTTCGCCCATCAGCGCGAGGCCGAGGCTGGTGGAACTCAGCGAGGTGGCGATGCCGACGATGAGCGCCACCGGCCACGGCGTGCCCAGCGCCCACAGTGCGCCGCCGACGAGGCCGATGGTGCCGAACACCTGCAGGCTGCCCATGCCGAAGATCGGCACGCGCAGCTGCCAGAGCTTGCGCGGGTTCAATTCCAGGCCGACGAGGAACAGCAGCAGCACGACGCCGAACTCGGAGAACTTGAGCACGGTCTCCGTGTCATCGATGAGGCGCAGCACCGAGGGGCCGATCAGCACGCCGGCGATCAGGTAGCCGAGCACCGCGCCGAGGCCGAGGCGCTTGAACAGCGGCACCGCGATGACCGCGGCGGCGAGGTAGATCAATGCGTCGTGCAGCATGCGTCGGCCTTCAGCGGCTGTCGTGTTCGGGGTGGTGGTCGCCGCGCGTGAGCGCCGCGATCCGCGACGCGTAGTCGGCGGCGAACTCGGGCAGTCGCGCATTGATGCGCTCGCTCGCGCCATAGGCCACGTGGCCCAGCCAACGCATGCCGCAGTAACGCGCGCTGGCTTCGATCGGCCGGAAAAGCTCGGTCAGCGTGAATTGCGCGGCGTGGCGGCCGTAGCCGGCCGGATCGCCGCCGCTGGTGGCCGCGACGAACAGACCTTTGCCCGCCAGCGCATTGCCGTCGCGGCCGTAGGCCCAGCCCGACTGCAGCACTTCGTCGAACCAGTGCTTCAGGAGGGCGGGCATCGCGTACCACTGGATCGGGAACTGCAGCACGACGGTGTCGTGCGCCAGCAGGCGCTGCTGCTCGGCGGCGACGTCGATGAAGCCGTCGGGGTAGGCGTGGTAGAGGTCGTGGATGGTGACGTCGCCGATGCCGCGCGCTGCGTCCAGCAACGCCGCGTTGATGCGGCTGGCGGGCAGGCGCGGGTGGGCGAGCAGGAGGAGGACGCGATGGCGGGTCGGGCTCATGCGCCCAGTCTAGCCACCGCCGCCCTCAGCCGATGGCTTTCACCCGCAGCTTGCGGCCCTTGATGCCCTGCTCGCGCAGCTTGGCCAAGGCCTTTTCGGCCTGCGTCCGCGCCACCGCGACGTAGCAGCGCGTGGGGTAGAGGCTGATCTTGCCCACGGCGTCGGCCGGCAGGCCGGCGGCGCCGGTCAGCGCGCCCATGACGTCGCCGGGGCGCAACTTGTCCTGCCGGCCGGCGTCGATCTGCAGGGTGCGGTACGCCGCGGGCTGCGGCTTCGGGCGCTGCGGCGAGAGGCGCAGGCTGCGCTCATGGAAGGGCGCGCCGCGGGCGGCTTCGATGCTGCGTCGCCAGTGCGCTTCCGCCGGCGTGACGATGCTGACGGCGAGCCCGGTCTCACCGGCACGACCGGTGCGGCCGATGCGGTGCACGTGCTGGTCCGCGTCCGAGGCGATCTCGGCGCTGAGCACCATCGGCAGGCCGGCGATGTCGATGCCGCGCGCGGCCACATCCGTGGCGACGAGCACGCGCAGGCTGCCGTTGGCGAAGCGGGCGAGCACTTCCTCGCGCTCGCGCTGCTCGAGGTCGCCGTGCAGGGCGTCGGCGGCGAAGCCTTCCCGCTGCAGCGCTTCGGTAAGCGCCGCGGTTTCCTTGCGCGTGTTGCAGAACACCAGCGTGGCCTCGGGCGCCTTGTCGGCCAAGACCTGCATCACCGCCCAGTGGCGCTGGCCGCCTTCGACCACGTGCACCCACTCGTCGATCTTCGGGGCGTCGTCGAGGGCCGCGGCGATTTCGAGCGGATCGCGCAGCAGGGTGGCGGCGATGGCGCGGATGTCTTCGCTGAAGGTGGCCGAGAACAGCAGGGTCTGCGCCGTCTTCGGCAGGCGCTTGGCGAGGCTGCGGATGTCTTCGACGAAGCCCATGTCGAGCATGCGGTCGGCTTCGTCGAGCACGAAAGTGCCGACGTGTTCGAGCGACAGGGCGTTCTCGGCGATCAGTTCGAGGAGGCGGCCCGGCGTACCGACGACCACGTCCGGCGCGACTTCGAGCGAGGCCAGCTGCGGGCGCAATGGAATGCCGCCGCAGAGCGTCACGATCTTCAGGTTGGGCAGGAAGCGCGCGGCGGCGCGCAGGTCCTTGGCCACCTGGTCGGCGAGCTCGCGCGTGGGGCAGAGCACCAGCGCCTGCGCGCGCAGCGCGGCCGGTTCGATCTTCGCCAGCAGCGGCAGGCCGAAAGCGAGGGTCTTGCCACTTCCGGTGCGCGCCTGCGCCAGCAGGTCGCGGCCGGCGAGTGCGGGGCCGATGGCCTGCTGCTGGATGGCCGTGGGCTCGGTGAAGCCAAGCGACTCGCAGGCGCGGGCAAGGGGCTCGGGCAGGCCGAGGAAGGCGAAGGGGGTGGTCATGGCGGCATTGTGGCACCGCCGCCCTGAACCCGCGGGCGAGGGGGCGGGCGGCGCGGCTCAGCCGCCGAGCTTGATCTCGGCGAGGCGTTTGGCGTTCTCGGCACGCAGCGCGCGGCGCTGCTCGCCTTTGCGGAAGCGCCGATGCTCGTCTTCCGTCTGCGGCTCGAGCGGCGGCACCGGCGTGGGGCGGCCGTCGTCGCCCATCGCCACCATGGTGAAGAAGCAGCTATTGACGTGGCGCACCGAGCGCTCGCGGATGTTCTCCGCCACCACCTTGATGCCGACTTCCATCGAGCTGGTGCCGGTGTAGTTCACCCGCGCCATGAAGTGCACGAGCTCGCCGACGTGGATGGCTTCACGGAAGGTCACCTGGTCGACCGACAGTGTCACGCAGTAGCGCCCGGCGTAGCGCGAGGCGCAGGCGTAGGCCACTTCGTCGAGCAGCTTCAGCAGCGCGCCGCCGTGCACCTTGCCGCTGAAATTCGCCTTGTCGGGCGTCATCAGCACGGTCATCGTGAAATCGGCGGCGGGCTCCATCGTGGTCATGGCGACGGGCTTCAGCCGAGGCCGAAGCTCTTCTCCTTGCGCTCGGCCAGCCGCTTCTCGAGGTAGTGGATGTTGGTGCCGCCCTGCTGGAAGCCGATGTCGGCCATGATCCGCTGCTGCAGCGGGATGTTCGTCTTGATGCCGTCGACGATCATCTCGGCCAGCGCCACGCGCATGCGGGCGATGGCCTGGGCGCGGGTGGCGCCGTGGACGATCAGCTTGCCGATCATCGAATCGTAGTTCGGCGGGACCTTGTAGCCCTCGTAGATGTGCGAATCCACGCGCACGCCGGGGCCGCCGGCGGCGTGGAAATGCTTGATGAGGCCGGGGCAGGGGGCGAAGGTTTCCGGATCTTCGGCGTTGATGCGGCACTCGATGGCGTGGCCGCGCAGCACCACGTCCTCCTGCTTGATCGAGAGCTTCTCGCCGCCGGCGATCAGCAGCTGCTCGCGCACCAGGTCGATGCCGGTGACGAGCTCGGTCACCGGATGCTCCACCTGGATGCGGGTGTTCATCTCGATGAAGTAGAAGCGGCCGTTCTCGTACAGGAATTCGAAGGTGCCGGCGCCGCGGTAGCCGATGCGGATGCAGGCTTCGGTGCAGACGCGGCCGATCTCGGCGCGCTGTGCGTCGGTGATGCCCGGGGCCGGCGCTTCCTCGACCACCTTCTGGTGGCGGCGCTGCATCGAGCAGTCGCGCTCGCCGAGGTGGATCGCGTTGCCCTGGCCGTCGGCCAGCACCTGGATCTCCACATGGCGCGGGTTCTCGAGGAACTTCTCCATGTAGACCATGCCGTTGCCGAAGGCCGCCTTGGCCTCGGCCTGCGTGGTGGCGATGGAGCCGATGAGGGCGCTTTCCTCGCGCACCACGCGCATGCCGCGACCGCCGCCGCCGCCCGCCGCCTTGATGATCACCGGATAGCCGATCTCGCGGCCGATGCGCAGGCATTCCTCTTCGTCGTCCGGCAGCGGGCCGCCGGAACCCGGCACGCAGGGCACGCCGGCGTCCTTCATCGCGCGGATGGCTTCGACCTTGTCGCCCATCATGCGGATGACGTCGGCCGTCGGACCGATGAAGACGAAGCCCGAGCCTTCGACGCGCTCGCAGAACGTGGCGTTCTCCGAGAGGAAGCCGTAGCCCGGATGGATGGCGTCGGCGTCCGTCACTTCGGCCGCGGCGATGATCGCCGGGATGTTCAGGTAGCTCTCGGCCGAGGGCGCCGGGCCGATGCAGACCGACTCGTCGGCCATGGCCACGTGCTTGAGGTTGCGGTCGACGGTGCTGTGCACGGCCACGGTCTGGATGCCCAGCGCGTGGCAGGCGCGCATCACGCGGAGCGCGATTTCGCCGCGGTTGGCGATGACGACTTTCTTGAGCATGGCGCCGGCCTCAGCCGATCACGAACATGGGTTCGTCGAACTCGATCGGCTGGCCGCTCTTCACCAGGATGGCGCGCACGGTGCCGCTGACGTCGGCCTCGATCGGGTTGAACATCTTCATGGCCTCGATGATGCCGAGCGTGTCGCCGGCCTTGACCGTCTGGCCGACCTTCACGAAGGGCGCGGCATCGGGGCTCGGGCTGGCGTAGAAGGTGCCGACCATCGGCGAACGGATGGTGTGGCCGTCCGGCACGTCCTTCGGCGCCTTGCCGTGCGATTCGCTGGCGTGCTCGGCGGCCGGGGCCTTGCCCGCGGCGGGCGCGGCGTGGGCCACCGGGGCTGGCGCGTGCTCGGCCGGTGCGGCGTGGATCACCTGCGGCATCGGCGCGGCGCGGCTCGCGCGCGACAGGCGCACGGATTCCTCGCCTTCCTTGATCTCGATTTCGGTGAGGTTGGACTTCTCGAGCAGGTCGATCAGTGCCTTGATTTTGCGGAGGTCCATGGACGGTCTCGCGGGCGGTGAAGTGGAGGAAAGGAGGGGGCAGGCCAGGCGACGCGCGCGGCCGGGCTCAGCGCCCGGCGGCGTCGAGACGCGCGATCGCCGCGTCCAAGGCCAGCCGATAGCTCTGCGCGCCGAAGCCGCAGACCACGCCAAGAGCGAGGTCGGACAGGTAGCTGTGGTGGCGGAACGGCTCGCGGGCGTGCGGATTGCTGAGGTGCACTTCGATGAACGGGGTGCGCACGGCGGCGAAGGCGTCGCGCAGGGCCACCGACGTGTGGGTGTAGGCGGCCGGGTTGATCAGGACGATGGCTGTGCCGTCGGTGCGGGTGGCCTGCACGCGTTCGACCAGCGCATGCTCGGCATTGCTCTGGAAGCTGGACAGGGCGTGGCCGGCCTCGGCGGCGCGGGCGGCGAGTTGGACGTCGATCTCGTCCAGCGTGTCGCGCCCATAGACCTCCGGCTCGCGGGTGCCGAGCAGGTTGAGGTTGGGGCCGTGCAGGACGAGGATCGAGGCCATGACGCGGGAGCGGGCCGGGAGGGCAAGGTGCACAGCCTGCCCGCCCTAGAGCCCCCTGTCTAGGGTTTCGCCGCCAGATCTCCGGAGATCGCGTCTGTTTGACTGCTCCTTGTCGGCATCGCAGGCGTAGGAGTGCGTGTGATCAGGGCGTTTCCGACGCTTTTCCCTTCAGCCACGCCTCGAACTCAGGCGCATCGGCAAGCCAATACAGGTCCGGTCGCTGACGCACTGCGGCGACATCGAGCTGTTCGCCCTGGTACCTGTGGAGGCCATCGAGACCGAATAAGGCGAGCTCTGCGTCCCTTGCTTCGGTCGCCACGCCGATCAAGACGGTCCAGAAGTAAGGTGTGGTCGCTTCAAGCTCGACAGCCCGCTTGCAATGCGGCGTGGCTTCTGCGTAACGCGCTTGCCCGGCCAGCTGAGTGCAGAGCATCGATCGGGAGACCGCGTCGTCCACGAATCCTTCGGCGAAGCCTTGAATCGCGTCCGAGCTGGCGCGTGGCTGGCCGATGCTTAGGAAGTGGCCAGCCAGAAGCATGCCGAGAGAGGGATCGTCACCGAAGTATTTGGCAAGGTGCGCCTGTGACTCACGGTACATCGCGGGATCGTTGATGAGGTTGGCGGCTCTCAATCGCTGCAGTGCCCAAAACCGGGTGGCCCTGAAGTCCTCGGGGAGCATGCCGAGCGTAGCGAATGCAACGTCGCCCTGTTGGCTCAGCAGCGCATCCCGGTAAGTGCGCAAGATCCTCATCTCCTCGTCGGATACAGGTCGTGCGACACCGAACAGTGTTGCCATCGCGCTGCCGGATTGTTCGGAAGCGGCAGCCTCGACGCGCTCCCATTCCGCGGCGGACTGGTAATCCTTCTCAAATCCCCAGTCGATTACCTGATCGTCTGCGTCCAAGGCGATGACGAAGTACTCGAAGTTTTGCAGTAGGCCCTGTGGATCCAGCGTCGTCATCCTTAGGATGATTTGCGCACCCTCGGGTGTCCGGTGTGCCCTCACTAGGCGAATAGGGACGTTGCCGGCGCCGACTCTTGCCAGTGAATACGGCGCCAGCACCTCGACTCGCTCCCGCACCCTCTCGCGGAAGCGGTGCGCGACACGATCTGAAGCGAATGTAAGTCCACCGTAGGCCGCATCGGCGAAGCCTTCGGCGTCGACCCGTGCGATGAATGCTTCGAAGTCTCTTGCTTCGACGATTGCGGCGAGAGACTCGCCGACAGCGGAAACTTCGGTGTTTTCGCGATCTGCTTCTGCCGCCTCGATCCGGTCAGGAAACCACGCAGCCAGCGAGAGTGCGAGGGCCAGTAGTGCGGGATGAATCCATTTCGCGTCCTGCCACTTCATGTGTGCTCTGTCGATGACTCGGGGATTCGGGTTCATCGAAGGCTAACGAACTTGCATTGCATTTGCGACCAACACGCAGACATTGGTGTTTTTCCAATGTTGTCGCGGCTTCATCAGCAAGCGGTGATGGCGACGGAGGAGAACAATGTGCGAGCTGGAAGTGAGCTCGCGTCGCACAAACTGGCCTCGCGTCAGTCAGAGTCACCGCAGCCCGCGCAGGTGGGCCGCGATGGCCTCGTCCTGGCAGTTCGGGAAGAACAGCTCGGCGAACTTCTCGCCGGCGATCGCGGCCTTGAGCAGGTCGGGGTCGATGCCCTTCAGGACGTCCAGCATGCTGCGGCAGCTGACCGCCTTCACCTGCGAGAGGATGCCGCGGTTGCGGGCCATGATCGCCGCGCGTTCCTTCGGGTAGCCCAGGCCGCGCTCGCCGTCGAACAGCTTGCGGTAGCAGTCCTGCAGGTTCAGCTCGGCGGCCCAGCCGAAGCCCTTGGCGTAGGGCATGGAGATGGCGTTGCCGTCGTTGATCTGGCCGAACAGGAAGGCGTCGGTGGGGTCGACCACCAGGCCGCAGAACACGCCGGGCATGGCATTGCAGGCCAGCATCGAGCCCATGCCGGTGCCGCAGCCGGTGACGACGAAATCGGCGGCCTTGGAATTCAGCAGGATGCCCGCCAGCAGGCCGTTCATCACGTAGGTGAGCGAGGCCTTGTCCTCGGGCGAATACATCCCGTAGTTGAACACCGTGTGGCCGAGCGGCTCGGCGACGGTCTTGAGCGCGGTGTGGATCAGCTCGTTCTTGGCGGCCTGGCTGTTCTCGGTGATCAGGGCGATCTTCATGGCGGTGTCCTTTGGGGTGCGCGCGGGCGATGGGAAGAAGGGGCGGTCAGCGGGCCTGCCAGCCGCCGTCGACCGGCAGCACGACGCCGTGCACGTAGTCGGATGCGGACGAGGCGAGGAACACCGCGGCTCCACCGAGGTCGGCGGGTTCGCCCCAGCGCCCAGCGGGCAGTCGGGCGAGGATGTCGCGGTTGCGGCTCTCGTCGGCGCGCAGCGCAGCGGTGTTGTCGGTGGCCATGTAGCCGGGGGCAATGGCGTTGACGTTCACGCCCTTGGCCGCCCACTCATTGGCGAGCAGCTTGGTGATGCCGGCGAGGCCCGACTTGCTGGCGGTATAGGACGGCACGCGGATGCCGCCCTGGAAGCTCAGCATCGAGGCGATGTTGATGATCTTGCCGCGGCCCTGCGCGATGAAGTGCCGACCGGCCGCCTGCGCGAGGAAGAAGGCGGACTTCAGGTTGAGGTCCATCACCGCGTCCCAATCGGCCTCGGTGAAGTCGACCGCGTCGGCGCGGCGGATCATCCCGGCGTTGTTGACGAGGATGTCGAGGCGGCCGAAAGCGGCCAGCGTGCCGTCGATGATCCCGGGGATCGGCGCCGTGCTCGTGAGGTCGGCGGCGATGAAGTGGAAGCGGCGCCCCAGCGCGCGCACCTTCGCGCCGGTGTCGTCGGCGTTCGAGCTGCTCACCGCCACGATGTCGGCGCCGGCGTCGGCGAGGGCGAGGGCGATGCCCTGGCCGAGGCCCTTGTTGGCCCCGGTGACGAGGGCGACCTGGCCGGCGAGCGAGAAGGGGTTCATGGCGGGGGTCCGATTCGTGGCGGCGCGGCCGGTCAGCCGCGCGGCGGTTGGGTGGAGTCGCGCACCGCGAGGTGCGGGTGGACGGTGAAGGCGGCGGCGGGCTCGACGGCGCGCGGCCAATCCTTCGACAGCAGCAGCTGCGCGGCCTCGCGGCCGAGGTCGCGGACCGGCAGGTGGATGGTGGTGAGCGAGGGCCAGAGCTGGCGGGCCAGCGGGCTGTCGTCGTAGCCCACCACCGAGAGGTCGGCGGGCACCGAGAGCCCACGACGCTGCGCCGCCTTGTAGACGCCGGCAGCCATCTCGTCGTTACAGGCGAAGATGGCGGTGGGGCGGGGCTCCAGCGCCAACAGGGCGTCGGCGCCGGCCACGCCGGATTCGAAGGTGTAGCCGCCCTCGTAGACCTGGTCCTCGTCGAGGGTGATGCCGCGGCGCTTCAGGCCCTCGAGGAAGCCGCCGCCGCGCTCCAGCGAGGAGCGGTAGCGCTTCGGGCCGGTGATCAGGCCGAAGCGGCGATGGCCGAGCGATTCGAGGTACTCGGCCACCTCGGCGCCGGCGCGGCGGTCGTGGGTGAGCACCATGCGGCCGGCCTCGTCGAGCGGCACCGAGGCGATGCGGGTGTAGCGCACGCCCAGCGACTGCAGCATCTCGGCCAGGGCCTGGTCTTCCGAGACGCGCGGCACCAGCACCACGCCGTAGAGCTTCTGCTGCTGCACGAAGCGCTTGATGTCCTCGACGTAGTCGGGGTTCTTGCTGTCGCAGGGATGCACGACCAGCTCGAAGCCCGAGCCGCGCAGGGCGTCGAGCACGCCGTACTGGATGTTGACGATGTACTGCGCCGTCGGGTTGTCGAACACGAGGCCGATCAGGAAGGCGTGGCGGAAGGCGAGGCCGCGCGCCTGCGGGTCCGGCGTGTAGCCGAGATCGTCCATCAGCCGCTGCACTTTCTCGCGCGTCGGCCCGCGCACCAGCTCCGAGCCGTTGATGACGCGCGAGACGGTCTTCTTCGAGACGCCCGCGAGCCGCGCGATGTCGTTGATGGTGGCGCGGCCGACGGGCGGCGCGTCGGCGGCGGGCTTCGCCGCCTTCGCGGCGGTGCGCGTCGTCGTGGGCTTCGCCTTGCGCGGCGGGGTCTTCTCGGGGCTCATCGGTGTGCCGGCAGTGGGGACCGGGCGATGCTAGCGGCCATGCGCGAGGGCGGCGAGCCGCCGCTCACTTCAGGGCCGCGGGCAGCCACAACGACAGCGCCGGAATCAAGGTGACGGCCAACAGCACCGTGGCCGCGGCGCCGTAGAACGGCCACAGCGTGCGCAGGGTCTGGGCCACGTCGATGCGGCCGATGGCGGCACCGACGAACAGTACCGACCCGACGGGCGGCGTGATCAACCCGATGCCGCCGGCGAGGATCAGTACGATGCCGAAGTGCACCGGTGCGATCTCGAACGCCCGGGCCACCGGCAGGAAGATCGGCGTGCAGATCAGGATCAGCGGCGCGAGGTCCATGAAGGTGCCGAGCAGCAGCAGGGCCAGCACGATCAGCAGCAGCACCATCCAGCCTTCGGTGGCGATGCCTTGCAGCAGCGACACGGCGGCGGCGGGGACCTCCAGGAAGGCCAGGAGCCAACCGAACAGGCCGGCGGCCGCGATTACGAACAGGATGCTGCCCGTGGTGCGCGCGGCGTGCATGATCGCGCCGAGCAGGGCCGCCCCCCGCAGCGAGCGATAGACCAGCACGGTGATCAGCAGCGCGTACACCACCGCCACCGCCGCGCTCTCGACGGCCGTGAAGACGCCGGAGCGGATGCCGAAGAAAATCAGCAGCACCAGGGCGAGGCCGGGGGCGGCGGCGACCACGCGGACCAGCAGCTCGCGCATCCCCGGGAAGGCCTCGACGCCGTAGCCGCGCTTCCGGGCGATGATCCAGCCGGTGAGCATCATCGCGCCGGTCATCATCAGCGCGGGGACGATGCCCGCGGCGAACAGGTCGATGATGGAGATGCCGCCGCCGGCCGCGGCCGAGTAGAGGATCAGGTTGTGCGAGGGCGGCACGAGCAGGGCCACGAGCGCGGCGCTGATGCTGATGTTCACGGCGAAATCGCGGTCGAAGCCGCGCTTCACCATCTGCGGGATCATCGCGCCGCCGACGGCCGACACGTCGGCGATGGCCGAGCCTGACACGCCGCCGAAGAACAGGTTCGACAGCACGTTGACCTGGCCGAGGCCGCCGCGGATGTGGCCCACCATCGCCGCGGCGAGGTGGATCAAGCGCTCGGAGATGCCGCCGCGCAGCATCAATTCGCCGGTGAAGATGAAGAGCGGGATGGCGATCAGCGAGACCGCGCCGGACCCGGCGGCGAACTGCTGGACCGCGAGGATCGCCGGCAGGTCCAGGTAGAGCACGGTGGCGACGGCCGCCGCCGCGAGGGCGTAGGCCACCGGCACGCCGAGGAGCAACAGCAGGAAGAAAACGCCGAACAGCAGGGCGATGGCCATCGTCAGTTCGCCTCGATCGTGGGGCGCCAGAGCTGCGGCAGGGCGAAGATCGCCATCAGCGCACCGCCCGCGCAGAGCGGAAGAAAGGTGATGCCCTGGGGCAACGGCGCCCCCGCCATCTTCACGGCGAGGCCATCGAGCAGGAGTTGGGCGCCGCCGACCGCGAGGAGGCCACCGATGCCCGCGATGAGCGCCGCCGAAAGGCGGGCCAGGGCGCGCTGCGCCGGGAGGGGCGTCAGCCGCACCAGCAGCGGAAAGGCGAAGTGGCTGCGCGCGTGCACGCCGGCCGCCGCGCCGAAGCTGAGCGTGGTGCTGAGCAGGACGAGCGTGAGCGGCTCGGTCCACGACGGCGAGTCGTTGAGCAGGTAGCGGGCCACCACCTGCCAGGCCTGGACGGCGACCATGCCGGCGAGGCCGAAGGCGGAGAAGGCGGTGGCGACGGTGGCCAAGCGGTCGAGCGGCGTCGGTGCCGCGATGGACGTGGCGTCGTTCATGCGTCGGTGTCCTCGGCGATGCGGGCCATCAGGGGGCCGATGCCCGGATGCGCGGCGTAGCGCTCGCGCAGCGGGCGGGCGGCGGCCTCGAAGGCGGCGTGGTCGACCTCGTTCACGGCGACCCCGGCCGCGAGCACGGCCTCGCGCGCCGCGTCTTCGGTGCGGTCCCACTGCTCGCGCATGATCGACACGGAGTTTCCGGCCAGACGGCGGATCCGTTCCCGGTCGCTGGCATCGAGGGCGTCGAAGCGGCGCTTGGACATCACCAGCACGTCCGGGGCCCAGGAGTGACGGGTTTCCGACCAGAAGCGCGCCACCTCGAACTGGCGGCTGCTGTGGAAGCTCTTGATGTTGTTCTCGGCGCCGTCGATCAGATGCGTCTGCAGCGAGGAGAACACCTCGCCGAAGGGCAGCGGCGTGGGGTTGGCGCCGAAGCCGCGCATCAGCGCGAGGAACAGGTCGGAGGGCGGGACGCGCAGCTTGAGCCCGTGCAGGTCGGCGGGCTCCACGATCGGGCCGCGCACGTTGTACACGCTGCGCGCACCGCAGTCGTAGATCGCGAGGCCGACGAGGCCGCGCGCCTCGAAGCCGGCGAGCACGGCGGCGCCCACCGGGCCGTCGATGACGCGGCGCAAGTGGGCCTTCGAACGGATCAGGTAGGGCAGGCCGAGGGCGGCGGTGAGCGGGAACGCGTTGTGCAAGCCACCGCTGTAGACGCGGGTGAGATCGATGGCACCGAAGCGCGCCATGTCCACCTGGTCGGCTTCACGGCCCAGCTGGCCCGAGTGGTAGAGGCGCAGGCCCAGTCGTCCGTCGGTTTCCTTCGCCAGCTGGTCGCCGAACCAGCGTGTGGCCTGCACGGTCGGGTAGTCGCTCACATGCACGTCGGTGGCGGTGAGCACGGTGTCCGCCTCGCGGGCAACGGCCGGGACGGCGGATGCGGCGGCGACAAGGCCGAAGGCGCCGAGGAAGCGGCGGCGCGGCATCGCGGTGGTCAGGGGATCGCTCATGCGGACGCGTCCAGCGGCAGGGCGGTGTAGGCGCGGCCGGCGAAATCGCCGAGGCCGTCGAAGCCAACCAGCGCGCGCTGGCCGGGAAGGATGTCGTGGATGCCCGTGGCGGCGCCGGTGGAGACCACCATGCCCGCCTTCAGCGGCAGGCCGCGCCGCGCGCCGCGATTCAGCGCGAACGCGAGGGCTGCCAGCGGGCCGCCGGGGAGGCTGAGCGCCCCACCGCGACCGGCCTGGCGGCCGTCGATCCAGGTGGCGCAGGTGAAGCGCGACCACGGCCGGTCGCGCCAGTCGTCGATCGCCCGGCCGACGTACACGCCGGCGTTGTTCCCGAAGTCGGACACGACCACGGCGGGCCCCAGCTCATTGATGGTCGCCAGCGGGCTGCCGGCCAACTCGACGCCGATATGCAGGCTGCGGACCAGTGCGGCGGCATCGATGGGGCCGTAGTCCGATCGACCCGGCTCGGCATCGCGCGCCAGCACGAAGATGTACTCGGCCTCGACCGCCGCGAAGCCACCGCGGATGACCGGGAAGGTGAGCTCGTCGCCGGCTTCCAGCCACTGCAAGCGGCTTTCGAAGACCGGGCCCATCAGACGGTCCTCGCCGAGTCGCTCGATCCAGACGTCGGGGATGCGGCCGACCTTCCAGCCGAGCACGGGTTCGCCCCACAGGGCGATGGCCGCGTCCTGCCGGGCATAGGCCTCGTCGAGCGAGCGCGGCAGGGCGCCGGGGTAGCCCGGCAGCGCACGGCTGGCGCGCCGTGCGTCGACGAACCGACGGGCCACGGCGGCGCTGTCTTCGGGCGCTTCGATGGGCATCGTCGTGTGCTTCACTCGCCACTCCCCAGGGCTCGCGGCCGCCCCGTCCGGGTGGAGCGGGCGCGTCGATGGCTGTATAAGGGAAACCGGTGTCATTTTCAATCCACGACGGCCCGCCCGGGCCGGGAGATCGCCCCGTGATGCATGCCCGCCTTCGTTCGGTCGCCCTTGTCCTCGCCCTGCTGGCCACGGCGCTGCCTGCCCTGCTGCAGGCCAGCATCGCGCCGTCGCCGGCCCCCGCCTTTCCCGGTGCGCAGGGCTGGGCGGCGTCCACGCCGGGCGGGCGCGGCGGTCAGGTGCTGCGCGTGACCACGCTGGCGGCCGAAGGGCCCGGTTCGCTCACCGAGGCGCTGCGCACGCCGGGGCCGCGCATCGTGGTGTTCGAAGTGGCGGGCGTGATCGACCTGAAGCTGCAGGACATCCGCATCACCGAGCCCTTCCTGACCATCGCCGGCCAGACCGCGCCGTCGCCGGGCATCACGCTGGTCCGCGGCGGGCTCACCATCGCCACGCACGACGTGGTGGTGCGACACCTGCGCATCCGGCCGGGCACGGGTGGCTTGCGCCAACGTGCGGGGGTGGACTTCGACGCGATCACGACCGTGAGCGGCGCGCGCGACGTCATCGTCGACCACTGCTCGCTGACCTGGGCCACCGACGAGAACCTCTCGGCCTCGGGCACGCGCTTCGTCGGCGCCACGCCGTACGAATGGCGGGCCAACGTCTCGCACCGGATCACCTTCAGCAACAACCTGCTGGCCGAAGGCCTGCGCCATGCGACGCATGCGAAGGGCGAGCACAGCAAAGGCTCGCTCATCCATGACAACAGCACCGACATCCTGATCGTCGGCAACCTCTACGCGCACAACTACGAGCGAAACGTGCTCTTCAAGGGCGGTGCGCGCGGGCAGTTCCTCAACAACCTCATCTACGACCCGGGCCAGCGCGCCGTGCACTACAACCTCGTCGACGAGGAATGGGCCGAGCGCCTCGACCAGAAACAGGTGGGCGAGCTCAGCCTGCGCGGCAACGTGCTGCGCGCTGGCCCTTCGACCGAGCCGCTGGCCTTCTTCATGTTCGGCGGTTCCGGCGACGTGCGCGTGCACCTGGACGACAATCTCGCGGTCGATCGCATCGGCGCACCGCTGCCGCAGACCGGGCGCTACAGCACCAGCCGCGCGGCGATGATCCCGATGCGCAGCGCCCCGCCGCTGCCGCCCGGCGTGCGACTGCTGGCTGCCGCCGATGTCCAGGACGCGGTGCTGGCGAACGCGGGCGCGCGGCCATGGGACCGCGACGATGTCGACCGCCGCATCCTCGCCAACGTCGTCGAAGGCCGTGGCGCGATCATCGACCACGAGGGCGAGGTGGGCGGCTATCCGGTGGTGGCCGAAGTGCGTGCGCCCTTCATCGAGGCCGACTGGGACATGGCGACGATGGCGCCGAAGCGCCCACTGCCGCGCCGCCCGCCGCCGCGCTGACGCCGTCGCGCAGGCGCGCGCCGCCGGGGCCGTGCGCGCCGCGGATCGCGAAGCGCGCTTCGTGTGGCTCGAGCATCACGCGCTGGCCGTTGCGCCGCCGATAGCCCATCGGTGCCCAGGGCTCGCGGGCCACATGGGCATCCATCCAGCTGTCGACGAAACACGCCGCACCGACGGCGGCCGGATCGCCGTACTCGCCGTCGGGGAATCGCCGCGTTGGTCGCCATGGCCGGGCCAGGGCCACGGTGCCTTCGGGCACGCCGGCCTCGCGTTCGAAGCGGCAACGCCGGAACACGAAGCCGCGCTCGCGCGTGATCGGCGTGCTCGGCGCACACACGATGCCGTGCAGGGCCTCGCGCGTGGGACGGGCCCGGCTCAGCACGCGGCAGTCGTCGAACCACGCTTCGCCGGCGCCGAAGATCATGTCGACGCTGCCTGCAACGAGGCAGCCGTCGAAGCGCGCTCCGGCGGCGTCGACCCACAGGGTGTCCTGGTGGCCCCAGACGGCGACGTCCCTGAGCCGCGCGCCGCGGGCCTCGACGCCGAGGCGCAGCGCCACCGCCTGCAGCCCGTTCGCGCCGATCGGGTCGCCGGCAAGCGCGGCGAGCGCACCCGGATAGTCGAAGCGGTTCTCGATCGTTAGCGCTTCGGCCGAGAAGCCCTGCGCCAACACCGTCACTGTCGCGGAGGCGGCGGTGCCGAACGCCCGTCCGCTCGCGTCGAGCGCGCCGGCATGGCGATCGGCGTGCAGTCGCGTGCGCTTGGCGCCCGCGCCAATCAGGGCGACCTTCGGGCGCGCGATGGTCCACGGGCCCGGCCAGTCGCCGGTGCCGATGCCGATGCACCAGCGGGACGCATCAGCAGGCGCCAAAGCGAGGGCGGCGTCGAGGTCGGCCACGCGTGGCACGCCGCGCCATGGCCCGTCACCGACCATCACGTGCGGGTTGGGACTCGCGGTCCGCGCGAGCGCCGTGGCGCGCGAAAGCAGAAGGGCGACGCCAAGCGCCGCCCCTCCGTGGAGTAACGCCCGGCGACCGCTGGGGTCGCCGGGTGGGTCGCGATCAGAACCGCGCACGCACGCCGAGGATGTAGACCCGGCCGGTCTGGTGGTACACGTTCACGCGGTCGCCGTTCGAGTCGACCCACTGGTCGTTCCACTCGTTGTTGAGGTTGATGCCCTCGAGCGTCAGTTCGACCCGGTCGTTCAGCTTGTACGACGCCGAGGCGTCCACCGAGGTGGTGCCGCGCGTTCCTTCGACGTTGTTGCTGTCGCGGCCCGGCACCGTGGTGAGGTAGTCGCTGCGCTTGGCATACGAGACGCGGGCACCGAAGCGCTCGCCTTCGTAGTACAGCGTCGCGTTCCACGCGTTCTCGGAGAGGCCGGTGAGGTTCTCGCGGGCGGCGAGCGCACCGGTCGCCGTCAGGTAGTCGATGGTCGACTCGACGTGGGTGTGGTTGAGCTGGATGCCGAAGTTCGACCACGCGCCCGGCAGGAAGCTGAAGGGCTGCTGGTAGCCCAGTTCATAGCCCTTGAGCGGGCCGCCGGGGGTGTTGACCGGGAAGGTGAACTCCCAGCTGTCCAGCGGCGAGGTGGTGGCCGGTCGCAAGCTGGCCGGCAGCCCGAAGGGGTTCTGGTCGAAGGTGCCGGTCTGCCGCGTCGTCTGCACGAAGCTGTCGATGTCCTTGTAGAAGAACGCGGCCGAGAGCAGGGCATCCTCGGCGAAGTACCACTCGAGGCCGAGGTCGTAGGTGGTGGCGCGGAAGGGCTCGAGCAGCGGGTTCTGGCCGCTCACCGTCCGCGAGGAGCCGGAGACGGTGATGTTGACGCCGGGGCTCAGGTTGCCGAGGCCGGGGCGGGCCATCACCTTCGCCGCGCCGAAGCGCAGCAGGAGGTCGTCGCTCAGGTTCCAGGCGAGGTTGAGCGAGGGCAGGGTGTCGCTGTAGTCGCGCTCGATGGTGATGCTCTGAGGCACGCCCGCGACCACCCCGATGCCGGTCGAGGTCTGCTCCGTGCGCACGTGGCGCAGGCCGAAGGAGCCGCTGAACCCGCGACCGAGCAGCTCGGTGTCGAAGTCCGCCTGCACGTAACCGGACAGCGACTCCTCGCCGACGCTGGCGTTGTTGCCGCGGGCGGCGTCGGTGGAGAGAGCAAAGGTGCCGCAGTTGCAGTAGATGCCGAGGAGGTCGGCGAAGGCCTGCACGTTCGGGATGGCCCAGCTCGTCGGCGTGCCACCGCCGGGATTGGTGCCGGACAGGGCGATCAGGCGCGTCAGCGTCGCCAGATCGGTGCCGGCGGGCAGCGTCGGGACGGCCGTCTCCGACGCGCGGCGCAGTTCGGTGGTGTCGAAGGTGTAGTCCTTCAGGCTCAAGCCGCCCTTGAACGACCAGGTGGCGTTGGCGTCCCACGTCAGGTCGAAGCGGCCGGTCCGGAAGCCGTTGTCGGCCGTTTGCGGGCGCAGCCGGATTTCCGACCCCTGGCTGTTCGGCGCCGTGGTGAGCCAGCTCCAGTTGGCGGGGTTGGCGACGTCGAAACCGTAGGTGATCACCGGCAGGCGGTCGTTGCCGCGGTAGTCCCAGGTGTAGCCGTTGACGTTGGCGCGCTCGAGCGTGATCGTCGTCTGGATCGGGTTCTCGAAGCGCGAATCGGAGCCGCCGAACATCGCGTCGAGCCGCAGGTTGTCACTGATGCGATGCCCGAGCTCGAGGTTGAACTGCGTGAAGCGCGTGCTGAGCTCGTCGTAGCGCGATTCGCTGCGCAGGTCGACGTTGTCGAAGACGCCGTAGACCAGGTTGCCATTCGCATCGACGACGCCGTCGCGGATCACCGTCTGCGGCTTGCCGTTGCCGGCGCGCGAGAAGCTCTGCGCCTGCAGGAAGTTCTCGCCGCGCGTCGCGTCGAAGTCGGCATACAGGACGTCGAGGTTGACCTGGGTGTCCTCGGTCGCCTTCAGCTGCAGCGACATCGTGGCGCCCAGGCGCTCCTGGTCGTGCTCGATCACGCCGTAGCGCGGCAGGCGCGGGTGGAAGGTCGTGGCGAGGCGGCCGGGCGCGAAGGGCGAGGTCGCGGCGAAGTTGCCGTTGGCCGTGGCCGGGCTCCAGCGCACGGTGCTGTGGCCTTCCTCGATCAGCGAGCGCTCGGAGCGCGCGACCGACAGCAGGGCGCCGAAGCGGCCGTCCATCCAGGTGTTGCTGACGAGCGCCGCCATGCGCGGGTCGGTGTCGCCCCCGAGATCGCCGTAGCTGGCCTGCAGCGAACCCACGGCGGTGAAGCCGTCATAGTCGAAGGGCCGCGCGGTCTGCAGGTCGACGGTCGCGCCGAGCGAGCCTTCGTCGACGTCCGCCGATGCTGTCTTGCGCACCGTGATGCTGTTGAACAGGTCGGAGGCGAAGACGTTGAAATCGAAGCCGCGGCCGCGGTTCGCGCCACCCGAGGCGTCGGTGCCGCCGCCGGTGGCCAGCGCCTCGAGGCCGTTGATGCGGATGCGGGTGAACTGTGGGCCCAGGCCGCGCACCGAGATGTTGCGGCCCTCGCCGGCATCGCGGGTGATGGCCACGCCCGGCACGCGCTGCAGCGATTCGGCGAGGTTGAGGTCGGGGAACTTGCCAATGTCCTCGGCGACGATGACGTCGACCTGGCCGATCTCGTCGCGCTTGAGGTCGATGGCGCGGCTCAGGCTGCCACGGAAGCTGACGACGACTTCGTCGAGCTGCTTCGCATCGTCGTCGGCGCTGGCTGCCTCGGGCGTGGCTTGCGCCACGGCGTTGCCGGCGAGGCCGATGGCGATGGCCACGGACAGGCGGGCGAGTGCGCAGGCCGGCAGCCGGCGGGTGGTGCTGTTCATGTGTCGATCCCTCCCCAGAGATGATGCGCGCGGACCGGTGGGGCTGCGCGCGATGCTGTTGACACCGGTAGCATCGTCGACGTGAACTTCGCTGACACCGGTAGACAAGACGCTAGCAAACCGGCGACACGGACAACAAGCCTTCGCCGTATGGAAGCGGCCTTTCGGCGCAGGTGGTTGATTGGAAACGAGCTTTTTTTGTGCGGCGGCGCAGCACGACTGGGTGGAGGTTCGTGGTGCGACGCACCAATCGCGCTGTCCGGGGCATGCTCGCCCCGGCAGGCGAACCATGAGGAACGGGACGACATGAAGCGGACGATCGTGTGTTGGGGCGAACTGCTGCTGCGCTTGTCGGCGCCGGGCCATGAGCGCTGGCTGCAGAGCCCGCGCTTCGAGGTGCACGTGGGTGGCGCGGAGGCGAACGTGGCCGTGGGCCTCGCTGGCTTCGGCCATGCGGTGGCGATGCTGGGTGCCGTGTCGGACAACGCGCTCGGTGCAGCGGCCCTCGGTGAGCTGCGCCGTGCCGGCATCGACACGACGCGCATGGGCCGCGCGCCCGGGCGCATGGGCCTCTACTTCTTCGAGCAGGGCGCGCTGCAGCGGCCCAGCGAGGTGCTCTACGACCGCGCCGATTCGGCCTTCGCGCACCAGCCGGCCTCGGCCTGGAACTGGCCGGCGCTGCTGGCCGATGCGTCCCACCTGCATGTCTCCGGCATCACTCCCGCCCTCGGGGCGGAAAGCGCACAGGCCGCGCTCGACGCCGTGCGCGCGGCGCGTTCGATCGGCGTCACCGTGAGCGTCGACGGCAACTACCGGCCGAAGCTTTGGCAGGCCTGGGGCGGGGACGCCCCGCGACTGCTGCGCGCCCTGATGGCCGAAGCGGATGGTCTCTTCGTGAACCATCGCGACCTCGGCCTGGCGCTTGGCATCGCGTTGGATCGCGGCGAGCCCGTCGCGAGTTTCGCAGCCGCGGCGGAAGCCGCGTTCGCGGCCTTCCCGCCGCTGCGCTGGATGGCGGCGACGACGCGCGGTGCGGAGGCCACGCAGTCGCAGTCCCTCGGCGCGGTGATGATCGAACGCGGCGGTCCGCTCCACGTGGCCCCGGCCCAGCGCCTCGACGGCATCGTCGACCGCATCGGCGGCGGCGACGCCTTCGCGGCCGGCATCCTCCACGGTCGCTTCCAAGGATGGGCGGCCGAGGACGTGCTGGCCTTCGGGCTCGCGGCCGGCGCCTACAAGCACAGCCAGCCCGGCGACGCCCTGCGCGCGAGCGAAGCGGATATCCGCGCGTGGCAGGCGGGGGGCGTCGACGTGCGGCGCTGAACCTCAGGGCTTGGGCGGCTTGGGGGAGCGTGCCGCCTGCTGCCATGCCTTGAAGGCCGGCGTCCCGGCCATCCATGCGTACTCCTTGAGGGCCACGATGGCGTCCGGATCGAATTCGTGGCCGGTGTTGGCTTCGAGCCCGTCCAGCGCTTCGATGGCCAGGGCCGCGTCCTTCGCGCTGATTGCGATGCCCGCCATCGCCCACCAGGCATCCTCTTCGGCGGGCTCCAGCTCGACGCTGCGGCGGCAGTTCCGCGACGCGGCGGCGAAATCCCCCAGTTCGGCGAAGGCGGCGCATTTCAGCAGCGACGTGGTGGCGTCCGCGACCACGCGCTGCTCGAACGCCTCGAGCAGGGCGATCACTCGCGGGAAGTCCTTCCGGTAGTACGCGTGGTCGACCAGCAGGAAGTCGAGGTCCGGCGCGTCACCGTGGTGGCTGGCGAGGTAGTCGAGGCTCTCGCGGTACGTGGCCTCGTCGAGGTTCGATGCGATCGCTACCCGGTACGTGGCCCAGAAGCGCGAGGCGCGCACGGGCTCGGGCATGTCGCCCAGCACGGCGAACGCGCGCGGGTTGTCCAGCGCGGCGATCGCGTCGCGCAGGCGCTTGAAGTGCGCGAGCAGCGGCTCGTCGATGCGACGGACGCCGAACAGGCTGGAGAGCAGGCTCGGGTCACCGGCCATCATGGCGATCACGGTGCTGACCTGTCGGCTTGCCGAGGCGGCCAGCGTCTCGCTGGTCCAATCATCGATGCGATCATCGTCCCCGACCTCGAACTGCACGTAGTCGAAGCCCGCGGAGGCTCCCTCCGCATCGTGCAGGGCGAGGCGCACCAGCAGGTCCCAGCCTTCGGGGTTGCGCGATGCCCGAAGGAGGGTGGCACGCGCCTGTCCTTCGCTGACGCGTCGCATCGTCGTTTCGATCGTCCTCGGGCCGGCGTCGATGACGCCGCGACGGATACTGCTGATTTGCTGCGTGGGCAGGGTGTCTCCCAGCGCGTCAGCAACCCGCCCGCTGAACGCGTCGAAATCGGTCATGGCCGCGAGGGCGCGGGCATCGCGCTCGTTGAAGGCCGCGGTGATGCGTGCGCCCAGGGCGGCCATCTCGTCCTCCGGCGGCAGGGTCGGCGCCGCTTGCGCGGCGAGGCAGGCGGCGGAAAGGCCGAGCGCCAGCAGGGCGCGGCAAGCGAAGGGGGGCATCGGGTCATCCATGGCAGCGGGGGCGGCCAATGTCGCCCGAGCGCCCCGGCGGCGGCAAGGCGTCGCGGGGCTCAGCGCCCGTGTGCGGCCTGTGTCTCGGCGACCCAGGCCGCGACGTCCTCTGCCTCCGGGAAGGGGCTCAAGTGCTGCGCCACGAGGCGGCCCTGCGGGTCGATCAGGACGGTGTAGGGCAGCAAGCCCCGCGCGTTGCCGAGGCGCACGGAGCTGTCGCGGGTGGAATTCGGCTCGGCGAAGATCGGGAAGCCCACCGGCACGCGCTCGAGGAAGGCTCGCGCATCGGCGGCGTCTTCAAGCGCGATGCCGACGACCTGCACGCCGTCCGCGCCCTGTGCGCGGTGATAGGCGTCGAGCACCGGCATTTCCTCGACGCAGGGCGGGCACCAGCTGGCCCAGAAGTTGATCAGCCGCCAGCGACCCTCGCCGGGCAGAGGCTGGTTCACGCCGTCGAGCGTGGTGCCAAGCAGCGGCTCGGCCGACTCACCGAGCGCGACGACCTTCAAGCCTTCCGGTGCGGGCGGCGTGCGCGCGGCGTCGAACTCGCCGCGCAGCCAGATGCCGAGCGCGGCGCTGCCCACGGCGAACACACCGATCAGCGTCCATTGCAGCCAGGGCTTCATGCGCCGTGCCTCATTTCGCGGTGGCCTTGGACAGCGCGGACTCGACGATGCCGGTGGTCAGCAGGTTCGGCAGGATCGCGGGCTCGCCGCCGCCGGCCGGGTACACCGCGTAGAACGGCACGCCGACCGCGCCGTACTGCTGCAGGTAGGCGGTGATGGCGGGATCGACGTCGGTCCAGTCGCCCTTCATGTACACGGCGTTGGCGCTCTCGCGCGCGGTGGCGAAGGCATCGGTGGAGAGCACCGCACGCTCGTTGGCCTTGCAGCTCACGCACCAGTCGGCGGTCATGTTGACGAAGACCACGCGGCCTTCGGCGCGCAGCGCGGCGAGGGCCTCGGCCGAGTAAGGCACGCTGCCGTCGGCGGCGGGCTGCGAAGGGGCGCTTGCACTGGCGTCGCCACCTGTGGCCGTCGCGGCTTCCCGTGCCGAAGGCAGCTTCTGCACCGGCCACAGGGCGGCCACGCCGACCACGGCGATGGCGAGCGCGAACGCGCGCAGCGCCACGCTCTTGAATCGCGCCTGCTCCCAAGCCCACAGGCCGAGCGCCAGCAGCACCGCACCACCCAGGACCCAGCCCACGGCATCGGCGCCGCGCTGCTTGGCCAGGACCCACACCAGCCATACGGCCGTGAGGTACATCGGGAAGGCGAGCACCTGTTTCAGCGTGTCCATCCACGCGCCCGGCTTTGGCAGACGCTGCGCGAGGCCCGGAACGAAACCGATGGCGAGGAAGGGCAGGGCGAGGCCGAGACCCAGCGCCACGAACACGCCGATGGCGACGACGGTCGAGGCGGCGAAGGCATACGCCAGCGCGGCGCCCATGAACGGGGCGGTGCACGGCGCGGCGACGACGACGGCCAGCACACCGGTGAAGAAATCGCCGGCCGGGCCGGACTTCTGCGTCAGCGCGCCGCCGACGTTGGCGAGACCACCGCCAAGGTTGAACACGCCGGAGAGCGACAGGCCGACGGCAAACATCAGCAGGGCGAGGCCGCCCACCACGACCGGTTGCTGCAGCTGGAATCCCCAGCCCAGCGCGAGCCCGGCCTCGCGCAGCGCGAGGGCAAGCCCGCCGAGCGCCGCGAAGCTGAGCACGACGCCCGCCGTGTACCAGAGTGCATGCGAGCGCGCCTTGGCCTCGCTTTCACCGCTGCCGGCAAGGCCGAGGGCCTTCAGCGACAGGATCGGCAGCACGCAGGGCATCAGGTTCAGGATCAGGCCGCCGAGCAGGGCGAGGCCGAGGGCGGCGAACAGACCGATGCCGTCCGCCGCGCGGCTCGCGCCCGGGTTGGCGGCGTCGGACCGGGTGCCTGCGGCGGCTTGCACGTCGGCGTTCGCCGGCGCATCGGCCAACTCGACGGTGAGCTCGCGCTTCAGCGGCGGGTAGCAGACGCCGTTCTCCTGGCAGCCCATGAATCCGATCGTGAGGCGCAGCGTGTCGGCGCCGTCCTGCGTGCGGACGACATCGAGCGGCACCAGCACTTCGTCGTAATAGACCGCTTGCTCGCCGAAGTACTCGTCGCTGTGCGTTCGCGCGGCCGGCCACTCGCCCGGACGCACCACGACGCCGCGTTCGCTCTGCGCGGCGAACGTGGTCTTGTCCCGATACAGGTAGTAGCCCGGCGCGATGGTGAAGCGCACCACGATGCGCTCCGGGCCGTCGGTGACGGCCTCGAGCCGGTAGGCCTCGGTGTCGGGCAGGGGCAGGCCCGCGGCGCCGGTCGCCGTCAGTCCGCCATCCCCGCTCGTCGAGGTCGAGAGCAGGCCGCTGCTGTGGCCGCCGGAGAGCAGGCCGGCGACAGAGGGCAGGGCGGCGGATGCGTCGCCGGCGGGCGCCGTCGGCAACGTGACCGTGACCTCGCGGGCCTGTGGCGGGTAGCAGATGCCGAGATCCGCGCAGCCCTGGTACTTCACCCGCAGGCGGAGCGTCGTCGCCGAAGCCTCGGCGCTGCCTGGCAGGGTCGCCTCGAGCGAACCGCGATAGGTTTCGACCTCGCCGAAGAACTCGTCGGTGTGCTTGTCGCCCGCGGGCAGGACCAGCGGGCCGGCGGTGAAGCCCCCGTCCAGCACCTCGACGCTGGTGCGGTGGCGATACAGGTAGTAGCCCTCGGCGATGGCGAAGCGCACCGCCACGGTGTCGCGCGCGGGCGCCGTCGCACTCAGCGCGAAGGCCTCGTCGACCGGCAGCAGGTCGTCCTGCTCGATGGCCTGGGCACCGGCGGCGCCGAACAGCAGGGTGGCCAGCGCGACAGGGCGCAGCAGGCGGATCGTCGGGGCGAAGAAGCGTGACATCGGGCAGGGGTCGGTTCCGGGCGCGGTCGGGCATTATCGCCGCGCCGCGTCGGCCGGGCGTGGACAGGGGGCGTCCGCTCACCGGTTCGTAACCCGGCGGTCACCGGTTTCAGGCCATCGTTCCTCCCCCATCCCCTCGTTCAGGAGACCTCCCCATGTTCAAAAAACTCGCCGCCGAAGCCCTCGGCATCAGCGACATCGGCGTCATCGTCCCCGCCTCGGACTTCGACAAGGTCGACGCCGACGACTACCTGTTCCACGAGGAAGGCGAGCGCATCTTCTTCCTCATCAAGTCGAAGAAGGACGAGTACTGCTTCACCAACCAGGCGCTGATCCACGTCGACGGCGAATCGGCGGTGTCGACCAAGCGCACGGTCAAGCGCTACGAGTACGCCAGCAACCGCATCGGCTACTGCGCCATCGAGACCGCCGGCAACCTCGACATGGACGTGGAGCTCAAGTTCTCGATCGGCGAAGCCCACTTCAGCATCGACGTCAAGAAGAGCTTCATCGAGCAGGTGAAGGACATCTACAAGGCGCTGATCGCCATCGGCCGCCAGCAGTCGCGCGACGCCATCTCGCGCGACAACGCCGTGCGCACCCTCGATGCGATGGGCGGCATGCTGAAGCTCGGCAACCTGCAGGGCGAAGCGGCGGTGGTGTCGCACTTCAACGCCGTGCTCGACAACCTCAACGCGGCGATGCTCGACCGCCACACGACGCGCGACTACTCGCGCATCTTCGAGAAGTTCATCCACAACAACGCCACCCCGCCGGCGCTGCCGTAAGCGCGGGGTCGCGTCGGCGCGTTCGCCGGCTCGCGACCACCGTGGCATCACGAGGCCCGCTCCGGCGGGCCTCGTCGTTTCCGTCGGGCGGGTTTACGCTTTGGCCACCCCCCCCCGATCGTCGATGCCCCCCATGACCGCCCGTCTTGTCCCTGCCTTGCTGTTTGCCTTGTCGCTCTCCGCGTGCTCGGCCGAGACCGGATTCCCGGAGCCTCCCGTCAATCCTGCGCCGCGCGTCGGGTGGAGCCACGAGTTGGTCGTCGAGTCGCCCGTTCGCCCGGTGCTCCGGGTCGAGATGATCGCGGCCTACAACATCATCAATCGGGAGTGCCTGGAGCGCGAGTGGTTCAGCGGCGCGCCGACGTCGCCGAGTTCGAAGGAGGTGCCCGTGGCGGTGGACGCGATGCCGGATGGCCGCTTCCTCGCGACGGTCTTCGAAGACCTGCTCCTGCCGTCCGACCTGTACGGCGAGGGCGAGTGTCGCTGGGTGCTGGCCGGGGTGTACAGCATCGTTGATGACGGCGTGGTGCGGTTCCAGCACAGCGGTGCCGCGACGGCGCGGTCTCCCGAACGCACCCAGCAGGTGGTCAGCTACACGGCGTTCGAGCGGTCGCAGCTCACCTCGCCGGCCCCAAGCGGAGGATCCTCCCAAGCCGAGGATCGGCCGCTCTTTTCCGTGACGTCCAGCCTCGACCGTAACCAACCGATCGGTTCGGTGGTGCCCGACGACGATTTCACGAGCCAATTCCCGCTCGATCGCTACGTCTGGCTGCGGTCCGTGGGACGCCCGGCGGATTGACGAAGCTTGGAAATCTCTGGCGCAACGGGCGCTAGGGTGGGCGTCCCCCCCCCGTTGATTCAATGCGATGCCACTGACCCCCCAGCAGTACGCCGAGCTTGCCGACCACGTTTACGACCGGCCCACGCGTCCCCTTCGGCAAGGTGAGACCTTCAATGTGGGCCAAGATCCACGCGGCCTCACCGTCAACGTGCTGCGCGTTGTCGACGACCCGCGCACGGGCTACCAGGGCGCCGTGTATCAAGACCGGCAAACCGGCGCACTGATCGTCGCGCACCGCGGCACCGAGTTCGGTCGCGAGCCGCTGCAGGATGGCGCGCTCGCCGACGGCGGCATGGTGGCCGCACGCGTCAACCTGCAGATGCCTGCCGCGATGGAAATGACGCGGTGGGCGGTCGAGCACGCGCGGCGTTATCCGCAGAACGGGGAGACACCGTCGGTCAGCGTCACCGGGCACTCGCTGGGCGGCACGCTCGCCCAAGCCACCGCCTTCCGCTATCAGCTCCACGGCGAAACCTTCAATGCCTATGGCGCGATCGGCATCAACGGCATTCCGGCCAACGCGCGCGCCGACGTCGTGAACCATGTGCGGGCGAGTGATCCCGTCTCCGCGGCCAACCAGCATGTGGGCCGTGAAGTGCGCTACGCCACGCCCGGCGATGTGCGCGCCACCGCGACCTTCGGCGGTTTCCTTGTCCAGGGGGGGATGGCGCATCCGATGGACGCGTTCCTCGGCCCGGAAAGTGCGCTGACGACCGCCGCGCGGCAGCGGGCCGAAGGGGCCGACGCTTTGTTCGACCATCGACGCGGACAGGTCGCACTCGCGCGCGGCGGCATCACGCTGGCCGCCGAAGCCCACCTGCAGCAGCGCGAGCTGGTGGGCCGCGGCGTCGCGGCCACGTTGGACGGCGCGGGCGTGGTCGGCAACGTCGCGATCGACGGCGCCGGGCGCGCGGCCGCCGGGTGGACGGCCACGGTGTCGCAGGGGGGCGCCATCGCCGTGCGCGGCAGTGCCGAGGTCGGTGCCTTGGCCCATCAGGGCGGCGCCCGGCTCGCCGGTGCGGTGTCGCGCGTCGACAACGAGCTGCGGGCCGGGCGCGACGAGGCGCTGGCGGGGGTGATGCGCTTGGCCGAGTGGGCGGCGCCGCGCTGGGTCGGCGTGGGCGGCAGCGAGTTCTTCGAGCGCCGGGCCGAGCGCGAACGGGCGCAGGGCCGCGAGCAGCAGGCCGGCCTCGTCGCCAGCGGCGATTCGGCCGCCGAACGCACCCGCGAGGGCGGTCGGGCGGCGGCCACGTCGATCCGTGACGGTGGTGCCTTGGCGGCCGAGCGCACGCGCGACGCCACGGACCGCGCTGGCGACACGGTGCGCGGGTCCCTGCAGCAGGCTGCCGGTGTCGTGCGCGATGCGACCGCACGGCCCACGGGCCCGATGTATCGCGAACCCGAGGTCGCGCCAGCACTCAGTGACCGCCGACACCCGCAGTTCGCGCTTTACGACGGCGTGGCCCGCGGCATCGATGCGCTGCCCGCCGGCGTTCGTCCCGAGACGGCGGAGGCGCGCGAGCGCCTGTCCGCCGCACTGGCCAGCCAGCTCTACATGCAGGGGATCGGCCGCGCCGACCATGTCGTGGCCTCGCCGGACGGTCAGCGCGTGTTCGCGGTCAGCGGGCGACTGGGTGACCCGGCAGCGCACGTCGCCAGCGTGCCGATGGCCGCCGAACGCCAGCCGGTGCTGCAGAGCACGCAGTTGGTCGACGATCTGCGCCAGACCCGAGAGCGCCAGGTCCAACAGGACGTGGCGACGCCGGCGATGTCGCGCTGAACCCGCGCCGGTCGGGGCATCGTTGGACGCCCAAGCCGGCGATGAGGCCTGTCAGTCCGCGCGCTTCGGCGCTTCGATCGTGTCGCGGACGAAGCGGTCGAACAGGCGCACGCCGTAGGCGGACGCGCCGAGCGGCACGGTCGGCATCGGCGCGTCGTCGCGCCAGGCCATCGAGGCCATGTCGATGTGGGCCCAGCGCACGGCCGGGTCCACCCAGGCGCCGATGAAGTGCGCGCCGAGGCCGGCACCCGCGCGGCCGCCGCTACCGACGTTGCGCAGGTCGGCGATCGGCGATTCGAGGTCCTTCGCGTAGCTCGGGTGCAGCGGCAGGCGCCACAGCTCCTCGCCGCTGGCCGCGCCCGCGGCCACCAGGTCGGCCACCAGCGCATCGTCGCGCGAGAACAGGCCGCCGTACTCGTCGCCCACCGCCGTCACCTGCGAGCCGGTCAGCGTGGCGATGTCGATCAGCATCGCCGGCTTGTCCTGGCGCTGCACGTAGGCGATGGCATCCACCAGCACGAGGCGGCCTTCGGCGTCGGTGTTGAGGTTCTCGAAGGTGAGGCCGCCGAGCGTGCGCACCACGTCGCCGGGGCGGGCCGCGTCGCCGTCGGGCATGTTCTCGGCGAGCGCCGCGACGGCAATGGCATTCACGCGGGCGCCGCGCTTCGCCAGCGCGAGCACCGTGCCGGTGGCGGCCGCTGCACCCGCCATGTCGTGCTTCATCCGCCACATGTTCTCGGCCGGCTTGATCGAGATGCCGCCGCTGTCGAAGGTGATGCCCTTGCCGACGAAGGCCACCGGCGCGGCGTCGCCGGCACCGCGGTAGCGCACCAGCAGCAGCTTCGGCGGCCGCGCGCTGCCGCCGCCCACCGACAGCATCGCGCCCATGCCGAGCTCACGCATGCGCGCTTCGTCGACGACCTCGATGCTGACGTTGCGGAGGCCTTCGAAGGCCTCGCGTGTGCGGGTGACGAAAGTTTCCGGATAGACGACGTTGCCGGGCTCGGTCTTGAGGTCGCGGGCGAAGCGCACGCCCTCGGCCACGTGGGCCCAGTCATTGCGCCAAGCGGCGCTCGCGGCGTCGGCCTCGGCGACGCGAACGGTCAGGGTGCCTTGGCCGAGCACGGGCGCGCCCGGCTTCGGGGTCTTGTACTGGCGGAAGGTGTACTGGCCCAGCGAGGCCCCAAGCGCGAGATGCGCGCCGGCGGTGGGCATCCCGGCTTCCGGCCAGAGCAGCGTGATGTCGGGCGCGGCACTGAGCACGCCGGCCTGGCCGACGAGGCCGCCGACGTCCTCCAGCAGGCGCGGCGTGATCGGATCGCTGCCGGTGCCGACGAGCAGCACCTGGTCGTAGGGGCCGATGCCGGGCAGGTTCAACACGGTGCCGCGGTCGCCGAGGAAGCCGGCCGTGCGCACCGCGCGGCGCAGGGCGCCGTTGCTGCGCTGGTCGAGCGCTGCGAACACGCCTTCGTCGGGCACGCCTTGGCGGACGCCGACCGCGATCGCGCCGGTCTCCGGCAGGGTGTACTCCGCGATCGCCAGCGTGCGCTGGGCGTCGGCGGGTGACACGAAGAGGGCGGACAGGGCCAGGAACGGAACCACGCGATGTCGCATCGATGCACCTCAGGGCGGAAGGAAAGCGGAGCGGCCGCAGCCGCCCCGCATCCTGCCTTCGCTCCCGCGACCCGAGGTCTCGGCCGGGTGAATCGGCGTCAGTTCAACTGGCAGCTCGCCGGCTTGGCGGAGGTGAACAGCGCCGACGTCGCCCACTCCGGGTGGTCGATGAACGGATTGCGGTTGCCTTGGAATTCCTGGATCGCTTCGTTGCGGATGCGCTCGGCGGCGTTCGGCGGATCCTGCTGGTGCCATTGCAGCAGGGTGCTGAGCAGGCCCATGTAGGCGGGCGAGGCCGAGGTGATGACGATCTTCGAACGGTCGTCGGTGAGTTCGAGGTCGGGTTCGCCCTGGCCGTTCACCGGATGCACGCCGCCTTCGTAGCGGATCGCCATGTAGAGGATGGCGCGGGCGATGTCGCCCTTGCGGGCGTTGAACACCTCGAAGCTGCCGGCGTTGCCGTCGGGGCCCTTCACCCAGTTGGAGTTGCCGGGGTACACGCCGGTGCCGCCGCCGATGCCGTTGTTCGCTTCGGTGGCGCGCTCGCTGCAGCCCTCGGAAGGCGGGCAGTTGGCGTAGGGCTTGTTGCCGCGGTCGGCGTTGTAGGCCGTGTCCGACAGGTAGAGCATGTGCGTGTCGGTGTAGGGCGCATAGGGCAGGCCGAGGTTGCCGGTCTGCGAGCCGAAGCCCAGCGAGTTCGGCCAGGTGTGCTCGCGGTTGTAGGTGATGCCCGTGCCGGTGCCGGCGCGCTCGGTCACCTTGGCGAAGCTGCGGTTCTTGTACACGTCGAGGATGCGCGCCGTGTTGGCCGGGTCTTCGTCGGCGATCTCGAGGATGTCCCAGCTGTCGGTGGTGCTGGCCGAGTAGGGATAGGCCGTGTGGCCCTTGATCGTCTCGTGCAGCGAGCAGCGCAGCTGGCTCGCCGAGCTCGTGTTCACGCGGCTGTAGTAGCCCGTCGGCGCGGTGGCCGCCAGCGTGTAGCCGATCGCGGTGTTGCCCGTGGGTGTCGCGTTGTTGGCGTCGCGCAGGCCGGCGGCGCTGATCGACAGCGTGCAGGCTTCGCCGCCGGTGAACGCGCCCGACGGCGTCAGCGTGAAGCGGCTGCCGGTGGTCGGATAGCTCAACGGGTGCGTGCCGCTGCTGGCGCAGCTGAGCGCGAAGGCCGTCGTGCCGGCGGTGACCGGCTCGCTGAAGTCGACGATCAGCGCAGCGGTGGGCGAGACGTTGGTGGCGCCGTTGGCGGGCGTGGTCGCGGTGACGCGCGGTGCGGCGTTGGCCAGCGTGTAGGCCACGTTGGTGTTCGCCGCCGGCGAGGCGTTGCCGCTGTCCTTCACCGCACTGGCGGTGACGCTGAGCGTGCAGCCCTCGCCATCGGCGAAGGCGCCCGACGGGGTGATGGTGAAGCTGCTGCCTGTCGTGGCATGGCTCAGCGGGTGGCTGCCGCTGCGGGCACAGCTCAGCGCGAAGGCGCCGGTGGCGAGCGTCACGCTCTCGCTGAACGTGACGCCGAGCGTGGCCGTCGGGCTGATGCCCGTCGCGCCGCCGGTGGGCGTGGTGGCGGTGACGCTGGGCGGCGTGTTGGCGCTGCCGAAGCTCTGGTTGCGGTTGCAGGCGCCGAAGGTCGCGGCCTGCGCCGCCTGCCAGGTGAAGCCCGCCGAGCCGCTGGCGGTGCCGCCGAGCTGCAGCGAATGGCCGACGGCCGTGGCCTCGCTTTCGCTGACGGGCAGGTTGACGCTGGTGCGGCCCGAAGCCACGCCGCTGCCGGCGCGGATCTGGCCTTCGTAGCTGATGAACTGCACCACCACGCCGCTGGGGTTCACGAGCGCGATGCCGTCGTGCGTGCCGTTCTGCATCCCGTTGGCGGCATAGCTCAGCGTGGCGAAGCGCACGGTGGCGCCGCCGCAGGTGGCAAGCGCGCCGGTCGGCAGCGGGTCGTTGTCGTAGGCGGTGGCGGCGGTGGTGCTGCCGGTGCCGTTGTAGAGGTGGAGGCGCCAGCCGCTCAGCGATTCACCCGCGGTGGCGACGATCTCGATGCGCTCGCCGGAGTCCGTCCCGGCATTGTCGTAGTGGATCTCGTTGATGAAGACCTCGGCCTGCGCGCCGGGCACGCACGCGACAAGGCCCAGCGCCGCGAAGGCGCGGAACGGACGGAAGGACACGGATTTTCCCCTGGTGTGCCGGCGTCGGGGGGCCGGCAGTGGCCATCAGCTTAAGGAAGCTTTGTGACAGGCGCCCGTCGCGGTGCAGCAGCGAACGGCGGGGCCGGGGCGGTCAGTCGGCGTCGCCGGGCTCGCCGCTTGCCGTTTCCTCGCCCAGCCAGCGCAGGTAGGCGGGAAGGCCGGCGCTGGCGTCGATGGCCAGGATCTCGGGCAGTTCGTACGGATGGTGGGCGGCGAGCGTGCGCTCCAACGCGGCGTAGCGGTCGACCGTCGTCTTGGCCAGCAGCAGGGTTTCCTCGCTTTGCTGCACGTCGCCTTCCCAGCGGTAGGTGGAGCGCAAGCCGGGCAGGGCCTGCACGCAGGCAGCCAACCGCTCTTCGACCAGCAGGCGGGCGAGCCGATCCGCGGCGGCGGCGGGCACGGTGCAAAAGACGATCAGGGCGTTCATGCGGGCATTGTGCGCCACCGCGCATGGGGTCGAGTTTTGTTGACACTTCCGGTTTCGCGGCAGCGCACCATCGATGCCTCGCCCGCTCGCCCCGATCTTTCGAATGAATCGCCTCGCCGCCCTTCCACTGACCCTCGCCGTTGCGCTGGCCACCGCCTGTTCCGACGCGCCGGCGTCCCCGTCGTCGCCCGCCGCCCCGCCTCCGGCCTCCGTCGAGGCCCAGGCCTCGGCGCCCTCGGTCGCCGCGCTGCCCTTCGCGGCCCAGCTCGCGGCCGGACAGCCTTACGCCGAGGTGCGCGCGGCGATCCTTGCGGCGGGTTGGCGGCCGATCGTCACCGAGGCCTGCGCCGAAAACGTCGGTGGCGAGGCCACGATTTGCCGGGAATTGCCCGAGCTCGAGGCCTGCAGTGGCACCGGCGAAGGCTTCTGCCGGATGGCCTTCGGCAGCGCCGAGGCCGATCAGGCCCTGACGCTGCGCACCGTCGGTGGCCACGACGGCTGGGCGACCACCGGCGAGGCGGCCACGATGCGGCTCGACCGCGCCGACCTCGGCACCGTGGATCCGCCGGCCGATCGCGCTTGTGGCAGCAGCGATTTCGTGACCTTCCTCGAAACCTTCGCCGCCGATCCCTCGGTGCGCGCCGCTTGGACGGCGCCGCTGGTGCGCGTCGCGCTGCGCTACGACCTCGGCGAGGACAGCGTGGACGTGGCGGCCCTGCAGCGCGCCGACGAGTTCCGCGGCTTCCCGGTCATCCACCAGGGTGAGGCCTTCCACCACGTCGATGCGAACGGCGCCGTCGACTTGGCACCACTGGCCCTGCGCGTGACCGAGCCCGACCCGGACACCCGCGACGTCGCGTTCGACTACGGCATGTCGGAAGGCAACCGCGTCCGCTTCGCCCGCAGTGGCGATTGCTGGGAACTCGTCGAAGACCCTGATCCGCCGTCGCCCTGACGGGCGACGCATCCATTCCCCCCTGCGCGTCCTGCCCCCGAAGGAGCCGCCATGTCCCGCTACACGATCCGCGAAAGCGTCGGTTCACGCGTTGAAACCGAGACCACGTTCCGTGGCCTCGAGAAGCACCACCCCAGTGCCGGCCGTGAGCCTGGACGCGATTACGCCACCATCGACGGCGAGCTCGAAGAGATCCGCCGCACCAGCGACGGCCGCACGCTCATCAAGAAGGATTTCTTCCTCACCCGCGACGACGGTGGCCGCATCGACATCCCGGCCCCGGCGGCCGGCTACATCCATTACGTCAACGATTCGACGAACGCGGTTCGGATCTACGACCGCCCGTTCGGCGAGCCGGGCGCGCGATTGCTGGCCCAGTCCCTGCACATGGAGCGCGGCACGTCGCCACCGCAAGGCAGCCGCATCGAGTACGGCCAGCCCATGGGCCGCATGGGCGATACCGGCAGCCCGGGCTCGGTGCATGCGCACGTCGAAGCGGAACACGGCCAGTTCACCCGCTACATCGCCGACATCGCCGCGGGGCGCATCGCGCCCGGCGTGTGGCCCGCCCGCGGGAACGTGCCGGCGCCGGGAATCAGCCCGCCGGAGGGGGCCATGGCGGACGGCGTGTTGCGGCAGGGCGAGGACGGCAGCGCGGTGCGCTCGCTGCAGCAGCGCCTCAACCAGCTGGGCATGCGCGACGCGCGTGGCCAACCGCTCGATGTCGATGGTGATTTCGGCGATCGGACGCGCGAGGCAGTGGAGCGCTTCCAGCGCAGCCGCGGTATCGCCGTGGACGGTGTGGTGGGCCGTGACACCTTCCGTGAGCTCGGCGAAGCGGCGCGCGAGGCGGCGATGGCTCCGGGCGCGCCGGCGACGCCCGCCACGCGGCAGCCCAGCGCGTTGTCGACCCTGATCGGCCGCGGCGAGGGCGGCTACAACAGCTACAACCGCGGCGTCGCCGGCGACAGCGGCGGCCGCGAGATCGATTTCTCGCAGATGACGGTCGGCGAGATCATGCGCCGGCAGGATTTGCCGCGGAACGACCCGCAGCGGCTGTTCGCGGTCGGCAAGTTCCAGATGATCCCCGGCACGATGGAGGAAACCGTCCGTGCGCTGGGCATCGACCGCAATGCGCGGTTCACGCCCGAACTGCAGGAGCGGATGTTCCACGACTACCTGATCGATGAGAAACGCCCAGCGGTGCGCGCCTTCATCACCGCGCCCGAGGGCCAGGCCACGCCGGCCCTGCAGCAGCGCGCACAGATCGCGCTGGCGCAGGAATTCGCCAGCGTCGCCGACCCGCGCACCGGCCGCAGCTATTACGACGGCGACAGCGCCGGCAATGCTTCGTCGATCACCGCCCGGCAGAGTGCCGACGCCCTGATGGCGATGCGTACCGAGTACCGGGCCGCGCTGACCCGCGGCGCGTCGCCCGACGAGGCGTGGCGGAGCCTCGGCTTGGGCGAGGCGCCGCAGCGTCGCGTGTTCAACGGCGGCGAGCCGCCGTTGCTCACGGCCGCCGACCATCCCGACCGTGCCCTGATGCAGCAGGCCCGCGCGGGCGTCGATCGCCTGCCGGCCGGTCTGTTCCCGAGCGAGCGCCTGCGCGAGCAGGTCGCCGCGGCCCTCGTCTTCGAGGCGAAGCTTGCCGGCTTCTCACGGATCGACGCCGTGGCGCCCAACCTCAGCGGCACCGGGGTGTTCGCCCTCCAGGGCCGGATCGAGGATCCCGCCGCCCAGCGGGTCTACGTGGATGGCGTCCAGGCGGCTCGCCAGACCGTCGAGCAGAGCACGCAGATGCTCCGCCAGGAGGAGCAGGCCGCCCAAGCGCGCCTGTCCGCTCGCGCCGCGTCCCCGTCGCCGGAGGCTGCGGTGCCCGCGCCCCGCGCCTGGACGCCCTGAGCCCCCCCTTGAAACCCGGCGGCGGGGCCCCATCTTCCGCCCCGCGACCCGGTGACCCTGACGTCACCGGTGCGCGCTAGAATTGGCACTCACCCGGCCCGAGTGCTAGCAGGACCCGGCCGGGACAAGGTTCGATATTCCGCAACCCATTGATCAACAAGGCAAAGAGGTTTCCTCATGAGCATCAAGCCGCTGTTCGACCGCGTGGTCATCAAGCGCATGGAAGAAGAGAAGGTCTCCGCGGGTGGCATCGTCATCCCCGACTCGGCCACCGAGAAGCCGATCAAGGGTGAGGTCGTCGCCGTCGGCGCCGGCAAGGCGCTGGACAACGGTTCGACGCGCGCCCCGGCCGTGAAGGTCGGCGACAAGGTGCTGTTCGGCAAGTACGCCGGCACCGAAGTGAAGCTGGACGGCACCGAGTACCTCGTCGTCCGCGAAGACGACATCTTCGCCATCCTGGGTTGATCGCAGGCCTCAAGCCGCGAACCCCATTCCCACGACTGAATTCCAGGAGTCATCCCCATGGCAGCAAAAGACATCCGTTTCGGTGAAGACGCCCGCGTCCGCATGGTCCGCGGCGTGAACATCCTCGCCAACGCCGTCAAGGCGACCCTCGGCCCGAAGGGTCGCAACGTCGTGCTCGAGAAGAGCTTCGGCGCCCCGACGATCACCAAGGACGGCGTGTCCGTCGCCAAGGAGATCGAGCTGGCCGACAAGTTCGAGAACATGGGCGCCCAGATGGTCAAGGAAGTCG